>Ga0182024_10000108_pt1 | contig 169697 bp, 149 predicted proteins | sample P32metaG_FD_120480 | JGI IMG/M metagenome (GOLD analysis project Ga0182024, IMG submission 120480) | Permafrost microbial communities from Stordalen Mire, Sweden - P3-2 metaG (Illumina Assembly) | ecosystem: Environmental > Terrestrial > Soil > Wetlands > Permafrost | place: Sweden: Stordalen... | reverse complement strand
CTCGCGGAAAGGCGAAACGAACCTCCGGCCCTCACCGGCTCAAGTCACGGAACCGCCGTATGCGGACCCGCATGTACGGTGGTGTGGGAGGGGAGGAGCCGTGAGGCTTCCCCCTATCCCGATCGCTTGTTGCCGAGACTCTTGCGCATCTTCTTGTAGAAATCGACGGCGTTGACGAGTTGGATCTTGCCCTTGCGCTCGCGGGCCTTGCGGTTGGTGACGATCCAAATGTAAGTTGCTATGCCGGTGTTGTAAGAGCTGGTCGGGGAGGGCCACGATAGCTTCCAGCCAGTCGTTCTCGATGATCCAGCGGCGGATCTCGCTTTCGCCGGAACCGGCGTCGCCGGTGAAGAGGGGCGATCCGTTGAACACGATGCCGATGCGCGAGCCTTGGCGGTCCTTGTGCGCGTAAGGCTGCATCTTGGAAATCATGTGCTGGAGAAACAGGAACGATCCGTCGTTGATGCGCGGGTAGCCGGGACCGAAGCGGCCATCGTAGCCCTGGTTATCGTGCTCGTTGACGACGGTATCCTTTTCCGGTTCCCACTTCACGCCGAAGGGCGGATTGGCCAGCATGTAGTGGAATTTGTGATCGGGCAGGTAGTCTTCCGTCTTGCCATCGCCCAGGGTATCGCCAAATTTGATGTTGTCGAGCGATTCGCCCTTGATGAGCATGTCGGCGCAGCAGATGGCATAGGCTTCGGGGTTGTAGTCCTGTCCGAACAAGATGAGCTGTGCGTCGGGGTTGAGATGGTGCAGGTGCTCGGAGGAGACGGTGAGCATGCCGCCGGTACCGCAGGTAGGGTCGTAGAGGGTGCGGATGATGCCCTTCTGCGTGAGGATGTCATCGTCCGGGTCGAACAGGAGGTTGACCATGAGTTTGATGACTTCACGCGGGGTGAAGTGGTCGCCGGCCTCTTCGTTGGCGGCTTCGTTGAACTTGCGGACGAGCTCTTCGAAGACCAGGCCCATCTGGTGGTTGGGAACGGCTTCGGGGTGGAGGTCGACGGCCGCGAACTTCGACACGATCAGGAAGAGCCGGTTGGCTTTATCGAGCTTGGTGACGTGGTCGTCGAAGCCGAAGTATTCGAAGATGGCGCGGACGTTGGGCGAGAAGCTGCGGATGTATTTCAGCAGGTCCTGGGCAATGTTGTTGGGGGCAGCCTTGAGTTTCTCGAAGTCGAGCCGGTGTTGTAGAAACCCTGGCGGGCGGCTTTGCGAAGGAGGGCGTCGGCGGCTTTGTTGCCCCACTTCTTCTGGGTTTCCAGGACCTGGTGTTTGGTGGGATCGAGGACGCAGTCCAGGCGGCGGAGCACGGTCATGGGGAGCATGACTTTGCGGTACTCGGGCGGGCGGTAGGGGCCGCGAAGGGTGTCGGCAATGTCCCAGATCAGGTTAACTTTGTCGCTGAAGTGATTCATGAAGGCGATGAGCCTCTATATTAGCGGCTGGCCCACGAGAATTTCCAGACTTTACGAAATCGTGTCAGAATGGGCCGGGCAGGGCACGGCCCCGCCCCACGATTCGCTACGATATGACTTGACCCAAGTGCGCCCCTCTACCCCTCATTGGCCCCAGGTGTACCTCGCGATCGCGTTGACCACCGGGGGCACGCTGCTCCTGGAACTGTCGCTCACCCGCATTTTCTCGGTCGTTTTCTATTACCACCTGGCCTTCCTTTCCATCTCCATCGCGCTGTTCGGCATGGGCGCGGGCGGCGTGTTCTCGTACATCGTGGCCGGGTGGAAGACGCCGCTGTTCACCAAACTCGGCCGGCTCAGCGCCCTCAACAGCCTGCTGGTGGTGGTGGCCCTGATCGTCATTCTCAGCCAGAATGGTGACCCCGGCGGATGGAGCATCGCTCTCATCTACTTTCCCACCGCGCTACCGTTTTTCCTGACCGGCACCATCGTGTCGCTGGCGGTTTCCGAGACCATCGAACGCGTCAACCGTATTTACTTTTGCGATCTTCTGGGCGCTGCCGGGGGCTGCCTGCTCCTGTTGCCGCTGCTGGCTCTGCTGGAGGGGCCCAACACGGTGATTGCCGCCGCCGCCCTCTTCGCCGTGGCCGCCGCTATCTGGCACAGCCTGGACGGTTCCGTCCGGGGCCGTGTGGGAAGCGTCGCACTGGCGCTGCTGCTGGTTGCCTTCTTGACTTACAACCGGACCGCGCACGTCGTGGGAATCGAATACGCCAAGGGCCAGAAGCTGTTGAAGGAAAGCTTCGAGCAGTGGAACAGCTTCTCGCGGATTGCCATCGCACCCGAGCGGGGAAGCGGCACGCCGACGATTTTCATCGATGCCGACGCCTCCACGGCCATCGCAAATTTCGATTTCCAGCATCTCACGCCGCATGAGCGTCACGACCTTATGGAGCAAGGTCCGGCCTTGCCCTATGCGGTGCGGCCCGGCGCCAAGGCCCTGATCATCGGCCCCGGCGGCGGCTGGGACGTGGCGCGCGCGCTGGCTTCCGGCAGCCATGACATCACCGGCGTCGAGATCAACCCGATCATCGCCGACACCATCATGCGCCAGCGCTTCCCCAATCTCAGCGGCGGCCTGTATCTCCGCCCCGACGTGCGCATCGTGGTGGAGGATGGGCGCAGCTTCGTGCGCCGCAGTTCGGATAAGTTCCAGGTGCTGCAAGCGACGCTGGTGGATACCTGGGCTTCCACCGCGGCCGGCGCATTCGCGCTTTCCGAGAATAACCTCTATACCACCGACGCCTTCCGCGACTATCTACAACACCTGACCGACGACGGCCTGCTCGCCATCACGCGCTGGGGATTTCAGCCGCCGCGCGAATCGCTGCGCCTGGTGGCTTTGGCCATCGAAGCACTGGCGCAGATCGGCGAGAACGATGCGTGGCGTCACATCATCGTCGGCCGCTCGGGGTCCGTAGCCGGTTGGGGCGCGCAAGATACCGTGCTGATCGCCCGCAAACCTTTCAGCGATGCCGATGTGGCTCGGGCGCGCGGCATGTTGGATCGAGCGCAAATGCAAACCATCTATCTGCCGGGGATGGATGTCCGCAATGAATTTCACGACCTGTTGCGCAGCCCCAATCCCGATCAGTACGAACGCAACTACACCTTCGATATCACGCCGGTCAGCGACAACCGCCCGTTTTTCTTCTACACCGTGCAGCCGGGCGACCTTTGGAATTTCGTCAAGTCCGCTTCCCGCCAAAGCGCCGATTTCAAAATCAATAAAGCCGTACCCGTGCTGTTCGCGCTGATGGGGATGAGCGTGCTGGCCACCATTCTCATTCTGCTGCTGCCGCCCCTGTTGCTAGGCACGCGCCTGCCCCGGGAGCGCGGCGTGCTCGGCTTTCTGCTGTACTTCCTCTTCATCGGCTGTGGTTACATTCTGATCGAAGTCGGGTTGATTCAGAAGTTCGTGCTCTTCCTGGGGCATCCCACTTACGCCCTGACGGTGGTGATCTTCTCCCTGCTGATCTCGAGCGGCCTGGGAAGCTTCGCCAGCCGCTACCTGGTGGGCAAACAGGAAGGGCGGCTCATCAAAGTGCTGGGCTGCGTAGCCTTATGTGCGGCGCTGCTGGCGCTGCTGCTTTCCGGTCTGCTCACGGCATTGGTGGGGTGGCCGCTGCCTCTGAAAATGGCGCTCACGGTGGTGCTGATAGCCCCGCTGGGTTTCCTGATGGGAATGCCGTTTCCCACCGGACTGGCGCGCCTCGAAGATTGGCATGCGCCGTCGGTTCGATGGGCGTGGTCGCTGAATGCGGCTGCCAGCGTTCTGGGCTCAGTGGGCGCGCTGGCGTGTTCCATCTATCTCGGCCTAATCCAGACGCTGGTCATCGGAGGGCTACTGTACGTGGCCGCACTGGCTGTGGTGGAACGGGTTCGCGTCAACGCGGGAGCACCCGAGCCCGGCGCCACGCGGGTGGTGCTGGCCAAGTAACGTCCAGTGGCCGAAATCCACCGATGCGGTGGTTTGAGGCCAGCGCGGTGGCGCGCGAACCGCTTATATTTCAGCGGCTTGCGGTTGGCAATTCAGGTGCATATTAGGTGCGGGTAAGAGGGAAGCAGCCATGAGAATTCCGAATCATTCATTCCGTACCGCAACCACTCGCTGCCTGTTCGCAGGTTTGCTGTTCACCACCGCCGTCGGTTTCGCGCAAAACCCAAACCCCGGGTGGCGGAGCGTCGATCAGCCTGGTCCGAACGGGTCGGCCGATCCATCTACACCGGTGGCGCAGCAGCCGGTGCCGGACAACCCGCCCCCCGCTAATCTCCAGGCTAATCCGCCCGCCGGTGCTATTCCTCCCGGCGCTATTCCCGCGCGCTTGACCATCCCGGCCGGCAAATACCTAACGGTGCGCATTAACCAGCCGATCTCCACCGACCACAATCAGGTGGGGGACTTCTTCACCGCCACGTTGACGGAGCCCATTGTGGTGGATGGCGTGGTAGTGGCGCAACCGGGCCAGACAGTTTCGGGCCGCGTTTCGCTGGTGGAAAAAGGCGGCCGTGTCTCGGGTGTTTCCAAACTCGGCGTGCAATTAACGGAGCTGACGGCGGTGGATGGCCAGCAGCTTCCGATTCAAACGCAGTTCGTGGGCCGCAATGCGCGCACCACCAACGGACGTGACGTGGCTGTGGTGGCTACCACCACCGGGGTGGGCGCGGCCGTCGGCGCAGCCGCTGATCTGGGCCGGGGCGCAGCGATTGGGGCCGGCGCCGGCGCGGTGGTTGGCTTAGCGGGAGTTCTGCTCACCCGCGGCGCTCCGGCGGTGATCTATCCCGAAACGCTGCTGAGTTTCCAAGTGCAGACGCCCGTGACCGTCAACACCGAGCGCGCCCCGCAAGCGTTTCGCTACGTGGACCCCAACGAGTATAATCAGCCGCCGATATATCAAACGCGCGTGAACGGTGCGCCTCCGCCGCCCTACGGGGCAGCACCCTATGGGGCAGCTTATCCGTACCCGTATGCGTATGGTTATGGATATGGCTCTCCGTATCCGTATGGGTATCCGTACCCGTATGCATATGGTCCGTATTGGGGAGGCTTCGGACTCTTCATCGGTCCGCGCTTCGGCTATTACGGCGGTTTCCGTGGCGGCTTCGGCTTCCGCGGTGGCTTCCGCCGCTAAGTCTAGAAGTTCGAACCCACCGGCGACGAGATCGCCAGCGTTACGTAATGCCGGCGATCTCGTCGCCGGTGCCGTCGTTAGCGCCTTTCCGCTCCCGCTATCATAAAGAAGTATGAGGGTGCTCTGGTGCGCCGCCTTGGCGGCCACCACTCTGTCCGCGCAGACTTTCGCCGGGTCGGCTGCGCTCGATCAGGCCGTTACTCTGGCCATCGAACAAGGGAAGCTCCCAGGCGCCGTGCTCGTGGTAGGCCACGACGGGCACTTCGTGCACCGCAAGGCTTACGGAAAGCGCGCTCTGGTCCCCGCACCCGAAGCCATGACGGCCGATACCATCTTCGATATCGCCTCGTTGACGAAAGTTGTCGCCACCACTTCCTCCCTGATGAAACTCTTCGAACAGGGCAAGTTCCGGCTTAACGACAAGGTCACCGAATACATTCCCGAGTTCCAAGGCGGCAAGAGCGACATCACCATACGCAACCTGTTCACGCACTTTTCGGGCCTGGCGCCGGACGTTCCCCTGGAACAGCCCTGGACCGGTTATCAGACGGGCATCCGCCTGGCCGCTACCACCAAGCCGCAAGGGTCTCCCGGCGTGCGCTACGTCTATAGCGACATCAATTTCATTCTCCTGGGCGAACTGGTGCACCGCTTGAGCGGGCAGATGGTTTCCGATTATGCGCGGCAGAATGTTTTTGTTCCGCTGGGCATGCGCGAAACCATGTTCCAGCCCCCGGCCGTGTGGCTTCCTCGTATCGCCCCGACCGAGCGGCCCAACCCCGCGAGCGCGCCGCTGCGTGGCGTCGTACATGATCCCAGCGCGCGCAACATGGGCGGCGTGGCCGGCCACGCGGGCGTCTTCTCCACGGCGGACGACCTGGCACGATTCGCCCAGATGATGCTGAACGGCGGTGAGCTCGATGGTGTGCGCGTGTTCAGCCCGCTGACCGTCGCCAAATTCACGGAGCCGCAGAGTCCGCCCGATCAGCCCATTCTGCGCGGCCTCGGGTGGGACATCGATTCGCCCAACTCAGGCAATCGCGGCGAGTTGTTTCCCATCGGCTCCTACGGTCACACAGGCTTCACGGGCACTTCCATCTGGATCGATCCCTCTACTAAGACCTACGTAATTCTGCTGGCGAATAGCGTGCACCCCACGGCGCGTCCGGCGCTGACGCCGCTGCGCGCCAGAGTGGCCACCATCGCCGCCGCCGCCGTGGGAATCGGCGCCCAGGGCGTTCTGCTCACCGGTTATAACGAGGCTCTAGCCGGGGCGGGCGTGCATCGCGAGGTCGCCCGCAACGGCGCTACACGCACCGGCCTGGATGTCCTGGTCGATCAGAAGTTTCAGCCATTCCAGGGAAAGCGCATCGGCCTGATCACCAATCAAACGGGTGTCGATCGCCTGGGCCGGCGCAATGTCGACCTCATGCGCCAGGCGGGCATTCGTGTGGCGGCTCTATTCTCTCCGGAACACGGCATCGCCGGCAAAGAAGACCGGCCCGGAATCGCGGACGCCACCGATTCCGCCACAGGCTTGAAGATCTTCAGCCTCTATGGCAACACCACGCGGCCGTCGCCCGAGATGCTGCGCGGCCTGGACGCCCTGGTGTTCGACATCCAGGATATGGGCGTGCGCTTCTACACCTACGAAACGACCATGGCTTATGCCATGGAAGAAGCCGCGCGCGCGGGCATCCCGATTTACGTGTTGGACCGGCCCAACCCCATCACTGGTACCCATGTCGAAGCCCCTTTGCTCGATGCCGCCAACCGCTCGTTCACCGGTTACTTCGCCGGCTTGCCCGTGCGGCATGGCATGACCATGGGCGAGCTGGCGCGCCTGTTCAACGCGGAGAATAAGATCGGCGCGGCGCTCACCGTGATCGAGATGCAGGACTGGCACCGCGGCGATTGGTTCGACTCGACCGGATTGCCGTGGATCGATCCTTCACCTAATATGCGCAGCCTCAACGCGGCTACGCTCTATCCCGGGCTGGCTCTGCTGGAATCCTCCAAAGGTTATTCGGTGGGCCGGGGCACGGACGCTCCTTTTGAACAGATTGGCGCAGCCTTTATCGCCGGACGCGAGTTGGCGGCCCGGTTGAACCAACGGGAGATTCCTGGTGTGCGCGTCTACCCGGCGATGGTAGGCGGCACGGAAGGAGTGCGGTTCGTCATTACCGACCGTGAGCGGTTCGATTCCACCCGCCTCGGGTTGGAGGTGGCCGCCGCTCTCGAAGCGCTCTATCCCGGCAAGGTCGACCTGTCCCTGAGCCGGAAACTGATCGGCAGCGATGAAGTGATCCGGCGTTTGACGGCCGGGGAAGATCCGCGCATCATCCAGCAAACCTTGATGGATCAAGTGGCGGACTTTCTCCAGAGAAGAAACCCATATCTCATATACCGTTGAGATAAAAGATCTCCGAGCCAGGCCGATAAGTTAATCAGAACGTGGGCTCCATAAACAAGCGCGTGATGCCTGCACCGCCAGGTTTGCTTCCGGTGGTGAAAGCTCTGCTTACAGGCATGGCAATTCACCCTCTGAAGGGTCATGCCGAAGATTACCGGGTATACCGCGCCAGAATCCAGAAGGTCATGGACTCGTTGCCGGAGCGCCCCACGCTGGAAGAGGCCTATCCGCAGGCGGAGGAAGCGGTCCACGCTTTGCGCGACCACGGTCTGCGAACTGCCAAGCGGTTACACCTGCAAGAGGCCGAACTGCGCGCCATCGTCAAACTGCTGATGGAGGTCTTGGAAGATCTACGCATCGCCTCACCGGAACGGACGCGGGAACTGACGGAAGTCGCCAACCGGCTTGGCTCCGCTGTAGAGGCGGAGGAGATTCGCGTGGTAAAGGCCAGTCTGGCAGATTGCCTCGCGGTCATTCGCAAGGAGGCTGAGCGCGATCTGTCTCATAGCAACGGCGACGATCCGACCGATACGATCACCGAGCTGGCGGGCCGGCCGGCGGCCGAAGCTGCGCTGGTCGAAGCGTGTGCCGCTGAGACCCCCACGTGCGCCGTGATCATGCTGGTTGACCGGCTAACTTTGTACAACCGCCGCTATGGACGCGACGCCGGCGACAAGGTTCTTCGTTATTTCGTAGATTTCGTGCGGCGCTCATTCGGAGCCGAAGGATCGCTGTACCGTTGGACCGGTCCGGCGGTTTTGTTGCTGCGGGAGGGCACGCTCGAGAAAGTGCAAGCCGAAGTCCGCCGCATCATGGAGCCCCGGCTGCAGTATGATTTCGAAACCTCGTCGCGCACGATTCTTCTGGCGATCGACGCCTGCTGGTCGGCGCTTCCTATGATGGTCGACCCCCGGCTGCTCATCAACAAAATTGACGCGTTTGTGACGTTTTAGCGACTCACGAAACCGCCATTCCTGCCCAACGCCAGTTCCTGGTAGGGCGGACCCCCGGTCCGCGCGGGACCCCTGGTCCCGCTTCAGGCGGTCAATCGAGACTCTCAAAACGCGAGTTAGCCGGCCAGGGGGCCAGCCGCGGACCGGGGGTCCGCCCTACCAGGAACTTCAGTATGTTTGTTTTACTAGAAACGCCAGCAGCAGGCGGTTGAACTCCTCGGGCTTCTCTATCATCAGGAAGTGGCCGGTGCCCGGGATCTCGGTATACTCCATCGCCGGGAAATGTTCCTTCATGTATTCGCGGTTGGCCAAGCCGGAATGGTCGGCGTAAAGCCCTAGGATCGGCATCTTCAGCACGTCGTCCTTCCAGATGGCCGGATCGAACGTCGCATTCATGGCGCCCACGGCCGTGGATTCGGGCGCTCCCAGCATCATCGTCAGAATGTGCTTCTGCATGTCCGGCGTGGTGGAACCGGAGAACATTCCGCGAATCATTTGTTCCCGCGCCTGCGGACCGTTGGGACCGGCCATCGCCTTTGGATTGGGCGCCCCCCGGCCATTCGGGGAAATCGTAACGAGGCCGTCGACGAACACCAGCGCCGCGGTGTGCTGCGGATAGAGGCGAGCATATTGAACCACCACCGGCGTGCCCATGCTGTGGCCTACCAGCACCACCCGATCGGCCTTCGATTCCTTGCGGACCGCCTCCACCGCGCGGGCAAACACGTCCATGGAAAGTTTGCCGTCTTTGGGAGACCCGGTTTGCCCGTGGCCCGGTAAGTCCAGCGTGATGACCCGGTATTGCTTGGAGAGCACTGACACCTGGTTGTCCCAAGTGGTTTCATCGCAGGTCCAGCCATGCACCAGGATCACCGTGTTGGGACCCTTCCCGGTGGTGGTGGAGTGGATCTTAATCCCGTCGAGCGCAGCGGCGGAAAGCGAGCCCACCAGCAGGAGGTTGAGAAGAAATCGCATGCGGGGATTATACATCGCGGCGCAGGCTCACAGCGTCGCCACATCAACTCGCACCACCTGCCCAGCTTGCACAAAATCCACAGCGGTGGCGATACGTGCCGCAACTCGTCGCAGAGTAGGCCAGTGATTCGAGGACAGGATGACAAGCGCCAGCTTACGGCCCGCAAAATTCTGTTAAAATTGAACGTTCTGATCGCAGGTAAGCAGCAGGTCGAATCCTGCTTGCTCGGCCGCATCAAGCAACGCGCCGTTGGCGAGTCCCTGCCACCCCAGTTCATCCGCGCGAACTACATCATGTCCGCGCAAAAATCTAGAAAGCGGGGCCGGGGTGTTAGCATCGAACAGAATCTTCACACAACTGCAGCCGGATGCTCAAGAGAACTCTTCGCGAAGGCCAAAACGGAATGCACCTGATCTCGATTGACGGAAGGAAACCACTCCAAAAACTCGTCAATGCTTGAACCCTGGTCGAGATGGTCGAACAGCGCGGCAACCGGCAGGCGCGTACCTTTGAAGCAACACGTCCCGCCAAGCTTGCCGGGGTCCCGGTCCACAGCGCTGCAGAGGCTCCAATCCATACTGTTAGTTTATCGTTGATCGGAAGACTCTGTACGCAGCACGTCAGCCACTTGGAGGGTCGGCGCATACTTCTTCCCACGGATGGCGGCTCCGCAATTCGCCCGCGGCTTCAAACACGTTGAGCGACTGCTCGTACAGTGGCGGAGTGATTTCGATTCCGCCGGACCAGCAGCCCACGGCCTGGTAGCGGCGGATGGAGGAAGCAATCACTTCCACGGGGAATCCTGGGAAGAAGCTGGCTTCCTTCTCTGCGACTTCTTCGGGCGCGGCGGTTTGGACCCATTCGCGCGCTTGCTGAAAAGCTGCCACAAACGCACCGCAATCGTCCGTATTCAAGAAAGCTCGCGAGCAGCACAGACTGCTGAACGCCACCGGTGGCATGGACTCGCCTACCGAGGCCACGATGTGGCCGGCGCCTTCCGCTTCCAACTGGTGCGAGAAGGGAGCCTGCAGGTGGACGTAGTCCGCGCCACTTTGTCGAAAGGCGCGCTGCATGTCTTCCGGAGCGCCGGCGTTGATGCTATCGATCCGCTGCCAATCCGCGCCGTTGACGCGGACCGCGTATTTCAACATGACGAGGGGTTGCAGGCCATGATCGGCCAGCACCGGCTTTCCCTCCAGCTTCTTCCAATCGAAGCTCGCATCAGGTTCGCGGCCAACCAGGAAGAAGCCATCGCGTTGGTTGATTTGCGCGAAATGTACCGGCAGGTCCGATTCGCCTTGATCGAGCGGACGCCAGTTGGAGGAGACGGCGGATTGCATGATATCCACCGCACCTTGTCGAATCAGATCGCTCGATCGTTGGCCCTTCGCCAGTACGCCGTACTGGGCGGAAAGGCCATGCCGTTCGAGGAAGCCTGCAGCGATGGTGGAGATCAGCGGGCTGTAAAACGCGGAATGCCGCGAGACCGTGATGCGGAGCGGCACCGGCTACTCGGCCGCAAACGCCAGCAGCACGTTACCGGAATTGCTCCCGCTCACGGCGTAGCCCGAGCCGATGTACAGCATGCCGTTGACTATGGTGGCTCCCGGAGAGCCGATCGCGCCTCCATGGGCGGGAACCTTATTGACGGTCTCGAATTCGTGGGCCGTATCGTACTCCCAAAGGATCTTGCCATCGGCCGTGGAGAGCGCGTGCAGTTTGCCATCCGATCCGCCCACGAACGCGACTCCTGGGATCAGACTGGTGGCGGCGCTGTTGTTCACACGCTTGCCAGCAGGGGCCAAGGGCGTGTACCAAACCTGCTTTCCATTGGCCAGCGAGACCGCCACCATGCCGCCGCGCGACAAACCGTAATAGAGATTCTGCTGGTCCGCGGCTCCGCCCCACACCACGCCGCCCAGGCGCGCGAAGAAGGCGTTGGGCCCGGTGACATTGGGATCGACCGGAGCGACATTCGTCTTCCAAACTACTGCGCCCTTGTTATCGGGATCGAGCGCGATGATGTTGCCGTCCTTGGTCGCCGCCACCAGCAGGCGCTTGCCGCCCGGCAGCGTTTTGAGAATGGGCGAGTTGCCGAAATCCAGATCGGGGCCGTTCACGGAGGGGCAGTTGTCGGTCTTCGAGGCGCCATTGCATCCGCCTAAGAAGGCGTCGTCTGCTTGAGCCTGGTAGGACCACAGCACTTTGCCGGTCTTTAAATCGACGGCCATAATGGCGTCGGTGGTCTTGGGGGCCGGTTCGGTTTCGCCATCGCCGGTTCCAAAGTAGACGGCGTTGTGTTGCGGGTCGATGGTAGGGGAGTTCCAGACCGAGCCGCCGGCCGGCGCGTAATTCTGCACGCCTTTGGAATTCTTCTTGGTGGGCTTAGGCTCATCCATCACAAATGTCTTCCAGACGCGCTCGCCGTTGTTGGCATCGAGCGCGACCACGCTGCCGCGTGACGTGCAACAGGGGTAGTCGAGAGTCGCCGCCGTGAATTCCTCAGACGAAGATACGGGGACATACACGTGGCCGTCGTAGAAGGTGGGAGCGGCGGTGATGCGCGCTACGAAATGTTCGTCGACCTTGGTGGTCCATAGTTGGTGGCCGTCCTGCGCATCGAGGCCGTACACGTTAGCATGGGCATCGCCGAAGAAGACGCCGTACTTGGTGGCGCCCGGCCCCTTCACCTTCCCCACACTCAGGGCGTTGCGCACTGCGCCCTTGGTCTGATACGACCAGTAGACGCAACCGCTCTTCGCATCCAGGGAGTAGATGTAGCCGATATCGGTGCCTACGAAAACGCGGCCCGATACAACTGTCGGCTGGCCATATGCGGACAGGCCGGTGGGATAGCCGAAGGCCCATTTGAGCTTCAAGTGCGGCACTTGGTCGGCGGTGAGGCCGGCGGCCTTGGCCGATTGAAAGCGGGAGTTGCCGAGGTCCGCGCCCCAGCCGTTCCAGGCCGGGCCGGAAGAGGGGTCGGCGAGCGGAGGATTGGACGCGCACTTATCGGGCATGTCCTTGGCGTCGCCCTGCTGCAGGCTGCCAAGCGGCCGGCCGCTCATGAAGGTTGCCACCATGCGCCGCTGGTCCTCGGAGAGCGCGTCGCCCTGTCCCTTCATGGGGCCGGTGGTCAGGGCGGTGTAGATTTTCTCGGGCGACATTTCCCGGATGGCCGCCGGCGATGGCGCGCGCTCGATGTTGGGGTTCCCGTGACACCCCATGCAGCGTTGCTGGAATACCGCGAATCCGGATTCGGTTCCGGCGGATTGGACGGCTGGCCGCGCCGGGGCCTGGGCGACCGCGACAGGGGCGCCGACCAAAATCGCTAGGGCGACCAAAGTGAAATGTTTCATGGTTCTCCTTGACTGCCAACCACAAACCTGACACAGGCCAGGAGGCCTGTGCTACGAAGAGGTGTAGCACAGGCATTCCTGCCTGTGTCAGGTTTTCAAGACAACTCCAAACTCTACATAAGAGCGGTCGGGCGCCGCGCCCAGCTCTTGCCCTTGTCCTTGGCGATGGTCTCTACGTCCTTCACATAAGCTGTGGCCTGCGTGAGGATATGGTGCAGATCATTGCCGATACTGATAAACGGGAAGCCCTTCTCCAGGAACTCACCCACGCGCGCGGTGCCGAACAGGAACAGGCCGAGAGTCACTTTGTTCTTAGTGGCGGCCGCTTTGAGCTTGTCGGTGGCCGCCTGCAGCTCGGGCGACGTATACATGTGCGGGAACTCGTATTTTTCGTACAGCCCCATGGACATGCATAGGTCGTTCTGTCCCAGGAACAAAATGTCGACGCCCGGAACCGCGGCAATCTCATCGATGTTCTTGATGCAATCGGCGGTCTCCACTTGCAGTGCCACGATGGTGTTGTCGTTCGCGCCGCCGGCGTATCCCAGCAAACCGGCGCGGTTCATGCTGCGTTGCGGGAAGTAGACCGATCGCGTGCCCGCAGTCGGATAGCGACAGCAACTCACGGCCTGGCGGGCCTCATCGGCGGTATTGATGTAAGGCACCAGCACGCCATCCGATCCCATGTCGAGCGCCTGCTGGATGCCGGGGCGATCCTGGTATCCGCCTACGCGCACCATGGATTTTGCGCCGCCGTTGGCAATTCCGGCGAGCATTCCCGACAGACTCTCGTATCCCATGGGTCCGTGCTGCGTATCGACCAGCAGCCAGTCGTAGCCGCTGTGCGCCAGTTGCTCGGCCACCGTTGGACTGCTCGAGTTCAGGAACAGGCCCAATTTGGGCTTTCCTTCGCGCAGTTGTTTCTTAAACTCAGCTCCACTGAGAGCGTCACTCATTGCAGTTTTTTCTCCTGATGCCGGGTACCCGTCCGGTACCCGCAACCTGAGAGTATACCGCGGTCAGTCGAGGAAGAACGGGGTCTCGTTTTCGCCGCGAAGGATCAAGTCAAAGCGGTAGGCCGGCAGTCCTTCCCGATCGAGTGCGTGGTCGCGGGCGGTGAACAGGCGGCAGCGTGCGGCTGGGTCGGTGACGCAGTTTAAGACGGGATCATCCACCTGGTCAGGCGCGTCGGAAAAGAACATGGTGGTCGCGAGCCGCCGCGTAAGACCGATCGCCAGGACCATCAGATTCACGTGCGGGCAGCGGAGCGCGCCGTTGCCATCGCTGGCTCGTCCGGGTAGCACGGTGCGAAAGCTATAGCGCCCCTGGGCATCGGTGCGATAGCGGCCCCAGCCGAAGAATCCGGGGTCGGCCTCGGCATAACGCGGGTCGAGCGGATTGCGGAATACGCCATTGGCATCCGGCTGCCAGATTTCGACGATGGCATTGCGGATGAGGACGTTGCCCTCTTCCACGACGCTGCCGTGCAGAAGGATGTGCGGTCCGCCCGCCGTTTTTCCGTCGACTTGGGTCAGATCGCCGCAGCTCTCCGCAAACTGGCCGGGAAAGAACGGGCCGATGGTGCTGTAGGGAGTGGGCGTCATATCAGTCCAAAGCGGGGGTGCTGCGCTTGCCGCGGAGCACGAAATCCTGGCGGAACTTTAAAATGTTGAAGGTGCCTACGGTGGTCGGCTGCGGCTGGAGCAGCAGGCGCTGGCGCGCTTCGGGATCGGGCACCCCGTTCAGAAGGAGGTCGGTTTCGTTGAGCGGCTCGCCGGGAAAGAAGATCTGCGTGACGAAGCGGTTCATCCAGCTTGGCCCAAAAATGGAGAAGTGGATGTGCGGCGGGCGCCACCACCAGTCCGATTCCATCACGGGATAAGCGCCGGGTTTGATCGATCGGAATTGGTATTGACCTTCGGCGTCGGTGACGATACAGCCCTGGCCGGTGAAGTTGGGATCGATGGGCGCTTCGTGCCGGTCCATTTCATGGATGTATTTGCCGGCGGAATTGGCCTGCCAGAGCTCGATCACCGCGCCCGCGAGTGGAGCGCCATCTTCGTCCGTCACCCGCCCCGCTACCGAGATGAGTTGGCCCATGGCGCGCGGGCCGCCGGCCACAGTGTGCGACAGGTCGCCGTCTCCGGTTTTCACCCTGCGTTCCAGGTCGGTGGGGCCGGTAAGTTCCGAGAGCGTCAGCGGGCGGCGGATGAGCGGCTGGCTGGGATTGCGCGTGAAGCTTCGCGGGTAGCGGTCGATCAGCCGAAGAGACTGCGTGCGATCATCGTAGGGCAGATACTCGATGTCGGATGATGGGTGCGCTGCGGTGGAGTTCTTGGCCGTGCTGGGCATGTGCCTCTGAGTTCGATTGATTCTATCATCTCAGAACTGCCCTGCTGGCACGTTCAGGGCAAGCTAAAGCATGCCCCACCTTCCTACCAGTTGCTGTCGAATTCACGCAGGCATTTCATGCAGCGGTATCTGCCGCACACCGGGAGCGAGACGTCGTGGTGGAACCTGCGACAGACGGCCTTGGACATGCGGTTACACAATGCATCCCACAAACTTGCCACGGTGAGAGGCGCCCCTGGCATATGGTATTGGTCTCTCGTTGCTGTGCTCTGCATGGCCCGTTTTCTCCCTATGCGGATTATTGATCCGATCGTCCTAGGCCGCGAGTACCGAGGGTAATGAGGCCAGTACCAGTGCCTTTGATAGCACTCCCGGCTTATCCCATGACAGGCTTTGATGTTTGCCCGTTACCATTTATATTTCAATGGGATTCGGATTCACTAACCAAAGGTGGCACATATGGTCGCGCGATCGCTGTTTGGCATGTTTTCGTCGGATCTGGCAATCGATCTAGGTACGGCGAACACGCTCGTTTTTGCACATAGCAAGGGAATCGTGGTCAACGAACCATCGATTGTGGCGCTGCGCCGGGACTCGGGCGCGGTGGAGGCCGTCGGCACCGAAGCCAAGGAAATGCTGGGCCGCACGCCCGAGGCGATCACGGCGATCCGGCCGATGAAGAACGGCGTAATCGCGGATTTCAAAGCGACTGCGCAGATGCTGCAGCACTTCGTGCAGAAGGCCCACGCGCGCAAGCGGCTGGTCCATCCGCGCATCGTGATTGGCATTCCGAGCGAGATCACGCCGGTGGAACGGCGCGCGGTGATGGATGCGGCGTACGGCGCCAAGGCGAGCGAAGTCTACCTGGTGCAGCAGCCCGTCATGGCGGCCGTGGGCTCGGGCCTGCCCATCGCGGAGCCTATCGGAAATATGGTGGTGGATATCGGCGGCGGCACCACGGACGTGGCGGTCCTCTCGCTGGCCGGCATCGTGTACTCGCACTCGGTCAGAGTCGCGGGCAATGCCATGGATGAAGTGATTATCGATCACATCAAGCACCGCTACAACATTCTGATCGGGGAGCGGACGGCAGAGGCGATTAAGATCGAAATCGGTTCGGCATTCCCGCTGGCCAATCCCATGCGGATGGAGGTGAAGGGCCGCGACCTGGTGGGAGGCCTGCCCAAGACCATCCACGTGTGCGATGAAGAAATCCGCGAGACGCTTTCCGGCTGCGTAAAGTCCATCGTGGCGGCGATCAAGGTGGCGCTGGAGCGCACGCCCCCGGAACTGAGCGGCGACATTGCCGACCGCGGCATTGTAATCACCGGTGGCGGAGCCCTGCTCAAGAATCTGGATATCCGCATTCGGCAGGATACGGGACTGACGGTGAACATCGCCGATGAGCCGCTGACTTCGGTGGCGCTGGGAGCGGGTAAGATGCTGGGCGATTTCCCACTGTTGCGGAAGTTGTCGGTGAACTGAACCCCGAAGCGAGCCTAAGGAGCCGTCACATTACCGAACCGCGACCGTGAGGGAGCGGGGGTTCCAGTCACATTCCTTCAGCCATGAACACCGCCATGGGCTCGCCTTGCTCGTCGACGACATAGCGGATAGCGGCATGCACTTCCTCGTCCTTCCAGAGCCATCGCGTACTTCCGTGGCGCCCCCAGCGCTTCCGATTTGGCCCTCCAAATCCTGAACGGTTCAAGCTCCGGCTGGCGTACGACTTGAAGTCGTTCATGACTTTCTCGGGCTTAACTTCCGCCTCGACGACTGCGTGCACATGATTGGTCCGCACGTGCGCGGCCAGCAGGGTCCAACCGCCGTGCGAACAGACATTCTTGATAGTCTCAAGCACTATGCACCGGCTCGTCTCTTCCAGGGAGTATGGGGGCTGATCCATAAGCTGGCGGTCGGCATCGGCGTGTTGTGGGTGCACTGGCAAGAATCGGTTTCCAGGAAGATTTTGATTGCGGTCAACAGAACCTGCTTCCCCACTGTGCAAGTGCCAGCCGTAGCACGCGAAGGTAATGAAGTAGCGCATGCAGTCCAACCCCCGCTCCCTCACGGTCGCGGTTCGGTAACATCAAAACTAACACCCAGCTATGCTCTTCAAGTAGAATTTAAGGTTCGTTTGGGGGAACAATGGTATTCGGGCGGCGTGCCGCATTAACGGCGATCGGAATTCAATTCCTGCTGGCGGTTTCCCTGCCGGCGCAAAGCGGAGAAACCTACAAGGCGCGGCTATCCGCGGTTCCCGCCGACGCGCGGACGCGGCCCCAATTGGCCGGTATCGGGTCGGCTACGGCGGTGCTCTCCGGCGCGAAACTCACCATCACCGGCTCCTTTGAAGGCCTGCTCTCGCCGGCCAGCATGGCGCAGTTGCATGCCGCCAGCGCTGCCGGCGTACGCGGGCCTGTCATTCACGATTTGACGATTGCGCAAGCCGCCAGCGGCAGCATCACGGGAACGGTCGATCTGACGCCCCAGCAAATCGAAAGCCTGCGCAAAGGCGGGCTCTACATCCAGATTCACAGCCAGAAGGCCCCGGACGGCGTCCTATGGGGCTGGCTGTTGCGATAGGAGATTAAACCCATGTTCGGTCTGCAGAAAAAATTCGCGGCCTCGCTGCTGGTCGTCGCGGCCGGCGGCGTCATGGTCATCATGGCGCAACAGCCGCCGGCAGGGCCTTACACGGTCGGCCAGGCGGCTAACGGACGGGGCATCTATCTGACCACCTGCCAGGGGTGCCACGGAGCCGACCTGGGCGGCATCAACAACGCCGCTGCACTGGCCGGCGGACTGTTCATGGGCAGTTGGGGAAACCGCACGACCAGCGATCTGGTCAGCTTCCTCGAAGGCGCCATGCCGCCCGGCAACCCCGGCGGTCTCGGTGAAGAAGCATATGTCAATGTGGTGGCCTACATTCTCGATTACAACGGCGCGCGGCCGGGGAACCAACTGCTAACGGCGGCTACGAAAACCGAGATCCGCTCGGTGGCCACGGGCCAGGTCCGCGCCGTCGCTCAGGCTGGCGGGCGGGGAGGCGCGGCGGGCACCAATCGGGACCGGCCTGCGCCGCTGGGCGGGCGAGCGGAAGCTCCTGTTCCACCCACTCCCCGAGGCCTCATCGTTTCCGGCGAGGTCAAAAACTATACGCCGATTACGGATGCCATGATGCGCAATCCCGATCCCAGCGATTGGCTCATGATCCGCCACGATTATCACGCCAACAACTACAGCCCGCTGAACCAGATCACTGCGGGGAACGTGAAAGAGCTGCAACTGGCGTGGGTCTGGGCCATGAACGAGGGCACTAATCAGCCGGCGCCGGTGGTGCACAACGGCATCATGTTCGTGAACAACCCCGGCAACATGGTGCAGGCCCTGGATGCCAAGACCGGCGAGCTGATCTGGGAAAATCGCATCGGTACGACGGATACCGGCAGCTCGAACCGAGGCTTGGCGATTTATGGGGATAAGGTATACGTCACTACCAGCGAGGCGCACATTTTTGCCTTGGATGCGCGTACTGGCAAGAACGTGTGGGACACGCTGATCGGCGACCGCAAGTATGGCGCATACAGCACCAGCAGCGGGCCGCTATTAGTGAAGGGCAAAGTAATCCAGGGGCTGGGCGGCAACATGTGTTCGCAGTACCGCGACGAGAAGTGCTTCATCAGCGCCTACGACGCCAACGACGGCCACTTGCTTTGGAAGTTTCACACCATCGCGAAAGAAGGTGAGCCAGGCGGCGACTCCTGGGGCAAGCTGCCGAGCCTGTTCCGCGCGGGCGGCGACACATGGATCACCGGCAGTTACGATCCCGATCTCAACCTGACGTATTGGGGGACGGCCCAGTCGAAACCGTGGATGCGCGCCAGCCGGCAATCGGGCAACGGCGCTACGCTTTTCGCCAATTCCACCGTCGCGCTCGACGTGGATACGGGCAAGCTGGCGTGGTACTTCTCGCATGCGCCAGGCGAATCTCTCGATCTCGACGAAGTATTCGAGCGCGTGCTGGTGGATGATCAGGGACAAAAGCTGGTCTTCAGCGCGGGCAAGGCTGGCGTTTTGTGGAAGCTCGACCGCACCAACGGAAAGTATCTCGGCCACAAGGAAACGGTTTTCCAGAACATCTACGATTCGTACGATCCCAAAACGGGTGAGCCGCACTATCGCAATGACATCATCGAAAACCAGATCGGCGAATGGGTGCAGAGCTGCCCCACTTCAGAAGGCGGCCACAACTGGCACGCCATGAGCTACCACCAACCGACCAACCAGCTCATCATCCCGTTGGCCCAAAGCTGCCAGGAAATGAATGCGCAGAAGATTGACCTGGTGGAAGGCGGCGGTAGCGGCGGCGGAGCCAGCCGGCGGTTCTTCGAAATGCCGGGGACGAACGGCAACGTCGGTAAGGTGGCGGCATTCGACGTCCGCACGATGAAGGAGATGTGGAAGGTGGAGCAGCGGGCCCCGTTCATGACGGCAATCCTTTCCACGGCTGGCGGAATCGCATTTGTCGGGGACATGAACCGTATCTTTCGGGCGGTCGACGTGAAAACCGGCAAGATCTTATGGGAAACTCGTCTGGGGACATCGGTGCAGGGCTTTCCGCTGACGTTCACTGCCGGCGGCAAACAATACATCGCCGTCTCGACCGGGCTCGGCGGTGGCAGTCCGCGCATGGTGCCGAGCGTGTTGGCCCCCGACGTCCACTATCCGGCGAATGGGAATGCCATATACGTGTTCGCGCTGCCCGACAAGAAATAGGAACAGGTAACCAGTAAGATGCTCGTGCGAAAGATGAAGATTTTCCTCCCGGCCGTGGCCGGATTGACGCTGACCGCCTGGCTGGCGACTGGCCAGCAGGCCCGGCGTGTGGATGACGCTGCTCTGAAGAGCGCCGGCAAGACCGGTGACGAATGGATCACGTACGGCGTGACTCCCCAGGAGACGCGCTATACTCCGGCCAATCAAATCACCGCCGCCAACGTGAGCCGTCTGGGCCTGGCATGGTCTTACGACTTGGGACAGGGCGGTGGCGGCCAGGAAGCGACGCCGCTGGTTTGGAACGGCACGCTCTATAGCATTACGAACTGGAGCGTGGTTTTCGCGGTCGATGTGCGCACCGGCAAAGAGAAGTGGCGTTGGGACCCCGAGGTGAATCAGGAGGCCGTGCGGCCGAAGGTTTGCTGCGGCATTGTGAACCGCGGCGTAGCGCTCTATCAGGGGATGGTGATCGCCCCCGTCATTGATGGACGCCTGGAGGCGCTGGACGCGGAAACCGGGAAGGTGATCTGGGAATCCAGAGTCGGGTATTCGCAGGACAACATCTCCATCACCATGGCGCCGCGCATTGCGAAAGGCAAAGTGATCATTGGGGTGAGCGGCGGGGAGTATCCCATCCGCGGATTCTTCGATGCCTACGATGCCATGACAGGCCAGCGCGCTTGGCGATTCTACACGGTGCCCGGCGATCCCTCCAAGCCGTTTGAAAACGCCGCCATGAAGAAGGCAGCCGCGACCTGGGAGGGCGAATACTGGAAGCTGGGCGGCGGCGCGCCGGTCTGGGACGGCATGGCCTACGATCCGGAGGCTGACCTTATCTACATCGGCACGGGCAACGGCGGGCCGTGGCCGGAATCGCTTCGCCATTCCAAAGGCAAGGACAATTTGTACGTGGCTTCGGTCCTCGCGGTGAAGCCCGATAATGGCGAATTGAAGTGGTACTTCCAGATGGTGCCGGGCGACTCCTGGGATTTCGACAGCGTGCAACAGATGCTGCTCGCGGAATTGACGATTAAAGGCCGGCAACGCAAGGTGCTGATGCAGGCCAACAAGAACGGCTTCTTCTATGTGCTCGATCGCGTGACCGGACAATTCATCTCGGGCCAGCCCTTCGCGAAAGTGAATTGGGCCAAGGGACTCAACGAGGCGACCGGGCGCCCGATCATTAATCCGGAAGCGCTCTACGACGCGGATTCTTCGGTCTCGATCTCGCCGGGACCAGGCGGGGCGCACAATTGGTCCCCGATGTCGTTCAATCCGGCGACCGGCCTGGTCTACATTCCGACCGCTTCGAACACCAGCTTTGCGTACACCGTGCAATCCGATTTCGCCTTTAAGCCTGGGCAACAGAACATGGGGATCGTGTTTGGCGGCTTCGGTGGAATACCGGCCCCGAACCCTCCTCCGAAACCCCGGCCGGCGCCTTCTGCGATTGGGCCGGCGACCACTGAGGGGCAGAGAAGCGGAGCTCTGGTAGCCTGGGACCCGGTTACTCAGACGGAGCGGTGGCGCGCGCCCGGCGGCGGCAGCATCGGCGGCGGGACCGTGACCACGGCGGGCAATCTGGTCTTCCAGGTACTGCCCGATGGAAGGCTGATGGCCTATAGCGCCGACAAGGGCGAGAAGTTGTTGGAGGTCCAAACCAACCTGCACGGAGGCATGGGACCGCCCATCACTTACGTGATCGATGGCAAGCAGTATGTGTCGGTGATGGGTGGCACGGGCAAAGTGGTCTTCGCGATCCCGGGAGGTGGTGGCGGCGGTCGTGGAGGCGCGGCGGCCGGTGGACGAGGAGGCGCGACGGTAGTGAATGGCATCCCGGCTCCGGCGCCTGCTCCGGCTCCGGTTCCGGCTGGAACGGCAGCACCCGCGGGGAATGCGCCGGCGCCGCCTCCCGATGCGAACCCGTTTGGTGGCGGGCCAACCGTTTTGCCGAAACTGTTGACGTTCGTTCTGGACGGCACGGCGCCGATCCCGGAACAGAAACCTTTGCCGTAGGTTGATGGTCATGGCAACACCGTGGCGCACGCACTCATGCGTGCAGCGTCGAGACTTTTCTCGACGCTTCTTCGCCTGGTAACGCCATCCGCCGACACGAGTGTCGGCGCGGCACGCATGAGTGCGTGCGCCACATCGGATTGGAGGGGGCTATGAAACTCTGCCTGGGAATTCTGTGTTCCGTTTCCGCGGTGTGGGCTAGCGACGCTTCCACCGCACGCATTCGCGAGGCCGCAACTAAAGCGGTCGCGCTGATTCAGAGCAGCCAAAAGACCTGGCCTTCCAAGGCGAGCTGCTTCTCGTGCCACCAACAGGTGCTGCCGGCACTGGCTTTCTGGGGGGCGCGCGAGCATGGCATTCCGGTGGATGAGCCGGCAGCGCATGCCGCCGCGGCAAACGCGTTTGGGTTCTACGCCAATCTCGATCGCGCCGTTCAGTACACGCATCTGATCGACCCGGCCATGGATGACGGCTACGGTCTGATGGCGGCGGATGCGGCTGGCGTGCGCCCGAACCTGGTCACCGCGGTTTACGCCCGTTTAATCGCATCGCGCCAGGAACCGGATGGGCATTGGGAAACGTTTGACGAACGGCCGCCCCAATCGTATAGCCCATTCACGGCCACAGCGGTCTCGTTGGCGGCGATCGAGCTGTATAGTCACGCAAGCATGCGGGCCGATACCCAGGCACGTGCCGAGCGGGCGCGAACCTGGCTTCTGTCCCATAAGCCGCGCAACACCGAAGAACGCGTTTATGAAATGGCTGCAGTGGCCCTGTGGTTCAAGGAAAAGGCTATTGTGGAAAAGCTGGGTCGCGAACTAACGGCGACACAGCAGCGCGATGGTGGTTGGGCTTCGCTCGACGGCCGCCTCAGCGACGCGTATTCCACGGGCGAGGCGTTGTGGGCGCTACACGATTACGCCGGCGTCCCCACTTCCGATGCCGCCTGGCAGCGGGGAATCGATTACCTGCTACGGACCCAGCAGAAGGACGGCTCCTGGCACGTGGCGTCGCGCCTGCATCCGCCCGCGCCGGTGAGCCCGCCATATTTTGAAACCGGCCACCCTTACGGTCACGATCAATTCATCTCCACCATGGGCGAGAGTTGGGCCGTCATTGCCCTGGCCGACGCGCTCCCGGAGGTTAAGTCACCTCTTCCGCCGTTGAAGGATGCGGAGCCTCAGGGCATCGAGCCGTGGGCGGAAACGGTGCTATTCGGAAGCGTGGCCGATGTGAAGCGCCTGCTCGATGGGGGATTCGATCCCAACTCGGCGACGAAATCCGGCGGGACTACCGCGCTGATGATGGCCGCGCCCGACGTCGACAAATTGAAACTGCTGCTGGCTCGCGGCGCGAATGCAGATGCGCGGGCCAAGAACCGGTACTCTGCATTGTTAGTCGCGGCCAACTATCCCGGATCGGGCGCCGCTATGAACCTGCTCCTCGACCACGGCGCTACCGTGCGCCTTCCGAAGGGACAAGGTGCGCCGCTGTTCAATGCGCACCCGATCATTTTGGCTGCTTTTGCGGGCAATGCCGACATCATCAGCCGCCTGCATAAAGCCGGCGATCGCGTCGACGACCGAATGAACCTGCTCGGCATGTTCCCCCTGACACCCATGATGTTGCTGGCCACAACGCCCCGTACGGATTCGATACGCGCTTTGCTCGACAACGGCGCGCATGTCGACGAAGTCGACGACGACGGCATCACCAGCCTTTCCTGGGCGGCCATCGCGAACCGGGTCGATATGGCCCGCTTGTTGATCCAGCGCGGCGCCGACGTGAATCATGTCGACAAGAAGGGCATGACGCCGCTACTCTACGCGGCCTCGATCGACTTCGGCGATTCAGCCATGATCGACCTGCTGCTCAAGTCCGGCGCCAGCGTCGCGGTGCGTAGCAAGGAAGGCTTGACGGCGCTCGACCTGGCACGGAAATACAAGCACACGCATTTGATGGCGAGCCTGCAGCGGCAAAGCGCCGCGAAGTAGCTTGCCGAAATCCAATTAGAACTTCAGTTCGGTTGGTACGTAATGCAGGTCGCGGTCGAGAACCATCTCGACTGTAGACCCGGCAGGCAGCGCGGCGTCCGGGCGGTGCTTGACCAAGACCCCTACCAGACCGGCGGCAGCTCCAGCAGCGCCGCCGATGCCTGCGCCTTTTAGCGGGCTGCCCGCCGCCGCGCCCGCGATGGTGCCGACGGATGCACCGATTGCGCCTCCTTCAGCGGTGGTGCGGGCAGTGTCGGCTTTGTCGCGTTCGCCGGTGACGGTGCCTTCCTTCGGATCTACCTTGCCCGTGGCGGAGTTGTCGGCGGATGCCAGCCGGGAACGGAAGTCGCGCGTGACGCCATTGGGCAGCGTCAGGGAGTCGAAGCGAATGTAGAGTTCCCCCTTGCCTTTGACGACGCCTGCCGCTTTGCTGGTGGTGATGGTGGCGTTTACCGAACTCCCCGGCGGGATCACGATGTGACCATCCACCGTGACGGGGAAAACCGTGTCCAGATAGACGCGGTCGCCTTCACGGGAGTGCTTTGTGTCGACACCATTGCGTAGCTTGAGCGGGATGCGCGTGCCGGTGGCGACGGTGATTTCGGCGGGTGTGGCCGGAGGCGCCGGCCGGCTCAGCGGCGGTCCAGGCGCATTAGACGAAACCAGCGGCGCCGTTTGGCCTTCGCGTTTGAAAACAAGCGTGCCCTCACTCTGCGTACCGGCGTAGAGAATCTGGCGTGTGATCGTCAGGCGGGAACGGTCCCGCGAGATTTCCCAACGGTCCATCACGGTGTAATTCTGACGCCCGGAAACGAGCGTGTTGACCAGTAGAGCGGAGCCTTCCCACTTGACCAGGCTGCTTCGGCCTTCGTCTCCCAGGCTGTATTGAGTCTCGTTGCGGTTCAGCGAATAGGACCAGGCTCCGGTTGAGCCGTTGAAGGAACTGGAACACTGGATCGAGGATTCCTGTTGCGCAACCGCGAGCGTGCGTTCCAGGGGCTCCGACAGGGCTTGTGTGTTGCTGCTGGCAGGATCGAGAATCCAGTGGCCCGAGAAGTCGCGCTCAGGTTCGATGGCAGCCAGGGGTTGAAAACAAACGAACATCAAGGCGGCGAGAATTACTGGAGTTCTGCGGGACACTCTTTCTGCAGGTTACCACTTGCGGATGCCGCAGGCGAAAGGACAAGCAAGAGTGAGGGCCGCCGATGAACGCCGATGAACGCGGATGAAAAAGAGATGAAAATAGAGAATTCGAATTACTCCTATCAGCGTTCATCCGCGTTCATCGGCGGCCAGATAGCCTTTCCTACCTTGCACTTCTCTGGGCAGCCATCCTCGAAGTTGCGGCATAACCAAGAGTAATGTTGACTCTCCCGGAGGGCCAAGGTTAACTAGGTGGAGACAATCCTCGGGTACATCCCCGTGGGTGCAAGTTAGCTGTTCTGGTTGAGCGGCGAAATGTCCCAAGTCGGACTCTTACTCTTCTCCATTTCTGATTGAGGCGAAAATGAAGGCGGACTCCGACTTGCAAGGTCCCGACACGTCGATCTTTCACCGCGTGAGCCGGCTGGTGAATTCCGAGCTGTCCCTGGACGAGATCCTGGGCCAGATTCTCGGCCTGACGGCCCAGGTTTCGGACTGCGATGCCTGCCTGGTATATCTCATGGAGTTTGCGAGCGGCGAGTTCGTGCTCTACGCGTCCCAGGTTCCCCGTTACCGTGATCTGGGGAAGGTGCGGCTAAAATTCGGCGAAGGCGTTACGGGGTGGGTGGCGGAGCACCAGCAGCCCGTGGCGCTGAGCTCCCAGGCCTCCACCGACCCGCGTTTCCGAAGTATCCCTGCGCTCATCGAGGACACGTACGAGGCGCTCCTCTCGGTTCCTCTCGTACACAAAGGCAAGTCGATCGGGGTGGTCAACGTGCATCATCGCGAAGCCCATACGCACACCGCCGAGGAGATTGCCTCCATCTCTTTCATGGGGGAACAGATGGGTGGCGCGATTGCCAAGAGCCTGCTGGAGGAGGAAAACGCGCGCCTGGCCGAGCGCGACCGGAAATTAGAGCAAGACCACATTCTGCTGGAAGCGGAAGTAGCCCGCCGGACCGCCGAGTTGAAGGCCACCAACGAACAACTGCGCTCGGCCAAGGAACGGGCGGAAGAGGTGTCGCGCCTGAAGAGTGAGTTTGTCGGCAACATGAGTCACGAGATCCGCACGCCGCTCAACGGCGTGGTAGGCATGACGGATCTGCTGCTCGACAGTGAGCTCACAGACGAGCAACGCGAATACCTGATGATTGTCAAACAGTCGGCCAGCTCCTTGATGGTCCTGATCAATGACATTCTCGACTTTTCGAAAATTGAGGCGGGCAAGCTGGAGCTGGATCCGGCGGAATTCCCGGTGCGCCAATTCGTCGAGCAGACCGCCAGGATGATGGCCCTGGCCGCGCGCCAGAAGGGATTGAGCCTGGTTTGCGAGGTAGCGGCTTCCGTGCCCGATACGGTCATCGCCGACGCATCGCGGGTGCGCCAGGTGGTGGTGAACCTTCTTGGAAATGCGATCAAGTTCACGGAACGCGGCGAAGTGGCGTTGACGGTAGAGCCGCGAGCATGCGCCCGTGGCGATGCTGCCATGGAATTACGCTTCGCCGTACGCGACACGGGGATTGGAATCGCCCCGGAAAAGCTGGAACACATATTCGAAGCGTTTGCTCAAGCCGATGGCTCCACAGCGCGCCGATACGGCGGCACCGGTTTGGGCCTGACCATCTCGCGTCGTCTGGTGGAACTAATGGGCGGCCGTATCGCGGTGGAAAGTAAATTAGGGCAGGGAAGCACTTTCTCCTTCACCGTGCCGTCCAAAACGGGGGCGCGGCAGGAAGCGGTCGGGGCGAGACCGTAGACCGAGCGGCGGCCCGTCACAATTCCTTATACAGGATGCTGGCGGCTTCGAGTTCGGGCGACCGCGCAGCCCGGGCATAACGCGGAATCACGCCCGCGAGTTGGAATCCCATCGACAGGTAGAGCGGTTCGGCCTGACCTCCGGTCACTGTGTCGAGTGTCAGCAACGTCCGGCCCGCCGATCGCGCCACCTCTTCCACCGCGGTCATCAAAGCCCGTGCGATCCCCCGGCGACGGGCTTCCGGATGCACCAGGAGTTTCAGCGCTTCGGCCCGATGCTGCTGGTTGGGAACCATCGCCAGGTTCAGTTGTACAGTGCCGAGAATCTTCCCGTCGCAGCGCGCCACCAGCACCCGGCGTGTGCCGGTGGTAACGCGGGGCAGCACTTGATCCTGCCAAAACGCGCGAGCCTCATCTAGGGAAAACGGCAATACGAAACTAACGCTCGCGCCCGCCTGTACCGTGGCGTGCAAGAGTTCGGCGAGCATGTCGAGATCGTTTCGTTCGCAACGATTCGAACTCCCAGGCGTCCATTCTTCAATCACGAATGTAGTCAAAACGCTCCCCTCCTTCGTCACGGATGCACCATCGCAACAACGTAGCGCGCCGCCCGCTTCCCTTTGCACTCGAACAGCGAAGGCCCGTTCAACACGTACCGCAGACAATCGCCGGCGGACAATCGAAACCGGCTCCCTTCGACGGTCAAATGGAGCGAGCCTTCCAACATCCACAAATGATGTTCGAGGCCGGGAACCGGGGAGGCTTCGAAAGAAACGGTCGCCCCGGCCGGGAGCCGCACCTCCACCATTTCCGCGCGGAGGCCTGGAGCCGGCGGCGAAATAGCCCGCCGCCGATATCGGGATTCCGGATCGACCCATGCCGTCTGAGCGGCCGGGCGGACTAGGCTGGGAGGCTTGGTCTCGGCGTCGGCAATGAACCGCGACATGGTCCAGCCATATGCCGCGCAGAGTTTCCCCAGCATGGTGGCCGTCGGGCTGAGTTCGCCGCGCTCGATGCGCGACAGAGTGGCGCGACTGATTCCGGTCCGATCGGCCAGCTGGTCCAGGGACCATCCACGTTCGGCGCGCAATGCAGCCAGCCGGTGCGCAATCCGCTGTTCCACCAGAGGATCGGTGGAGACCTCTTTTTGTATCCTTACTGGCATCTCTTAATGGAGATAATATCTCAAAGTGGAGAGGATGGCAAATCCGCGCGACGCGCCTGATCCTTTCGGCGGAAGCTGCAACGGCTCTCCCGCCGCCGCGGTCTGCTCTTCGGGCCATGTGCCGCGACCGGGGATGGAACCTCGCGACCTGTAAAGGAGAGCGGATGTTTACTTTCGCATATCACGCAGCTTTCAACCGCGATGACGGGCGATTGCTCATCAGCTTTCCCGATTTCCCCAGCGCTCACACCGACGGCGTGGACGCAAACGAAGCAATGGAAGAAGCCATTGACTGTCTGGGCAGCAGTATCGCGTTCGCAATGGCTGACAAGGTGAACGTACCGCCTCTCTTTGTGCGGCGCATGCTCGACCCGAACCACGACACGAGACCGCAGAAGATTCAGGCGGCGCTCGAAGCGCTCGGCAAACGAGTCGTCATGGCATACGATGACGCCGCATAGGCTAGCCTGCCCGAGCGGCCATTTGGCTCAGGCGTAGGAGATCGTATTCAGGCTGCCTGCCATCAGATTGATCTCGGTGTGGACGCTCGAGAAGCAATCGGCCATCTCTTCGAAAGTGATTTCCTGGTCGCCCTGCGAGCCAATCAGCACGACCTCGTCGCCCAGGCGCACTTCGGCATCCAGATCGGTGACATCAATCGTGAGCACGTTCAAGGAAACCCGCCCGATCACCGGGCAGCGCTTGCCATGGATCAGTACGATACCCTTGTTGAACAGCGCTCGCGGGTAGCCTTCTCCGAAGCCGACCGGCAGAGACGCGATCCTGCTATCCCGCGCGGTAGTGAAGAGGGCGCCGTATCCCACGGTGCGGCCCTTTGGGACATCTCGCAATTGTGCCACCCAAGTACGAAACGACATGACCGGTTTAAGCTCGGGCGGGTTTTCAAACTCGCGCGACGTGCGCACGCCGTAGCAGGCCGCCCCCACGCGCACCATGGCGCGGCAGTGCTTGGTGAGCCGCACCGTTGCCGCGCTGTTGTGCGTGTGAACCAGCGCGCTCTCGGGCAGCCCGAGCCCGGTGCAGAACCGCTCCATGCATTCGATTTGCGCGTTCGTCCGCGCCAGCTCGTTGGAGTCGGCCGTCGGGAAATGAGTCATCACGCCGGCGATCGAGAGTCCCGGTAAGCTCATCACCTGGCGGATGGTGTCGATTTGCTCGGGGAAGAATCCGCTTCTCCCCATCCCCGTGTCGATATCGAGATGAACCTCCACGGGCCGGCCGCGCCGCAATCCGGCCGCCGAGAGATACGCGGCTGCCTCGGGGCTGCCCACCTGTTCTTGAATGTCGAGCTCTCGAACCGACTCCTCCATTTCCGCTTCGAGCGCCATTCTGAGCCGAAGTAAAGGCACTTTCAACCCGATCCTGCGAATCGTCTCCGCCTCGGGATTGGTGCAAATGCCGAGCATGTCGGCGCCAGCCTCCACCGCAACCGGAGCGAGCGCCTCGAGGCCATGACCATAGGCATTAGCCTTCATGACGACGCAGAGTTTCGAAGGAGCGGCGAGCCGCCGGAGATACTGAATATTCCTGAAGAAGTTCTCGCGCGAGACAAGAACTTGAACGTGATGCTGAGCCATCGCTACTTATTAAGATAGCCGCATTGGTGTCAGTGTCAACGTGCTGGCTGCTACCCGAGCGGCACGGCTTCCCGCTTTTCCGTGCGGGAGCCCAGGTAGCGGCCGATGCCGGTATAGTCGAAGCCCGCCGCTATCGCGGTTTCCGGCTGGAAGATGTTGCGGCCATCCACCAGGATCGGCTTGGCCATGGAGCGGGCCAGTTCTTCCAGGGGGAGGCGCCGAAACTCGTTCCATTCCGTTACCAGCACCAGGGCGTCGGATTCCTCGGCCACTTCGCGGGGCGAATCGCAATACCGGATCTTCAGGTCGGGATAGAGCTCGCGGCAGACCTTCATGGCGATGGGATCGTAGGCCTTTACCCGTGCGCCCATCTGCAGCAGGCGTTCGGCAATATGCAGAGCCGGCGCGTCGCGCAGATCGTCGGTGTCCGGCTTGAACGCCAGCCCCAGCAGACCGATGGTCCGGCCTTTGAGGATGTACAGCTTCTCCTGCAGTTTTTGAATCACCATCTGCCGCTGGGCCGTGTTCACGTCCAGAGTCGCCTGCAGCAACCGGCTCTGATAGCCATACTCGCCGGCGGTCTGCAGCAGCGCCTGAATGTCTTTGGCGAAGCAACTACCGCCCCAGCCCACGCCGGCGTTGAGAAACTTCGAGCCGATGCGCGAATCGAGGCCGATTCCCTGCATGACCTCGGTGGCTTCCGCGCCCACGCGCTCACAAATGTTCGCCATTTCGTTGGCGAACCCGATCTTCATCGCCAGAAAAGCGTTCGAGGCGTACTTGATCATCTCCGCGCTGGTCAGTGTGGTGCTGACGAACGGCGCTTTAGAAAGCCCGTTGGGCCGCGGCACGCCGGTGGGCGGAATGAAGGATTGCTCGATCAGCGGGCCGTAGAGTTCCCGCATCATCTCCAGAGTCCGCTGGTCGGAGGTGCCCACCACGATGCGGTCCGGATAGAGCGAATCGGAAACGGCGCAACCCTCACGCAGAAATTCGGGATTGCTGGCCACGCCGAAGGAGATCTTGCCGCGCCCGTTAGGCTGCCTCTCGGCAATTCCCTCGCGCACCAGCGTTTCCACCAGGTTCCCGCTGCCCACCGGAACCGTCGACTTATTGACGATGACGCGGAAACGTGAGTCGTCCATGGCCGCACCGATGCTGCGCGCGGCCGCTTCCAGGTAAATGAGATTGGCGGCGCCGTTCGGCAGCGGTGGAGTTCCGACCGCAATGAAAATCACATCGCTGGCGCGTGCCGCATCGGGCAGTTCGGTGGTGAATTCGATCCCGCCCCGGCGTACGGCCAGCGCGATCAGCTCATCCAGGTAGGGCTCATAGATGGGCGCTTGACCGAGCTTCCATTTCGCAATCTTAGCTTGATCGGTATCGACGCAGGTGACGTGGTGTCCCAGGTAAGCAAGGCAAGCTCCTGTTACGCTTCCCACGTAACCCGTTCCAATTACTGTGACTTGCATGGGTTTAAGGCCTGTAAATACGGCGAGTTCAGTATAACATCTGGAACCGCGAGCGCAGGCATTGACTACAATTAGTAGTACTAAAGGCTCTACTGCAATGCCTGATTTATGCAGACCATTCTGGTTATCGATGACGATGAAAACCTGCGCGACACCATTAGCGTGATGCTTGAGCAGGAAGGATTTCGTGCGGTGCTCGCGGCCGATGGCCGTTCCGGCTTCGACAAGGCCGTCACGCTAAAGCCGGATTTGATCCTGGTCGATTTGCGCTTGCCGGGCATGAGCGGAATCGAAATCTGTAAGCAGGTTCGGGCCGCCCAGGCGGCTACTCCGATCATCGTTTTGAGCGCCGTTGGGGAAGAGATCGACAAGGTCCTGCTGCTGGAGATCGGGGCCGACGACTACGTGGTTAAGCCCTTTGGCACGCGCGAATTAATGGCCCGCATCCGGGCGGTGCTGCGGCGCGCGGCTCCGGACGGACGCAAGGTGGCGCATTTCGGCGACGCCGAAATCGACTATGGAAGGCGCATCGTTTCGCGCAAGGGCGAAGAATTGAAGTTCACCCCGGCCGAGTACAATCTTCTGTGCTTCTTTCTGCATAATCCCGACCGGCCGTTGACCCGCGATATGATCCTGAACTCGGTGTGGGGATATGAGTTCTTTCCCAATACCAGGACTGTGGATGCGCACGTAGTGAAGCTGCGTCAGAAGCTGGAGCCAGACCCGAATACACCGCGGCATTTTCTGACGGTGCATGGGGTGGGCTATCGGTTTGTCCCGTAGAAGAAAGACGTTTTAGCCACTGATGGAACGCAGATGAACGCGGATAGGACAAATTTAAGTATTTTTGTTTTTCTTTTCCATCAGCGTTCATCGGCGTTCATCGGCGGCTAGAAATGCTTTTTGCCTGGGCCACAATTTACAGCTTTTACCCTGAAAATAGCGGTCCGCGGAACCGGCAATGGGCGAAAATGACAGGATGACTCCTGGGGCGCACACTGATGGCACGCGCGCCGTCTTGATTGTCGAGGATTCCGAAAACAGCGCGGCTACCATCGAAATGGCGCTTTCCGGAATACCGGGGGTGTCGGTGCTGCTCGCGACTTCCGGAGTCGAGGCGCTGCGGATCATGGAGCAACCGGGCTCCGCCGTGCAGGCCATCATCACCGACCTGAATATGCCGCGCATGGATGGCTTCGAATTGATCCGGCGGGTCCGGGAAGACGGCAGGACATCGGCCATGCCCATCATCGTGGTGAGCGCCGACACCGATCCCGAGACCCCCGAGCGGATTGCGCAAATGAAGGTGGACGCGTTTTTCCCGAAACCTTTTTCCCCGGCCCAGGTGTGCAAGAAACTGGAGCAACTTCTCAATGCCACAACTCCTTAGCCTGCCACTCGCTGCTGTTCTCCTGTTCCCGGCTTTTCTCGAAGCGCAAACTTCTCCCGACATAGCCGGCATATTGGAGCGTCTAGACCGCTTGGAGCGGCAAAACCAGGAGTTGCTGCAGGAGGTACGATCGCTCCGGGCAGAACTGGGCTCGGCACACGGTGAGCCACCCGCGACATCTCCGCCCGCGGCCGCCACGGTGGAGCAGAGACTCGACATTCAGGAGCAGCGGACGGAAGAGCAGGCGCAGAGCAAAGTGGAAGCCTCGCAGAAATTCCCAATCCGGCTCACGGGGATGGCCCTTTTCAACGCCTTCGTCAATTCGAACCAGAGCGGGGGGGCCGAGTATCCCACCATCGCTTCCGCCACCGGCCCCGCGCACGACGGGGCTACCGTTCGCCAGACCATTATCGGGCTGGAATATCAGGGGCCCCAGACTATATGGGGCGGCCATGTCCAAGGCTCGGTCTATATGGATTTCGATTCGGGTAGCGGGCCGCTGGACCAGACCATGCGTCTGCGGACGGGCTCCATGGAAATTGACTGGGCGGACCGCAGCATCATGGCCGGGGTGGACAAGCCGATCTTCAACCCCCGCGAGCCGAGTTCGCTGGCGCAGGTCGCCGTTTCGCCGCTTACTGGGGCGGGGAACCTGTGGCTGTGGATGCCCCAGGTGCGCTTGGAGCAGGATCTGGCGCTGGGCACCAGCAGCGGCATACACGCGCGCATGGGAGTTGTCGAAACCAACGAAACCGGGCCCTATGCGGGAAGCGACCCGGTGGGCGCACTGGAGCCGGCGCGTCCGGGCCTCGAAGGACGTTTCGAGTTCTTTCACAAACTGGACGACGAGCGGCGTTTCGAACTGGCGCCGGGATTTCACATCAGCACCACGCATGCGGGCGGTTTCTCGATTCCCTCACAGGTCTTTTCCGTGGACTGGTTGTTCCGTCCGATTCACCTTCTGGAATTCACCGGAGCATATTTCCGGGGGCAGAACGTCGCGCCCTTGGGGACCGGACAAATTCGCCAGGGGTTTACCATCTATGACGGCGAAGCCTATGCGATTAACAGTCAAGGCGGCTGGGGGCAATTGACTCTGCACGCGGCACGGCGCCTGGATTTTCACCTCTTCACCGGACAGCAGGACGATCAGAATTCGGAGCTGAACCCGGGAGCCATCGGAAAGAACCTGCTCTTTGGGGGTAATCTGTACTATCGGATCGCACCTAATGTTCTGTTGGGGTGGGAGGCTTCGCAAATACGAACTTCTTATCTGGGCCAGGGGACTCGAATCAACAACCACTATGATCTGGCGCTCGGCTATCTGTTTTAGTCTGGTGGCGTGCGCCGCGGCCGGTGCTACGCTCTCCGGCAATGTGGAGATCACGAACTCGCGGGACGCGGCGGTTCGCAAGCACAAAGACTATACCGGCGTGGTGTTGTGGGTCGAGCCCGCCGGGCAGCCCGCGCCCCCTCCGCCGGCGGCGAAACATGTACAAATGCTCCAGCGAGACAAGCGGTTCACGCCGCACTTGATTGCCATCCCCCAGGGCAGCACCGTGGACTTCCCCAATTTCGACCCCATCTTTCACAACGCGTTCTCCAACTTCAGTGGCATGCCGTTTGACGTAGGATTGTATCCACCGGGCAAGAACCGCTCGGTCGTCTTCAAAACGCCGGGCATCGTGCGGGTTTTCTGTAACATTCACCCGACCATGAGCGCCATCATCGCGGTGCTGGATTCGCCCTGGTTCGTGGTCACGCCGGCTTCCGGCAAATTCGACATCGAAGGAGTGCCGCCGGGCGAATACCAACTCCACATTTTTCATGAGCGCGCCGTTCCGGAAAATCTGCAGGCTCTGGAGCGGCGCATCAGCGTGCCGGAGAAAGGCCTCACTCTGCCCCTCATCTCCATTTCGGAGACAGGCTTCATTCCCGCGCCGCATATGAACAAGTATGGCCAGGACTATCCGCCGGTGAACGAAGGCGACAAATACCCGGGGGCTCCCAAATGATCGCCTGGTTTTCGCGCCTCTCGCTGCTGTGGAAGATCCTGCTCTCGACATCTGTGGCGGTGACGATATTGTTCGCCATCACCGGCGAAATCGTCCTGAATGACATCACGCGCACGGTCTCGGAAACAGTGAACGAAGAAGTAGGAGCGAATTTCCAGGCGTACAAAGCCTACTGGGACTCTCGCGCAGAGCGCCTGGCGGCCGTCAGCCGGCTGTTGAGCACCATGCCCAACGTGCGTGCCGCGTTCCGCACCGGCGATCAGGCCACCATCCAGGACAGTGCGGGAGAGTTGTGGTCGAAGATCTCGGACGCCACCGCCATTTTCCTGGTCACCGATCCCTCCGGCAGTGTGATTGCGTCACTGGGCGGAGCGACGCCGCTCTCGCGCAAAAGGATGGACGTGGTGCGGCTGGCAGCGGCGCGATTTCCGCAACAGGCGTCCGGTTTCTTTCTGCAGGATGGCGACCTGTACCACATCTCGGTAACCCCGGTCTACGTGGACTCGACGCAAGGGCAGGCGCTGTTGAATGTGCTGGTGGCCGGTTACCACGTGGATGCCCTGGAAGCTCAACGCCTCAAGGAGGCCACCGGGGGCAGTGAATTTCTTTTCCTGACGCCGGCCGGAGTGATCGCTTCCACCTTGAACGAGCGAGCCACCAGGGTAGTGGTAGCCAACCTCGCGCACGCCCGTCCCATGGACCGGGTGAGCGACGGTGTGACCGAGTATGCCCGCGTGGAGACGCCTCTGCCGGACATCATGGGGGCGCAGTTGGGACAACTTTGCATCCTGCGTTCCTTCGATGCCGCGCACCAGCGCATTTCCAAGCTGTACACCAACATCGTGCTGCTCTGGCTGGTGGCGGTATGCATCGGTCTCGGGCTCACCTACTTGCTGGCGCGGCGCATCGTGGAACCGGTCAAGCAACTGGATCGTGCGGCTGCGGAGGTGGCCCGGCAGAATTACGCCATTGAAGTCGAGGTTCACAGCGACGACGAAATGGGCCGCCTGGCGCGGACGTTCAACAATATGTGCCTGTCCATCCGGCAAGCGCGCGAAGATCTGATCCAGCAGGAGCGCATCACCACCATTGGCCGGCTCTCGGCCTCCATCGTGCACGATCTACGCAATCCGTTGGCGGCCATCTACGGCGGCGCCGAGATGCTGGTGGACCGCGACCTGCCGACCGGACATGTGAAGCGGCTGGCGGCTAACATTTACCAGGCATCGCGCCGCATCCAGGACCTGCTGCAGGATCTTCTGCAGGTTTCGCGCGGAAAGGGCCGGGCGCCCGAGATGTGCCGGCTGCGCGAAGTGGCATCCGCCGCCTGCGACGCAGTGGGCACTCTAGCGGAGGCGCAAGGCGTGGCATTGCATTTGTCTATTCCGCCGGAGATTGAACTGCCGCTCGAGCGCAGCCGCATGGAACGGGTATTTTTGAATTTGGTTTCGAACGCCTTGGAAGCCATGCCGGAGGGCGGAGATGTGACCATTTCGGCGGTGATCCAAGACGGCGCAGTGCTGATCCAAGTGGAGGATACCGGCCCGGGAATCGCACCGGAGATCCGCTCCAATCTGTTTCAGCCTTTCGTAAGCGCGGGCAAGCGGAACGGTTTGGGGCTGGGCCTGGCACTCTCGCGCCAGACCGTGCTGGACCACGGCGGAGAGATGTGGGTGGAATCGGAGGCCGGACGGGGCGCGAAGTTCTGCTTCCGTCTGCCCGGGGCGAGCGTGGCCGCGGTGCAAAGCGTGAGTGGGTAGCGCGGCCTTCGGCCTCCCGCTGAGGTGAATGATTGCGCAGCTTTACCGAACATAACGTCCGTTATGCTGCGCTATTCTGAATAGGCCTCACTGCCCGATTACCATTTGCAGGGGATGCGGAGTAGATCGGCTTTACGCCGGTGGATGCCTTTTCATGTAGTCCTCGGCTGATAACCGCCCTAAGCAAAGCTCCCGAATATCGCCGACTTTTTCAAATGCGGCGCGCACACGTTTGCGGCACGCCCGTTCTCGTGCCGATAGCGCAGCGTTGCGGTTGAGTATTTGCGATGCCTCTGCAAGGTCGCCGTAGGCTTGGATGGCAATGTCGGATATAAGTTGATCCCGCGTCATTTGGAAGGAACCTCCCAAGATTATACGGGCCAGCATTTTTTGCCCCCCGCCGTGTAACAAAAGTGAGACGACCGGGGCCATCAAAATGCGCCACGGCACGGAGGCAAAGACGGCATCCACCTGCCGGCGTGGAGGCGGCAGAAGACTCCGGCTCCCCCCTGCCGGTTCCTAGACGGCAACACACTTCATCGTCTAGTAAAGGGGGACAGTCCCGCTCTCCGGGTGTCTCACACGGGGCCAATTTGACCCGTGCGCCGCGTTCCTGATTGCCCTTTCGCGTGACCCCGAAGATCGGCAGGGTGAAGACACGTTAGCCGATTGGCGGCTCTGTGGGCGCGCAATTTGCGAAACCGTATAATTCTTCGAGGATGTTTTCACACCATGAAAATTGACATTCACACGATAGCCGCTGAACTAAACGCGCGGGCGCACACACACGCCATTGGCTCCCTCCAAGAGATCCGAGCCAGTTTAAAAGGTCACCGAAAACCGGGCCACGATATTTTCGGCCCGCAAACAACGAAGGCTGACTGGGCTTTTCATAACGGTGGGCGGGCTGAGCTCCAATTCAATATCGGGGAACTTTCCCACCCTGATGGATTTAGGTTTGGGGTGGCCTTCTCCTTCGAGCGAAGTCGGACCCTTCCATCACCTGTTGAAGCACTCGCTCCCAGTGTCAGCCGGTTCAATGAGTTCATGCAACTAAACGCTGAGGACTTCGCGGATATGCGTATGTGGCATTTCGAAGCAAAGGCGCAACTTCCATCAGGCTCTTACATGCCGGGACCCATTGCACCGGAGCACGTCAAGGTAGGTGGGTTCGTCTTTCTGGGAAAGCGGCAGCCTCTCGACCGCATAGATTATGAAGCCATTCTCGATAATCTGGACAGACTGTTGCCGCTTTACAAATACGTCGAGAGTAAGGGCGTGTCGCAAACTATCTCGATGACATCGGCGGCTCCTTTCATATTTCGTCCCGGATGTTCGATCAAGGCATCAGCGCCTGTTGTAACGCAGGTCCAAATGCAGCTCGATGTCGATCTTCGACACAATAAGCTTCAGGAGGCACTGGATCGTCGGTTGGTCTTGCAATACGGCCGCGAAAACGTAGGCGCTGAACAGACCCAAAACACCGGCGGCATCGGAACCCGCGTCGACCTGATGGTAAAGCAGGGGAAAGAATATTGGTTCTACGAGATTAAGACCGCACAATCACCGCGTGCGTGCCTCCGCGAAGCAATCGGCCAACTGCTCGAATACGCGTTCTGGCCCGGCGGCCAAACCGCAACCCGCTTGATCGTCGTCGGGGAAACCCAGATCGACAGGGATGGTTTAGAGTACCTGCGCCGCCTCAAACAGCAGTTTTCCTTGCCAATCGAGTACGAACATATCTCAATAGAGGCGGCGGGCTGATTGGCTCCCAATTTAGTTGTCCTTCAGCGATGGCGAATCAACCCCGCTGCGTTTCACAAATGGTAGGTTGTGAGACAGCGTGACGAGGCCTTTAAAATCAGGTGCTCGAATGTTGCAGAACCCCGTCTGAAAACTGATCGCTTCCCCACTGCCGATATTCCGATGCTATATAAACTCAGCCTCGTTGAACTGCGCTGCCAGGCTAACGCCCGATACTGGCTTTTGTGAAAGGTGCAATGCCCGCCGCCAACCAGTTCTACTGTACTGTTACGCTGGAATTTGCCGCGCCACCCGCTCTTCAAGCCCTATCTCGCACTGGCCGCGGTGTGCTTCTTCTGGGGCACCACCTACCTGGGAATCCGTATGTCGCTCGAGTCGTTTCCGCCGCTGGTGCTGGTGGCGGCGCGGTTCCTGATCTCGGGTGGCATTCTTCTGACTTTTGCGGTGGCGCGCGGCCTGTATCTTCCGCGCGGCCGCGAGCTGGCGTCGAATTGCTTGAGCGGCGTGCTGCTGCTGGGCATCGGAAACAGTTGTCTGGCATTTGCCGAACTGCTCATCCCCAGCGGTATGGCGGGCCTGATCGTCACGATTACTCCCTTCTGGATGGTGGGGGTGGAGGCGCTTCTGCCCGGCGGCGTAAGGCTTCACGTGCCGACGATCGGCGGCATGACGGTCGGGCTTTTCGGAGCGTCGCTCCTGTTCACCAACGATCTGGGCGCCCACGCCATCGATCGCCCCCAACTCGCGGGGTTTCTGATTCTACAGCTCGGCATGTCGGCCTGGGCGTTCGGATCGATCTTCCAGCGGCGGCAGCCGGGCAAGGCGCATCCGGTGGTCGCCGGCGGCGTGCAGCAACTGGCTGCCGGCGTGATCTTGCTGTTGCTGGCGGTCGCAGTTCCGGAACATGCGATTCGCTGGAGCGTTCGTGGAGTGGCGGCGCTGCTTTACCTGGTTTGCTTCGGCTCGATCGTCGGGTATAGCGCCTACAACTACGCGCTGGAACACCTGCCGGTGGCAATTCTTTCCACCTATGCGTATTTCAATGCGGTGGTGGCGGTAGCGCTAGGCTGGCTGTTTTATCGCGAACCGTTTGGCCTGCGGCAGGCAGCTGCCATGGTGATCATTTTCGCCGGCGTGGCCGTGGTGAAGCGGTTTTCGAAGCCGGAGCACTAGCAGGTTGCGGAAAAAGTCCCTGGGGCACTTACAATGGCACTTACTAACATCTGCAAGTGGTTGATTCTACACTCGATCAAGCGCCAAATCGGATCGTTTCCGGGATAAAAATACCCTTTTTCCGCAACCTGCTAGGGGAGGCACCGCTCCCTTTGGTCACGGCTCAGTAACGCCGTACGGTCGCCGCAAGCGATGCCGAATACCGAGCCGTGACCAAAGGGAGCGGTGCTTGTGTCTGCATCACTAATGCCGGCCTACGAGTTTGGCCGCTAACGCGCCTCCCGCCATGCTCAGACAGGTGATGAAAACGAATAGTTGACCCATCAACAGCGCAATTTCCGAGCGGTTGCGCAGGATCCGGAACATCTCCTGAACCCGGGGATCGGCCATGTTCTTGAACTGCAGTTGAACCACTTCGATCCCACCGGAAGCATTGACTACCAGCACCAGCGCGGTGAGCACGAGCGCGGTGAGAGCAAACATCAGAACGCCCGTGATCCAGCCCATGCGCACGCCCACCAGCACGTTCAGAACGGATCCCGTGCGGCGGCGGTAGAAAAAGACCGCAAAATAACCGGCCGCCAGCCAGTTCACGTAGGGCAGAAAACTCAGGAACGTGGCGCCTACGGCCACCAGCGCGGCAATCCGCAGCGCGATGGGATTGCGAAAGTTCAATGGCAGCGCTTCGCGCCGAACAGGAATGATGGGTGGCGGGGCTATCTCGACAACGGGCTGCGCTTCGGGTTCGACCGGCCCAAATTCCCGTTGTGGCTTGCCGCACTTGTGGCAGAAGAGGGCATCGGGTGGCAGTTGCGCGCCGCAGCTACAGGTTTCCGGCATGGTTCACTGTAGCTTCAGTGTGACGCACGCGGGTAGTGGAAGCAACTCGTCTAGCGGAAGCGCACCTTCACGTCGGGCCGGTTGTCCAGATGCGTGGTCTCGATGAAGCGGACTGTTGCCGGCGACGAGGTCATGACTACAGTCTGAGTATGGGCTCCGTCGCTCGAGAAGCGGACGCCGCGCAAAAGATTGCCATCGGTGACGCCGCACGCCGCAAAGATCAGCTGGCGACCCGGCGCGAGTTCGTTGGCGGTGTAGATCTTGCACACATCGCGGATGCCCATCTGTTGCATGCGCTCCTTCTGGGCGTCGTCTTTGATTACCAGGCGGGCGAGAATCTCGCCGTTCAAACAGCGCAGAGCAGCGGCGGTCAGCACGCCTTCCGGAGCTCCGCCCGATCCCATGACCGCGTGCACCCCGGTGCCGGCTACGGCCGCGGCGATGCCGGCGGAGAGGTCGCCATCGGAAATCAAACGAATGCGCGCACCGGCTTCGCGAATCTCAGTAATCAATTGCTGGTGCCGGGGACGGTCGAGCACCACCACCACCAGGTCGTCCACGCCGCGCTGTAGCCGCCGGGCGATGGCTTTCAGATTCTGCTTTACGGGCGCATCCAGGTCCACGGCGCCTTTGCAGGCGGGGCCCACGGTGATTTTCTCCATGTAGCAATCCGGCGCGTGCAGCAGGCCGCCGTGCTCGGAAGCGGCGAGCACCGTGATGGCGCCCGCTCCGCCCGTGGAGCAGAGGTTGGTGCCTTCCAACGGATCGACGGCAATATCCACGCTGATCGACGGGCCGCTGTTTGTCCCGGCGCCGACCTTCTCCCCGATGTAGAGCATGGGAGCGCTGTCACGCTCGCCCTCGCCGATCACGATGGTTCCATCGATCGGAATGGTGTCCAGGCAGTGCCGCATGGCTTCCACGGCCGCCTTGTCCGATATATGGGGATCCCCCATTCCCATGGTGCGCGCGGAAGCGATAGCGGCGTCTTCCACCACGCGCAGAAGTTCGAGCGAGAGGTCTAACATGTGGTAGCGTTCTCATCATGGATCATGACACAGTTTTGGTGCTGGCCAAGCCGACGGAACCGCAGCTGGCCAAGCTCGCGGAACTGCCGCCAGAGACCAGCATCGCTGTGGGAACCACGCCCGAGGCGTTCGAGCGGACGGCCGAGGACGCCACGGTAATTTTCAGCTGGGGATTCTCCCGCGATTTGCTACGGCACGTGGTGGGCATGGCCCCGCGGGTTCGCTGGGTGCACACGCGCAGCGCCGGTCTCGATACTCTGCTGAGCCCGGAACTGATCGAGAGTCCCGCGGTGCTGACCAATGGCAGCGGCGTCTTCAGCCAGGCGCTGGGCGAATGGGTAGTGAGCGCCATGCTGTATTTCGCCAAAGACCTGGGCCGGCTGGTGCGGAGCCATAAGGCAGGGCGGTGGGACCCTTTCGATGTGGTGGAGATCTCCGGTAAGACAGTAGGAATCGTAGGTTATGGCGATATCGGACGTGCGGTAGCGACGCGCGCCTGCGCCCTGGGGATGCGCGTTCTGGGACTGACGCGCCGCGGGCCGCTGCTCTACCATATCGATCCGCTAGTGAGCCAGATATTCGGGCCGCAAGACCGCATAAGCATGATCGAGCAAAGCGACTACGTGGTGGTGACCGCGCCTCTCACCGCTGAAACTCGCGGTATGATCGGAGAGGCGGAATTCGCCGCCATGAAACCGGAGGCGGTCATCATCAACGTGGGCCGCGGCCCCCTGATCCAGGAATCGGCCATGATCCGGGCGCTCACCGAGAAACGCATCAAGGGCGCGGCGCTCGATGTATTCGACCACGAGCCGTTGCCCGAGGGGCATCCGCTTTTCAAGCTGGAGAACGTTCTCCTGTCGCCTCACTGCGCCGATCATACTCCCGACTGGCTGGATGCGGCCATGCGCTTCTTCCTCGACAATTATCAACGGTATCGCAAAGGCGAGCCGCTGTTGAATGTGGTGGACAAGCAATTGGGTTATTGAGCAATGGGTCGGGACGCTGCCCGTGCCGGCGACAAAGATCGCCAGCGTTACGTAACGCCGGCGGTCTTCGCCGCCGGTGGGCTTGCTCCCCTATTGCCCCACGTACCGCGCGTACAGGCTCCGCGCGAGGCCGGGATCATCCGTGCCCTTGATGATGGCCCGCCCGTCGGGGAATATGGTCATTTCGTAGGGCGCAGTGCGAAATCGCAGTGCGAACTCGCTGGCGCGCACCTCTCCCAGCGCTTCGAGCCGGCATTTCAGCTCCGCCAGGTCGATGCGCTGCTCGCGCTCATGGATCTGCACGGCATTTCTACCGCAGAGGGTGACGGGGTCGCGCCGGGATTCATCCAGGTACGGGAACTCGCTGCGCCCGCAGGCAGGGCAATCGGGGTCGCGCGGCGGCGCATCGCTCTGCCGTGTCCCGCCCTGCCAGATGTCCACGCGGGTGATACGAGGCTGGACCAGATCGGTGCGCCCGCACAGGATCTTCAAGGCGTCGGCCACCTGGTATGAGGCCACCAGGGAAGCGATCACGTTGAGCACCCCCGCCGTTTCGCAGGTGGGTTGTAATCCTTGCGGAGGGTCCGGATAAACGCACCGCAGGCAGGCGGTGCTTCCGGGAATCACCGGCATGGTCAAACCGTAGCTGCCCACGGCCGCCCCGTAGATCCAGGGAATGTTGCGGCTGACGGCGAAGTCATTGATCAGGTAGCGGGTGGCGAAATTGTCGGTGCCATCGAGGATCAGGCCGGCGCCGGACAACAACTCGGCGATATTGGAAGCCGTCAGGTCGGCGACCACGCCGCGAACGCACACCGAGGAGTTGATGGCTGCGATGCGCCGCTCGGCCGCCGCCGCTTTGGGAAGCGCCTGGATGGCATCCGATTCCTCGAAGAGCCACTGCCGCTGCAGGTTGCTGGATTCCACGTAATCGCGGTCGATGATGGTGATACGGCCGACTCCGGCGCGCGCCAGGGTCGCGGCATGGAAACTCCCCAGGGCGCCGCACCCCACGATGGCGGCATGGGCGCGCATCAAGAGCTCTTGACCGTTCTCGCCGATACCAGGGAACAGGATCTGCCGGGAGTAGCGCTCGCGGTCTGCCGCGTCCATGCAATCCGATGGTAGCAGGTCATCGAATTCATAAACCCTGCGATTGCGCCGATAAGAGTATGCAGGGCTTAATGCACTTCGCTTACCGATCATGAATGAAAACCCGCTCCAACCGCCGGACTTGGCGCCCAAACTCTGCAGGCTGCCCGTGGTGCGGCCGGTCGCGGCAAAAATCAGACAATTGTTGGACTCACGCACCGAATACGGGCCGCTGCTACGGCTCTGCGCGCTCGAGCCCGCGATTGCCGCGGAGTTGCTGGTGGCCGCCAACTCGCCCGAGTATGGGTTCGCTTCCCGCATCTACACGGTCGAGGAAGCGGTGAGAATGCTGGGATGGGAACACGTCCAAAGCCGGGTCCGCTCGATTGTGAATACGGCCCCGCCGGCGGATGACCGTCGCGACGTGGTGCTCCACGGGTCCTGGGTTCACAGCCTGTCTTCCGCGTTTTTCGCCAGTGAGATGGCGCTGTTTTTTGGAGTACCGGAAGACCGGGCGTATGCCTTCGGATTGATGCACGATATCGGCCGCCTGGGCTTGCTGTCGGCTTTTCCGGATCAGTACCTGGAGCTGATGGCGCACCACTATGGCTCAGTTGGGGAATTTCTTGCGGCGGAAGAGCGAGCGGTGGGAATGAACCATGCCAAAGCCGGTCTTTCGTTGACGCGATCCTGGGGGCTGCCGGAGGATTTCGCGCTGGCCGCGGGCGAGCACCATGACGCGTGTGTGGACGAAAACGGGCCCGTCTCCGCCCTGGTGAACCTTGCTTGCCGCCTGGCCCACACCAGCGGATTCCCCGCGGAACCCTGCGATCACGCCAGCCCGCCGTCGTCAGTGGCAGGCTCTGAGACCCCGCTCGATCTGGTCTTGAATGAAGTCCAAACCACCAGCCTGGCCAAACTGTGGGAACACATCGATCCGTTCTGGCCCGCTATGGAGTTCGCTCCCCTCGTCAAGCGCCGCTAGACGAAGACCGCTCCCTCTGGTCACGGCTCAGTAACGCACACACTCGCACGCGACGACGCGTCATGTTTACCGAGCCGTGACCAAAGGGAGCGGTTAAGCTCGTCCCCTGCCAAGTTGCGGTACGATACGGGTTTCCTGTGGCCTCACCAGGTGCCTGGTATGCTGACAGCCGACCCATCCAAGGAACTGCCCGCGAACGCCTATACGCCGCTGCCGCCGGGAACGGTATATCAGCCCACCGTGCCTGCCGCAGCCAGCCCCCCCGAACTTACTCCCCGCTCCGTGGGTTGGGGTGTTTTTCTTTGCGTAATCTTCACGGTCGCCTCGGCGTATTCCGGTTTGAAAGTCGGGCAGGTCATGGAGGCGGCGATTCCCATCTCCATCCTCGCCATCGGTCTGGCGCGCCTTTACCCGCGCCGCTCCTCGGTTCTGGAGAACGTGATTATCACCGGAATCGGCGGCCTCGCGGGCTCCATCGTAGCCGGTGCGATCTTCACTCTGCCCGCGCTTTACATCCTTAAGCTGGACCCGCGTCCAGTGCAGACGATCTTCATCTGCCTGGCGGGCGGTTGCCTGGGTGTGTTTTTTCTGATTCCGCTGCGCCGCTACTTCGTGCGCGAGATGCACGGCCGCCTTCCGTATCCCGAAGCCACCGCCATTACGGAAGTCCTGGTGACCGGAGAAAAAGGGGGATCCCAGGCCAAGCTGTTGCTGCAGGCCACCGCGATCGCGGGGGTCTACGACTTTTTCGTCACCACCTTTCACGTCTGGAAAGAGTTCGTGGATTTTCAGTTCGTGCCGGCCGTTCACGCCCTTTCCGACCGCGCCAGGGTGGTCTTTAACTTCGACGCCATTAGTTTTATCCTCGGCCTCGGATATGTCATGGGCCTGCGCAGCTCGTTGATCCTGTGCGCCGGCGGTGTGCTCTCGAACTTCGTGCTGGTGCCGCTCGTCTGGATGATCGGCAGCCATGTCGCCGGTTCGGTCTACCCCGGCACGTCGCCCATCGCGGAAATGACTGCCGGCCAGATCTTCCGCAACTACGTGCGGTTTGTGGGCGTGGGGGCCATCGCCACCGCGGGTATCTTCGGCATCCTCAAATCCATGCGCATCGTGGCCGGATCTTTCGGAGTGGCCCTGCACGCGTTTCGGCGCGGGGAAGCCGTGTCGGACGAGCGCACCGATCGTGACATTTCGGTCATGGCGATGTTGGTGGGCGTAATCGTGAGCGCCGTCGCCGTCGGCATTTTCTTGGGTAATTTGTCCAGCGCGCCGCTAGCGATTTTGATCGGCCTGCTGTTGACCCTGGTGTTCTCGTTCTTTTTCACCTCGGTGGCCGCTAACGCCATTGCCACCACCGCGCGCAATCCGGTTTCGGGAATGACCATGCTGACCATCATCATCTCCTCGGTGGTTCTGTTGCGCTTCGGGCTCTCGGGCACCACCGGAATGTTCTTCGTCATGGCCATGGCCGGCATGGTGTGCACGGCGCTGTCGGTCTCCGGGCAGGCTATAACCGATTTCAAAACCGGCTACTGGCTGGGTTCGACGCCGGCAGCGCAGGAGAAAGTCAAGTTTCTGGGCGTGATCGCCGCATCGGTGGCGGTCGGGTTGACGATCGTGATGCTGGCGCACACGTTTCAATTCGGCGAGGCGGCCCCGGGCGACACCCGCGTGGTGCTGGCTTCCCCACAAGCGTCCATCATGAAGGCTCTGGTGGAAGGATTCATGAGCCGCCAGCCGGTGGCGTTTATTCTCTTCGGCGCAGGCGCGGCCATCGCCGTTATCATGGAAATGCTCGGGGTCCCGGCGCTGATATTCGCGTTGGGCATGTACCTGCCGCTGGAGCTCAACAGTCCGGCTCTGGTGGGAGGTTTTCTGGCCCACTTCCTGGGGAAACGTTCGGAAAAACTGGGCGGCGCGCGCGGCGCTTCCGTGCGCGAGCGCGGCGTGGTGATCGCTTCCGGGCTGATGGCCGGCGGCGCGCTGGGCGGGGTTATCGGCGCCGCCTGCCGGCTCATTCCCGGCTTTACCGAGGACTGGATCAAGACGCCGTTCTATGACCATGAGATGATTTCTCAGTGGGTCTCGGCAGCGCTATTCGTAGGCCTCTGCGCTTATCTCTGGCGGGGATCGACCCAACATAAGGAGGAGGCACAGCCATGAGCGGGCGCTACGAGGCGATGCTGGGCAATGCGATTTTGGGAATCGACACGCTGTGGGGCGGCGATGTCATGTGCGCCTCAGGGACCGGACGGTTCATCGCCGATTCCTGGTTCTCCGATGAGCCGCTGCCCGCCGCGTACACCGATGCGACGGCCGCGCAGGTACGGGAATCGGGAGGCGTCTCCTCGAAAGTGCCCGACCGGGATGCCATACGGAAATATATCGCGGCAGTCGATATCCCGGGCGCGATCGAAGGAGTGAGGGGCTGCGCGGCGCAGTTCGGCGGCTTGCGCGGGCAATACATCTCCGGGCTGGCGCTGTGTTTTGAAACCATGTGGGACCTGGCGATGGAGATTCTTGGCCAAGGCTCACCGGTTCCATATGCGCGCTGTGTGGCCGCATCCACGGGGATCGCGCCGCAGCCCTCCGATCCTGTCCGCAAACGGGAGCGCGTGGCCGAGCTGCTGGGCCAGCCGGCGGGGCGGGAGAAACTGCTCGCCGCCGTGGACACGTGGCGGCTGTCTCATCGCATCCCCATGCCCTCCATCCGCACGCTGGGCGCGACGGTGATTGCCTACTTTGACGAACTGAGCGCCCGCCACGTGGTGCCGCATTTGCCGCCCGAATTGCACTCCATTCCGCGCGCCAACATCCAATTCCTGCCGATCCGCGACGCCTGGTTCTCGGGGTCGATGAACTACCTGGGGCGCGCCCGCCATGCAGATGGCTCCCCGGAGTACGAAGCGACTTACGAGATCAACGCATCGCTCGAAATCTCCGTGCCCGAGTTTTTGCAACTGGTCAGCCATGAGGTTGTGCCAGGGCACGTAACCACGTTCGCCTATCTGCAAAACCAGTATTGGCGCGGGTTGGCGGGCTTTGAAGCTTCCGTCCTGACCATGAATACGCGCGCCGCCGCGCTATTCGAAGGCATTGCCAATAACGCGATCCTGATGGCTCACGGCGTCACCGAAGTGGACCAGTTGCCCGACCAGGATTTACAGATCGGCGTCCTGCTCGCGCTACTTCAGGATGACGCCAAGAATCATTCGTCCTATCTGACGTGGCAGGAAGGCGCGGGGCAAACCGCCGTGGCGCAGACGCTGCGCAATGAGTTTCTGGTATCGCCCGAGCGAGCCGATAAGTTGTCGGGCGCCTGGGGGCGTCACCCGCTGCTGGGCCGCATGTACCTGCCGGCCTACCGCGCGGGCACTGAAAAGGTGGCGGATCTGCGGCGGCGCTATCCCGACAAGCAAACCATCCCGGCTCTTTACGGCTGCGCGGGAGTAGTGGACATCACAACGGTCGAAAGTGCTTTGCCGCACTAGCCGTGTGAAACCTGGCGCACCCGGCCCGCGCATGCTAACTGTTCGCCTCGAAGTAGTGCCCTTGATAGATGATCCCATCGATAAGTGCAGCGCGGCAGGGCCAGATTTGGCTCTCAAACGGATCAGATGGTGCAGGAGTGTTCCACCATTTGCCCTGCATGACCCACTTGATAAGCCTCTCATACCCTAGTGAGGTTCTGATGGTTGCTTCGGATAAGCCGGACAGTTGAGCTAGCTGCGCGGCGGACTCGCTATTAACGGAGACGAGAACTTCCGGTCGTGTAAGGGCAAGTAGCCGCGTTGCGACGCCAGTGTTGAACCCGTCCCTATTGGAGATAACTTCGTGTACCTTTCTAGCCATGAGGGGGAAGCCACCATCCAGTGGAACTTTTCTCAACAAAAGAAGCTCTTCCTGAATTGTGCGTCGCGTATTGAGGTTCTTCGGACTGGATTCCAGGAACGCGTTCTTGGCGGTACCCGCAGCCTGCATCGACCTCAACAGGCCATATTCCGGCTTGAGACCTAGTAGGATCTGGGCGTCGGTCACCGAAAGAGTGCTCCAGTCCTTGGTAATTAGAGGCTGCGCTCGAAGAATCGTCCCCAGGTATGTGTTTTCGCCCGTGAAGATGCCAAATTTCCCCTCATACTTGATGACCCACTGTTTATCGGCGCGCCTGAGTTCAGCAACATATCCTCGCCAGCTCTCCAGGAGGCCACCTGGCGGTAAAGGCGAGCCCATCTGAAGGATTGGCTGGCGAAGTGCAGCGGCGTTGGTCGCGCGTTTCTCGTAGTCGTTCAACCATTCTGGGTCAGGGGGATTCGAAATCTTCCATAGATTGTTGAACCACGCGGCTCCAGCGCCGTCGTCCTCGTATTCATGCACAAGTTCAACATTTCCTCCAAACGCACGGGCGCTCAGGTTAGCGCTTCCAGCTAGGCAGACTCGCTGCGCGCCCACTTGGAATAGATAGAATTTCGGATGGAATAGATAGTTTCCAGTAGCCGCGCCGATTCGGACGACGTCGGCTTCGTGGAGTCGTCGGAGGGCCGCCGCACTCGTGAGGCAGTCTGAGATGCCCGCCACGATGCGAGTCAAGTGTCCAGGAACTCCGGCAAAGGCAACGATGCGATCCGTGAGTTCTGCGCTGGTAATCCAGGCTACAGCAATGTCAAGTGCAGTGGCCTGGGAGAGCAGTTCGTCGAACCGGGCCGCTAGCCCGGTTTGATCCAACAGCATAGGAATTAGTATATGCCTGCGTCGTCAGACGCCAAACCTGACCTGGGCATCCCGGCCCTCTACAGCCGTGCAGGGGCGGTTGAGAGATTGAAGCGTGTTGCCGTATTTAGTGGCGCGATTAGCCGCCCCGCTTCTTCAAAAACTTCCCCGGAGCGACCCGATATGTTGTCGGGCTTGGGGGCGTCACCCGCTGCTCGGCCGCATGTACCTGCCGGCGCCGCGGGCACCGAAAAAGTGGCGGAGCTGCGACGGCGCTAGCTTGTCCGGCGTCACTGCATTTGTAATTCTTGCGGGACAAGCTGGCGGCGAACCTTGATCTTGCTTTCATACTTGCGGGCCTCCGCGAGGTCATAGGCGAGTTGCATCCGCAACCACGTTTCCTCCGTGCTGCCGAATGCCTTCGTTAGCCGGATAGCCATCTCTGGGCTGATACCAGATTTTCCGTTGACGAGGTTGTTGAGCGCCTGCCGGCTAACGCCTAGAACCTTTGCGCCTGCGGTCACAGACAGGCCCAACGGCTCAAGGCAATCATGCCGGACGATGCGGCCGGGATGCACGGGGTTTTTCATGGGCATGGTGGTCTCTCGCTTCCTAGTGATAGTCGATCAGTTCAACGTCAAAAGCGTCGGTTCCTTGAAAACGGAAAACGATGCGCCAGTTGGCCCGAACCGTTACGGACCATAACCCCTTCAGGTCGCCTTTGAGCGGGTGCAGGCGATAGCGGGGAATATCCAGAGCTTGCGGCGTGGTGGCGTTATCGAGAACCGTGAGAATTCGTTCGACGGTCTCCAATAGATCGGGACGTATCCCGCTGCTGTCGCCGCGTTCATAGAGCCGCTTGAGGCCACGATGCTTGAAGCTCCTAATCACTAGGGTACACCGTAAAGTAATACTTGTCAGTTGTCAATCGTAATGAGACGGTAGACGGGCTTCAGGAGTCCGGGGCTAACCGCTGCGGCTGCGCTATCTCGACGGCTGCGTGGGACGGGTCCGGACGTGCGGACCGGGGGTCAGCCTTACCAGGAAACTACGTACGTGCAGGACTCGCCCTGTTTCGCTCGGCAAGGCTTCGCCGCATCGTGTTGCACCTTCACGATCGAGCCCGCGGGCTTGAATTTATTCGCCACGGCTTCCACCAGGCCGCGGTCAAAATCGCAGGGATAGGGGTTCTGGCAAGTCACGGTGGCGCTTTTTGGGCCGGTTTTGACGTACGAAAGGTGTCCGATCTCGCCACCCCTATGGTTCATATGGTAGGCGGCATCGAGGGATTCCAGCGCCTTTTCGACGGTATCGATTCCCGGGGGGAACTTGGCATTGCGCGGAATGCTCATACCGATCTGACGCAGCGTGCTGCTGCCGATGGTCTTGGCGATCTCCTGAAAAGCGTTCAACCACGCTTGCTGGGGGTACCACCCGGCCGGCTGGGGATCGGGAATGCCGTTGCGCTGCAGGATCTGTGCGGCCGTATCTTTAAATGCTCCCATGCCGCTGATCACGGATAGAACGGTTTGGCCATTGACCATAACCTGGGGTGAGTAAGCCTGGAACTGCGCCATGCGTCTTTCGACTCCTTCTGAGGGCCGCCGGAAGATGCCGGAACCGCTCATGAATAGAATCGGCCGAGTTAGCCAAATCTTTAAGGACAACCGTCGTCGCGCGCGTTCTACCGAGCTGCCGCCAATTGCTGTTCCAGGTTGTTCAGGAAGGCCTGCTCGCGTTCCGCTAAGTAAGCTTGGTAGCCCGCCGAGTCGATGAAGGGATTCGCTCCGCCATTCTCCAACTTGGCGTACTTCTCCTTCATGCCATAGTACGCGCCGTGCGCGCCCAGGAAGAAGTCGCAAGGCAGCGCCTTAAGGGTCTTAAAGCTGCGCGCGTAGTCGCTGGCGATCTCGGGATAATCTTTGTTGCCCACCAGAATGAAGCCGGCATTGACGTTGACGCTGCCCACGATGACCACGTCGTACGTCTTATCGCCTTCCCGCGCCTTCATCGTCCAGGTGGTGCAACCCTTGGTGTGTCCTGCGGTGAGATGGGCCACCAAGGTAGTGCCGCCCAGCGTCACCTCTTCGCCATCATGCAGAACCTTATCGATGGGATGCGGCTTGTTGCCAGGCGTCATCTTACGGAGCGCGGGCAGGTCCTGCTCCATGGCCATCACGCGTGCGCCGGTGAGTTCCTTCACCAGCGCGTCGCCTTCCATGTGATCGCCATGCGCATGGCTGCCCAACAGAATCTTGGTGTCTGAGAATTTGAACCCCAACTTCTCCACCGCCGCGCGGATTACCGGCACGGTCTGCTCGAAATCGCTGTTGATGAGAATGTTCCCTTCCGGTGTGGTGATCAGATAGGACGCCAGCTCTGAGGAGCCGACGTAATACAGATTGCCAACGATTTTGTGCGGGGGAAAAGGCTGGCTCCAGTCCGCGTTATTCTGAGCCGAAAGGAGGGCCGCCCCGCACACGCTGAGCACGATCGAAGCGAGTATCCTGCGAATGCGCATAGTGGCATCAATATAAACATTTCATTGCGCCGCGCGCAAGCAACCGCTCCCTTCGGTCACGGCTCTGTAACGCGTTACGTAACACGCCGGTTTCGTCGCAGACGTCGAATTCTGAGGCGCGACCATAGGGAGCGGTTTTGCCATTTCGGAAACGCGCCTATGGGAGAATAAGTCTGGTGGTGATCGACGGCATACGTTACGCGCTCGCGCTTGGGGTAGCCGGCTTCCTGGTGTCCTGGCTCGCGAGTCCGTGGTTTTCCGCGCCCCTGTGGGTGCTCGCCGCCTTCTGCCTGTACTTTTTCCGCGATCCCGAGCGCGCTATTCCGGCCGGCCCGGTGGCCGTTTCCCCGGCCGATGGCAAGGTGGTCGCCGTCAAACCGGAAGGCGCCACTGTCAACCGCATCAGTATTTTTCTGAACATCTTCGACGTCCACGTGAACCGCGCTCCTATCGGCGGCACCGTCTGCAAGGTGGAGTATCAGAAAGGCAAGTTCCTGGTGGCCAGCCGCGAGGAATGCTCCAGCCAAAACGAGCAGAATATCGTCACCGTCCAAGGCGACGGCACGTGCGTGATCTTCAAACAAATCGCAGGGCTGATTGCGCGCCGCATCGTCTTCAATAAGAAGCAGGGTGACCGTGTGGCTGTGGGTGAGCGCGTGGGACTGATCAAATTCGGTTCGCGCGTGGACGTGCTGTTCGGGCCCGAGTGGGAGATTGTGGTACACCCGGGAATGCGTGTCGCGGCCGGCTCGAGCGTGATCGCACGCCGCCTCGACGTACCGGAAACTCATGGCGCTTAAAGACCGCTTCGTCGATCCGCGCTCTCCCGACCGGCGTCCGCGCCGCGCCGCGTACGCGCTGCCCACGCTGTTTACCGCGGGCAATATCTTCCTGGGGTACATCTCGATTCTGCGCTCGTTCCGGGCATCCATGCTGGCGGCTTCGGGCGCGGCCGGCGCGGCGGAAAACTTCACGGTAGCGGCCACCGCCATCGGAGCTGCCGTTCTTCTCGACGGCCTGGACGGGCGCATCGCCCGCATGACCAACACCACTTCGGACTTCGGGCGCGAGATGGATTCGCTCGCCGACGTCATCAGCTTTGGGCTGGCGCCGGCTGTACTGGCGGTAGCCTGGGGCGCGCAGTTCGTGGACTCGACTCTTGGAGAGGTCTGGCGCGGCCGAATTTTGAACGCCAGCTACTTCATCGCTTTCCTGTTCCTGCTCTGCGGCGCCGCCCGCCTGGCGCGCTTCAATGTACAGAAGAACCCGATCCCCAAGAATCCCGGCCGGCCCGATCGCAAATATTTCGTCGGGTTGCCCATTCCGGCGGCGGCGGCTTTGGTGGCCGCTGTCGTATACGCCGCTGAGGGTGAGCCACTGGTTTTTACGCCCTTCGCCATCGCGTGGCTGGTGCTGCTGTTGCTGCTCGGCTTTTTGATGATCAGCACCTGGCGCTATTACAGTTTCAAGGCAATCGGTCTGAATCGGGCCTATTCTCCCCTGATCGTCATTCTGGCGGGCGGGCTGATTTATGCCCTCTGGAACTACTCGCACCCGGTGTGGCTCGTTATGGCAGCGGCTTACGTGGGCAGCGGGATCGCCATACGGATCGGCGGCATTATCCGGCGGCGCCTGCGGCACACGCCCTCGCAGTCGGTGTACCCCCCGAGCCGGGAGCAACCGATTGGGTAAGCGGTCCGTCATGGTATTGGTGGGCAGCGATTCTTTATTGGGGCGCGAAATCCGCGACATAGTTGCCCGTTCCGCTCCCGAGATCGACCTCCGCCTGATTGCCGCCGACGAGGAAGAGCCGGGCGTTCTCACGCGCGTGGGCGACGAGCCGGCCATTGTGGAGCACCTGGTGGCGGAAAGCCTGGCCGGCGCCGGCGCCCTGTTCCTGGCCGGGTCCACGGAATCCAACCGCAAGGCTCTGGAACTGGCCGAGGAATCCACGGAAGTGATCGACCTCACGTACGCGGCCGAAGAACACCTTGACGCCCGTCTGCGTGCGCCCCTGGTGGAGTCGGAACCGCCGGACGATGGTGCCGCGGTGCACGTGATCGCGCACCCCGCGGCCGTCGCGCTGGCCTTGTTTCTGCGCCGGGTTCAGTCGCAGGATCCCATTCGGCGGTCGGTAATCCAAATCTTCGCTCCGGCCAGCGAATTCGGCACGGCCGGCGTGCAGGAATTGCAGCAGCAGACCGTGAGCCTGCTGTCATTCAAGAGTCTGCCGCAAGCCGTCTTCGACACGCAACTCGCCTTCAACCTGCTGGCACGCTATGGCGATGATGCGCCGCAATCGCTGGAAGAATCCGAATTGCGGATTGAGCGGCATCTGGCAACGTTGCTGGCATTACCCGGCGAAGGCGAGGGCGCGCCCATGCCGTCGCTGCGGCTGATCCAAGCCCCGGTCTTCCACGGCTACACCTTCTCGGCGTGGGTCGAGTTCGAATCGAATCCGGGGTTGGAGGCACTCGAAAGCACGCTGGCTTTTGGGTCGATTGATGTGCACGGCGGCGACGTCGAGCCGCCCACTATCGTGGGGCAGGCCGGCGAAAGCGGTATCGCGGTAGGCGGCATCGCGCCCGACCGCAACGAACCCGAGGCGTGCTGGTTCTGGATCGCCGCCGACAACCTGCGGCTCACGGCCGATAATGCCGTGGCGGTGGCCCGGCAACTGTTATGAGAAACTTATGTGGGGCAGGCCTTCTGGCCTGCCGCCGGGCTTCCGCCCGGCGCGCCGCGCAGAAGCGCGGCGGCAGCCCCGAAGGGGTGCCCCACGTGTTCACCGGAGTGTTTCTCGCGGCGGCGGTATTCGCATTAGTTGCCTTGTCCGGCTGCGGTTACCATGTCGCCGGGAATGCGGATCTGCTGCCGAAGAGTCTCAAGACCATCGCCGTTCCGGCATTCACGAATGGCACCACACGCTACGACCTAGCGCGCATGCTGCCGGAGGATATTGCGCGCGAGTTTCTCTCCCGCACCCGCTATCGGGTGGTTTCCGATCCCGAGCAGGCCGACGCCATCCTGACCGGCACGCTGGTAAGGTTCAATTCCAACCCCACGACGGCGGATGCCAGCGGACGGGCCACCGCCGTACAGGCATCGGTGATCTTGCAACTGACTCTCAAGGACCGCGCGACCGGCACTGTTCTCTTCACTCGTACCAACTTCGAATTCAAGGAGCGCTATGCGATCTCGGTATCGCCCCAAGACTACTTCGACGAAAGTGGCGTGGCCATGATGCGCCTGAGCAAGTCTGTCGCGGACAGCGTGGTCACCGCGATACTGGCAAACTTCTAGTGACACCCGCTCAACTGCTATCGCGCCTTCAGAAGCAGAACCTCCCGCCCGCCGTTCTATTGCTCGGCCCCGAGGCCTATGAGCGCCGCCGCCTGAAGGAAGCGTTGTCCGCAGCCGTGGCTGAGGGCGCCATGGCGGAACACGATCTCAGTGAAGTCGCGCTGGCCGAGGTATTAGACGACGCCCGGGCGCTCTCTCTATTCGCCTCCGAACGGCTGATCTGGGTGGTCAACGCAGAAGCGGCGTTACCCAAAGGACGTTCCGAAGAGGACAGCGAGGGCGAGGGCGGCGGCGGCAGCGCAGCGCCGCTCAACGAGTACATGAAGGACCCGACGCCCGGCGTCACCTTGGTTTTGGAAGCCATCCGTTTCGATTTCGAAGGCGACGACAAGCGCAAGCAAGAGCGCGTGCGAAAGTTTTACGGTGCGATCCATGAGGTCGTCGAGCTTCGCAGGTTCACTCCCCACCAAGCGCGCGCGGAGGCCGAGGCGCTGCTAGGCCGCGCCGGTGTCCGCATGGATGCGGCAGCGCTCGATCTGCTGGTGGAGTCGTTAGGCGCCGATGTGGCGCGCATTGCCGTGGAGATCGAGAAACTGGCGCTTTACGCCGGCCAGCGGCCCGTCGGCGTGGAGGAGATTGCGGCCTTGGTGCCGGATGCCCGCGCTACCACCATCTTCATTCTGGTGAATGCTCTGGGCCGGCGCGACCGTGCCCGGTCGTTGGAGATTCTCGATACGCTGACCAAGGAAGGCGCGTACCTGCCGCTGGTGCTGGCCTTCCTTTCGACCCAGTTCCGCCTGGCGCTAGTCGCGCGCGAAGCCGGATTGAAGAACTCCGGTCAGGTACAGGGGCACTTCACCCGCATGGGTGTGCCCATGTGGGGTTCGCGCGCCGAGCAGATTTATATGACGGTGTCGAAGTTCAGCGCGCCCCAACTGGAACGCGCCTTGAAGCTGATCTTCCAAGCCGACCGCGGGCTGCGCGACGCCCGGCCGGACGACCGCATCGTTATGGAACAGTTTGTTCTGGCGCTGACCGCTTGACCTAACCTCCGGCCTAGTGGGTATCCGACAAAGGCTTGCGACGCTTCGCCACGCGGGAGATCTCATCCCTTATAAAATCACTGAAACGCTGCAGGGTCAACATGTACACATGGTGCGTAGCCTTGTAAACGCGATTAGTCTGCGCCAGAAGGTCCCTTCCCTCAGAACTCGGCTCCAACTCCGGTAACAGCACCTTCAAGCGCTGGAGTTTTTGGGAAGCACTCTCGAAAGCCTCACGAGCTTCCCGCATTTCCCTTCTCAGGCGGTTCTTGATCGGTTCGTAAGCTTCGACGGCTACTGGAGGCTGCTGGCAACCATGTTCGTACAAGTGAGCCCGATATTCCGCGCGGGCAGCCAGTAAAGCAACGTAGGCGGCCCCCTTTTGCTTGCGATCCAAAGTGTATACCGGACGGCCGGACTGCAGTTCGACCTGGAAGCCCGGGAAGTTGTAATAACCGCTCAATGCGGTGGAGTATGCGGCCGACAAGAGCCGCTCCACTGGGCATCTCAACGGTATCGGCTCCGCTAGAGCGGAACTCACCGTAGCAAGGACCTGTTTGGGATCGAAAGGTTTCAAAATGAGAGCACAATGAGGCGCATACGGGCATTCTTCACAGGCCATCGCGGAGGCGGATATCAAAACAGTCCGGCTCCCTGGGCAGCGGTCGGCGATCCGTCGAGCCAGTTCGTGTCCATCCATCACCGGCATGCTCACCTCAGACAGCACCAGGTCGAAGCATGCGGGAGGATTGCACATCTCGATGGCCAGTTGTGGGTCGCTGGCCGTTTGGACCTCATGGCCCTCACGAATGAGTAACGAGCTTAGCAATCCGGTGATTTGCGGTTCGTCGTCGACGATGAGGATGTTCGCCACTACTGTCTTCTCTGGACCGCGGCCAGCCTAAGTGTACCATTGCCAAAGCGCACAGATGGAATATCTTGCAGTAGGCTTCCCAGGTGGATATCAATTGTCCGAATACAAGCTGGTTCGGTTGGAAAACAAATACCGTTGTTTTAGTTCGTGCATATTAAGAGTTTAAGGTCTATGATTAGTATTTCCGCACAAGGAGGCACTACAACGCACCGTTCCAATCGGATCTCTGGGCGCGGCCCGAGTGCAGTCGAGGAACTGTCAGTTCCTCAAGGAACCGAGTTGTTTGGCGCAGATCGGGCGCCGGGCGGACTCTACCTGCTGCGTTCCGGGCACGTACGCCTGTTCGGGGCCGATGACGTTATCCTCGATCATCTAAATCCCGGATGCGTCTTTGGCGAAAAGGCCCTTTTGGGTCATCCAGCCCTAAAACGCCAGACGGCCGTTGCGGTTTCGCCGTTAAAGGTCACCGTGTTCAGGAAGACTGCGCTGGAGCGGCAAATGCAAGATGACCCGCACTTTGCTACTCGAGCGCTGAAAGCTTTGGGCCGGCGATTGGACCGTTACGAACAGGTCATTCGTGAGTTTGTGCGGGAGCCTGCCGATCGCAGACTCGCGTTCATGCTGTTGCGCCTCGCTCCCAGCCGGCCTGGCTGGGTACGGATCCCTTTTCCTCTGAACAATCCCGAGCTGTCAAAGATGGTGGGTACGTCGCGGTGGAGAATCTCGCATCTGCTCAATCGCTTTCAAGCGCTGGGCTTGCTTCGGCGTCGACCGGGTCTATGGATTCAGCGTGAAGCTCTGCGCAAATACCTCAAAGAGGGGCGATAGAGAGCCACAATCGGTTGTCGTGGCCGTTGCGGGGGAGCGCCCGGTAGATTGTAGAAGGTAGCGACTCTCCCGCGAAGGGGAGCCCCGTGAAGTCGTCGGGGTTCGCACCGGCCCCATTTTCCATTGCTTTTCCAGCCTGACGCCTCAGCTTCTTGCACCTGACGAAAGTTAAGGGCCAGCCAAGAGGAGGCTTATATTCCACAAATAGTAGTGATAAGATAAACGCCACAGAATTCCGATCAAAACAAAGTCCGCGACTGAGAACACAGCGTGAGAATTCATCGAAGCGCAAAGTCTCGATCTGGACGCACCAGTTGGACGTCCGCAGCAAGGGCATCCGCCTACGTTTCGCGGAAGGAAACTGAGTGTCGCTGGCAATGGATGGGCTTGAGAAGTCTCCACGCGGAAATGCAGAGCTGCCCCCGTTTTCCGGGCTTCGCAACGGAGACCACGCTTGGTTCCCATCATGCCTTCTGAAGTAGCGTTAACCAGTTCCTACGATTACCGTCTTGTCGCTCTGTCGGTGCTCCTGGCGATGCTGGCTTCTTACGCCGCATTGGACCTCGCGGGACGTATAACGGCGGCGCGCGGAGGTGTGCGATCCGTTTGGCTGGTGTGCGGCGCCTCGGCCATGGGCCTGGGCATCTGGTCCATGCACTACATCGGTATGCTCGCATACCGCCTTCCCGTCACCGTTTTCTACGATTGGCCGACGGTATTGGTGTCTCTCCTGGCGGCGATCCTCGCGTCGGGCATCGCGCTGAAGGTCGCTAGCCGGAACGAATTGGGGCAATTTCGCTCTATCATTGGCGGCGTCACGATGGGAATCGGAATCGCGGTGATGCACTACATCGGCATGGCTGCGATGCGGCTTCCCGCGATGTGCCACTATTCTGCCGCACTCGTGACGTGGTCGGTCGTCATTGCAATCTTTGTTTCGTGGGCAGCTCTCCGGCTGACATTCCAGTTACGTGGCGTTGCAACCGTTATGGGCCGGCGGAAACTATCCAGCGCAATCTTAATGGGGGCAGCAATTTCCCTCATGCACTACACCGGTATGGCCGCGGCCACTTTCGTACCGATGGCCACAGCCGGAAGCGTGAGCCACGCGGTGGAAATCTCCTCGCTCGGAACCGTAGTCATTATCAGCTTCACGACGATAGTCCTCGGCTTGACGATTGTGACATCGCTGGTGGATCGGAGATTTTCAGCACAGGGTTCCAAACTGCAACATCTGACGGACGAGGCCTCTCGGGCGCAAGAGAACCTCGCCCAAACTGAGGAACGCTTACGCCTAACGCTGCGTTCCTCAGGGATCGGGGTTTGGACCCGGGACATCGCGCTGAACATTATCGAGGCTGATGAGAATTGCTCGGTCCTTTTCGGCCTTCCGATGGGCCAGTTTCCGCAAAAGGTCGAAGGGTTCGCCGCGTTGCTGCACCCGGACGACCGCGAGCGTGTCATACAAGAGATCGCCGCCTCGATCGAACACGGCGCGGAATACAACACAGAATTCCGCGTCGTGTGGCCGGAAGGCGCCCTCCGGTCTCTGACTGCCCGCGGGAAAGTCTATCGCGGAGAGGACGGACGGCCTCTCCGGCTCACCGGCGTCTGCTGGGACGTAACCGAACACCGGCAAGCCGAGGAGAATCTGCGAGTCACCCGGCTGAAATTAGCGGCGGAGGCGAAATTCCGAGCGTTACTAGAAGCGGCTCCGGATGCCGTGGTAGTGGTGAATCGGGGAGGGGAAGTCGTCCTGGTCAATACCCAGGTAGAGAAGCTGTTTGGATACGCGCGAGAGGAGTTGCTGGGCCAGACAATCGAGATGCTGGTGCCGGAGCGTTTCCGGAGCGGACATCCCTCGCACCGCGCGGTTTTTTTCGCCAATCCCCGCGTGCGGGCCATGGGAGCGGGCGTGGAATTATATGGGCTGCGTAAGGATGGCACAGAGTTCCCCGTGGAGATCAGCCTCAGCCCGCTGGATACCGACGAAGGCGTGCTGGTTTCCAGCGCGATTCGCGATATCACGGAACGCCGGGCGGTCGAAGACGAGTTGCGCCGCAGCCGCGCCGTATTGCAGGGCCTCTTCGAGTCGTTACCCGGCCTCTTCCTGATCCTTACGCCGGACCTGAAGATCGTCTCGGTCAGCGACGCCTACCTTGGCGCTACTATGACCAACCGCGAAGACCTCCTCGGTCGTGGCATCTTCGAGGTCTTCCCCGACAACCCCGACGACCTTACTGCCACCGGCGTATCACACTTGCACGCTTCCTTCGACCGGGTGCGCCAAACCGCCGCCCCAGACACCATGGCTATCCAGAAGTACGATATTCGCCGTCCAGACGGCACCTTCGAGGAGCGCTATTGGAGCCCGATTAACTCCCCCGTGCTCGGAACCGACCGCCGCATCGAGTATCTCATCCATCGCGTGGAGGACGTGACGGAGTTCGTACGGCAACGGTCACAGCCCGCGAGCAATACCATCCAGCTGCGCGCCCGCATGGAACAGATGGAGGCCGAGATTTTCCACAACTCGCAGCAGTTGCAGGCCACCAACCAACAGCTCCACGACGCTAACGCGGAGTTACAGCAAGCTAAGGCTGAGGCTGAAGCTGCCAACCGGGCCAAGAGTACGTTTCTATCGACCATGTCTCACGAAATCCGTACCCCGATGAACGCAATTCTCGGTTACGCCCAGTTGATGTTGCGGGACCCGCGCCTGGGAACAGAGGCGAAGGTGAATCTGAAGATCATCGGCCGCAGCGGCGAGCATCTGCTAGCGCTCATAAATGATGTTCTGGACATGTCCAAAATCGAGGCCGGTCGCACGGAGCTCAGCCCGGTGACATTCAACCTCTCCAGGCTGCTGGATGATTTGGCAGCGATGTTCCGCTTGCGGGCAGGGGCGAAGGCCCTACGGTTCGAAATGTTGGTCGATGGAGAAGCCGTGCCGTACGTTGTAGCGGACGAAGGCAAGATACGCCAGGTGCTGATCAACCTTCTCGGAAACGCAGTCAAGTTTACCCAGCTTGGTCAGATCAAGCTGCACGTCGCTCTGGAGCCAAGGGAAGCCAATCAACTATGGCTGTCAGCCTGCGTTGAGGATACTGGTCTGGGCATTACGGATGAGGAGCAAAGGAAGTTGTTCGAGCCGTTTAGCCAAATCAGGAGTGGTCCTGACAGTTTGAAGGGGACCGGTTTGGGGCTGGCCATCAGCCGCAAATACGCGCGCCTGATGGGAGGCGATATCACCGCGACCAGCAAACCGGGCAGCGGCTCCGCGTTCCGGTTAGAGATCCCCATCGGGCGTGGCAACGCCGCAGTGGCCTTGAAGCGAAGTGCTCCGCGCCGCGTCGTTGCCATACGAAGGGGGCAGGAATCTCCTCAAGTTCTTGTCGTCGACGATCACCCTGAGAACCGGGATTGGCTGATGAAACTGCTAAGCTCCATTGGGTTTTCCGTACGAGGCGCGGATAACGGGGAGGCAGCCATCCGAAGCTGGGAGGAACGGAACCCACGCCTAATCCTGATGGACGTGCATATGCCGGTTATGGACGGGCTAGAGGCAACTCGAAGGATAAAGGCAGATCCGCGGGGAAAGGAAACGATCATCATTGCTCTGACAGCGAGCGCCATGGATGAGGACCGTCGAACCGTAGCTCAATGCGGGGCCGATGATTTCGTTGCGAAGCCCTGCAGCGAGGACGAACTCCTCGAGACGATGCGAGCCCATTTAAACATTGCCTACGATTACGAGGAAATGATTGGAGCCGAAGGGCAACCTGGTGGCGGTGTAACGATTGTGAGCACGGAAAGGCTTGGGCAACTACCGCCGGAGCTACTCGAAGAAATCCGTAAAGCGACTTTGGCCGGAAATAAGAAACTCCTGGATAAGCTGATCCTCAGAGTGCCCGAGAATGGAGACACCGAATCCGCACATGCTCTCCAGGAGCTTGCCGACAAGTACGAATACGATGCTCTGACTCGATTGCTAGAGGAAGCGTGCCGCCACTAACAGAGCAGGCGCTGCCTGAGGGCAACGTCATGGTCGTGGACGATAATGCCGCGAACCTAAAGTTGTTGGAAGATATGCTCCGCCAGCAAAGATACGAGGTACGGTCGTTTCCACTGGGGCGGCTGGCGCTTGCGGCGGCGGACCAGGAACCGCCGGACTTGATTTTGCTGGACATCGACATGCCGGAAATGAATGGCTACGAAGTATGTGAACTGTTGAAGTCTAGCACCCGGCTTTCTGGCATTCCGGTGATTTTTCTAAGTGCTCTAAACGCGATCGAAGACAAAATAAGGGGATTTCAATCGGGAGGAGTCGACTACATCTCCAAGCCCTTCCAGATCGAAGAAGTCCAGGCGCGCGTGGAGACACACCTCAAGTTACGGCGTGCTCAAGAGGCCGAGCACGACCTGCTGGAGAGGACCCTCAGTGGGGCAGTCGGAACGCTTTGGGAGTTGGTCCAGCTCACATCGCCAATGCTGGCGTTGCGATCTCGTGCCATTCGGGATATCGTGCTCTGGATCACGAAACAGATGGGTATTAGCGATCCATGGCAGTACGAGCTTGCTGCCACGTTGTGCTTGGTGGGTTGTTTAGCGCTGCCCGACGACGTCTTCGAAAGGGGCTATTGTGCCGAAGATCTTTCACCTGATGAGCATCGGATGTTTCACGCTCATCCAGAAACCGCCAGCCGCCTGCTTTCAAACATCCCACGGCTGGAGGTCGTAGCTGAGATCATTCGGGGGCAACAGAGACCCAAGGCGGAACCATCCCTCGCGAAACATTCCAGACAAGGCGCTCACATGCTCAACTTGGCTTTGGAGTTGGACCGCAGAATCTATCGAGGAGCCACTTCCAGGTCCGCACTGGCTGAGCTCAGGTTGTCGCGCCGGTTCGACGGCCGGATGCTAGATGCGCTGGAAAGCTACTCTCCGACGCAAGAAGAGTTCGATGTGCGGCGGCTGCCGATTCGGGAGATTCATGCCGGTATGGTTCTCGAAAAGGATGTTTTAAGCAGTGATGGCAACCTGCTAGTCCTCAGGCAGGGAACCATCCTCACCGAGACATGGATTGAACGTCTGGAGAATTTTGCGAAAGCCCGAGGTGCTCAGGAGCTGGTGGCCGTGCGCATTCCCAGACCTGTGCGCAAACTGGTGGAGTTCGGTTCCGGCGTTTCCGGCACCGGGGGAACGCTGCCTTGAGTCATAGCGGCATCATGATCGTGGACGACAATCCCAACAACCTAAAGCTGTTGGAAGACATGCTACTGCAGCGAGGGCATGAAGTGCGTTCGTTCCCGCTGGGCAGGCTGGCGTTGGCGGCGGCGATGAAAGATCCACCAGACCTGATTCTGCTGGACATCAACATGCCGGAGATGAACGGCTACGAAGTATGCGAACGCCTCAAGTCGACCGAGGAGCTTTCAGACATCCCCGTCATTTTCCTTAGCGCGCTGAACGAAACCCAAGACAAGATAAAGGCTTTTCAATCCGGTGCCTTGGACTACATATCCAAGCCTTTCCAATTCGATGAAGTTCACGCCCGCGTCCAAACGCACCTCAGGCTGCACGACCTTCAGCAAGCGTTGAAGCATCAAAATGAACGCTTGGAGGAGGCGGTGACCGCGCGCACACGTGAACTTGCTGAAGCAAACCAGCGATTGACCATCCTCGATCGTTCGAAGAACGAGTTCCTGGGTCTCATCTCGCATGAGTTTCGCACTCCCCTCAACGGACTCCTCGGTGTCAGCGCCCTCATCCTGGACGGAATGCCTCCTACCGTCGAGAACAACGAACTGCAAGAGATGTTCGAACAATCTCGCCGAAGAATTCTCTCGATACTGGATGATGCGTTGCTCCTGACTCACATCGACGTGGACGGGGAGTGTTTCAGATCTGCTCCGGTCTCCTTGCAGGCGGCTCTCGGTCGCGCCATTGAGAGAACGGCTGAGTTCGCCCAATCCCGTCGCGTCGCGCTCATTCCGCCATCGGCGGGCCTGGACCTAATCCTGGGTGACGAGGACTTGCTCGTAAGGGCGTTCCAAGCTCTACTTGAGACCGCCGTTAGGTTCTCCGAAGAGGGTGAGACTGTCCGGCTATCTTGTGACGTTCTGTCCGATTCACTAAGGGTTATCATCGAGAGCCATGGCAAGACGATCCCCAGCCCGGCCTTGGCGAAATTCTTCGAGATTTTCTCGATTGGTGAAGCAAGCACACCTGGCACGGACCTGGGGTTGGGCCCTTCCGTGGCCTACCGGATTCTTTCCTTGTTCGGCGCTTCGGTCAGCGTTGCGAACCGGGATCCGTCTGGAATACGACTGACCATATCGTTAAAAAGTGCTGCACACGCTCTAGCAAGGTTTTCGATTTAACCGGGCTTGCTGCCGTTCGTCCAGTCCTTCGGAATAGCGAAGGTAATGCCGGGCGAACTCCTCTTCGCGTCGCAGAGCATCATCCAGACGGCCAGCCGCAGCCACCCGGCCGGACGACCGCATCGTTATGGAACAGTTTGTTCTGGCGCTGACCGCATAAGGCACCGCTCCCTTTGGTCACGCTCCGTAACGCGTCGAGGTGCTCGTATCTCGTCGCACGCGCCTTTACAGAGCCGTGACCGCAGGGAGCGGTGCCTTTGCGTCTCAACCCCGCAAATACTTATTGAAAAAATCCAACGTGCGCTGCCAGGCCAGCTTCGCGGCCGCCTCGTCGTAGCGGGGCGTGGTGTCGTTATGAAAGCCGTGGTTGGCGCCTTCATAAACATACGCCGTATAGGTTACGTGGTTGGCTTTCAGCGCTTCCTCGAACGCGGGCCACCCTCCAGTGATGCGCGCGTCCAGGGACGCATACTGCAGCAGTAGCGGCGCTTTGATCTTGGCGGCATCCGCGGCCGAGGGCTGCGCGCCATAGAAGGGAACCGCGGCAGCGAGGTCCGAGCCCAGGCGCACCGCCAGGTTATTGGCAATGCCGCCGCCAAAGCAAAAGCCCACTACTCCGATCTTGCCGCTGCAGTCGGGCCGGCCTTTGAGCCACATTGCCGACGCCACGAAGTCCTCGCCCATCTTGGCCCGATCCACCTGCCCGAAGAGTTGCGCGCCCTTCTCATCGTCGCCTGGGTAGCCGCCCACGCTGGTGAGACCGTCCGGCGCGAACGCCATGAAATTCGCCGCACCCAGCCGCCGTGCCACATCTTCTATATACGGGTTCAAGCCGCGGTTCTCGTGCACCACGAGCACTCCCGGCGCCTTTCCGCCCTTCGCCGGACGCACCAGATATCCCTTGATGCTGCCATTGCCCTGCGGAGACGGGACGGTGACGTACTCGGCCTTGATGCGGCTGTCGTCTTTGGAAACCTCTGCCGCCCAGGCATAATTCGGGCGCAGACTCTCCCAGATCGCCGTAGCGGTCAAGCCGCCAACCGCGAATTTCTTGGCGCCTTCCAGGAAATCGCGGCGGCCGATCTCGCCGTGAACGTAACGGTCAAACAGGTTCAATAACTCCTGCGGAAAATCGGAGGCTTTCTTTCGTTCCATGTACGGTGACTCCTCTTAGGCGCAAAGCATATCATAACGGCCGGGCGTCAAGAATTTGTCGCCGCGCGGGAAATTTGGCGGCGCGGCCGATGGCTCGATCCTGCCTTTTCAACATCTTATGATTCAGACTAAAGCGGAGATGAAAGTGCCGATAAGGAAAGCATGGGAACCATAGCAGGTCTTTCCAGCAGTTATTTGCAGTCCATTCTGAGCACTGCTCTCCAGGGCGCCGGTTTGACAAGCAACACCACCGGCAGCACTTCCAGCAGCGCCTCCACCTCTTCAACCGGGCTCCAGGCTGACAACAGCCAGCTTTCACCGTTCGCCCAATTGATGAGCACGCTCCAGCAGCTCCAACAGTCGAATCCGACCGAGTATAAGCAGGTTACCCAGCAGATCGCCACCAACCTGCAGAGCGCCGCCCAAACTGCCCAGTCGCAGGGCAATACGACGGCCGCGACTCAGCTCAACCAACTGGCTACCGATTTCACGAACGCCTCGACCTCTGGCCAACTTCCCAATATCCAGGATCTGGCTCAGGCAATGGGCGCTACCCAGGGCCATCACCATCATCATCATGGCCAGTCGGGCTCATCCGATGCCGATAGCAGTTCCAGCTCGAGTTCCAGTTCGAGCACCAGTTCGAGCACCAGTTCGAGCAGCACGGACCCTTTGAGTCAACTTCTGTCAGCCTTCCAGACAAATTCGACTCAGAGCAGTTCGCTGAACCCCATGAGCATCATCCTGAACACGCTGTCCAACGCGGGGATTGGCACCTCCAACAGCTGATAGCCGTGCCTAGCAGCTTGCGTCCTGTTTATTGGCGAGGATAGGGCGCAAGTTGCTCAGCGACTTCAGCGCGTTGAACCAGAACGGTGCGCCCAGGCTCAGCAGGACGGCCGACACCATGGTTCCGAGGAAGTTGCGGTAGTCGTCAAAATGTAAGAGCCGATAGGGCCGCGGGATCAAATCTAATCCGGAAGTCTCGATCTGCTGCCGGATCGCATTGGCCTTGTCTCCAAGCGCGGCTGTCACGGTTTTCGTGTAGTCCTGAAGTATGGCCTGATTGTTGGCGTCCGATAGGTTGATCCGCTTTTCATTCGCCTCAAGCTGGCGCGCCAGCCACATCTGGGCCGCGTCATAACTGACCATTCCGGGCATCTCGCCCATGCCCCGGGTCTCAGTAGGATGCTGCCCTTTCACCTGCTGGAAGGCGGTTTCGTAGACCTGAGGCTCGGTTCCCGGCACCGCGGTCTGTCCAGCGTCGCTTGAAGTCTGTCCGATCGCCTGAGCCTCCTTCATCATGGCGCCCCGGGTGCTTACCAGGCTCTCCCGTGTCTGCGGATCCATCCACAGCCGCTCCAGCAGCCGGAAGGTATCCAACTGCAGCAGTAGCGCAATCGCGAAGGAGAAGACCACGGTCCAGATCCTCATCAGCGAGGTGAACCTTTGGGAAACGCGGTCCATCGCCGAGTTGAAGCGCGCCTCCATCGCGAGGGAAGATTCCAACGCCGCATCGATCCGCCGGGCTGCGGCTAGATTAGCGTCACCTCCGGTGGCTCGGAATTCCTGGGCACGAGCGGCCAGCATGCTGACGACTTCTGCCGGCCGGATCGCCGTCGCCAGGGCCCAACGCCGCACCAGGCGGCCGATCAGCGTTACGTTCTTAAGCTGGCCGCAGAATCCCGAGAATAAGGAATCGGAAACCATGGGGTGTGTCAGGATAGCTTCGGCGTGCGACTCCAGCTCCGGATCGATGGTCTTCAGTAGAATTTTGGTGCCCCAAAGTAGATTCGTGCCGCGCAGGCCCAAGGAAGCGGAAACCATTTGCGTGAGAACGGTTATGATCAGGCTCACCCCGGCCATCACCACGGTGTAAGCGATCAACATATCGAGGTGTGCGAGAGTCATTTCGAGAGTGTCAGGTTAGCAGTATGGATAGGGCGAGAGCCTCATCCAAAAGGCGACATGGGGACTCTCAAATGTATGAATCGTAGCCAGTTAGCGTGGTCCAAGGGCGCGCTTCAGCTGTGGTGAACGCGTGGGGCGGGGCCCTGCCGCTACGTAACGCCGGCGGTCTTCGCCGCCGGTGCAGTTACTTTGAATCGAAGGGCAGGGCATCGCCCCGCCCACTGGCTCCGTACGTTGCTGTACATTCGTCGACCGGGTGCTGAACGGGCCTCGGCTTCGGCTCGATATAGTGAAAAGACCCCGTAGGGAACCGACCCATGGCACTCTTCGACGCGGTGTTTGAGGGAGGCGGCGCGAAGGGGTCGGCTTTTGTCGGCGCACTCACCGCTCTCCAGGAACGCGGGCACCCGAGCGAAGAACAGGTCCGGGGGACCTGTGCGGACCGGGGGTCCGCCCTACCAGTTCGTTTGTCGAGCGGTTGGGTTGGCGCGGCCATCGAAATGCACAGTGGAGGAATAAATGCCGCCGGCGACTACCACTTTTGAAGTGTCTAAACCTCAGGCGTCGTGGCACGAGTTGAAGCCCGCCGGGCCGTGCGTGATGGTGATCTTCGGCATCACCGGCGATCTGGCGGCGCGTCTACTCTTTCCGGCGCTATACAATCTGGCCCGCAACAACGTCTTGCCGGCCAACTTCGCCGTGGCCGGTTTTGCGTTGGCCGATACCAACGAGCAGCAGCTTCGCGACAAACTTGCCGACGATCTGCGAACGGTCTTCGGTTCCGAGGCGGATAACGACACCATCCAGTGGCTGGTGTCGCGCTTACGGTTTGTGGGGTCGGACTTTGAATCGCCGGCGGGATGGCAGCAACTGCATCAGGTTCTGGCGGACCACGATAGCCAGTGCCAGACCGGCGGGAACTACCTGTTCTATCTGGCAACGGCTCCCGAGCTGTTTCTGCCCGTGGTTCAGCGTCTCGCCCAGGAGAAGCTTTTCGAGGAAAGCGAAGGCCGATGGCGCAGGGTAGTTATTGAGAAGCCGTTCGGCCACGACCTGGAGTCGGCGCGCGAGCTGAACCGGCAACTCCTGGCGGTGGTCCGAGAAGATCAAATCTACCGCATCGATCACTACCTGGGCAAAGAGACCGTTCAGAACATCATGGTGTTCCGCTTCGCCAACGGGATCTTCGAGCCGATCTGGAACCGCCGCTACGTGGATCACGTGCAGATCACCGTCGCCGAATCGCTGGGCGTGGAGCACCGCGGGCGCTACTACGATCACACCGGCGCCATGCGCGACATGATTCCAAATCATCTGGTGCAGGTGCTGGCGCTGATCGCCATGGAACCTACCAGTTCGTTTTCCGCCACGGCGTTTCGTAACGAGCAGGTGAAAGTGCTCGATTCGGTGCCGGCGGTTTCCCCGGACGATTGCGCAGCCTGCGTGGTGCGGGGACAGTACATCGCCGGGGTCGAAGACGGCAACCCGGTGCCGGGTTACCGCAGCGAGCCATACGTCGATCCCAACTCCGGCACCGGGACTTTCGTGGCGCTTAAGATCGCGGTTGATAACTGGCGCTGGGCCGGAGTACCCTTCTACCTGCGAACCGGCAAGCGGATGAGCAGAAGGAAAACGGAGGTCGTGGTCCAGTTCCGCAAACCGCCCCTCACCGTGTTCCGGAGTGGGGCTTCCCTGCCGCAGCCCAACCGCCTTGTTATCGGGATTCAACCCGAAGAGAATATATCTATCGAGTTTGAGGCGAAAGTTCCCGGACCCCGTCTCGAAACCAGCCACGTCGGCATGAAGTTCGATTACCGGGATCACTTCCAGGTCGAAAATCGTACCGGATATGAAACGCTGATGTACGATGCCATGATCGGCGATTCGAGCTTGTTCAAACGCGCCGACATGATCGAAGGAGGATGGGCCATCGTGCAGCCTATCCTGGATGCCTGGGACGCCGGCCATGGCGGTACCCTGTACGAATACGCCGCAGGTACGGATGGCCCCCGTGAAGCAGACGAGATGATGGAGCGCGACGGCCGCCACTGGAGGAATGTGTGAATCCAAAGCCCACGACAGAACTGGAAAATCTTTGCATCAATACCATCCGCATTTTTTCGGCGGATGCGGTCGAGCACGCCAAGGCTGGACATCCCGGTATGCCGATGGGTGCGGCCGCCATGGCCTATACTCTTTGGACCAGGTTCCTGAAGTACAATCCCAAGAATCCGCAATGGTTCGACCGCGATCGTTTTGTGCTTTCGGCCGGGCATGGGTCGATGCTCTTGTACAGCCTGCTGTATCTGACCGGTTACGATCTTGCGCTGGACGAAATTCAACATTTCCGCAAGTGGGGCAGCAAGACTCCGGGACACCCGGAACGCCGGCACACGCCGGGAGTGGAAGTCACAACAGGGCCCCTGGGGCAGGGCTTCGGCAACGGCGTGGGCATGGCGATCGCGGAAGCATGGCTGGCCGCACGTTATAACCGGCCGGGCCACGAAATCGTCGATCACTATACCTACGTGATGTGCGGCGATGGCGACTTGATGGAAGGCGTCGCCCAGGAAGCTTCCTCGCTGGCCGGCCATCTGCGCCTGGGCAAACTGATTTGCCTCTACGACCAGAATCACATCACGCTGGCGGGCGGCACCGGGTTGGTTTTCACTGAGGACGTCGGCAAGTGTTTTGAGGCCCGTGGCTGGCACACGCGTCACGTCGCGGATGGAAACGACACGGCGGACATCGATGCGGCCATCCGGGAGGCGCAAGCGGAAGACCGGCGGCCATCGCTGATTCTGGTTCGAACTCACATCGGCTACGGCAGCCCGCATAAGCAGGACAACTTCTCGGCGCACGGCAACCCGCTCGGCGAGGACGAATTGCAAGCCACGAAGAAGGCTTTGGGCTGGCCGACCATGGACAAGTTCTATTTGCCGCCGGAGGCCGTGGACTTTTTTCGCCAGGCGGTCGGTAGCGGAATGCGCGTTGAGGACGAGTGGCGCAAGAAGTTCGACGCATATCAAAAGGAGTTCCCGAAGGAGGCCGCTGAATTCGGCTTATTGATGAGCGGGAAGCTCCCCGAAAACTGGGCCGCCGATCTGCCCAAATGGACGCCGGCGGATAAGCCCATCGCCACGCGCGCAGCCGGAGGAGCGGCGATGAATGCGCTCGCGAAGCGCATTCCCAACATCATCGGCGGTTCCGCGGATTTGAACCCTTCGACGGATACGGCACTCAAAGGCTGGGGCGATTTTCAGCCAGCGGAAGACGGCGGGCCGGGAACGCTTGGGGCGGTGGGCGGTGAATGGAGTTACGCCGGCCGCAACGTCGCCTTCGGTGTGCGCGAACATGCCATGGGCTCGGCGGTGAACGGCATGGCGGCGCATGGAGGCGTGCTGCCCTTCAGCGCAACCTTCTTCACGTTCTCGGATTACATGAAGCCTGCCATTCGCCTGGGAGCGCTGAGCCGCCTGAAAGCCATTTATGTTTTCACGCACGACAGCATAGCCGTGGGCGAAGACGGCCCCACGCACGAACCGGTCGAACACCTGGCAGGAGTGCGGGCGATTCCAGGGTTACATGTGATTCGTCCCGCCGACCCTAATGAGACCGCCGAGGCATGGGCATTCGCCGTGCAACAGAATAGTCCTTCACTTCTGGTCCTCACCCGGCAGGCCGTGGCGCATCTCGACCGCAGCAAGGCCAAAGAGCCGGGTGTTGCCAAGGGCGCTTATGTTCTCTCCGAAGCAGTCGGCTCGCCGGAGGTGATCCTGATCGGCACCGGCTCGGAAGTGCAGCTCTGTGTCAAGGCGCAAGAAAAGCTGAACCAGTACGGAGTGAAGGCCCGGGTGGTGAGTATGCCGAGTTGGGATCTCTTCGAGGCGCAAGACGAGGGGTATCGCGAGAGCGTCCTGCCACGCGCTGTTAAGAAGCGGGTGGCCGTGGAGGCGGCGTCGCCGTTCGGCTGGCGCCGCTGGGTGGGAGATGAGGGATCGATCATCGGCGTGGAGACCTATGGCGCATCGGCGCCGGGCGACGAGATCCTGAAGCACTATGGCTTTACCCCGGAGCATGTGACAGCCGCGGCGCTTCGCCTCTTGGGCAGGGATCGCGAGGCCGACGAGGAGTACCGCGCCGAAACGAGCCTGGTTACGGCATAGGTGCGGTGCTTCCTGGTAGGGCGGACCCCCGGTCCGCACGGGTCCCCCGGACCCGTTCTTCGCCGGCCTAGGAAACCAGACACAGGCAGGAATGCCTGTGCTACATTTCTTTTCAAGAATGTTTTAATCAAAATATCGCGAGTCTGCTAGGGAATTGTAACTATCCTCCTGCCAAGCTGAACCCGTAGGGGGAATGCGATGAGCGACAGCACAGTCGACTTTGCCTGGCGGGATTCCGAATCCCTCAAGCAGTTCCGCGCCGGAGTCTGTCTCCACGGCCACACCATGCATTCCGAGGAGTGCCTCTCGTTCCTCCCGCGATACCTGCACCATGTTCCGGGGGTCTCGCAGATCGTCAGCCACTATCAGCAGGGCCGCCGGCCGGTCGATTTCGCACGCGCATTCTGGACGCCGCCGCTGAGTCCGGCTTCGGCGCTCAGTCTGGAGCGCCGGCAGATCGCGGACCTTGGCCTGCGGGCGCTCGTCTCCCTCACTGACCACGACAACATAGAGGCCGGCATGTCGCTGCAGGTGGCCGCGGACCCGAGCGAAGTCCCCGTATCGGTGGAATGGACAGTGCCCTACGAGCGGTCCATTTTTCACCTCGGGATTCACAACCTGCCGCCGCACGCCGCGCGTGAATGGATGGCGGCGATGGCAGCTTACACCGCGGCGCCCGACGAAAAACTCCTGCCCGGCATTCTGAGCGAATGCGCAAGAATCCCGGACGCTCTCATCGTCCTGAACCACCCGTTCTGGTTGGAGGAGGGTATCGAAGAGCACGATCACCGTCACGCTCTCGATCGCATCCTGCGCGAGTGCATCGAATGGTTTCACGCTTTAGAGCTGAACGGCACGCGGCGCTGGCACGAGAACGCGGACGTCATCCATCTGGCGGAGGCGCATGGCCGGCCACTGATTTCCGGCGGCGACCGCCACGCTTGCGAGCCTTCCGCCTGTCTCAATTTGACCAATGCGCAATCGTTTGCCGAGTTCGCGAGTGAAATTCGCTCCGGCCAAAGTTCGCTCTTATTCCTGCCGCACTATCAAGAGCCGATGGCACTCCGCGTGCTTGAGGCAAGTTGGGATATTCTCCGTCCTTATCCGGAGTACCCAGGCCGCGAACGATGGACCGATCGATTCTTTTATCGCACCGAGGCGGGCCAAGTCAGGCCGTTGTCGATGATTTGGCAGGACCATGTTCCGTGGATGCTGCACCCCGCCACGGGGATGATCCAGTTCTTTGCCACATCTCCGCTGCGACGGGGGCTGCGGCTGCTGTTGGCCGAACGAGGAGAGCTCTTGCAGTGAAGGCGATCGGGGCCCGGTTCCGTGCGTCAGTCGCCGGACTCTCGCCCGCAACCATTGCTCTGATCCTGGCCGTCGGCCTGGTGCTGGGCGTATTTCCGGTGTATGGTTGCCCAACCGTCCTGTGCGCAGCGGCGGCGATCGTCTTGCGGCTGAACCTGCCGGCCGTGCAGTTGATCAACCAGCTCGCCTTGCCGCTGCAGCTTGTCCTGCTGGTGCCACTGAACCGCTTCGGCGCGCACATCGTCAGCCGCTATGTGGCGCTGCCGTCCTCGTGGGGCGTAGCAGGCGCGGCCCGTGACGCCGTGGTCGGTTGGCTGTGCCTGTGCGTGCCGCTCGGGATTGTGTTTTACTTCGTCCTGGCGTATGCACTACGCCGATGGGTCTTCGCCACCGCCAAAGTTACCGCTTGATCGCTGGGAGTTCGCTGGTGGCGTTGGGCACGTGCTGGTCGGCGGCCCGCAGCATCATGGCCGCCATCGCGTAGTCGCCCATGACCGCGACGAGTTCGAACATCCCCTGCTTGCCGAAAACATCGACGACCTTGGCGTATAGTTCGGGGCTGACGGCATGCTCGTGGAACAGGGCCCGGCCGAAACTGATGACCAGTGCGTCCTTCTCCGGAAGCCCGTCCAGCGGGCGATTGAACCGTATGGCGTCGATGGTCTTGGGATCGACGTTGACGCGCTTGGCCCCGCTTTCGTGCGCCGTCCACTCGTAATTCTCGTCGAATTCGCGGGCCGCAATCAGCGTGCAGATCTGGAACATGGCGGGACCCACGACGGTATTGCGCAGGTACTGATTGAGCTTGTCCATCGGCTTGGCAACGCCCATGCTATACAGGGAGGCCGCTTGCGGGCCGAGCGGAGGCGTGGCGTGCGGGTTGCCATCGCGGTCCTTACCCGAGACAGCATCGTAGACGCGTAGGGCGTCTCCGCTGACCTGATCGCGCTTTACCAGCGGCAGGCGGCTGAACGATTGCGGGTCGACATCGGCAGGAAGCTTCTGGGTTTGCGCGGCGCCGGCGACGGCAAAGAGACAGGTGAGGAGGACAAGTCGCATAGTTGTTCGATCAGAATACCATTCGCCGGCGATACGGACGACCGGGATAGTAGGCCACCAGGTCGGGCATTGGCTTGCTAGAATTCAAGCGATGGCCAGAGCTTTGACGGCTGACGATATCCTACCGCTGGTCGACTCCTTAGCGCCCCAAGAACGTGTGCGACTTCAGCGGTTGATTGCGAGGCCACAGGGCGGCGACGCATCCGTTTACCGGTCCGTACCACCTTCGCGCGACGAGTTTTCTGCGGACGACGAGCCGCTTGCTTGGGACGCCGAGGGCTGGGAGGATATCGATTGAGGCGGGACGAGATCCGTTGGTACACGTTTCGGCTTCCCGACAAGTGACGGCACGTTCTCATCCTCACGCGAAGTGAACTCATCGACCGCCTGAACGAAATCGTTGTCGTACCTGCTACTCGAACGATTCGAGGATTGACGACGGAGGTAGTCTTGACCACTGATGACGGTATGCCAACAGTGTGCGCGCTGAATTTCGATCACGTAGCACTCGCGCAGCGGGATCGAATCGGCCCGGCTTTCTGCAGTCTGCCAGAATCGCGATGGGTTGAAGTGCGGCGTGCGCTGCTCATCGCGTGCGGCTTCGATGAACCTGAAGCCATCTAGCCTGAGCAATACATGGCGATCGAAATGACGGGCACGTTCAGGAACCGGAGAGTGCCCGGGCATATCAGGGCCGGTGTTTGCACATCGATCCGTTTTCGACTACACGGGCCACCTGAAAGCCCACGCACCTAGCTCAATGCCTGATAATTGGTTTATTTGGCGTCGTGCCTCTACTTCAACAGATGCCCCAGGAAAACCGAGTCTTCCTTTCCGCTGAATGGCGGGAGTTGGTGATGTTGAATTATGAAGTTGATAGCACGGTCTTGGCAGACTACGCCCCGCCGGGGACTGTCTTGGATTCGTTTGACGGAAGAACCTACATTAGCTTGGTGGCCTTCCAGTTTCGTAAGACAAAGCTCTTTGGCTCTCTTGCGATTCCTTTTCATGCCGATTTTGACGAGGTCAACTTGCGATTCTACGTTCGCCGTAATGCCGGGAACGAGGACCGAAGAGGTGTGGTCTTTATCGCCGAGATTGTGCCCAAGTGGGCAGTCGCAAAGATCGCTCGACTTGCCTATGGAGAGAATTACGTCTGTCTTCCGATGAAGCACAGCATCAACATGAATGGAGCGGCCAAGACGGCCGAGTATCGGTGGCAACTCAACGGCGCGTGGTGCAGGCTCTATGCGCAGACATCGGTCGCTCCCGCGCATACCGCAGAGGGCAGCCTGGAGCAATTTATTGCCGAGCACTATTGGGGCTATTCTGCCACGCGTAATGGAGACGCCCTCGAATACCATGTTTCACATGTGCCCTGGAATGTTTGGACGTGCTCGGCTGCTGGATTTGAAGGGGATGCCAGCAGCCTTTATGGGTTAGAACTCGGAAAGGTTCTTCGACGTCGCCCTGATTCTGCGTTCATTGCCGACGGCTCGCCCGTCATAGTATTTGCAGGGAAGAGAATCTGATGAGGAGCTGGCGACACTGCCTCGCCAAAGACATGGCGTGAAGGTGCTTGATTTTCGGAACTGGTGAGAATCGAGCCACTAGGGTATCAGCTGCTTAGGGCAAACCGGACTTGGCGATTCGTTCCGGCGGTTCCCATATCGGCGGTGCGCGTGCCGCTCTGGCCGACACTAGAAGGCCGTTTGGGGGGCGTTTGCCGGCAACCGGGTAGTTCAGGCGAGTCGAGCACACGACCAAATGGAAGTGCAGGCCGGTGGTTTGGCCATATACTGGATACGGGATATGGAAATGCAGCTCAACGAGCGAGAAGCGTCATTGGTGGACGCCTTCCGCCGCCTGCCTCCGGAAAGGGCGGTAGAGCTATCCGCGCTCGCAGCTCGATTAGCGGAACTCGCGCCGAACCGAAGGATCGACTGGTCCGATTCCTGGTCCGATGAAGACCTGAATGAATTCAGGGCCGGATCGCTGCGGCGCCTCGATACTGAGGAATCAGAGGAAAGGGATTGAAGCCCGGCGATGTCGTGGTCGGCGTCTTTGTAGGCGCCCAAGAAACCAAAGTCCGGCCGGCCGTCGTGATCGCAAGCGACACATATCTGGCCGAGCGTCCAGATGTACTGGGTGGGATCCTCACCACGAAGTTGCCGATGGCGCCGGGCTCAACAGATCACATCCTCCAGGACTGGCGATCAGCCGGACTCCGCGCGGAGTCCTGCTTCCGAGCATACGTACTGACAACTCATCGCTCGGAATTGACGGTGATCGGCCATCTCAGCACACGCGATTGGGAGCCCGTCAAGGCGCGAGTCCGCGCAGCATTTGCCATTTAAAGAGGTTGCGATTCCCGCTGGCGCTCGCGGTGCCTGACCCGAATACGCTGTTAAACTCCCGCGAAGTCCTCACGTAGGAAACTGCCAGGAGCGTGCGAGTCTGGCCCACGCGAACGCTCCTCGACGACCTGCTCCCGCCCTTCGCAAGGCACGCCGAAGATCCGTTCCCGCGTGCGTTGTGATCCTGATTCGGTATATCCTGGTTCGCGGAGGAAACCACTCATGCATAAGACCATCGTTGCTGCAGCCGCCACACTGATCACAGGCGCCACCCTGTGCCTCGCGCAACCCCCCGGCATCACTCGCGAGATGATCGAGCGGGCGTTGCCTGTCGAAGGCGCGCCGCTCGCGGTGCCTGGACCCTACAAGGTTACGTCCGAACGCGCGTTCGAATCGCCCGGCCATCTCGTTTTTCGCCCGACTACGCTGGACGCGTTTCCCAAGAAGGACACCTTGCCCGTAATGGTGTGGGGCAACGGCGGATGCGGGATCGACAGCACGCACTTCTCGGGCTTTCTCACCACAATCGCTTCGCATGGCGTCCTGGTAATCGGCACGGTCCCTCAGGAAGGCGCAGCGCGACGCCAGGAGACCGCCGATGATATGCGGACCGCGATCGACTGGGCCGAAAAAGAAAATGCTCGAACTGACTCGCCATTGAAGGGCAAGATCGCGGTGGACAAAGTTGCAGCTATGGGTACGTCGTGCGGAGGATTTCTCTCGATCGCGCTCGGTGCCGATCCCCGTGTCAAGACGATCGGGGTACTCAATTCCGGCATACAGAATGCCGCGCCCGGCGGACGTCCGTCGCCGCAACCCGGTGCCGACTCACTGCCCAAACTGCACGGGCCGGTGCTGCTCCTCAACGGCGGCGAACCCGACTTCCTGATGGGGGCGTCGGCGGCGACGTTCGAAGCGATCAACCACGTGCCGGCGTTCTACGGCGCGCGGCACAACGCTGGCCACAGTGCGACGTACTTTCATCCGGGTGGCGGCGAATTCGCCAATGTCGCATCGAACTGGCTCCTGTGGACGTTCAAAGGCGACAAGAAAGCCGGCGCTATGTTCGTCGGCAAGAACTGCAGTCTTTGCACAAATTCGAACTGGGACGTGCGAGCAAAAGGGATCAAGGAATGAAATCGCAAAGCGCACTCGCGTTAATCATCGGCTGCGCTGCTGTGGTTGTCTCCGCCCAAAATCCTTCAGCTTCGGCTCCGTCGTCTTCGTTCGCGCGCGGCAGCAGCATGCAGAGCTGGCAGAATCCCGGACTAAAGAACGTGCTCGCCAGTTCCCGCGGTCCCGCGTGCCACTCTGGCCGGCCCTAGCGCTTGTTGTGGGGGACCTGCTTTTGTTTCACCAGAACTTCCACCGAGATCGCGACCATGGATCAGCTCGCGGGAGGAAGGATGGTTGGCCGCAAATCAGCGGTGTTAACCTTGCACTGACTGTTAGCCAAATTTTCGGTGCTAGCTCGTCAATCGCAGCGGCTGCGTGCCGCATCTTCAGATTTCGCTGAACCGAGATCGCACTAACGTCTGCTTTGTCTTTCTTAACAACGGCAAAGATCGAAGCGGTGGTCTGTCCCAGTCCACATTCCGGCCCGCTCCGCTTTTCTTAAAGACTCTCCGCGCACCCGACGCTTTTCATAGCGCACTTATTTGGCACGACCCCCATGGTAGTATACGGGAAAACGGCGCGCTGGATCGTTTACGGCCGGGCGCTTGAGAAGCAAGGAGAAAGTAGGAGAAATGACGATGAAATTGGCGAAAACGGCGTTGCTTCTCACCGTGGCGTCGGCGGCGGGCTGGGCTCAGGTCAATGTGGGTGAACAAAAGCCCGAAGCCAGCCTGCCCTTCGCCATGACCACGGTGAGCACCTTTGAACTGCCCTGGCGGCTGGCCTTCCTGCCCGATGGCCGCATGCTGATCACCGAAAAGATCGGGCCCGTTTGGCTGGTGTCCCAGCAGGGAGAGAAGATCGCAGTAGTGGGCGGTACGCCCGCAGTCTATTGGCAGGGCCAGAGCGGCATGTTTGGCGTCTTCCTCTCGCCCCATTACGCCACCGACCAGAGTATCTATCTCACCTATTCCGAGCCGGGTGACTATGGCGGTGGCTTGGCCCTGGCCCGCGCCAAGCTGAACGCCACCGCCACCACGGCCAGACTGCAAAACTTCGAAGTGCTGTGGCGACAGTTGCCCAAGGGCAAGGGTGGCCAGGAAGGCGCGCAGATCGCCTTCTCGCCCGACGGCCAGTCTCTGTTCCTCACGGTTGGCGATCGCATGCGCTTCACCCCCGCTCAGGATCCCGACCAGCCCGAAGGTAAGATCCTGCATTTGACCCTGGACGGCAAACCCGCCCCCGGCAATCCCAACTTCGGCAAAACCGGCGCTTCCACCATTCCCCTGATCGATCCGGCCAGTGACACCGAAGCCGCCAAGACCGCGAAGGTGGTAAGCACCTATACCTTTACCGCCCCCAACCTGACACCGGCGGAAACCTGGACCAGCGGCCACCGCACGCCTTATGGCATGGCGTTTTCGCCCACCGGCGAATTGTGGGAGGTGGAGCATGGCCCGCGCGGCGGCGACGAGCTGAACCTGATCGAGAAGGGCAAGAATTATGGCTGGCCGCTCGTCTCCTTTGGAAACAACTATAACGGTGTGCCCATTCCCAAGCCCGATTCGCGGCCCGAACTGGCGATGCCCGTGCTCTATTGGGTGCCGGTAATAGCGCCAGGCAACCTGATGTTCTACCGCGGCACCCAGACCTTCCCGCAATGGGACGGCAATGGTTTCGTCAGCGGCCTGGGGACAACCTCGCTCAACCGCATCATCTTTGACGGCCATGGCGGCGCCAAAACGGCCGAGCGCTGGAATGTGGGCCACCGCATCCGCGATGTGGAACAAGGCCCCGATGGCTCGCTGTGGATGCTGGAAGACGCCAATCCCGGCGCTCTGATCCATGTGACACCCAAGTGACCACTTCGCGTTAGGCGAACAAGAAACAAAAAGGGCCGGAGCGATCCGGCCCTAGCGTGTGTCGCTCTGGCCTACACTGACGCTCGTGGCGGACCTGCTCTCGCCTCCGCAAGGCACCCCACTCGCCTTGGAGCCCAAACCGACTTTCTTGTATGCTCATGTGAGCGATCTCTTCACGAGGCCCCCGAAGGAGTGAAAACCATGCCAATCGACAATCCCCCATCCGCCGGATCGAACGGTGTTAGCCGCCGCGATTTCATGGCCGCGGGAACCGCCCTGGGTACCCTCCTCGCCAGCGCCGCCGACGTGGCCGCGCAGCAGGCCGGCTCGGCCCCGGGTGCATCCGATGTGCCGCTGGACATCGCCGAGTGGAGCTACTTCTGGGTGGGCGTGGACCGCGCTGAACTGGCGCGCGGCGTGGTGGTCAACGGCAAACAGATGTATGTGGAGTACCAGATTCCCGCGCAGGTGAAACATCCTTATCCCATCGTGCTGGTCCACGGTGGCGGCGGCCAAGGGCTCGACTGGATGGGTACGCCGGATGGCCGTCCGGGCTGGTCCACGTACCTGCTCCAGGAAGGATACAAGGTCTACGTCGTCGATCGGCCCGGCCATGGCCGCCCGCCGTTCCATCCGGATCTCGACGGCCCGTTCCCGGCGCAGAACATCACGCTCGAACAGATCTCGAGCATGTTCACGCCCCAGCGCGCCAACACGCCCAACGCATCGCCGCTGGCCAAGCTGCATAACCAATGGCCCGGCACCGGCGCCGTCGGTTCGCCCGAACTCTCGCAGCTGGTGGCCTCGCAAGGCGGATCGTTCCTGCAGGATATCCAAGCCACCCACACCGTCTGGCGGGAGCGCGGCGCCATGCTCCTCGATAAGATCGGACCGGCCATCATCATGACGCATTCCGCGGGCGGGCCGTTCGGCTACCTGGTGGCCGAAGCGCGGCCGCGTCTGGTGAAGGGAATCGTGGTGATCGAAGGCGCGGGGAATCCGTTCAGCCAGGGAAATCGCTGGGGAGTCACCACGATTCCGATGACCTACGATCCGCCGGTCGGTGAGCCTACCGAGCTCAAGACCATGAAGGTGGATTCGCCTGAGCCGGGCACGCAGCCGTATATGATTCAGGCCGAGCCGGCCCGCAAGCTGAGACACTTGCAGGGCATCCCGATCGCGCTGGTTACGGCTGAGGCTTCGTTCGCCTCGCCCGGTAATCCAGGGGCGCTGGCGTTTCTGAAACAGGCCGGCTGCACCGCCGAAGAGCTGCGTTTGAAAGACCACGGCATCCACGGCAACGGCCACATGATGATGGTCGAGAAGAACAACCGCGCGGTGTTGCAGCCCATACTGGATTGGATCGACAAGAGCGTCTCCACTAAAGACGCGCCCGCAACTCCCGCTAAGAAAGCCAAGACCGGCACCGATTCCACCGCGATCCAACTGGCCAGGCAGGGACACTTCTGGGTGGGGACCGAACAGAAGAAGATGCCCTACGGCACCATTTTGATGGGGCAGATGTATGTGCAGCAAATGATCCCCGCCCAGGTGAGGCACCCGTACCCGGTGGTACTGGTGCACGGGGGCGCAGGCCAGGGCACGCACTACATGGGGGTGGGCGATGGCATTTCGGGTTGGGCCCATTTCTATCTGCAGGAGGGCTACAGCATTTATCTGGTGGACCGTCCGGGCCACGGGCGCGCGCCATACCATCCGGACGCCTTGGGGCCGATCACTCCCGTGTTTACGTACGACTCCGTCACGGGCGATTTCAGACGCGCCACCAAGGGGCCCAATCGCAGGTGGTCGGGCACCGGAGATGTCGGCGATCCGGTGATCGATCAGTTCCAGGCAGGGCAAGGCTCGACCCCGCAGGACAACAATTTCGCGCACAGGCTGTGGGCCAGCCGGGGAGCGGAGCTGCTCGACCGCATCGGGCCCGCCATCATTTCGGTGCATTCGGCGGGCGGACCTTTCTCGTGGCTGGTGGCCGACCAGCGTCCCAACCTGGTGAAGGCCATCGTTAACGTGGAGGGCGCCGGCTCGCCGTTCACGCCGCAGACTCCCTGGGGGCTTACGGGCATTCCGCTGGCCTACGACCCGCCGGTTTCGGACCCGAAGGAACTGGTCACGGTGGAAGTGAAGCCGCCGGAAGGCTCGCCCATGCAGCCGTACAAGCTGCAGGCCGAGCCCGCGCGGAAGCTCAAAAATCTGCAGGGAATCCCCATCGCTTATGTGACGGCGGAACAATCGGGGCGGACGCAGAGCCCGGCGGTTGTCGCGTTTCTGAAGCAGGCCGGATGCGATGCGGAAGACTTCCAACTGAAGGATCACGGCATTCCGGGGAATGGCCACTTCATGATGTTGGAAACCAACCGGCGGCAGGTATTCGACGCCATCCGCGGCTGGATCGAGCAGAACGTGAAAGCGTAGCGCCAGGTGGCACAGGCCTCCTGGCCTGTGTTGCACAGGCCTCCTGGCCTGTGTCTGGTTTGCAGCCGGCAGTCACCGTATGTTCCATCCGGCGAGGGAGCGGTTCCGCGCATCGCGGTGCTAAAATCGGTACCAACTCAGAGGAGAGGGTTTAGTGTGTCTGCCGATCAGAAACCTGTTGAAAGCGGCGTCAGAAAGGATATTCTGAGCACGTCCCAGCGAAGCGAGAAGATGGTTTTCGCCCTGCTGGAGTCGGCGTCGCAGGCCATCATCAGCATCGATCAAAAGGGCCGCATCGTCCTAGCCAACCCCCGGGCGGAACAGATGTTCAACTACACCCGCGAGGAACTGATCGGGGCGCGGATTGAGTTGCTGCTGCCAGACTCGAAGCGGGCGGGTCACAGCCGGCAGCGGGACGACTACTTCGCGCACCCGCGCGCCCGGCCCATGGGAATCGGGATAGAACTTTCCGGCCGGCGGAGAGACGGCACTGAGTTCCCGGTCGAAGTGAGTCTTAGCCACATTGAAACCGACGAGGGCATGTTCGGCATTGCTTTCGTGAGCGACATCAGCCAGCGCAAGCAGTTGGAAGAGCAGTTGGTGCATGCGCAAAAGATGGAAGCCGTAGGCCGGCTGGCGGGGGGCGTGGCGCACGATTTTAACAACATGCTCACCGTCATCTCCGGATACAACCGCATGATCATTGAGGAACTCTCACCTCTCGATCCGTTGCATGACTATGCCGAGGAGATCGGCAAAGCCGCGGAGCGGGCCGGGGCCATCACCAACCAGTTGTTAGCCTTCAGCCGGCGCCAGGTGATTCAGCCGCGTATCATCAGCGTGAATGCCATCGTCGCCCAGATCGAAAAAATGCTCCGCCGCCTGCTGGGCGAGGATATCCAACTAACCCTCACTTTGCCGGACGGCGTGGGCAACATACAGGCCGATCCGAGCCAGATCGAGCAGGCGGTGGTGAACCTGGCCGTGAATTCACGCCACGCCATGCCGACCGGGGGGCATATCAACATCGAGACGGGGAACATTCGCCTGGACGAGGACTACATCAAAACCCACCTGGGTGTGAAGCCGGGCGAGTTCGTCATGATCTCTGTAACCGACACCGGGCATGGGATGGATCCGGCCACCAAGCAGCGCATTTTCGAGCCGTTCTTCACCACCAAAGAACGCGGCAAAGGCACCGGCTTAGGACTGGCGAGCGTATACGGCATGGTCAAGCAGAGTGGCGGCGATATCTGGGTGTACAGCGAGCCTGGCAAGGGCACAACCTTCCGGCTGTATTTCCCCAAAGTTGCAGCGGCCGTTACCGAACTGAGGCCCAGCGAACAGGAAGCGGCTGACCGGCAAGGCAACGAAACCGTGCTCGTTGTCGAAGATGAAAAACCGGTGCGCGATCTCACCGTGAGGATGCTGCAGCAACTCGGTTACAGCGTTCTTTCGGCCGCCTCCGGGGAAGAAGCCCTCGAGATCAGCCACTCCTACGGCGCCAGAATCGCCCTGTTGCTCACCGACGTGGTAATGCCGCAGATGAGCGGCCGGCAGGTGGCTGATGCATTGGTGGCCACGCGGCCGGATCTGAAGGTGCTGTACCTTTCCGGCTACACTGGGCACACGGTGATCCACCACGGCGTGGCATCGGACGTGAATTTCCTGCCCAAGCCTTTCACCCGCGACGCGCTGTCGAAAAAGGTAGACGAAGTGCTCAGCAAGAGCTCGGGCGCTTCGGGCTGGTAAGCCGTTCTCAGTTCGGTTTGAACCGGCCGGAATCGCCGCTGTCGACATCCTCTGCCACTCCCCCAAACAATGAATAATCGGCGTACCGGAGCAGTCATTGCACACGCTGTTGCGTAGTTTCGCAGCAGGCCTCTAGCGACCACACAAGCCATATTGTTGGGGAATCCAACATAGCCATAAAGAACTCAGGGAATAGGTGTAATTTTCATGGCTTTTTCTTGACGAGTAATTCTAATTACATTATATTATTCATCAATTAGCTCCGGAAGAATTGTGCTGCTTTCTTTCTTGCACATAGACATTTCAGCAGGCTTTGAGAGGACCGAAACACACGAATGTACACTGAGGCAGAACTCGCTTTGATGATCTCCGAACTCCGCCTGGAATTGGCCCGTGTTGACCGAGCCATCCTGGTATTTGAGCAGCTGGCGTCCAAGGAAAAGGCCAACCGAAAAAGAACCTGCCGAATCGGACCCGTTCGGCTCAGTAGCTGCTGCGAACCCGCGCGCGCCGCCGGCAACGATTGATTCTGCCGTTCGCCAGACCCGGTGATCGGGTGTCGGTGAGATGGCTGCCGGCTTGCTAACCTAGTCCTTTCATGCGCAGATTTCTTCCCGCGCTCGCCGCGCTGGCCGCGGCCGGGTGCGGGTATCTGGGCGAGCCTTTACCGCCCCTGGCCAATATTCCCGCGTCCGTCGCCGATCTTACGGCGGTGCAGCGCGGTGCGCAGATTCTGGCTCAATTCACCCTGCCGCCGCTCACCACCGAAACCCGGCCCATCCGCTCGCCTTTAGAACTCGACCTGCGAATCGGCGAAAGCGAGGCACCGTTCCGCGAGGAGTCGTGGGCCGCCCGTGCCCGCAAAGTGACGGGCGGCCGCGTGTCCGGTGGAACTGCGAAGTTTGAGATCCCGTCGGCGGAATGGAACGGCAAGCAAGTGCTGGTGACGGTGCGCACCGTGGGCGGCAACGGCAAACCCTCGGCTTGGTCGAACTTCGTCGCGGTTCCGGTGGTCGCTCCTCCCGAGATGCCCACCGATGTGCAGGTCAAAGCCGTACCTGCCGGAGTGGCGCTTACCTGGAACGCCACAGGCAAACAGTTCCGCGTCTTTCGGCAGACCGGGACCGGCGAGCCCGAAGCCGTAGCCACCGTCGAGCAGCCGGCCTGGACCGATCCTGGAACTCAGTACGGACAACACTATACCTTCCAGGTGCAGACGATCGTCGCGCTAGGGCAAAACCGCGAGGCGCAGAGCGAACTTTCCGCGACGGCGGAAATCACACCTAAGGATATCTTTCCTCCCGCAGTGCCGGCAGGTCTGCGTGCGGCGGCGTCACCCAATTCGGTAGAGCTGTCCTGGGACGCGAACACCGAAACGGATCTGGCCGGGTACCGCATTTACCGATCTGTACCAGGAGGACCCGTCGAGAAGATCGCGGATTCGGCGATTCCGGCCTACTCGGACCATAACATTGAACGTGAAAAAACGTACCGGTACGAAATTTCCGCGGTCGATCGCCTGGGCAACGAAAGCCCTCATTCCGCCCCTATCGAGGTCCCTTTACAGTAGAGTTACACCCTCGATGGGTGGTGTCCCAAGTACCTATTAAATCGAGTTTTGCTTGCAATTTGTATAACGTCTTGGGTATACTAGCGTCTTCGATGCCGTATCTCTACGCCAGCTCGTTTAGAGACCGGTTCTGGCGGTTGCGCCGGACCCGGTAGAGTGGCGTTGGTTTATACTGCATTTTGGGAGTTTGAGCTAAGCCAACCCACTCGGAAGGGTGGGTTTTTTGTTTCGGAGGTTCCATGATTATCTCGATGCGCCCCCACGCCAGCAAGGAGGAGATCGAGCACGTTTGTGAGCGGATCCGTGAATTTGGATACAAAGTTCACTCGATCGAAGGGGAAGAGCGGTGCGTGATTGGTGTGGTGGGAATGGGCGACGTCACGGCGTGTCTGGAGTCTCTGGAGGCCACCCCGGGCGTGGAGAGCGCCATGCGCATTTCCGCGCCGTACAAATTCGTCAGCCGCGAGTTCAAGAAAGACCATTCCGTGATTAAGGTTAACGGCCTGGAAATCGGCGGCGATGAATTTATCGTGATGGCCGGGCCGTGCTCGGTGGAGAGCGAAGAGCAGATCATGCGGACGGCGGAAGGTGTAGCGGCCGCCGGAGCCCGTATGCTGCGCGGCGGCGCGTTCAAGCCGCGCACGTCGCCGTACGATTTCCAGGGGCTGGAACTGGAAGGGCTGAAGCTGCTGCGCAAGGCCAAAGAGGCTACCGGCCTGGGAATCATTACCGAGGTGATGAGCGACCGCGATGTCGATATGGTAGCTGAGTATGCCGACTGTATGCAGGTTGGCGCGCGCAACATGCAAAATTTCTCGCTGTTGAAATCGCTGGGCACTTGCGGCCGTCCCGTACTGCTCAAGCGCGGCCTGAGTTCCACCATCAAAGAGCTCTTAATGTCGGCTGAGTATGTGGTGGCGCACGGGAATCCCAACGTGATTCTGTGCGAGCGCGGCATCCGCACATTTGAAACCGCAACCCGGAATACCTGCGATATCTCTGCCATTCCGGTGCTAAACGAGCTCACGCATCTTCCCGTGATTCTGGACCCGAGCCACGCCACCGGTAAGCGGAGCCTGGTGCCGGCCATTTCGCGCGCTGGCGTGGCGGTGGGCGCCGATGGCCTGATCCTCGAAGTGCATCCCTGTCCGGAGAAGGCCGTCAGCGATGGCGCTCAATCGCTGACCATCGAGGGTTTCCGTAATATGATGGAAGGCTTGCAGCCGTATATTCGCCTCTGGAAGGCCGCCCGCGACTCGGAACGCAACGTGGCTGCGGCGGCTGTGTGATACTGCTTTCGTGAGCAGTAAATTCCGGGCCTGGGTGTTGGTCGCGCTGGTGGCGGCGATTTGCGGCGCCGCGCTGTGGGGCGTGACCCGGTATCGATCGCGGTTGCTGACCCCGGCCTCACTCCTGAAGCGAATTCCCAGTTCCGATGCGGTGGTGATTTATCTCGATTTCGCGGCGCTTCGGCACGCGGGAGTGCTGGGCATGCTGGACAGCTCCAAAGTCACCGAAGAACCTGAGTATCAGGACTTCGTTCGCAAGATCGATTTCAATTACAAGCAGGATCTGGACACCGTCATGCTGGCCTTCGCGCCCACGGGGAAGTATCTGCTGGCTCGCGGGCAGTTTGACTGGAAGAGCCTGCGCGCGTACGTCGAATCCGAAAATGGCCAGTGCTACAACGCGCTTTGCCGCATGCCGGGCAGCACACCGGACCGGCGCATCTCCTTTTTTCCGTTGCAATCGAACCTGATGGCGTTGGCCGTCAGCCAGGATGAATCGGCGGCCCTGCGTCTGGAAAGCTCTGCCGCGGGATCGAACGCCGAGGTGCCCAACGCGCCTGTGTGGATCGCCTTCCCGGGTGCGGCGCTGAAGTCCGCCGAAGGTCTGCCCGACGGCACCCGGCCATTTGCGCGGGCGGTGGAGCGGGCCGACTCCGTGGTGCTATCGTTCGTGCCCGAGAATAAACGGCTAGCCGCGAAGTTGACGGTCGCCTGCCACAGCAGCCAGGATGCCAGCGATCTGGCCGCGCAGCTGTCGGCGACTACCAAGCTTCTGAGCCAGATGATTGCGCGCGAACACCAGACTCCGAATCCAGCCGACTTGAGCGGCGTTCTCACATCCGGATCATTCCGCAGCGAAGGCGCGAGAGTCTTCGGTTACTGGCCCATAGAGCGGGCGTTCGTGGAGAATATGTTGGGGGGAGGGCAGAAGTGAAGCGAACGTCGAGCCGAACGCAGACTGTACAGCGGTCAGAGGCAGCCGAAGCGGAGCGCCGCCGGCGGTTGGGCAATTTGCGGAAAAAGCTGGAGCGGTTTCGAGCAGCCTTGCCTTCCCTTGACGATAGTGCGGCCCTCATTCGCAAGGATCGCGAACGATAGCTACGGCAACCGGTGAGGGCTACAAAATAGCGGTCAGCCTGAATTGGTCCGGTTACTCTTCGACCACGGCTGGTACCGCAATAACTCCACCGCAAGCCGACGCACCTCGTCGCGACCGCCAATCAGCACACGTCGACAGTCTTGTTGATGCTCCGCTTTACGTTGTTGGTACTCCGAACCTTCAAGGTAAAGGAGTGCGAAATTCCTGGGCATTTTCAGCATAGATGCGAGCCGATCTCCGTAGAACTGTCCCATGGTGAGCGCTCGAACGAATGATATAAGCTCCCTAATGGAGGCCTCGAAATCGGTAGCTCCGTCGACGTTATCTAAAAAGCGAAGCCTCGCGTAGAGGGGCTCGAATTCCGCGGAGAGAATCGTTGGGTCCTTGAACCTGCGAAACATCGCGAGCTTCGCAGGGTCCACTGGGGTAGTCGGATTATGTTGGTCGGTCAGGTGGCAATTCGGGCAGAGAGGAATCAGGTTCGACGGATCATTATTCGATGGGTCCCCATCGATGTGATGAACGTGAGGCCTTTCACCGCCGCAAATAGCGCACCTATGATTGAACTCCGCGAGGACTTGGTCGCGAACCGGCCGGGGAATCCCAGGTCTACGCGATGCCATGTTGATTCGGCCGCGGTTCGGGGCCAAGCAGCCGCTAAACCTTCAGTTGAAATTCATGCCGCACATGCCCGGATTGCTGCACTGGCCGCTGGGGCACGACGGTGCCTCCGCTGATTTCGGCGCGCCATTGGCATGGGCCGCAAACGTGGAAAGCTCCTGCTTCAGATGAGTCTGGCCGCACGAGGGGCACGCGCCGTTAGGGGCTTCGCCCATGCGCCGCACCAGCTTCTCAAACTTGGTCCCGCAGTCTTCGCAACTGTATTCGTAAATTGGCATGAATTTGTCCCTACTCCACTATTAAAGTACAAATCCGATCGATTACGCTACGTACCTCGGTCGCCGGCCCGTTGTGGTTGTTCACCAGAATAGAAAAAGCCACCCATGTTCCGTCGCGCCGCTCGGCATAGCCGGAAAGCGCGCTCACGTGGGTCAGCGTACCGGTTTTGGCGTGGATACGGCGCCCTGCGGCGCTATCGGGGAAACGCGTGCTGAGCGTGCCATCGAGGCCCCCCACCGGCAGAAAAGCGATCCATGGCTCCCGTAACGGGGACGCGTAAATATGGCTGAGCAGCTTGACGACAGCTTCCGGCGTCACGAGGTCGGTGCGGTCCAGGCCGGAGCCGTCGCTGAAGTTGTAAGCATCCGGGGCGACGCCGATCTCGCTGAGAAACGCCTTCATCTCGTCGAGGCCGGCCTGCCGGCTGCCAACATTGCGCCGTGCGCGCGCCACCGCCCGCAGCGCGAGTTCGGCGTGCAGGTTCTGGCTGACCTTAGCGGTGATCGCGAGATCATCGATGAGCCGCGCGGAATCGTGCCGCGCCAGTTCGATACCGTCCGGCTCCGGTTGAGTGCTTTCCTCGTTCGGATAGCGATGCCTGGTGTCCACCTCGCCCTCGACAGTTACGCCGCGATCTTCGAGGGCACGTCGCAGCGCGCGGGCCGCGAATTCGGCCGGGTCGTCGACTGCCAGATCCAAGCTCTCGCCGACGGACCGCACCGGAATCGTGCCCCAGATCCGTACCTGGCGGCTACCTGGTTCGCGGTCCAACTGAATCTTGAGCGCGCCGCCCGCGGCCACCGTGCGCACCCGATTGTCCAGGTTGTAGTATTCGAGAGCGGGAACGAGCGAGACATCGGCGAGATCTCCGGCGCGCGCGCCCGGCCGAACTGTGACCGTGAGCGTGTTGTCATTCACCGTCAGCGCGGAGACCGGCGCTCCATACTCGTAGCGCGTGTCATCGATGGCCCAGCCCTCGGGATAGGGCTCCCACACGTACCAGGTGTCGTCGCCGATGATGCCGCCGTCGATGCGCTTCACGCCGCGTGCAACAACCTGATCGGCGAGTTCTTCGATGGGCGCCAGCGGATTGCCGGTCACCGGTCCCGCGCGGTAGGGCACAGCTCGCGCAGAGAGGTTGGGATCTCCACCTCCCACCAGCCGCACGGGGCCACGGATGCGCCCGTCGGCATCGGGCGGAGCCTCGGCAAGCACGCGGGTGTGGAAGCGGAAGTCCTGGCCGAGACGATCCAACGCGAGCGCTGCGGTGAACAGTTTGGTGTTGGATGCCGGGACAAACAGGCGCTCGGCATTGCGCGCATAGAGCGTCTTGCCGGATCCGAGATCCACGATTTCGATTCCCCAGAACGCGTTGCGCCCGGCGGGCGAGGCATCCACCAGGCGGGCGATCTCGCGCTCTAACGATGCCGCGGGCAACTGCGCTGCCAGACACAAGGCGACGGCGGTAGTGAGATAAGGCTTCATCGTCCCGCCAGTTTCGATTCCAACCAAATCAGCAGTAGCAAGAACACCACCATGCAAGTTCCGAGCAGAGGTATGCCCATGACCACCCCGACTCCGAAATTCGATGCCGCATAGCCTAGCGTCGCCGGAGCCAGCAGACCGCCCACCATGGCCAGCGAGAAGATACCGTTGAAGAACCCCGGATGGTAATACGGGAAACGGCGGCCGATCGCCTCGGCCACGAGCGGGTAGATGCTGGCATAGCCACCGCCGATAAACAGCACGCCGGTGGTGGCGCCGAATGAGTTGTTGGTGAAGAACAGAATGAGGCAGCCGAAAAGCGCCGCGTAGACGCTGCCCGCCAACAGCCACACGTGGCTGACGCGCGGCAGAGCGGCCACCGAGACCAGGCGCCCCAACATGAGGAAGAGCCAATAGAGAGCGAGAGTCAGCAGGGCCGCCTGAGGGCTGAGGCCCACGCGGCGGATGAGGAACAACGGCAGCCACCCCGCGATGGACCATTCGTTGCCAAACTGAAAAAACAGGAGCAGCGCGAACAATATGGCTCCCGGACTGCGAAAATCCTCGATCGCCTGCCGCAGGGTCGGATGCGCGTCCTGGGATGCGGCCGTGCCCGCCTTCGCCCGCGCATAAAAAACGCCGAAGAGCCCGGGTACCAAGGCCATGAAAACGAAAATGCTGGCCACGGTGTAGGCATAGAACGTGCCGAATACCAGCAGGGTGGCGGTTAAACAACCAAGACCGTACCACATGCCGCCGCGATTGACCGTACCCGCGGCGTCGGCGTGGTAGGCGGGCGAAATGGCGTGAAACAGCGCCAGGTTGAGCAAGCCCGCGCCCAGCCCCAAAATCAAAAGGCCGGCCACGCGCCACCAGGCTGACATGTCCGACGAAACCACTGCGAGATACGCCAGGGACGCGCAGGAGAGAGCGCAGGCAAAGACCAGGAGGAAGGTGAGCCCGCGCCTGGCGAGCATGGGCCGCGCCAGTGCCGCGGAAGCCACCAGCCCTACCGCCAGGCTGAGAAAGTAATTGCCGACGGAGGTGAAATTGGGCGGGTCGCGATAGTAGCCCCACGCCGGCAGGACCGCCCCCAGCAGCGCCATCAGGAATCCTGAGAGCAGGAAACCGGAAAGCGCCTTGCCGCCGCCGGACGGACGAGGGCCGGCAATGGAGGACGAAACGCTCACTCGTCCGATTGTATTATGTGGGCTACGCGGTGGCTTTCGAGCGGCGAGCAGTCCGACGGCTGCTTACTCTTCCTGAGGTCGCGATCGAGCAGGCCAATCATCGCTTTGAACACCGTCTCGAAGGCCACCTTCACTCTCGCATCGCTGCGCGCAACATCGCTCGGCAGGGCCACCATCGGGCATGAATTCTCCACATCGTCAAAATGCTGGCGCGACAGGTAGGCCCGGACGATTTGCGGACCGGCATCGGCTGAGGCCAGGTCAACCTCGACTCCTTCCCACCGGCTCTTCCAATTCGGATCGGTGAAGAAGCAGCTCAACACTTCCACGTAAAGATCGCTCTTGCTGTCGAAGTAGCTGTAGAATCCGCCGTGCGTGAGCCCCGCATGGGCCATGATGGAATCGACTGAGACCTTGTCGAATCCGTTGCGGTTGAACAGGCGGCGGGCGCTTTCCACGATTTTCCGGCGAACTCGTTCGCGATGACCGGCGGGATACGGCATAGTCTGCCTCCAAAATATTACCTTGATCATATTTTGACCCCATGTTCCAATGCAAGCTATGAACGGAAACATGACGCGCCGCCTGACGTTGATTCTCGGAAGTATCGCCGCCGCATCGGTTCACGCCCAGACCAAGGGACCGGAGATGGCCGTCCACCAGGAAATCGATTTACCGGCCACACCCGCGCGTGTTTATGAGATTCTGCTCGACGCCAAACAATTCGCCGCGTTCAGCAAGGATACGGCCGAAATACAACCACAACCGGGAGGCAGCTTCAAGTTATTCGGCGGGCGCATCGAGGGACGCAACCTGGAGCTGGTGCCGAATCAAAGGGTGGTGCAGGCGTGGCGCTCGGCCGCCTGGCCGGCCGGCGACTATACGATCGTGAGGTTCAGTCTGGCTGCCCGAGGTTCCGGAACCCACATCATTTTCGATCAGGCCGGATTTCTTCAGGACAGCGCCGAGTGGAAGCAATTGGATAAAGGCTGGCCAAGCAACTATTGGGAGCCGCTGCGCAAATACCTCGCCAAGTAGAATGATTCCTAGTGGATGTTGGCTCCTCCCACGGTTTTCGTGATGGCTTCTTGCGCATCCTGGTGATTTGGGGTGTTGCTCTATTCGCCATCACCGAGATGCTGAGCGCGTTTGCCGTCTTGCGCCCAGTGCCGCTACTGCTGTGCTGGGTTGCGGCGATTTTCATTGGCGGCTGGTTCCTCCGCTCGCGGGTGGGCGCATTTCGTTTCCAGCTATCCCCGGGGATTCGTGATCCGATCGTCCTTTTCTGTGGCGCCGGCATCGCTGGAATTCTGATCCTGATCGCGATAACTGCCCTCTACAGCCCGCCGAATAGCGCCGACGCTATGGCTTATCACATGCCGCGCGTGGTGTATTGGGCGGAGCAAGCCAGCGTCCGCTTCTTCCCCACGCCCTATCTCAATCAGATCATGCTGCAGCCTCTCGCCGAATACGCCATGCTGCACACTTACCTGCTTTCCGGGGGCGACCGATTCGTGAACCTGGTGCAGTGGTTCGGATGTCTGGGAAGCGTCGTCGCAGTGTCGGCGCTGGCCCGTGAGTTCGGCGCCGGCGTGCGCGGGCAGGCCCTGGCGGCGCTGTTCTGCGTTACGCTGCCGAGCGGTATTCTCGCCGCGAGCGGCGCCAAGAACGATTATTTCCTGGCGATGTGGCTGGTGGCTTCCCTCTATTTCGCCTGGCGGTTCGCCCACCATCCAAGCTGGGCCGAGGCCCTTTTCTGCGGAGCGGCCGCCGGCTTGGCACTGCTCACCAAGGCCACGGCATACCTGTTCCTTCCCTGGCTCCTGGCCGCGGTTCTGTGGCCTGCCGCGCGTCATCTGCGCTGGCGCCACGTCGCGCGCCTCGCCGCCGCCGGTGCCTGTGCCCTGCTCCTCAGTACACCTCACTACGTGCGCAACCGGCAGTTGAGCGGTTCCATTTTGGGATTCGATTCAGCCCAGGGCGATGGTTTCTTCCGCTGGCCGAACGAGACGTTCGGATGGAGACAGACGGCTTCCAATATCCTGCGCAATCTCTCGGAACAAAGTGGCGGGCGCAGTGAGCGCTGGAACCGGCTTGTATATTCCGCGGTGGTGAGCGCACACCGCCTGCTCGCAATCGATGTCAACGATCCGTCAACCACCTGGCGCTGGAGCACCTTTCAGCCGCCACGCAACGCCAACCACGAAGCCGATGCCAATAGCCACTGGCACCTGCTGATCCTGGCGGCGGCCTGCGTCCTGGCAGCCGGATTCGCTTTCCGGCGGCGAGAATGGCATGCCGCCGTTTATGCAGCCGCACTCCTTTGCGGATTCGTGTCGTTCTGCGCCTATTTGAAATGGCAGCCATACGAAGCGCGCCTGTTCCTGCCGCTGATGGTGGCTTCCGCTCCCCTGGTGGGCGCCGTACTCGACACGGCATTTGAATCGCTGTCCGCGAGCCCGCGTGTGCTGTTACAGCTTGCGCTCTGCCTGTTTCTCGTCAGCGTGGCGCGGCTGCCGGTGTTGGAGAACTGGGTGCGGCCTCTCCGCGGCCCGCGCAGCGTTTTGCGTGTCCCGCGCAATCATCAATATTTCGCGGACATGGTCGAGTGGGATATCCGCCCCAGCTATGAGAAGACTGCGGCGTTGCTTGCGAGCGGCGACTGCCGGACGATCGGCTTCGATAGTTCGGTATTTCCACTGGAGTACCCGCTGATGGCGCTGCTGCGCGAACAGCACCCTGACACTTTGTTCTTGCATGCCGGCGTGGAGAATCCCTCGGCTCGATTCCGCCAGCCGGTGGAAGCGCGCGCCTGCGCAATCGTCTGTCCGAATTGTGCCGGCGACCCGAAGCGCGAAAGCTTGTACGGATCCTTCCCGCGGCGCACCGCGATCGACAAGTTCCTAGTGTGGGAAAGGCCGTAAGCCTGTCTCGCCGCTCAACTTGAGCGGCGGAATTCTTGGTATCTCCTTGCAGATCAACTGCTTCTATTTTTCCGCCGCTCAAGTCAGGTAGGAACCTGTAAGGAAAAACCAGACACAGGCAGGAATGCCTGTGCCACCAGTAGCACAGGCCTCCCGGCCTGTGTCTGGTTTTAGATGCTACGACGCTATGACGCTGCCGCAGTGCGGCGGCCGCCGAAGGATTCTACCAGGTCGTAGAGGCGCTCGGCGGAAATGGGCTTGGCCATGTACTCGTCCATCCCGGCATCCAGGCACCGGCGGCGATCCTCGGGCATGGCGTGGGCAGTCATGGCGACAATCGGCAGGTGGCGGCCACACTCCAGGCCGCGGATGGCTTGCGCCGCGGCGTAGCCATCCATTATGGGCATCTGGCAATCCATTAACACCAGATCGTACTTGACCACTTGCACGGCCGACACGGCCTGCCTTCCGTCCGACGCGATATCGATGCGGTGGCCCATGCGTTCGAGCAGGCGCGTCGCCACCTTCTGGTTCACGACATTGTCCTCGACCAGCAGAATGTGCAGGCGCTTGCGGGCGACCTGAATGCGATCTTGAGCAGGCCGGGTAGGAGCGGCCGGACGGGCATCCACCGGAAAACTGGCATGGAATACGAAGGTGCTGCCGCGGCCCGGCTCGCTATCCAGGTCCAGCTTGCCGCCCATCAAGGTGATCAGGCGCCGGCAGATCGCCAGGCCCAGGCCCGTGCCGCCGTAACGCCGCGTGGTCGAACTGTCGGCCTGGGTGAACGGCTCGAAGATGGCCTGCTGCACTTGCGGGGAAATGCCGATGCCGGTATCGCGCACCAGGAACTGCAACTCCACAGTATCCTGCGCGCCACCCACCACCGATACGCCCATGGTTACGCTGCCCGACTCGGTGAACTTTACGGCATTCGACAGCAGATTCAGCAGTATCTGGCGCAGGCGCTGCGCATCGCCCAGAACGGTATCGGGAAGCCCCTCCTCGAAAAGCAGGCGCAGTTCGAGATTGCGCGATATAGCCATGGGAGAGACCACGGCCACCGTGTCCTTTACCAGAGATTCCAACTGGAAGGGCGCCCGCTCCAACGTGAGTTTTCCCACTTCGATCTTGGAGAGATCCAGAATGTCGTTGACCAGTTGAAGCAAGGCATCGCCGCAGCTCCGGATGGTGTTCACATATTCGCGCTGCTCTTCGGTAACGCCGGAATCGATCAGCAGCCGGATGGTGCCGATGATGCCGTTCATGGGCGTGCGAATCTCGTGGCTCATGTTGGCGAGGAAAGCGCCCTTGGCGTGCATGGCAGCTTCGGCCGTAGCGCGGGCCTGCTCCAGCCGCAGCAGCATTTCCTTTTCTTCGGTGATATCCATGGAGGCGCCGGTCACGCGCACGGCCACGTAGCCGGTGAACTCCACCCTTCCGTGGCCCCTATGCCAGCGAATCGACCCGTCCGGCCGCACCACGCGAAACTCGACCTGAAACATGGGTTGCTCGGGAGTCGCCGATTCGAAGGCTGCATTGGTAGCCGCCAGGTGGTCCGGATGGATCATCTCCCGCCACTGTTCCATGCTCAATCGCCGGGGTCCGTCGCTCAACCCCATCATGGCCGCGAATCCGTCCGAGAACTTGAGGAAATTGGTGGCGTAGTCCACTTCCCAGATACCGAAGGATGCCACCTTCTCGGCTAGTGCGATGCGGTCGGCATTCTCCCGCAACGACTGTTCGGCACGCAGGCGCTCGATGGCGTTTCCGGCCAGGTGCGCGCCCGCCTTCACCAGGCGCAGTTCCAGGTCGCGGGGTTTGGCGGGGGCCCGGTGGTACATGGCGAATGTGCCGAGCACGTTCTTCTTGGAGTCGCGGATCGGCATGCTCCAGCAGGCCCGCAGGCCGTAGCTCAACACAAAACCCCGGGCGGCCGCGAATTTGGGGTCGGTTGTGATGTTTTCGACGATGACCATTTCATTGAGAAAGGCCGCCGTGCCGCAGGCCCCTACCTCGGGTCCGATCTCCAGCCCATGCACTCCGCGGATATAGTCAGCCGGCAAACTGCCGCCCGAGCCTTCCAGAAGGTGTTGTCCGTCCTCGTCCAGCACCAGTACGGAGCACAGGCAGCCGGGAGACATGTGCTCGATGGCGTGGGTGAGCGCATCCAGAACCTGCTTCAACGATGCGCCGCGCGCAATCAGTTCGAGTACTTGCCGCTCTTCTTCGAGCACGCGCGAGGATTTTTCCAGTTCCTCTTGTTGCCGCAGGCTCCTGCCCAGGCGCCGCCGGGCCTGGCGCCAACCGAAGGCGGCCACGCTGGCGCACAACACGGCCACTGTAATGGTCAGTTGGGACAGCACAAGGTTCATATCGGCGGGCATTCCCCCGATTTCGCGTACCCAGTGTACTCCGTGCCGTTTTGAATTTGGCGGATTTTGGCGCTGATGTTAACCAAGAGCAACGTTGTGGACCAGGCGGTATAACCGAGAAAGTAGAAAGTGGAAATTGGAATGGTGGGTGAAGTCTATGGAACGTAGCGCTATGTCAGCAAAGGACACTACTGGCCCGCAGATTGTCTGGACTCTGCCGGATGAATTACAACAACTCGCACTGGACGGAGGAGCCGACGTAGTCGCCGATGTCATTGCGGTCTTTCAGGAGGATACGGCTTCGCGGCTGGAAGTGCTCCGGAAAGCGATCCGCGATGGCAATTGCACCACGATTCGCGCCGAAGGCCACGCCCTCAAGGGCAGCTCCTCTCAGTTGGGTGCTTCCGCCATGGCCCGCCTGTGCTTCCAGATGGAGCAGATGGGCGGCAGTGGAAATGTTGCGGAGGCGGCCGGGCTGCTGGCTCAAATTGAGCTGCATTTTGCCGAGGTGAGCCGGGCCATGTCCAGCTTGGATTTGGGAGACGCAGCGTATGGCGGATAAATCGATTCTGGTGGTGGACGATGTTCCCGTGAACCTCAAGCTGACGGACATCCTGCTCCGCCGCGAGGGCTTCAAAGTTCATACGTCGTCGGATGCGGAACAGGCGCTGGCTGTGCTGCGCGGCTTCCATCCCGATCTCATGCTGGTGGACATCGAACTGCCCGGGATGGATGGCTATTCGCTCACCCGGATGATCAAAGAGAATCCCTCCACAAAAGACATCGTGGTGATCGCCCTCAGCGCGCGCGCCAGCACGGGAGACGATCTGAAAGCCTTCGCCGCGGGATGCGACGGGTACATCACAAAACCCATCGATTCGGCGACGCTGGTTTCCAGCATTCGGGGTCACCTGAACCGTCTGCCGGGCAGCGGGGCAAGACTGGACAAGGCGGATCAAAACGGGCAGGGGGCGCCGCCCGCAGCCGAATTTACATCGTCTGGAGATGACGACATCGAGACCCTGCGCCGCCGTTTCCTCGAGGAAGGCGCGCTGCAGAGCCGGCAGATGCAGGAATCGCTCAACAAGAACTTCGAGCCGCAGAAGTCAGCGCGCCTGCTGCACATGTGGGTGGGCGGAGCAGGCATCCTGGGGTATATGGCGATTTCCAACCTGGCGCGCCAGGCGGAGGACGCGCTGACGGTTACACCCCCCGACGAAGAAGCTCTGCGCGAGGCCCTAGCCGATCTGACGATCGCTTTCCAAGAGCCGCTGCAATCGGCTCCGCAACAGGTGATACCCGCGTCGGTTACAGAAGCACTCGCCTCCCAGCCAATCGGGTTGGTGGGTTTTGGCGCCGACGAAATGGAACGGCTCTGCTCCGCGTTGGAACAAGTCAGCGCCAGGCCGCGCCTGTTTCATCCCGCCGATCCTCTAGATACCGGCATGGTGCGGGATTGCCGGGCGATCCTGATATCCATTACCCCTGAGATTCTTTCCACGCCTTGGCTTGCCGCCAATTCTCCGCTGTCCGCCCGCCAACCGGTGGTGCTGGCCGGCAAACGGGACCAAATCATGGGGCTGGACGTAGCCGTGCAATCGCGCGCCAGCGAGTTCCTCATCGATGGCTGGCAGCCGGAAGAAGCGCTGTTGCGGCTCAGCTTCGCACTCACCAAGACGAGCCGCCCCGTTACCGGCGCCACGCAGGCCTGCGCGACCCAGGAACCGCAATTTAGCGCTGTGACCAGTACTGCCGAGATCGTGATCGCGGACGACGATCCGGTGGTCCGTTCGGCGGTGCGGCTAGCGCTGCAGGATTATGGCATGCACTGCCATATCGCCGAGAACGGCACCGCGGCGCTGGAAATGATTCGGCACGCGCGGCCGCACGCGGCGGTGCTCGATGTGAACATGCCGGGGATGGACGGCTACCTGGTGCTGGCAGCGGTGCGCCAGGAGAAGCTACCGGTGCGCGTGGTGCTGCTGACGGCGCGGCGGCATGAGAACGACATCAGCCGGGGGTTCAACCTGGGCGCCGACGATTACTTGGTTAAGCCGTTTAATCCGGTGGAATTGGTGGCGCGGCTAAAGCGATTGTTGCGGAGATAACCCCACCGGCGACAAGATCGCCAGCGCTACGTAACGCCGGCGGTCTTCGCCGCCGGTTAGGCGACTACCCGACGCAGGTTTTCACGCGGTCTGCATCAGCTTCGACAAATTCAACAGCCGCTCGGCGTTTCCACGATAGATCTGGTCCTTGTGCGCCGCGCTCGCGCCTAACGCTTCAATGCAGCGGATGGTCTCGCGGATGTAGAGGCCAGGCGAGGGCTCGAAAGGAACGTCGGAGGCGAACAGCACGCGGTCCACGCCGAAGAAGGACAGCCCGCATTGGGTTGCCGCCGCGCCGCCGAACAGGGCGGTATCTGCGTAGAACATCTTGAAGTAATCGAGCGGGCGTTTCTTCAGAGTCTTCAGCAGCACGGTGTAGTCGACGTCCGACGTGCGCTTGCCTAACTGATCCCAGCCGTAGCCCACGCGGCCCTCGAAGTAGGGAATCATCCCGCCCATGTGATGGGTGATGATTTTCAGGTCAGGGTGGCGGTCGAAGATTGCCGAGAACACCAGGCGCGCCATGGCGGCGCTGGTTTCGTAGGGCCAGCCGAAAGTCCACCAGATCTCATACTTCGATTTGTCCTCGGTCAGATAGTCGGGAGAACTTGCGCCGCGGGAGGGATGCATCCAGATAACCGTGTCGCGCCTCGCCAGCTCCTCAAAGATGGGCAGGACGTCAGCGTCGTCGAGCGGCTTGCCGGCCACATTGGTGTACACCTGCACGCCGCGGGCGCCCAACTGCTTCACCGCCCGCTCGGCTTCGCGCAGCGCCGCATCGGGATTATTCATCGGCAGCGAGGCCACGAAGGAAGGAAAGCGCGCGGGATGGCGCTGGCACAATTCCGCGAAGCCATCGTTCACCATGGTTGCCAGAGCCGGAGATTTATCGGGCGACGCGAGGGCTTCGAGGGCGGGCATGGGGAGCGAGATGATCTGGCAATACTCGCCGAACTCGTCCATCACGCGAAAGCGGGCATCCAGGTCCACGATAGTGGCGGCTTCCCGAACGCGCTTACCGATGTCTTTGGGCCCCGCCGGCGTGTTGATGAACTCATCGAAGAAGCGCTTGGGGAAGAAGTGATTGAAAATATCGATCTTCATAGGACCTATCATTGTATATCCGGCGGGGGCAGGCTTTCAGCCTGCGTTGGGCAGCCTGCGTTGGGCAGCGCATGGCGCCGCCCCACAAGCGGACGTAGCACGCGGTTCCACCACATCAATAGGCCCGTGAAGAACAGCAGCACGGGCGCCAGTCCGATCGCCACCCAAACCACCTTCCAGGGCCAGTCGAAGGAGCCGAAGTGCAGGCGGGTCAGCCAGCGCAGGATCTGTTCGTCGGGACTGCGCCGCGGATCGAGCAAGTCCGGTGTGACGAACAGCGCCACTACGCGTTGAAACGGCGCCGGGAATACCACATAGATTCCAGTGATGCCCCACATGAAGAAAAAGGCGAAGGTCCAGAAGCCGATCATGCTGTGTAACTCCCAGTTGAGGCGCTTCCAGTTTCCGCGGGTGCGCACGGTCACACTGCGCCGCCAGCTTTCGACTCCCGGCCACCACATCACCGCTCCCGTCAAACACAGCAATGTAAAAAAGATGGCGGCATAACCGTTCACGTTGCGGCCCTGCTCACCGCCTAGAAGGTTGAAATGCAGGTCTGCCAGCCAGGTGAGGCTGCGGAGTACGAACGGCTCGGACGCGCCCAGGTCCTTACCTGTATAGGGATCGAACAGCCGCTGCAGGTAGCTGCCGTTGCGCTCCAGCCAGATGACGACTGCCTGATCGGGGTTTTTCGTTTCAAAAACGTAACCGGCGCTGTAGTGGGGGTGCGCCTTCTGGGCGGCGGCGCGCAGTTGTGGAGGAGTCAGCCTGCGGCCGGAGATAGCGACGATGGTGGGCTTGGGGTGAAGGGATTTGAAGGCCTTGTCGCGGAAGACCAGGGCGCTGCCGGAGACACAGATGGCGACGACGTACAATCCGACGGCAATTCCGGTCCACAGATGGACCTGAAAGAGGGCCCGGCGCAGCCACACTCGCTGCGGGTGCCGCGCCCATCGTTCGCCGAGAGTCATAGGACTTCATATATGGTACGGCTTCCGGGCTGCGGTCACTCACGATCTTTGACGCAAATTCCTTCATTCGACCTATTCCCACACGCGGCACAGGCCGATAGGTAAACCAGATGAGCAGACCAGGGATAGCGATGGGCTCGGACAAGATAGCGGCGGGCTCGAACTGGACAGTCGGAAAGAAACTAATGGCGGCCGTCTGTGGCATGCTGCTGGTGGTTGTCGCTATTACCTATTCTTGGCTGCATTCTCTGGATACCGTGAGTGCCGAACTGGCAAAATCGACGGGACAAATCTCGGAGAAGCTGGCCATGGCGGGTAATCTCAAGGCAACGGCCAATATAATGCGTACCGGTCAACGCGGGCTTCTTCTCCTCAGCCTGCAAAAGGACGCCAAAGGCCTGGAAAAGCAACATCAAGACTACGCGAAATACTACCAAGCCGAACGGAATCTGCTCGCCAGGATTAAGCCACTGCTTTCGACCGAGAAAGGCAAGGCGGCGACCAGCGCTGTGGAATCGCAAGTGGAACAGCACGCCACCTGTTTCCGGCAGGTTTCCGAACTCTGCGCGGAGGGCAAGATTGACGAAGCCTCCACGCTATATATCGGGAGAGAGGGGTGCCGGCCGGGGCCGCCATGGAAAAGGCCGCATCCGAGCTGATGGATGTTGAAACCGAGCTCATGAAGGAAACCAGCGTTACCGGGGCGGAGAGAGTAACGACCGCGCGGTGGACCGCTATTTTCATGAACGTCCTGGCGCTCATCGCAGTCGCCATCACAACTCTTATAGTGCGTGGAATCAGCCTAACCTTGCGCAGAATCGCGGCGGAACTGGGTGAAGGCGCGGGCCAGATTCACGCCGCGACATCCCAGGTCTCAACCGCCAGCCAATCGCTGGCCCAGGCGGCGTCCGAACAATCGGCCTCCATGGAAGAGACGTCCTCTTCGAGCGAAGAGGTCACCGCGATGACGCGCAAGAACACCGAGAACTCGAAGGCGGCGGCTCAGTTCATGGACACGGTCGACGCGCGAGTCTCCGACGGGAATGCGGCACTCGACCAGATGGTCTCGTCGATGCACGAGATTACCTCGTCCAGCGCGAAAATTTCGAAAATCATCAAAGCCATCGACGAGATCGCCTTCCAGACCAATATTCTGGCGTTGAACGCTGCTGTCGAAGCGGCGCGCGCGGGCGAAGCGGGCATGGGCTTTGCGGTGGTCGCCGACGAAGTTCGCAGCCTTTCGCACCGCTCGGCGCAAGCCGCCCAAGACACCGCTGCGCTGATCGAGGAATCGATTGGCAAGTCGAACGAAGGAAGCGCCAAATTGCAGCAAGTCGCGGAAGTAATCCGCTCGATCACGGAAAGCACGGCCAAAGTGAAGGTGCTGGTGGACGAGGTGAGCGTAGGCAGCGACGAACAAGCCAAAGGGATCGAGGGGATCTCGCGCACCATCGCTCAGATGGCCCAGGTCACTCAGGCAACCGCCGCGAACTCCCAAGAAACCGCCTCCGCAAGCCAGGAGATGGCCGCGCAGGCGCATACGCTCAGCCAGATCGCCGAGCAGCTACGCACGATGGTCGGAGCGTAGCTGACCAACCCGGCCGCGGACCATATGATATCCTCACTGCATCAAGGACATCGCGACCGTGAAATCCGCGCCTCTGCTGCTTTCGCGCCGCACCACGCGGCGGGACCTTCTGACCACGGGTATGGCCGCTCTGGCCACGGGCGCTTGGCTAAGCCGCAAGGCGCCGGCTCAAACGCCAGCCGCTAATCCGCGGGTCATCGATGTTCATCACCATTTCGTATCGCCGGACTTCCTGAAGACTCTGACCTCCAAACAGGGCCACAAAGTGGAAGGGCTCACCAGTTACTTTCCGCTGGGGCTTTGGACGAATTACTCGCCGGCCAAAGATATCGAGTTGATGGACCGGCAGGGCGTGGCCACTGCCATGCTCTCGGTCACTTCCCCCGGCGTCTGGTTCGGTGACAAGGAGGAAGCGCGCAAACTTGCCCGCGAGATGAACGAGTATGGCGCCAGGATGGCTTCCGACTACAAAGGCCGTTACGGCCTGTTCGCGCTGCTGCCTCTGCCGCTCATCGATGAAAGCCTTCGCGAGATCGAGTACGCATTCGATACCCTGAAAGCCGATGGCGTGGGGATACTGACCAGCTATGGGAACCACTGGCTTGGGGATGCGCAATTCCGGCCGGTGATGGACGAGCTGAACCGCCGCAAGGCCGTGGTTTACACTCACCCCATCGACGCCCCGTGCTGCCAGGATCTGTGGACGGACGTGAATCCCACCACGCTCGAGTTTCCCACCGACACCGCGCGAACCATCCTGAGCCTGCTGGTGACCAACGCGGCCACGCGCTATGCCGACACGCGCTTCATCTTTTCGCATGGCGGCGGGACCATGCCGGCGGTTATCGGGCGATTAGGAATTGGCGGCGCCGATACGCTGACGGGAATCCTGAGCCGTACGCCAGAGCCCAATTCCAGGCTGTATCACTTGCGGCGCTTTTACTACGACACCGCCATGTCGACCAACGTGGTGCAGATGCAGGCGTTGAAAACGATTGCCGGCACGTCGCAGATCGTCTTCGGGACGGACTACCCGTTCGGTGGCGACGCCGCCAAGCACCTGCAGGGGTTGCAAAGCTGCGGCCTCAGCGCGGAGGAGTTGCGCGGCATCCAGCGGGAAAACGCGCTTAAATTTCTGCCGAAGTTCAGCGCATAGGGCTTGCCCATGCCGGCGACAAGATCGCCAGCGCTACGTAACGCCGGCGGTCTTCGCCGCCGGTGGGGCTACTTGAATCGAGATGGCTAAAGCATGCCCCACCTTGACTTTCGCAGGGAGGGTCCTTTATTCTAACCATTCCACTTGGCCTATGTTGCCTAGGCCAGCCCTGCGTATGCGAGATCCAGCGCGCCACGAATCCGAGACCGTGGAACGGTTTCTCGATTCGACTTTGGACAGCGTCGATCATGCGGAGGAGCTGGCGGTCGGGATGGCCCAGAGGGCAGGTTTCGACGAAGACGAGTTGCTGAAGATCGGAATGGCGGTGCGCGAGTCCGTGGTGAACGCGGTGGTCCATGGCAATCGCTACAACGCCAATAAGAAGGTTCGCTTTTCGGTGGTGAAGAACTCGGAGCGGTTCACCATACGGATCGCGGACGAGGGTGAAGGATTCGACCACGCGGACGTGCCCGATCCGTTAGCCGAGGGCAACCTGCTCGCGGGTTCCGGACGGGGGATTTTTCTGATCCGCTCGTTTATGGACGAATTGCAGATTAACCGCCTGGAGCCAGGTGGCATGGAATTCGTCATGATCAAGTACATGGGTCCAAAATAGGGTTCCGGCAGCTTTCATGAGGGAGGCATTTCAGTGAGTGTAAAGTTGAATACGCGACAGGTAGGCGACGTGAGCGTGGTGGACGTGTCGGGGCGGATCACCCTCGGGGAGGGCTCCAGCGCGCTACGCGATCTCATGCGCGACATGGTGTCCAAGAACCAGAAGAAGATCCTGCTCAATTTGGGCGACGTATCGTATATCGACAGCTCGGGAATCGGCGAACTGGTGTCCGGTTTCACGACCGTAACCAACAGCGGCGGCGAGTTGAAGCTGTTGAACCTCACCAAGCGAGTGAAGGACCTGTTACAGATCACCAAGCTGTACACGGTCTTCGACGTTCACGAAGATGAAGCGGGGGCGATTCGGAGCTTCGCGTAGAGTGGAGCGGCGCCATGCGCTGCGCGGCGTGCCGAGTTTCAATACGTTCACTACTGCAACAGGGCAGCGCATGGCGCTGCCCCACGGCGCGTCAGCCGCCGCCCACGAATTGCACAACTTCGATCTCGGCTCCTGGCTGCAATACAGTATCGGCCCAGCGGGGCTGTTTGACGATCCGGCGGTTGAGTTCGACCGCGACCCGCGAGGGGTCCAAGCGGAGTTGTTCGAGCAGTCCCAGGACCGTCTGTCCCTCCGGGGCCGTGCGGTGTTCGCCGTTCAGGACGATCTCAATGACCATGCGTCGGTTGACACTCTTGTTTTGCAACCATTATAGTCAATCTTTGAGCCTCGTCTCCCCGTAAAGACAAATGCCCAATTCGTACCCCGAACTGTATTTTCCTGTCCTGGTGCAAGGCCTCCTGGCCGTGGTGATCGCGACGGCGCTCATCGTCATCTCTTATGTGTTCGGCAAAAAAGTCCGCAACCGGGTCAAGGACATGCCGTACGAATCCGGCATCGTGCCCACGGGCGACGCGCGCGGGCGCTTTAGCGTGAAGTTTTATCTGGTGGCGATGCTGTTCATCCTGTTCGACATCGAAGCCATCTTTCTGTATCCGTGGGCAGTGGTGTATCGCGACCTGAAGTGGTTCGGGTTTGTCGAAATGCTGGTTTTTGTGGTGTTGATCCTCTCCGGGTTCTTTTACATCTGGAAGAAGGGCGCTCTCGATTGGTCGCAGAAGGAGCGCGGCGCGGAAATAAAGAGGTCGAAGTGATACCGGACCATTTGCAGGAACACGGCGCTGCGACGGCAGTGGATGCGTTTGACCGGGATGCGCTGACTGGCGGCCATTTCGACCGGGGAGAACTGACCTTGGAGATTACGCCGGCCAAGATCGTAAGCGTGTGCGGATTCCTCAAGTACGACCAGAAATTCATCCGGCTGAGCTCGGTGACGGCCGTGGACCGTTATCCGGCCGAACCGCGCTTCGAGTTGGTGTACCATTTGCACTCCATCGAACGGAACGAGCGGCTGCGGCTCAAGTGCCGTTTGTACGGAACGGATCCGGTGATCGAGTCGGTCACTTCCGTCTGGCGTTCGGCCAACTGGTATGAACGCGAAGTGTTCGATCTGTTCGGCATCCAGTTTCTCAATCACCCCGACTTGCGGCGCATCATGATGCCGGAAGATTGGGAAGGACACCCGTTGCGGAAAGACTATCCCGTGACAGGTTACAGGATGTAGCCATGAGCGACCCGGAAATCCCAGGCCAATCCACCGCGACTCTGGAGAACGAACCGTCGGACACCCGGCCGCGGCGCATGATTCTCAACATGGGCCCGCAGCATCCGTCCACGCACGGGGTGCTGCGCCTGCTGATCGAACTGGATGGCGAAATCATTACCAAGTGCCAGCCCGATATCGGCTACCTGCACACCGGGATCGAGAAGGAGTTCGAGGTCAAGAACTATCAGCAGGCAGTGACCCTGACCGACCGCGTGGACTACCTGGCGCCGCTCTCGAATAACCTGTGCTACTGCCTGGCGGCGGAAAAGCTGCTGGGCCTGGAGATTCCTCCGCAAGCGCAGTGGATGCGCGTGATGCTGACGGAATTGACGCGCCTGAACAGCCACCTGGTGTGGCTGGGAACGCACGCCATCGACATCGGCGCCATGAGCGTGTTTCTCTACTGCTTCCGCGAGCGCGAGGATATCCTTCGCATCTTCGAGATGTTCTCGGGGCAGCGCATGATGACCAGCTACTTCCGCATTGGCGGGCTGGCGCTCGAGCCGCCGCGCGGATGGTATCAGCGGGTGAAGAAATTCATCGACATTTTCCCGAGCCGTGTGGACGAGTACGAGAACCTGCTGACCAACAATCGCATCTGGATTGGGCGGACCCGCGGCGTAGGTTTCATCTCGCTCGAGGATATGCTCGACCTGGGAATCACCGGTCCCATGCTGCGCGCCGCCGGCCTGAAGATCGATACGCGCAAAGACAAGCCTTACACCAGCTACGAGAAATTCGACTTCGAAGTGCCCACGCGCACGGAAAACGATGTGTACGCGCGCTACCAGGTGCGTATTGAGGAGATGCGGCAGAGCGCCCGGATCATTAAGCAGGCGATGGAGGGCATGCCATCGGGCCCCTGGAAGGCCGACGATCAGCACGTGGTTCTGCCGGATCGCGAAAAGATGAAGACGCAGATGGAAGCGCTCATCTACCATTTTAAGATCGTGACCGAGGGCTTCCGCGTGCCGGAGGGCGAAGTTTATCAGGTGATCGAGTCGCCGCGCGGCGAACTGGCGTATTACATGGTGAGCGACGGAACCACCAAGCCCTACCGTGTGCACATGCGGACGCCGAGTTTCGGGAACCTGCAGGCGGTGCCGAAGATGGTGGAGGGAATTCTGATAGCGGATGTGATCGCGTCGATCGGCAGCATGGATTTTGTTTTAGGGGATACGGACCGGTGACCTTCTCGCCAGAAACCGAAGCGCGCTTCGCCAAGCTGCTCGAGAGCTACCCGCCGGGAAGGCAGCGCTCGGCAATGATTCCGATGCTGCTGTACGGGCAAGACGAAGTGGGGCACGTTTCCAACGAGCTGATCGAAGAGGTCGCCAAGCGCGTTGGTGTCACGGCTCTGCAAGTGAACGAAGTGCTGACGTACTACTCCATGCTGCACAAGAAGCCGATGGGGAAGTACCACGTCCAGATCTGCACCAACATCAGCTGCCTGCTGTGGAATGGCGACAAACTCTGGGAGCAGGCCTGCCACAAGCTGGGAATCGGCCACAAAGAAGTAACCGCCGACGGCCAGATTTCGCTGGAAGAAGTAGAGTGCATCGGCGCGTGCTCATGGGCGCCGGCGATTCAGGTGAACTACGACTTTCATCATTTTGTGACGCCCGAGCAGTTGGACCGGCTTTTGGAAGGGTTGAGGAAACAATGATCACGTCGTGCTGTGGCGCGGGCAATAGGTGCACCAAGCGCCGGCATGAGTGCCGGCGCGGCAGCCTGAGAGGCTGCGCCACGAGCGGTAAAATCAGGCCTAATTATGCTCTATAACGAACCCAGCCCGCTTGAGACCCGTGTGCTCTCGCGCCGGTTCGGAATGCCGAACTCGGCGTTGCTCGATACTTACCTGGCAACCGACGGCTACAAGGCCTTCACAAAGGCCGCGGGGATGAAGCCCGAGCAGATCATTGAAGAAGTCAAGATTTCTAACCTGCGCGGGCGCGGCGGAGCTGGATTTCCAACGGGCATGAAGTGGAGCTTTGTGCCGCGCAATTCACCCAAGCCGAAATATATCGTAGTCAACGCCGATGAGAGCGAGCCGGGCACCTGCAAAGACCGGCTGCTGATGGAGTACGACCCGCACCAGTTGATCGAGGGAGTCCTGATCGCCGGCATGGCGGTGGATGCGCACGCCGGCTGGATCTACATCCGCGGCGAGTATCGCTACCTGATAGAAGTGATGGATAAGGCCATCGGCGAGGCCTATAAAAAGGGCTGGCTGGGGAAAAACATCCAAGGCACGGGCTTCGACTTCGAGTTGTACACCCACACCGGCGCGGGCGCTTATGAGTGCGGCGAAGAATCGGCGCTGCTCGAATCGCTGGAAGGCAAGCGCGGGATACCGCGCATACGGCCGCCATTTCCGGCCGTGGTGGGCGCGTTCCAATGTCCCACCGTGCTCAACAACGTCGAAACTTACTGCGCAGTGCCCCCGATCATCCTCGGCGGCGGCAAGGCGTTCGCCGACCTGGGAGTTCCTAAAGCCGGCGGCACTAAGCTGACCTGCCTGACGGGCCACGTCAATAAGCCGGGCGTGTACGAATTGACGCTGGGCTTCCCCGTGATGAAGATGATCAACGAGGTGGGCGGCGGCATGCGGAATGGCAAGAAGTTGAAGGCCTTCATTCCGGGCGGCTCGTCATGCCCGCTCCTGACCGCCGCGGAATGCGAGGGTGCCACGATGGACTACGACTCCATGGCCGCGCGCAAATCGATGCTGGGCTCGGGCGGCGTGGTGGTCATGGATGAAGATACCTGCATGGTGAAGGCCGCGCTGCGCATCATGCGGTTTTACGCGCACGAGAGCTGCGGCTGGTGCATTCCGTGCCGCGAGGGCACGGCGTGGCTGCGCAAGCTGCTCACCCGCTTCCACGAAGGCGGCGGCACGCGCACCGATATCGACTTGATCGGCGACGTGTCGCGCAACATGCTGGGCCGGACCTTCTGCCCGCTGGGCGATGCTGCGTCGCTGCCGACTACTTCCATCGTGGAAAAATTCCGGCAGGAGTTCGAGGACCATCTCAACGGCAGGCCGTGCCCGTTCGAGCACGCCAACCACATGGTGAGTGTTTAGATGCCAGACATGGTAAAGCTGACGATCGACGGCCGCGAGGTGCATGCCGCGCCCGGAACGCTGGTGATCGACGCCGCCAAGCGCGAGGGCATCGAGGTCCCCGCGTTCTGCTACTACGAAGGCCTGACTTTGCAGGCCGCCTGCCGCATGTGCCTGGTGGAAATCGAGAAGACGCCGAAGCTGCAAACGGCCTGTACCGTGCCGGTGGCCGAGGGCATGGTGGTCAAAACGGAAACCAAGCAGGTGGCCGAAGCGCGCAAGTACATGCTGGAATACCTGCTCACCAACCATCCGCTGGATTGCCCGGTGTGCGATAAGGGCGGCGAATGCGAATTGCAGGACATGACCTTCCGCTACGGTGTGGGCGAGAGTCGCTTCACCGAAGAAAAGGTCCACACGCCCGAGAAGCAGTTCTCGCCGGTGGTCTATTTCGACGCGCCGCGCTGCATCCTGTGCTACCGCTGCGTGCGCATCTGCGATGAAGGCATGGGCGTCAAAGCGCTGGGCGTGATCAATCGCGGCGTTGTTTCCGAGATCGCACCGAATCACGGAGACCACCTGGAGTGCGACGAGTGTGGCGCTTGCATCGACATCTGTCCGGTGGGCGCGTTGACCAGCGGGGCCTACCGTTATCAGACGCGGCCGTGGGAGATGACCCACGTGGGCACCATCTGCACGCATTGCGCCGACGGCTGCAAGACCACGCTGGGCACGCGTAACGACCGCATCATCCGCGGCAACAATCGCGACCGCTCGGGCATCAATGGCGAATTCCTGTGCGTCAAGGGCCGCTACGGGTTCGATTTCTACGATCATCCGGACCGGCTACAAGCGCCTCTGGTGCGGGTCAACGGCAAACTGGAAGAAGCCTCGTGGGCCCAGGCGCTGGAAACGGTGGCCAGGAAATTCAATGAGACGCTGGCCGATGGCGGCACGTTCGGGGTGATCGGCTCGAACCACACCACCAACGAAGAGAATTACTACCTGCAGAAGTTCGCTCGCGAAGTGCTGCGCACCAATCATATCGACCACCACCGCACGGGCGACGTGGTGACGCTGCTGGATGCGCTGAGCGGAAAAACCGACAAGCTGGCCACCGTAGCCGATCTTTACGAAGGAAAAGCCATGCTGGTGGTGGGGGCGGACCTGGCGCTGGAGCATCCGCTGCTCTCCTATCAGATCCGCGCCAACTACCGGCATCATCAGGCGCACGTCTATGCCGTCACGCCTGGGCCCGTGCGTGAAGACAGCTACGCCGCCGCCATCGTGCGCGGAACCGATTACGAATCGCTGCGAGCGAAACTGCAAGCGGAGCCGGAACTGGGCATCCTGTTCGACGATTCCATTAAAGGCGACGACGTGCGCAAGCTGGTGGAGTTCGGCGAGTCGCTGGGCAATCAGGTGAAGTACATTTGCCTGGTGGATTATTCGAACTCGCGCGGCGCGGTCGATATGGGGCTGACCCCGGAACTGCTTCCGGGCTACCATGCGTCCGGGCAGCCGGGCATGCACATCGACGAAATGCTGGCCGCGGATTTGAGCGCGCTGTGGGTGGTGGGTTCGAACCCCTTCAAGAAGGGCGTGCCGCGGAAGGCCGGATTCCTGGTGGTTCAGGACATGTTCCTTACCGAGACGGCACAACAAGCCGATGTGGTTCTCCCGGCGGCGTGCGCTTACGAGAAAGTCGGGACCATCACCAACGTCACCGGTGAGGTGCAGCGCTTGAAGCGGGCCGTGAACACCATGGGCGCCAAGCCCGATCTGGAAATTATGGGATTCATCGCGCGCGAAATGGGCGTTGCGGGCGCGCTGGGGCCGTGGAAGGCGGACGTGGTGTTCGAACAGATCCGCAACCACGTGCGCGGCTACCAGATTTCGGCCGCGGCTATGGCCACTGGCGATGCTGCGCAAACCATGCCGCTTAACGGACGCATCCCGGTGGAGAGCCGCCCGGACCTGGTGCAATCCGATCACAACGGGCTGTTCGCTTCGGGAACCCTGGGGCGCTATTCTAAGGTACTGAACTCCGTCATAGAAAGTCGCACAACCCGCTAATGGACGCGTTCATTGTCATTACTCTGATCAAGCTCGCGGTCATCGCGTTCGTGTTGCTGACCGCTGTAGCCTACCTGCAGTGGGTGGAGCGGAAGGTGATCGCGCACATCCAGGTGCGCCCCGGACCGTACCGCGTGGGGCCGCACGGACTGCTGCAACCGCTGGCGGACGTCATCAAGTTGATCACCAAGGAAGACATGATGCCGCCCTACGTGAACAAGCCGCTCTACTTGTTCGCTCCGTTCCTGGCGGTGGCCATGGCGCTTCTCTCGATCGCCGTTATTCCGTTCGGTCCACAAATTGAAGTGGCCGGGTATCATACCTTGATGCAGCTCACCGATCTCAATATCGGCGTGCTGTTCATTCTGGCGGCGTCATCCATGGGCGTCTACGGGGTGGCGCTGGCGGGATGGTCTTCCAACAACAAGTACGCGCTGCTGGGCGGTCTGCGCAGTTCGGCGCAGATGATCAGCTATGAGCTGCCCATGGCGCTGGCGATTGCGTCGCCCCTGCTGCTTTCGAATACCCTCAGCCTGCGTGAGTTGGTTGTTGGGCAGGCTGGCAGCATCCTGCACTGGAACATCCTGCGCATGCCGTTCCCGCAGATTTTCTCATTCATCATCTTTGTGATTGCGGCGTTCGCCGAGACCAACCGGATTCCATTCGATCTGCCGGAAGCGGAAAACGAGCTGGTGGCCGGTTTCCATACCGAATACAGCAGCATGAAATTTGCGTCGTTCTTCATGGCCGAATACCTCAACATGGTGACCGTGAGTTGCATGGCGACGCTGTTGTTCCTGGGCGGATGGGAAGCGCCGTGGCCGGCCGCGTACGGCTCAAGCCTGGTGCCCAGCCTGATCTTTCTGATCGCTGGGCTGACGGCCTTGTATCACTCTGCCAACCCGCCGCGAAGAAAAGATCGGTACACGTTCGGGGGGTTCGCGGTAATATTCCTGGTGATCGCGGCTGTGTTTGTGGCGCCCATGGTGCAGAGTTGGTTGCTGCCGCTCTTTTGGTTCTTGGCCAAGGTAGGGTTCATACTCTTCGCCTTCATGTGGATCCGCGGAACGCTGCCGCGCTTCCGCTACGACCAGCTGATGGGCTTCACGTGGAAGTTTTTGTTTCCGATCGCCATGCTGAATCTGCTGGTGACGAGTCTGATGGTTGCCTGGTTAGGGTAAATGGACGTCATTCTCTTCCTGATCTTCGCGATTATCGCGGTGGTAGCGGCCATCAATGTGGTGGTGCAGACGCATCCCATTTCGAGCGCCGTCTCGCTGATCGGCGTGATGGGTTCGCTGGCGATTCTCTATTTGCTGCTGGGGGCCGAATTCATTGCCGCGGCCCAGGTGATCGTTTATGCCGGCGCGGTGATGGTGCTGTTCATTTTCGTGATCATGCTGCTCAACGCCGGCGCGGAGTCCAAACGTGGCCGCTCTTACATGGTGCAGGTACTGGGCGTGCCGCTGCTGATTGCGCTGCTGGGCCTGCTGGCATTTTTCGTCGAGCGCCTCTTCCCGCGAACCGTCTCCGTGCATTTCGGCGGCTTCCAGGGCGGCACGGCACGAGCCATCGGCCAGGCGCTGTTCACTACCTACCTGCTGCCCTTTGAAGTGACCTCGCTGTTGATCCTGATCGCGATCCTGGGCGCCATCGTTCTGGCGCGAAAGGAAATGGACTAAATGACGGCCGTTCCAATTTCCTGGTATCTGACCCTGAGCGCCATTCTCTTCGTGCTGGGCGTGGCTGGGTTTCTGTTTCGCCACAACATCATCACCGTGTTCATGTCGATCGAGCTCATGCTCAATGCGGTGAACCTAAGTTTCGTCACGTTTTCCTACCAGTACAAGCAGGTGAACGGACACCTGTTCACGTTCTTCGTAATGGTGGTGGCGGCGGCCGAAGCGGCGGTGGGGCTGGCCATCATTCTGACCGTGTTCAAGAACCGCTCGACACTCAACATTGATGAAGTCGATTCGATGAAGAACTGAATATGATCACCGCAGAGACTCTCGGATTGGCGTGGGGCGGCGCCATGCGCTGCCCGCTGGAACCCGACTGGGCAGCGCATGACGCCGCCCCACGGCGGTGAACAAATAGCAATGCAACTCTGGCTCATACCTCTCCTCCCGTTCGCCGGCTTCGTGATCAACGGCCTGTTCGGCAAACGCTTTTCCAAAGGGTTGGTGAATCTCTTCGCTATCGGCAGCGTGGTGTTCTCCTTCGCCTGGGTGCTGAAGACGATCGTCGGCCTCGGCGACCTGAATGCCCCCTACATCGAGCACTACTACACATGGTTCCAGAGCGGCACGTTCGCGGTCAATGTCGATTTCGCGGTCGACCGGCTTACGGTAGTCATGCTGTTGGTGGTGACCGGCATCGGTTCGCTGATCCACATCTACTCCATCGGCTACATGGCGCATGAGCACGGGCCGCACGATGGCGGCTACTACCGGTTCTTCGCGTACCTCAACCTGTTCATGTTTTTCATGCTGGTGCTGGTGCTGGCCCAGAACTTCCTGGTGCTGTTTGTGGGCTGGGAAGGCGTGGGTCTATGCAGCTACCTGCTGATCGGGTTCTACTTCGATAAGAAGTTCGCCACCGACGCCGGAAACAAGGCATTCATCGTGAACCGTATTGGCGACTTTGGCTACTCGCTGGCGATGTTCTACATCGTGAAGAACTTCGGAACGCTCGATTTCAGCGCGGTCTTCCAAAGAGCGCCCAGCATGCCGCAAGACGTGCTGACGGTGATCGGAATCCTGTTGATGGTTGGCGCGGCGGGCAAGTCGGCGCAGATTCCGCTGTATGTATGGCTCCCCGACGCGATGGCCGGTCCGACGCCGGTATCGGCGCTGATTCATGCGGCGACCATGGTCACCGCTGGCGTTTACATGACGGCGCGGTCCTGGGCCATCTACACCCACGCACCGGTCGCCATGGAAGTGATCGCCGTGATCGGCATCGCCACCGCATTTTTTGCAGCGACCATCGGCATCGCGCAGAACGATATCAAGAAGGTCTTCGCCTACTCCACGGTTTCGCAATTGGGGTACATGTTCTTGGGCGTGGGCGTCGGCGCATTTTCCGCCGGCATCTGGCACCTGGTGACGCACGCGTTCTTCAAGGCACTGCTCTTCCTGGGTTCGGGCGCCGTGATCCACGCGCTTTCAGGTGAGCAGGATCTGCGCAACATGGGCGGCCTGCGGACAAAGATTCCCTGGACGTTCTGGACCATGATGTGCGCGGGTGTGGCCATCGCGGGCGTCCCGCCGTTTGCCGGCTTCTATAGCAAGGACGCTATTCTTCTGGCGGCTTACCATCACGCGCCCTGGATGTACTGGCTGGGCACTCTAACGGCCGGCATCACCGCCTTCTATGTTTTCCGCGCCATGTTCCTGGCATTCTTCGGTGACTATCGTGGGCACGAGCATCCCCACGAATCGCCGCCGGTAATGATGATCCCGCTTACGATTCTGGCGCTGCTTTCGCTGGCAGGCGGCATTATCTTCAAAGTCCCGACGTTCCTCTCATCGGTGTTTCCGGCGATCGAAGAGGGCGAAAATCTTACCCTGATGGCCATCTCCGTAGCGGCGGGTCTCTTGGGAATCTTCATTGCCTACGTGATGTACGTGCTCAAGCCGGGCATGGCCGACTCGCTGGCCGGCAGCATGAAGGGCCTCTACACGCTGGTCTACAACAAGTACTTCATCGACGAACTCTACGACGCTACCGTAGTGAACCCCACAGTGGAAGGTTCCAGCATGGTGCTTTGGAAAGGCATGGACGCCGGTTTGATCGATGGAATCGTGAACGGAGTCGGAGCCCGCGCGAAAGACGTGGGCGGCGTGTTGCGGCTGCTGCAATCCGGCAATATCCGCAGCTATGCCGCGTGGGTGCTGTTCGGCTCGGTGCTGCTGATCGTGGCGATGGGTATGGCGGGAGGCATTCGATGAACCTGCTGGGCGTGGTTCTCTTCCTGCCCCTCATAGGGTTTCTGATTGCACTTCTGATTCCGCGATCTTCGGAGCACGGCAGCCGCACTTGGGCGCTGGCCATTTCGCTGGTGATTTTCGTGGCATCGGTTGGCCTGCCCCTCATGTTCGATCGCGGCGCCACGGGCGAGCAGTTCACCATCAACATACCGTGGATCGCCTCGCCTGCAATCGACTTTTACATCGCAGCGGACGGCGTCAGCATGTGGCTGGTGCTGCTTTCCACGTTCCTCACGCCCATCTGCGTGCTGATTTCCTGGAACTCCATCAAGAACCGCGTTAAGGAATTCTACGCCTTCCTGCTGCTGCTCGAATTCGGCCTGGTGGGTGTGTTCATCGCGCAGGACCTGTTTCTGTTTTATGTGTTTTGGGAAGTCTCTCTCATCCCCATGTATTTCCTGGTGGGCATCTGGGGTCACGATCGTCGCATTTACGCGGCGGTGAAATTCTTCCTCTTTACCTTCGCCGGCTCGGTGCTCATGCTAGTGGCGATTATCTACCTTTACAACCGCGCCGGCACGTTCAGTTATCCGGCCATCCTCCAGATGCTTTCGAGCGGGCGGCTGATGTTCGCCCCCACCGAGCAGTTGCTCCTGTTCCTGGCGTTCTTCGCCGCGTTTGCCATCAAGGTGCCTATATTCCCCCTGCACACCTGGCTTCCCGACGCGCACGTGGAAGCGCCTTCGGCCGGTTCCGTCATGCTGGCCTCCGTCATGCTGAAGATGGGGACGTTCGGGATCTTGCATTATTGCCTGCCCTTGTTCCCCAGCGCCGCGCGAAGCTGCGCGCCGTGGATCGTGGTGCTCGCCATCATCGGAATCGTCTACGGAGCGCTGGTCTCGCTGGTACAGCCGAATATGAAGAAGCTGGTGGCCTACTCGTCGGTGAGCCACCTGGGGTTCGTTGTGCTGGGCATCTTTTCCTTCACGCAACTGGGCCTTGATGGCGCGGTATATCAGATGCTGAACCACGGCATCTCGACGGGCGCGCTGTTCGTTCTGGTGGGCCTGTTATACGAGCGGAACCACTCGCTGGCCATCGCCGATTATGGCGGTGTCGCCACTGTGGCCCCCTGGCTTTCCACGGTATTTCTGATCACCACTCTGGCCAGCATCGGCCTGCCCACGCTCAACAATTTCGTGGGCGAGTTCATGGTGCTGCAGGGCACGGCGATCACTAACTTCACCTGGACTGTTTTCGCGGCCATTGGGGTGATCCTTTCCGCTTGCTACATGTTGTGGCTGTACCAGCGGGTCTTCTACGGAGAAGTTACTGAGAACGTGCGCCGCCATATTCCCGACCTGAACCTGCGCGAATGGGCGGTTGTGGTTCCGCTGATCGCCATGATGGTCTGGATGGGCATTTACCCGCAGAGCTTTCTTCCTCCGGTGAGCAAGGCAACGGCGCGGGTGCTCGATCAAGCTCAGATCAACGTCCCCTTCCGGGTGGAGCTGCCGCGCAAGGTGGAGGTGGCCCGTGGCCGTTAACGCGTTCTTCAACGCCGGCGACATGATCCGGTTCCTGCCGGAGATCATCCTCACCGTCATGGGCACTTTCTTGATGATTCTCGATCCGCTGCTCAATCGCCGATCGTCCAGCGTATTCGGCATGCTGAGCTTGTTTACGCTGGTGGCGGCGCTGGCCGGTTCGGTGTTGGCCTACACGCAGGCCGGCCCCGCATTCGGCGGCATGCTGATCGTGGACGGCTTCGCCACTTTCTTCCGCGTGCTCGTGATCGTGGTGGGGATTCTGACTATTCTGCCTTCCTTCGGCTTTCTGGCCCGGCAGGATGCCGAGACCAGCGAATAACACGCGCTGCTGTTGTTTTCCATCGCCGGCCAGTGTGTAATGGTCGCGGCGAACGAGTTGATCATGATCTTCATCGGCCTGGAGATCTCTTCCATCGCCAGCTACGTGCTGGCCGGATATCTGCGCGACGACAAGCGCGCCAACGAAGCCGCTCTGAAATATTTCCTGCTGGGGTCGTTCGCCACGGGCTTTTTCCTGTACGGCGTGGCGCTGATCTACGGCGCCACCGGAAGCGTCAACCTGACCGCGGTGCGGGCCGCCGTGACGAGCGTGAACGGGCCCTCCCCGGTATTCGTGGGAGTGGCTGCGGCGCTGATGTTTGTGGGGCTGGCATTCAAGGTGTCGGCCTCTCCGTTCCAGATCTGGGCGCCAGATGTCTACCAGGGCGCGCCCACCCCGGTGTCCGGATTCCTTTCGGCCGGTCCGAAAGCCGCCGCATTCGCTATCTTCCTGCGCATCTTTATGACCGCCTTCGAGCCGCTCGGCAGCAGTTGGGTGCCCCTGGTCTGGATCTCGGCGCTGCTCTCGATGACTATCGGGAACTTCGCCGCGCTGCTGCAATCCAACGTCAAGCGGCTGCTGGCCTACAGTTCCATCGCGCATGCCGGCTACGTGATGGTGGCGCTAACCGCGCGCTCCGAAATCGGCACGGCGGCGGCCATGTTCTACCTGGCGGCATACGCCTTTATGAACGTCGGGGCCTTCGCGGTGGTAAGCCATCTCTCTGGAAAAGGCGAGCGCTATCAGCGCGTGGACGATTTTGCGGGGCTTGCGGAGAAGCAGCCGATGACGGCCGCCATGCTGACGATCTTTCTGCTCTCGCTGATCGGCGTGCCTTTGACCGGAGGCTTCTTCGGCAAATTCTACATCTTCAAAGCCGCTCTGGAATCGCACCTGTATTGGTTGACGGTGCTGGGCCTGCTCAACAGCGCGGTAGCGGCGTATTACTACCTGCGCATCCTGGTGATGATGTACATGCATGAGCCGAGCGAGGCCGCGACCAACGCCGAACCGCTGTCCCCCGGCCTGAGCGCCGCCCTCATACTGCCTGCCATCGGGACTCTGTTCCTGGGCATCTTCCCTAGCTGGGTTCTGGACTTCGCGGGGAAGTCATCGAATCTGGTGAAGTAGGAGCCAGCGCATAGCTGGTGCTCCGCCCTCCTTCCGGATTGCGGACCAAAATGCCGTGTTCTACCAGAACCAAAATGTCACGGAGGGCCGTGTCCGGAGAACACTTGGCGAGCGCGGCGTATTTGGATGTGGTGAGCTTGCCCTCAAAGCCATTTAGCAAACGGTTCAGCACGAGTCGCTGCCGTTCGTTAATCGTCACACCGGCGAGGGCTTCCCAGAAGCGCGCTTTGGCGAGGATAGATCTGAGAGCGGTTTGCGCGCCGTCGATGGCACGACCCAAACAGCCCAGGAACCATTCCATCCAGGGCGTGATGTCCAGCGCCCCCTTTCCCGTTGCCTCAAGAATGTCATAGTAAGCCGGGCGCTCCTGCCGGATTTGCGCCGACATGCTGTAAAAGCGCTGGGGGCTGCTTTCAGAGCGCGCCAGAGCCATGTCTGCGGTCGCGCGCGCAATGCGGCCGTTACCATCGTCGAAGGGATGGATGGTTACGAACCAGAGGTGAGCCAGACCTGACTTGATGACTTGATCCATTTCGGTGCTGCCATTGAACCATGTCAGAAAAGCTTGCATTTCGCCATCGAGCCGTTTCGCCGGGGGTGCTTGAAAATGGACGCGCTCCTTCCCGACCGGGCTGGAGACGACCTGCATCGGGCCGGTGCTGTCGTCTCGCCAAGCTCCGACCCTGATTTTGGCCATGCCGCTGTACCCCGTCGGAAATAGCGAAGCGTGCCACGAAAAGAGCCTGTCGGCGGTGAGCGGCTGGTCATAATGGCGTGTGGCATCGAGCATCATTTCGGTGACGCCTTCGACATGGCGGTCTGCGGGCTTGAGTGCGCCGATATCCATGCCTAGACGCCGCGCAATCGAGGACCGATCTTGTTCGGCGTCGAGCTTCTCCCCTTCGATTTCACTGCTCTTGAGCACATCGGCCGTGAGGGTTTCGAGGATGGCCTCCTGGCGAAGGTTGAAGCCGAGAGCTTCCATGTGGCCGATCAACCGGCCTTGCCGATGGCGGACGTCGGCGAGGGGTTCCGCAAGGTGCTCGCGGTTCCAAGTAAACCGGGGCCAGTCCGGAAGCTCGTAGAGGTATAATCTCCGCATGATATGCGGAGATTATACCCCATAATCACCGCAGGAAGTGAGTTTTCACCGCGCAATATGCGGAGAATAGAGGGTGCAATCACCGCAACCCGGCCGGGCGGTTAGAGCAGTTATTGCCCCTTCTCGGTGAGTTCCCGCGCTTTCGCCTGGTCTCCTGTTGCGCCCGCCATGTCTCCCGAAGCTCGCCGCGCCGCCGCGCGATTCACATAGGCATTGGCGTATCCGGGAAAGAACTTGATGGCCTGGTCAAAATCGGCGATCGCCTTTCCGTACTGCTTCAGCCGGTAGTGCGCGAACCCGCGCGCGTTATAAGCCTGCGCCAGCACCGGGTCGAGCTTCAGCGCTTCGGTGAGTTGCCGGATAGCCTCCTCGTAGTGCTCTTCCTGCAGAAGTTTGCGGCCGCGGGTGTGATAAGTGGATGCGTCGGCGGTCTCTTCGGGCGGGGCTTTGACCGGCGCTGGAGTGGGGATCGCGGCCGGCTGGCTGGCAGCGGAAGTGTCCGGCAGATGGAGCGATTCCGTCTCAGGTGTGGTCTCTTTGGCGCGCGCTTGCGCGATAATCTCATCGACCTTGGCTTTGGCGGACGCAGCCAATCTCTTGGTGTCTTCGTTGGACGGGTCGAGTCTCTGCGCCTGCTCCAGATCGCCTAACGCTTCATCGAAACGGCCCAGCATGTAGTACGCGTTGCCGCGCGCTTCCCACGCGACGGCGTAGTTGGGGTTCAGGCCAATGGCCACGCTGCGGTCGGCCAGACCTTTGTCATGCTGCCCGAGCAAATGATACGTACCGCCGCGGGCCACGTACGCTTCGGCGTTCTTGGGATCGAGTTGCACGGCCTGGTCCCGGTCCGCCAGCGATTCGGGATATTTTTGTAGCTGCGCGTAGATCGCACCGCGAGCCAGCCAGAGCCGCGGATCTTTGGGATCGCGCTGGATGGCCTCGCTGAAATCCGCCAATGCGCCGTCATTGTCTCCCAGCCTTTCCTTGACGGCGCCACGCACCCGGTAGGCGCGCACGTCGGCGGCATTCCGCTCGAGCGCTATGTTCAGGTCCGCCAGAGCGTGTTGGTTGTCGCCAATCGCCGTATAGGCCAGGGCGCGTTCCACGAAGACTTCTTCATAATCCGGTTTGCGGCTGAGGCACAGGTCGAAGTCGTCGATGGCGTCGCGGTATTGGCCGAGGGCTGCCCGCGCCATGCCGCGGCCTTTGTAAGGCTCGGGACTGTCGAGCCGCAGCTTAATCGCTTCGGTAAAATCCGGCACGGCCTTGTCGTACTGTCCCAGGGCAGCGTAAGAGGCCCCGCGCGCATTGAAGATCTCCGTACGGCGAAGTTCCAGGTTGACGGCCGTGTCGAAATCGTGAATGGCACGCTCGTACTGCTTCTCGGCAAAGAAATAGTTTCCGCGTGCGGCGTAGTTCTGCGCGTCCGCGGGCTGAATTTCGACGGCGTGTACCAGGTCGACCAAGGCCTTAGGGCGCTCGCCCGCGGCCAGGTAGTCGTTGCCGCGCGCCCGCAGTGCAGCCGCGTTCGAGTTGTCGGCCTGGAAGGCTTCGGTGTAAGCCGCAACGGCCTCTTCGCGGTGGCCGAGCTCATCCGCGCGCCGTCCACGCTCAAAGGCGGCCTGCGATTTCTTTTTGTCGGGTTTCGCCTCCGCGCCTTGGGCCACGGACAACCAGGAGGAGACCCCGGCGAGGAGCAACAGCCGCGCCAGCCGGGCGAGTGAAATACGCATCGACTTTCACCCATAGTGTACACTCGGAATCCGGGAAACCATGGGAGAGGAACCATTTGATAAACCTCGGTTAGCAATCAACCGGGTCTACACCAGGCGTGGCGACCAGGGGGAGACCAGCCTGGCCGGGGGACAACGCGTGGCCAAGGATGGGCCCCGCATCGAAGCCTATGGGACCGTCGACGAATTGAATTCGTTTCTGGGGGTGGCCCGCGCTACGGCTGGCAAGGTCGCGGCGGCGGAACCCCGGCTCGCGGAACTGGCGATCATCCTGCTGCGCGTGCAACACGAGTTGTTCAACCTGGGATCGATCCTGGCGACGCTGCCGGAGGACGTGCACCCGAAGCAGGCACGTGTGACGGATGCAGAAATTGCGCAACTGGAGGGGGAAATCGATCGCATGAACGAGCCCCTGCCGCCGTTGCGTTCGTTCGTGTTGGCGGGCGGCAGCCGGCTGGACGCCGAGTTGCACGTTTGCCGCACTGTGTGCCGCCGCGCCGAGCGGGCCTGTGTCACGCTGAGCCGTAGCGAAAGCATTCCGCCCGAGGCAGTGAGCTACCTGAACCGCTTAAGCGATGCGCTTTTCGTCTGGAGCCGATGGGCGAGCCACGTGACCGGCGCGGGCGAGACGCTGTGGGAGCCGAACCGTTCGGCCTCGGGGCTGAATCCGTAACGCGAATTGTATCTAGTCCCGATCCTTTCCGCGATATCATGAGCTTTAAGCATGGCGTTGATCGCCGTTTCGGGCCATCCGGGGTGCCGCTTCGAAGAAGTCGCGCGGTTGACTTCGCAGCGACTGGGATTCGAGCTGTTAACTCAATCGCGCATCCGCGTGCTGATCGAGGAGGAGTTCGGCGCCAGCGCGCAGATTCCCGATAAGGCCTTTCCGAATCTGGTAACCTCCATCCTGGCGCGGCTCGCCACCGAACATCACCTGGTTTACTGTGCGGTCGGAGGCGAACTGCAATCGCGCTACTTCCCCGGCGCGTTGCGCGTCCACGTGGTGGCGCCGGAGAACGTGCGCATCGGTAACCTGATGCTCGACCACCGCCTGGAGCGGCCGGCCGCGCGTCAACAGTTGCTCGAAATGGAAGCAGCGGAGCGCTCGGCGCGCAAGGCGAAGCTTGGTAAGACCAAGGCCACCGCCGATCTCTTCGACCTGGTTTTGAACGCCGAATCGCTGACCACTGAACAGATGTCCGATCTGATTGCCGCCACCACGCACGCCATGGGGCTTCAGGAGAAAGGGTATCTTTCGGCCGCGGCAGAAGCGCAGCTTCAGTTTCAGATGCGCCTGGGGCTGGCGCGCCACGGGATCGTGCCGCCCGACAAGATTACGTTGCGGAAGAAGGTCTTCGCCAACAACAGCGAAGAGATGTTCGCAAACCTGCTCGACTTTTACCGCATCGCGTGGGAGTACGAACCGCGGAGCTTTCCCGTGCAATACGATCGCGACGGCCACGTCCATGAAGCATTCACGCCCGATTTCTACCTGCCGGAATTCGACCTCTATGTGGAATTGACCACCATGAAGCAGTCCCTGGTTACCAAGAAGAACCGCAAAGTGCGCCTGCTGCGGGAACTGTATCCGCACTTAAACATCCAGATTTTCTATCAGAAGGATTTTGAGAACCTGGTGTTCAAATACGGCCTGGCGGCGCGGCCGGTGCAGGCATGAGCACGGTTGCGATCCCCGAGGTCGAGCGTGTGCTGTTCACCGAGGAACAGATTGAGGCGCGCATCCGCGAACTGGCGGCCGAGATCTCGCGCAACTATGAAGGCCGGGCGCTCAAGCTGGTGGGCGTGCTGAAGGGCTCCATATTCTTTCTGACGGCGCTGGCCCGTCACATCGAAGTTCCCCTCAAGATCGATTTCCTAGGGATTTCGAGTTTCTCCAACAAAAGCGGCGCCCCGGGGGTGGTGCGCATCGCCAAGGACCTGGATGAGGGCATCGAAGGTGAGGACGTGCTGCTGGTGGAGGATATTGTCGACACCGGTTTCACGCTCCGCTACCTGCTCCAGACGCTCGCCGGCCGCGCTCCCAACTCGCTCTCGGTGTGCACATTTCTCGATCGCAACTCGCGTCGCATTGTGCAGGTTCCGGTGGATTACCGCTGTTTCGAGATCCCTGACCGGTTTGTAGTGGGCTTCGGGCTTGACTATAACCAGCTTTACCGCAACCTGGCATACGTTGCGGTGATGAAACCGGAGAAAGCACCTTAGGAGATTCGCAGTGCAGGCCCTGCGGTGTCGGCGACAAGATCCGGAACGGACGCGCCCGTCGCCAGCGCTACGTAACGCCGGCGGCGGGAACGCCCGTTCCGGGTCTTCGCCGCCGGTGCTCCGGTCCAGAGAGAATGCCTAAAGGGTTTCGCGAAAGTTTCATCGTTTCGTCATTGTGATCCGCGGTGCAAGGGACTAAGATCAAGATGGATCAAGAAATTAGGAGCGCCGCGTATGCGATCCCGGATATTGTGTATTTCCGGGCATCCCGGAGATGCCCGCAAGCTTTCCGAAATGCTGCACGCGCTTCCCCTGATTCTGGACCAGGTGGAATCGGTGCGGCAAGCCCGCGCCCAGCTTCAATTGCAAACGTATGACGCGGTTCTGACCGAAGCCGCGCTTCCCGATGGCAACTGGCTCGACGTGTTGCACCTGGTGCGCGAGTGCCCTCGCCAAATGGCGGTGGTTGTTACAGACGCCAAGGCAGACTCCCGGCTGTGGGCGGAGATACTCAATCTCGGCGCCTTCGACTTACTCGCGCAACCGTTCGATGAGCCCGAAGTAAGGCGTATTTTATATAACGCCTGTTCGCGGTTCGAAACTTTCAGCGCCGCCGTATAATGGTTTTCCGAAAGGGGAAACCTTGTCCGCAGCCACTGAAAATTTCGTAAAGCAGAATCGCGGCCGTCTCCTCGAAGAGCTGAAAGCGTTCGTGCGCATACCGAGCGTCAGCACGCTCCCAGAGCATCGGCCCGACATCGACCGCGCCGCCTCGTTTGTCGCCGAAAGCCTGCGCAAGGCAGGGATGGAGCACGTCGAGATCATTCCCACGGACAAGCACCCGCTGATTTATGCGGACTGGATGCATGCGCCCGGCAAGCCCACGGTGCTCTGTTATGGGCACTACGATGTACAGCCGGCCGACCCGATCGAGCTCTGGAAGAGCCCTCCCTTCGAGCCTTCCGAACGCGACGGCAACCTCTACGCTCGGGGCACGGCCGATGACAAGGGCCAGATGTACATGCACATCAAGGCCGTGGAGGCGTTACAGGCGGTCAACGGCACGCTGCCCCTCAATCTGAAATTCCTGATCGAGGGTGAGGAGGAAGTCGGCGGGGCTTCCATTGCCAAGTATGTGGCCGGGCACCCGGACAAGTTGCGTGCCGATGTGGCACTGGTTTCCGACACCGCCATGTACGCCGAAGGCATGCCCACGCTGTGTGTGGGACTGCGCGGCCTGATCTACGCCGAGATCGAAGCCACGGGACCGATGCGCGATCTCCATTCGGGTCTTTACGGCGGGGCGGCTCCCAACGCGGTGTACGGCCTGATCGAACTGCTGGCCAAAGCCAAAGACGCCAACGGCATCCTCCGGATTCCCGGCACCTATGACGCCGTGGAGGAGCCGGCGCCGGCGGAGCTGGAAAGCTGGAGCCATCTACCGTTTCGCGAAGCGGATTTCCTGGAGAAGGAAGTGGGCGCGGCGGAACTAACGGGTGAGCCGGGGCGTTCGGTTTTGGAAAGGATCTGGTCGCGGCCCACGTTCGAAGTGCACGGTATCGCCGGTGGTTTTACGGGCGCGGGGGCCAAGACCGTGATCCCGGCAACGGCCACCGCGAAAGTGAGTTTTCGTTTGGTTCCACGGCAGGATCCCGATCGCGTGGTGCAGGCTTTCGAGGCGTGGGTGCGGCAGAACACGCCCAAAGGCATCCGCACACAGGTCCGCATACTCAGCGCCTCGCCCGGGCTGGTGGTAAACCCGGAGCATCCCGCGATCCGTGTGGCGGCACAGGCGTTCAGCGATGTATTCGGAAAGCCTACGGTGTTCATCCGCTCCGGCGGATCGATCCCTGTGGTCGGCGACTTCGCCACTCATTTACGCATTCCCACGGTATTGATGGGCTTCGGTCTGCCCGATGACGGCTTGCACTCGCCCAACGAAAAGTACAAAGTCGAGAATTATTACAAAGGGATCATGACAATTGCTCAGTTCTTCGAGCAATATGGAAAGTGACTACCAGCGGCGTTTGAGAGTGAACACAAAGAGCACCAGGAGGGTGATGGCCGTGGCAAAAGTGCCGGCCACCATGTAATCGAACGGCTGGCGATCACCGGGGATAACCCACAGCAGTATACCGATTAGAGCAGTGAATATCAGAATGACGCTGGCGATCAGGATGACCTGCGGCTTTATCTCAACCGTCACAACGCAATTGTAGATCGAGTCAGTACCAGAACGCCTGGTAAATTAGTGATTGGTGTGTACAAGGGTTCCATAACCAGAGTTAGCACGGCGGGGGTCCTGATGTTGTTTTTGACCTCCTGCCAAAGCGGCCCTGAGCGGCTGCCACCCATTGGCGAAGCCTTTGTGGGTCCGGCGGTACTCAAGATTCGCAGCGACATCCCTTTGCAGTCGTCTGTGGTGGCGACGGTCAAGCACGGCGACCGGCTGGAAATCGTGCAACGCCGCCGGCGATTCTTTCGCGTGCGCACCCCCTCCGGAGCGGAAGGGTGGACCGATGAGCGGCAATTGCTGGCCGCCGAAGATATGCAGCGCTTGAAGGACCTGGCGGCGCGCGCCACCAAGATGCCGGTTCAGGGCCAAGCCACCGGGTTTGGTACCCTCAATGTCCACACGCAGCCGGCGCGCCAGTCGCCCAGCTTTCTCCAGTTGAAGGAAGGCGAGAAGGTGGATGTGTTGGAACACGTGACCGCGCCGCGGGCCGACCTGCCGCGAAAACCGCTGCTCCCACCTCCCCCGCCGAAGAAGGCCGCCGAAAAAAAACCGGCCAAGGAAGTGAAGTATCCACCGCTGGCGGCTCTCCCCAAACCGCCAGGACCGCCTCCCAACTGGATCGAGCTGTCTAAGAGCGAACCCGCCGATGAAGAACCCGTCGAGGAGGAGTCTCCGGCAAAGGAAGACAAGCCGCAAAAGATCGAGGCGCCGGCGCCTTCGGACGACTGGAGTCTCATCCGTGACAGCAGCGGGGAGTCCGGCTGGGTGCTGACCCGGCGCCTTTCGATGGCCATACCGGACGACGTGGCTCAATATGCCGAAGGGCGGCGCATCGTGTCCTATTTCTCCCTCGGCGAGGTGGCGGATGGCGACCAGAAGAAGCACAACTGGCTTTGGACGACCATCGCCGACGGTATGCATCCGTACGATTTCGACAGCTTTCGGATTTTTATCTGGAGCCTGCGGCGGCACCGGTACGAGACCGCCTATATCGAGCGGAACATCCGCGGCTATGCGCCCGTGGTCATCCAGGACGTGGAACTGGCCGCGCCGCGCGGGAAAGATGCGGCGGCTGGGGCGAAGTATCCGGGGTTCTCGATCTGCCTCGAAAAGAAGGATGGCCTTAGATATCGCCGCAGCTATGCGTTTCTGACGAACGTCGTGCGGTCTGCTGGAGAGCAATCGTGCGAGGCTGCGCCCCAGGAGACCGTAGTGGCCCAAGCCCCTTTGCCGGCCGGGGGTACGCCGCCCAATGAGAGTTTTGGCAGACGGCTTCGCAACCGGTGGCGCGCGCTCACCAGGCGCTGGTTTGGTGGCTAAAAAGGGCTGCTGGATCACGTTGCAGCGACCCATCAAGTCGCCTACAATAGGTTCAAGTCGGACAATTTGATCCAACTGAGAACCGTCCGCTTTGAAGCGACGGCCACTCATTTTCTCTTCAAAGGATGGCATCCCGTGGAAGCTGTCAACCGCAAGCTTATTCGTCCGTCTCTGAACGAAATTAAGGAACAGATAACGCCTCCGCGGCGCGGCCCCGTGCAGAAGAAGCCGGTTCCACCGGATCAAACTAACGCCGAGAATTTTTATTACGTGAAGCAGATGCAGGCCAAGACACCGATGGTGTTCGTTTTGCGGGACGGCGAAACGCTCCATGGGACCATCGAGTGGTATGACAAGTGCTGCCTCAAGGTGAATCGTAACGGCGAACCGAACATTCTGCTCTACAAGCCCAGCATTAAATACATGTACAAGGAAGGCTAGCCGGCCGTCTCGCCGCGTGTGCGGCTACTGTGCGCCAGGCGATAGGCACGGCGTTCCCCGGCTTCACGATAGCGGCGCTGTTCTTCTTCCGATTCGGGAATCACCGGCACAATCGGAGTGGGCTTTCCGTTTTGATCGAGCGCCACGAAAGTCAGATAGGCGGAACAAGTGTGCAGCCGCCGCCCGGTCAGCAGATTCTCGGTCGTCACCTTCACACCGATCTCCATGGACGTGCGAAAAACCCGGTTTACCGATGACCGCAACACGACCAACTCGCTCACATGCACGGGTTGATGGAACTGCAGGCTGTCGACGGAAAGGGTGACAACGGGTAGGCGGGCGTGGCGAATTGCGGCTAGGGCGGCGGCCAGGTCCACCAGGTGCATGACCTTTCCGCCGAGTATGTTGCCAAGGGCGTTCACGTCATTGGGCAGGGCCAACTCGGAATATTCCGAAATTGATTCCCGTACCGGCTTACCGTTAGTCATTGTTTTTGAGATGCGAGTCAGCGCGCCAAAGCTTCGTTTTTGCGCCGCAGGTAGCTTTCCACGTAGGCCTCAGCCTGGCGCGCCAAGATCTCGCCGGTGGGCGGCTGGAGAAACCGGTTGCCGCTGCGCGCATACTGCAATGGGCCATGCGCGAAGGGATGATGATCGCGCTCCACAACGTAGTAGAGTCCGAGGGAAGCGCCGTCGTCGCTGGCGATCGTAAAGCGAACGGCATCGGGCCCGGAATCGTTTGCGGGAAAGCAGTCGCAACGGCCGCGCGCATATCCCAGGTAGCACAGGGGACGGAGCTGCGCTTCCTCCGGCTGCCGCGGTTCGCCCGCAACTGCGCGACAAACGCCGGACCACGCGTCGCCGAGCGGCAGAGTGGCGGACGCTGCGCTCAGATCTCCTGGATGCCGTTCCACGGGGTAGAAATAGGGGCAGGCCATTTCGGAGGTATAGTAGCACAAGCATGGCGACGACTCGGCTGGAAGTGCTCAAGAGCATGGTGGCGCAGAACCCGCGTGACAGTTTCTCGCGTTACGGGCTGGCGATGGAATACCGCAACCGGGGAGATCTGGAAGCGGCCATGGGCGAGTTCCAAGCCTTGATGGCAGCCGATCCGGACTACGTGCCGGCGTATTTCCACGGCGGGCAGACGCTGGAGAAACTCGGCCGGTTGGAGGAGGCGCGCGCGATCTACCAAAGTGGGGTGGAAGCGGCTATACGCAAAGGCGATCATCACGGGCGCAGCGAGATGCAGGCCGCGCTGGACATGCTCGGGTAGCGGAAGCGTGTAGAATAGTAAGGTTCGGGCCGTGGCGCAGCCTGGCTAGCGCGCTTGCTTGGGGTGCAAGAGGTCCCGAGTTCAAATCTCGGCGGCCCGACCAGTTAAACCCCTCAACATCAATACTTCGCTCGCCTCCGAAAACACCGCAGGAGGGCGAGTGTGCTCGAAAATGTGCTTGAAATTGTTTAGCTCGCTTCTTGTGTGCTCGAAATTCCCCGCTCGTTCGCCTGACGGTCCAGCTTCGCCAGCGCCTCGCGCATCATTCCGAGCTTTGCCTGACTGTACAGCTTGAATACTTCTGCATCGCCCTGCCGCAACATCTGCGTCACCATATGATCGGCGACGCCTCCCGCGCTCAGCCGGGTAGCGAACGTGTGCCGAAGCTCGTACGGGGCGAAGTAGGGTACGCCCGCTTTCTTCAGCGTTGCCGCCCAGACTTTGCGCAGATTGGTCATATACGGCCTCTGCGCCGCCAGCTTGGGGCTGGGGAACAGATACTCGCTTCCGGGCGTCTCCTCCATTTGACGCCGGAACGCCTCTCGGGCAGCTTGGGTCAGTGGCATGTCGCCAATGCCGTTCACCGTCTTCGAGTCCGCGATGTGCACCAATCCGTTTTCGAGATCGACTTGCTCCTTCTTCATGGGAAGGAGTTCCTTCTTGTACCGCAGCCCCAATTCCGAAATGATCGCAACGATATTCCTCAAGTAGCTGGGCGCGGCGATCTCGATCTTCGCTTGTTCGGTCGCCGTCATGTAGTGCGGCTTCCGGGTTGACTTCCTCACTGAAACGGGGAATTCTACCGCGAGACAGGGATTGGCGGCGAGCCGCTTCTGCTTGACCGCAACATTTAGGATGTGCGACAAGATCCTGAATTCCTGGTGTGCCGTTGCGGGCTTGATCTTCCCGCGCAACTGCAGTCCGAACTTCGTGTGTATCCTTCGCCCGGACTGGAGACGATCCGCCAGGTAGTTCTCGACCGCTTCGGCAGTGATCTCCGATAGAGCGAGTTCTCCGAACACCGGCCTGAGAAACTTCAGCGCATTTGAATTTTGTTGGTGGTTGCCAGCGCTTCGGAATGGCGGTTTCGAACGCCGCTCCAGAAACCAATCGGCCCACTGATTGAATGTGAGCTGTTTGCTGGTCAAGACGGTCGATAGGCGTCCGTCGTCTCGTGCGTTGAGGCGATCCCGAAGAAATCGCTCGGCCTCCTGACGATCGGATGTGCCTGCCGACTCCCGTACGATTTCTCCTTTCTGGTCCTTGTAGCGGACCTGCCAAAGCTCCGAATTCTTCCTTCGATAAACCGCGCCGCCAAGTGACGGCGGCCGTCCTCTCTTAGCCACTGATTCCTCCATTGACGTGAAATTGCTGGCGCCACGACTCCAGTTCCGACAACCGGAACCGGATCGCGCGCCCCATCATCCGAAAATGGGGAATCTGCTTCCGCTCAACATAAGCATAGACCAGAGACGGGCTGACACCAAGAAACCTTGCCGCCTCTTTGACATCCACTGGTACCTCGAAGCTAGAAAGGCTTGAGCCTTCGTTAATCGATAATCCGCCCATCATCGATTCACCGCGCATGATGGAAAGAGGTGTTCGTATGGCATCGCAGAGGTAATCCAGCCACGCCTCACAGCAGTTTCACGAGCGGGGTTGGGAGAAATCATTGGGAGCACTCTTTCTGCATATCGACAGTTGCGGTGTGCCCTTGAAGCGTGACCAATCGCCGCTGCATTGGCTTGCCGTAAATAACATTTCCATCTTGTGCATTCAATAGCTTGGAGGGATAGCGAGGCGCTCTCCAAGTGGAAAACCGGACAATAATGGGCCAACTGCGCAACGCGGAAAACGAGTCCACATCGTGATTGAGGAAGGCGCCTAGGTCTTGACCAGACCGGGCGGACGTATGGCATAGTTTGCCATGCCCCCAGCGTCCCCGAGCACAGCTATCGCGTCCGATTCCCCCATGAGCCCAAAGAGAGCTTTTGCTGGGCTGACCTTGCGATCCTCAAACATGTCCAGGCGAAGTACGGTCCAGACACTGCGGATCGGTACCCTCCGCAGAAGGCCCCTCCAACGGCGCATTCCACGACTGGGATGCCTCGTCTGAGGGCCTTTTGTGGCTCTGGGATATCGAAACGGCCTTCTGGTAGATTGATCCTTCCGGGCACGCCGCCGTCGGAAAGCTGGCCCAAGGTCGCTGTTGATCGTTAAGAAGGGACAAGTGCCTACGCTACAATCGACGTTTGCCAATGCCGCTGACCGTCTTCAACGCCGAAGGCGTACCCGCCAACCGACGCGAGCGGATCGAGTCCGCTGTCCAAGCCGGCGGCAAGCACCTGTCGGTTTCCTACGAGGCCTGGATCGCAACTGATCCCTTCCGCGGCGGCATGCGCGTTCTCATCACTCGCCCTCAGGGCTTCGAGCGGGTCGTGCAGTTCGACGCTGACGAGCAGCCTGCGGAGATCACCCGCCGAGTTCGCGAAACATTGGACGAGTGATGCGGGCCGCGTCCGGACTTCTCGTGGAAACGGATAGGCGGAACCTTGGGCGTTTTATCAGTCCTGATCTTGGCCAAGCTGCGTAACTCACGCATTCAGAATGGATTCCGAGCAGGCGAGCGGCGCGACATGGCTTACTGCGTCTCGCGATGCCCTGACCAGCACTTTCCGGATAAAAAGCGCTGGGCGGGCTATGAATCGTAGCGCCGGAGCGCGAAGGTAGCGCGTGAGTTCCGCAGTCGTACTCGGATCTTCGCCTACACGACCCTAGGTCTGCGCCCCAGCCTGTGCGCTCTCGATAAATCGCCGCGCCACTTCTCCCAACCGCTGCCGGCTGCGGCGGCTGGTCAGACGGAGGTGGGAGTACGCCTGTTCTTCCGACAGTCCCTGCGAGTTCCGCAAGAGCGATTTGGCCTCTGAGATCAGTCTCCGCTCCCGGAGTTGCATTTCCATTTCGTGAGCCTTTTCCTCCAGGAGGGTTTCCAACCGGTGCGCCTGCGCAACCATGGCTACGTGCGCGGCCATGAGTTCGGTGGCATTGGGAACCGGGCGATCCAGAAACCCGCGCGCACGATCCGCGATTTTGAGGTCGGCCAACTCCCCACGCAGGCGGCTGACGTGTGCGGTGAGAACCAGTAGCCGCTCGGAAGTTTCGGAAAAACCCCAGACGTTTCCCATCGTTCTGGCCATGTGTTCGAGGCGGGTGCGGATGTGCTCCGGAACTAGTGGCGACGCAAATACCCAGGCTATCTGCCCCACGTCGCGTTGCTCCACCTGCAACGGGAAACTCACTACGGTTTGCCCGTCTTCGTCCCGGTCCGGCACTGACGAACCACATATGGAAAGACAAACCGGACTCCCGTCAGGGCGGTTCGAGTACAGAGCGTACCCGTCTGCGCCGGCTTCGCGCATGGCCAGCAAAGCGAGTGGACCGAGGCTGGCCGCGTACTCTGGTTTCATGGCCTATTTCTTCTCCGGCTTCACCAGTTTTCCGCCATCAGCCTCGTAACTTTGAGCGCCGACTGCGCCGGCCACGCGGTAGCCATGCGCCTCCAGCGCGGCCGCGGCCTTCGATGCGCGGGCAGCGTGATTCGAGATAGTAATCACCGGTCGATCTTTGGGGATCTCGGCCAGGCGTTTCTCGACATCTGCCACTGGAATGTTGACGGCTCCGGCAAAACCGCCGACGTCGACGATTTCCTGAGGATTGCGCACATCCAGCAGAAATACCGATCCGGGTTTAGCTACCAGCTTGTCGAACTCGGCCCGCGTGAGTGTTTTGATCTGAGAGGCCGTGGGCACGCTCGCCTGGCTGTTGGGTTTGGTAGTTTCGCCCTGCTGCGCAAATGCCGCGGCGGCGAACAGTGTGATGACGATAATTGGACGCATTGTGATTCTCCCTCTTTCTTTCCTATTTACTGGTGTTCTCGGATCGCAGCGACCGGTCAATGTCGTGCATGCCTTCATAGCACGCCTCTTCCCATGCTTCGTAGTGCTCATCATCGTGGGTGGGATTCGACTCGCCAAAAATCCCGCGCTTCATGTCCAAACCAAACGTCCAGGGCCGTGTGTAGACGGAAGGGTCCTCGAACCGGGCTTCGTATCGAAGATTGTTGGCATCCCGGAATTCGAATCGCTCTACGACATGTAGTTTGTCGCTGGCGAAATCGCCGGCGCGGCTCAGGCGGCCTTTCGAGTTGTTGTTGGTAACATCGACCACCAGAGTGTTCCCCTCCCAACGGCCGCGCGAATCGCCCATCCAGAGCTTGATGTTTTCGCCGACATGCGGCCGGCCATCGAGCGGAATCACGCGAGACACATGGCTTCCCTCGTGCACGAAAACCACGTAGCCGGGGTATTGCAGAATCTGTACGTCATGCCAGGTCAACTGGCGGACCGGTCCCAGCGGCCAGCAGAGCTGCTGCGGGTCGATGAACTCCGGCTTGGTGGGTTCAAAGTAATTCGCCAGCAGATTTTTCTGCCGCTCCCGAGCCCACGGCTGGTAGGGAACCTCGCCGTCCGGGGTGTCGATGACTCTGCTGGCGGCTTTGGGCGGCGGAGGACGCCGGCCAACCCGGCCCTCCGGTGGATCGATGCAGCCAACCTCGCCGCGGGGGTTCGTCAAACAACCCATTCCGTAAACCACGGTCAGCCAAAAACCCTGCACATCGGGCTGACCGTCCGCTGTGCGCTTGGGAGTCCAGGAATGCGGCGTTTGCCCGAAGAGATGAATCGCCAGCAACGGCAGCGCTACGTAGAAAGTGAGTCTCGTTTTCATATAATTCCTCTCGGCGTTATGTCACGCCGGCGACGGTTACGTCCGTTCCGGATCTCGTCGCCGGTGAGCTACGGATAATATTGCTCGGTATCGAAGGCATAGCATTCGTAATCGAGCAGCTGAAAGTTCTTCTCCTTATGCCGGTAAAGGATCATATTCATGTTCCACGGCCTCGTGAACACTTTGGGATCCTCAATCGTCACTGTGTAGTTGATGTGATCGGGGTCGGCGAGCGTGTACCGTTCGACTACATGCAGGTCCTCGCTGTGGAAGTTGCCGGCGCGGTCGAACCATGTCCGGTCGTTGAAGTGGACATTGTCGACGACCAACGTGTCATCCTCCCAATGACCGCGTGAGTCGCCCATCCACCATTCGATCGGACCCTTGGGATGCGTAGTGCCGTTGGTGTAGATGAAGCGATCCGCATGCGCATACTCGTACAGAATCAAGGTGCGGTCGGGCGCCTGGAAGATTTGAAACGGGTGACCTGCGTACGTGATGCGCGGCACGCCCAGCAGATAGCACTTCGCTTCCGGGTCGGCAGTCGCGCGGTTCTCGTAGTTCTCTTTCTTCTTGGCTAGCGCCCACGGCTGGTAGGGGATCTCGTTGCCCTCAACTACCCCTTGTCCGCCAGGGACATCCTTCTGCGCGATATGGTCTTGAATGTCGAAGGCTGCCGTGTTCACAGCCTGCCAGTAGCCGGAGAGATTGGGTTTGCCGTTTGCCAGGCGAGGGATGGCGGCAGAAGCCTTTTGGGCGTGAGCCGGCGCCAGCCAAAGACCCGCTGCCACAAGGGCTGCCAGCGCCGGTGTTCGAAATGAGCTCTTTTGCATGGTGTGTTCGCTTTCTTATTCCGGATCGGGCGCGCCCGTTCCGGACGATCCCACCAGCAGGTTCCGGCCATCCGGCAACTTTACGCTGGTGCCATTAATCGTGGGGGAGCCGTTTTTCGCGCGGTAGCCTTTCACCACCACCTCGATGCCGGGAGGGAAATCGGTTCGGCGCAGACCACGGCGTAACATCGCGTTGGGGCTGCCGAATTCGATGGCCCAATCGATCACTTTGCCGTTTTCCTCTTCGGACTGCACATAGATCCAGCCATGCGGGTTCACCCACTCGACCTTGGTGAGGTTGCCCTTGAGTGTGATGGGTTGGTTGGCGTCGTACTCGGCGGCGAACGCGTGGTGCGCGAACGCCGGAGCCGCAGCCAGCAAAACGCCGGCCGCTATGCTGAGAAGAATTCGTGTTTTTCGCATACTATCTCCTTTTCCTGATGACTCAGTTAGAACAAGAATTTGAGCCCAATCTGGTTATCTCGGGGCGTTCCGGCCGAAGAGATCTGTCCAAACAGTGGGCTGCCTACAACGGCGTTGGGCGCTCCCAAGGCCGGCGTATTGGTCGCGTTAAATGATTCCAGACGAAGCTGCGCGCTGAGACGCTCGGTGAAGTGGAAGGTCTTGCTGGCGGCCAAGTCAAGATTGACCAGGCCCGGCGCGCGCAGGATATTACGGCCGGCATCGCCAAACGTATACTTCGCGTTGGCCACAAACGCCGCGGTATTGAACCATTCCTGCACGGTGGGGTTGGCCAGTTGCCAATTGCCGACGACATTGGGGCGATCGTTGTTCCCCACCACGCTGCCCTGGCCGGTATTGGAAGGATTGCCGTTCACCGTGAGATTGACGGGAATTCCCGAATCGACCGTGACGATCGGACCCACGCTCCATCCCCCCAGAATGGCGTTGGTCACGCGGTTCCAGTGCGCGCCGAAGGTTTTCGCCCGGCCGAAGGGCAGCGCGTAAACGGCGCTTCCCACGAAATGGTGCGTCATGTCCTGGCTGGAAACGGCGCGGTCGGCGGCCCAGTCCCACGGAATCTGAACGCCGCCCGACTGGTTTTCGCCCAGCGCAATACTTTTCGAATAAGAGTAAGCCGCAATGAACGTCAGGCCTTTGGCGTAGCGCTTTTCCGCCTTAGCCTGAAGCGCGTTGTAGTGGCTGTAGCCATCCTTCTGTATGCGGATCACATCCGCCAGGCTCACGGTGTACGGCGTTCCAGGGAAGAGGGTGGATTTGTAGAGCCGATTGGCGTTGGTATTGCCGGCCTCTGGGGGCGCGGGATTTCCATCGAATTGACGCCAGGCGTGTTCCAGGTTGTTGCCGTAGTAACCCACTTCGATCAGGATGCCGCCCGCCAGTTGCCGCTGGATATTGAAATTCCACTGCTGCGCCATCGGCCAACTACCGCTCAGGTCGTCGGAAACCAATAATAGGTTCGTCGCGTTGGCCGGCGATAATGCGCCAGCAGGGAAGCCTTGACTCAGAATCAAAGAAGGGATATTAGGGTTGGTCGCAAGCTGCACTTGGAGGTGGTAAGGCGGATTGATCTGCAATGACTGCATGCCGCCGGGTGTGGTGACGTTGGAGTAGAAGATGCCATAACCGCCGCGCACAACGGTTTTGTTATCGGGCAGGCTATAGGCGAATCCGAAGCGTGGTGCGAACTGATGGTAATCGATTCCTTGCAGGGCTCGGCTCGCCCGATCGCTGCCCTGCGAACCGGCCAGGACGAGTGGGGGAGCCGCCCGGTTGGCGTCGATTTCGAAATTTGCCATCTTATTGAAGTTGTCCACCACCGGCATGTTCAACTCGTAGCGCAGCCCGATGTTCAACGTGAGGTGCCGGCTTACTTTCCAATCGTCCTGGACAAAAAAATTCGGCAGCGGTTGCCGTAAAACCACGGCTTCAAAGTTGGAGAGTGTCCCGAGGGATGAGGTGCCCAGCAGAAAATCGGCCAGCGCGTTTCCTCCCGCCAGGGTCAATGGATTGCGTGTGTATTGGCCGTTGAAATTAAAAATCCCGTTGCTCTGTTGCGGGCTGAAGAAGTTGGTTTGCAGCCAGTAGGCTTGCGCGCCGAACTTGAACGTGTGCTGTCCCTTGGTCCAGGTGAGGTCGCCCGATAACTGGCGGGCCTGGGTGCCGGCGATATTCCCTAACCCGCCTCCTCCCAGGCCGGTAAGTCCGGTAATGGGGGTGCTCACCGAGCCGCCCGGAATGCTGAGATCCACGCCTGGAAGACCGATCAGCGCGTTTAGGTTCTGGTTTTCGAGGGTGCCGAAAACCGAGAGCAATGAGTTCCATCCGACACGAATGGAGCTCAGCAAAGTCGGGGACCAGATCCGGTTATAGCCGAAACCGAAGCCTTCGCTAGTGATGTCGGTGGTGGTGGCAGAGGTATAGTAGCCCACCTGCGAATTTGGCGGCAGAGTCGAGACCGGTCCGTTATTCTGTATCTGCGAACTATAGCGAAAGAAAAAGTTCTGCTTGTCGCTGAGGATTTCGTCGCCTCGGAGATCCCAGCGGCGCGGGTCCTGATTCTCCGGGCTCGCATACACGTAGTTGTTGGTGGCCCCTGGCGTTTGGGGTAGGGGATACCAGTTCAAAATCTTGAGCGCCACCGGATCGAAGCGGGAAAGCGGAATCTGATTGCCGGGAAACTGCTGGCGTGTGCCGGTGGCGGCGTTATAAGTACTCGGATCATAGATCGTTCCCGGAAAAATGCCCTGCCGCTCGGCGAGGGTGGGCACTGTATCGACTTCGGTGGTGCTTTGCCGGACCCGGTTGATTTCGAAATCCCCGAAAATAAAAAGCCGGTCGCGCACGATGGGCCCGCCGGCACTGGCGCCGTAATCGTTCCGCTTGTACGGCGATTTGTAAGTGGCGAAAAGATTCTTGGCGTCCAGCGCCTCGTTTCGCAGAAATTCGTAGGCCGTGCCGTGTAGGCTGTTAGTCCCGGATTTGATAGAGACGCTTACCACCCCCGAAGAAGAGCGGCCAAATTCAGCCGAGTACCCGTTGGTGGCTACCTTGAATTCCTCAATAGCGTCGATCGAAGGCTTGATGACCTCTTTTTGGTTCCCGTAGGTGTACCGGATGGTTTGGTTGTTGTTGTCGATCCCGTCCAACAAAAACGCGATCGCGTAACCATTTTGGCCGCCGGCACTGATCCCCACTCCGCTGTCGGACGGGATAGTGCCGGACGACAGCGCGGCCAGTTGCAGGTAGTCGCGCCCATTGAGTGGAAGATCGACGATCTGCTGGTTGTTGATGACTGTACCCACGGTGGCATCGGCGCTCTGCAGAAGTGGCGCGGCCGCCTCCACGTCCACGGTTTCGGTAACCTGGCCCAACTCCAGTACCGCATCCAAGCGGCGTACGTCACCGATGTCGAGGACTACACCTTTCTGATGGAAGCGCTTGAAGCCTGGCGCCTGGATGTCGATGGTATAGTCGCCAATGCGCAAGGGCGGCGTTCGGTACTCGCCGCGGTCGTCCGTGTGGACCTGGCTCGAAGCGTTGGTAGCGATGTGCGTGAGTGTGATGATGGCTTCAGAGACCACGCCTTCAGTCGAGTCGTGAACCGAGCCGACAACGATGGCCGTGCCGCCCTCTTGCGCCAAGGCACTGAACGCTGACAGTAGTAAGCTTCCGAGTAAAGCAACAAAACGCGTTGACATATTCTTTCGTCCTTAATGAAGTTCGTCCAGACACACCTCTCCCCTCGGTCGTTTGCCACGTGACGTCTTGGAGGCGAAAGATTGAAAACTAGTGGGAAGCCTGCGTTGGATTCCCGTTTCCCGCGCGTGTCATCGTGAGCGCGGGTGGTGCTTTGTCATCTCCGAAATTGCTGACCAGGTATTCGAGCACAGCCTCACGATTCTCGATCGGCGCGCCCCAACCGGCCATTTTGTCCAGTTCACGGTTCCACGCGGCCTTAGTCAGCCGCTGTGAATGAATGATGCGGACGCTGTGACACGCGATGCAGTTGCTTGCCTCCTCCTTCTGCCCTAATTCGACCGTGGCAGGATCGGCGCATAGCGCCGGCGCGACAAACCCGGCCAGGACCCACATTACTTTTCGTTTCATGATGCCTTCTCCACAATTACGCCGATACGATCGATAGCGTTATAGAGGTAACCCGAGGGGTTCCACCTTGCCACGATCGGTTGCACGCGGCCCGCGGAATCGGTTGCGCGCGAAAGGATTGTGTAATAGCCGGGGTCGGACGGCTGCCAGTTAAGACGCCACAGCCTCCAGGCGAATGGTAGCTTGGGCGCCGAAAGCTCCGCCTCGCGCCATTTGCTCCCTCCATCCGTGGAAACTTCCACCCGTTCAATTGCCTCTTCGCCGGCCCAGGCGAAACCGCGAATCGCGATGGGGCCAAGCGCCACCTTCGATTGGTCTTCCGGCGCGGTAATGCTCGACTTTACCGGCATCCCTTCGATTACTTCCAACTCGTCAGGTTTGGCCGGCGTTCCGGGCGGAAGGTTGTACTTCGGAAAGCGGTAGCCGGGGTTCATGAAGAACCCGTTGTTTCGAATATCGGTGATCGAAAGGCGGACCACCCATTTGACTGAGCTCGTTCCGTCCCAGCCTGGAACAATCAGGCGCACCGGAGCACCGTGCAGATCGGGCAGTGGGCCGCCGTTCATCTCCAGCGCCAGCAGCGTTGCCGGGTGTAAGGCTTTCGTCATGGGAAGTGAGCGTACGAAGTCTGGTGTTTTGGCCACACCTGAATCGGCGCCGTCGATTTCTACATAGGCGGCGGAAGATGCGCCCGCAAGCTTCAGGACGTCGCTCACTCGCGGCCCTTTCCATTCGGCATTCCCGATCGCGCCACGGCCCCATTGAATGCCAGGCACTTTCGGGCTGTAGAAGGCGCGGCCATTGCCAGTGCACTCGATCACGGCAGGGACGGTGTACTGTGGCAGCCTACGAAGGTCTTCCAGGGTGAGTTCCAGCGGCTTGGCAACCATGCCATTTACTGTGAGCCGGAACGCGGCCGATTCGATGGGCCTAGGCCGGGGAAGATGTTGCCGTACAAAAAAGCTATCGGTCGGCGTCAGCCATGTACCGAAGTAGCGCACCGGCGTCTCCAGGTCTTCCGGCAGATCATTATGCAAGATCATGGGCCGCTTCCCGAGGATGGCAGGGGGTTCGTCCTCCCCTCCACGCATAAGCCGCGCGGCAGTAGCCGTGGCCAGTGCAGCAAGAATTTCGCGACGATTGAGCGTCAGCATGCTCTCCATACTCCTGATGTTGTTGGGGAATTCGGACTGTTTGAATCTAGAAGCAGCAGCCGCAACAACCGCTTGCTGTAGTGATGGGATATGGCCGCACGATCATCGCAATGTCTCCTATTGGTGTCGTCGGTCGCATCAGAGGGACCTCGCCCGCAACGGCAAATCCCGAGGTGCCGGTCATTTGCGGGTTAATGGCTACTTACTTGATCGATAATATGGCATATGCAGGTGTACGTCAAGCAGAATCTATGCGAAACTGAGCGGGAACGGTCTAGAACCGTCCGGTGCCAAATGCCCAGGTAGCGTTCTTTTGGGTACGCGAGGCATAAAGACCGAGATACCCTTGCGTCCATCCATGAACCGCTCCGTCTGAATTGTTGGAAATCGTGTGCAGTGCCGGACGACCTCCCAGTCGGCCTTTGTTTCGCGATGTCGCGCTGTCGTTCCGTTCGTCCGTTTTGTCGGCATCGCAACTTTGATGAGGGCAGCCCGTCGGCGCCCGGATCGGCTGTGCCATGCGCGTTTCAAGTAAGCCGCTGGCGCGGCGGACGCTACGCGTTGCCGGGTAGTGCGGCCGTGATCTGAGAAGTGTAAATGTGTGGGTCACAAGGAGGTCCCTGTGACCCGTTTACGAACCATGATGCTGGAAGAGCTCCAGCGTCGAAATTACTCTCAGAGTACTGCGCGGGCTTACGTCCGTGTGGTGCGCGAATTGGCCGCGTATTTCCGACGGCCGCCCGACCGGCTCGGCCCCGAGCACATGCGGTTGTTCCAGGCCCATTTGTTTCAAGAACGGAAGCTGAACGCCCGCACGGTGGTGCAATACAGTGCCGGCCTGCGCTTCTTCTTCGTGAAGACGCTGAAGCGGCACTACATGCTGGAGAACATTCCTCTGCCGAAAGAGCCGCGCAAACTGCCAATGGTGTTAAGCCAGCGGGAAGTCACCACGCTGATCGAATCGGCTAGCAGCCTCATGCATCGCGCGATGCTGATGACGCTCTACTCCACCGGAATGCGCTGCGCGGAGTTATGCCACCTGAAAGTGAGCGACATCGACAAGGAGCGCATGGTCATTCACATCCGCCAGGGGAAAGGACAACGCGACCGTGATGTCGATTTGACTGAAAGCCTGCTGGAAACCTTGCGCGAGTACTGGCGTTGGATGAAGCCCAAGACCTATTTGTTCCCGGGGACCATCAAGGGCTGGCGCGCGGATGTGCCGATCACGGGCAAAGTGGTTTGGGCAGCATGCCGTCAAGCAGCCGACCGGTCCGGCATCCAAAAACGCATCTATCCCCATTTGCTTCGGCACTGCTACGCCACGCACTGGCTGGAAGCCGGGGGAGACCTGCTGGTCCTGCAGAAGTTGCTGGGACACGCCAAACTCGAAGACACGGTCCAGTACTTGCACCTGTCCCGGCGACACCTGCTGGGTGTGGCCAACCCACTAGATAACCTGACGATGACCACCACCGCTCAGCAAGCCAAGCGTTCCCGGCTGAAGAAAAAGAGATGAAACCGCCCACCTTGGAGGTGGCCGACATCATCCGTTCCGCGGGCGACAGCTTTATCGGGCGAACCGAGTGGCATCTGGGCTGGCAACAGCTCAAGGTGTTACGGGCCATCAAGCACTGCCGCACGGCAGCGCTCGGCGGTCATCTCGATCAATGCTCCCGATGCGGCCATCGTGCCATCTCCTTCTTCACTTGTCGCAATAGGCACTGCCCAAAGTGCCAAACCAACGCCCGCAACCAGTGGCTCGCCGCTCGCTCCGGCGAGTTACTCGGCGTCAGCTATTTTCATGTGGTCTTTACTCTGCCTCAGGAACTGGCCGCACTCGCTCTACAGAACAAGCGGGCCATCTATGACTTGCTATTCCAGGCCAGCGCGGCCACCCTGAGCGAGATTGCCGCCGACCCCCAACACCTCGGTGCGGAGATCGGTTTCCTCAGCGTGCTCCACACCTGGGGACAGAATCTTCAAGCTCATCCGCACGTACACTGCGTGATCCCCGCCGGCGGTCTGTCGCCAGACCACTCGCGCTGGATCCATCCCAAGTACCACTTCTTCCTGCCGGTGAGAGTACTCAGCCGTGTCTTTCGCGGCAAGTTCGTCGCCGGGCTGAAGCGCCTGTTCCGTCAAAAGAAACTCCGCTTCCATGGCCGGGTCCAACATCTGACGGAAGCCAAGCTCTTTCACCGCTTCCTGAGACAGTTGTTCCGGCAGGATTGGGTAGTCTACGCCAAACCGCCATTCGGCGGACCGGAATATGTTCTTCAGTACCTGGCCCGCTACACCCATCGCGTCGCCATTTCCAACCACCGGCTCATCTCCTTGGCAGATGGCGAGGTCACCTTCCGGTGGAAAGATTACGCTCACGGCAACAAGAAGCGCAAAATGACCGTCACGACCGACGAATTCCTGCGCCGGTTCTTGCTGCACGTGCTACCCCACGGCTTTGTGCGCATCCGCCACTTTGGCTTCCTCGCCGCGCCGCGGCGCCGAAAGTCCATCGCGCTGTGCCGCCAACTGCTGGCGCAAGCGATTCCCCAACCGCGCTCTCCTACGCCAACGGCAACACCGCCGACCGCCGCCTGGCCGTGCCCGTGTTGTGGCGGCGCCATGATCCTCATGGAGAAGCTCACTGCTCGTCAGATCCACTTGCGATCCCCTGAATGGAACTCTATGAACAGCTCGTAGACTCAATTGCCGAGGTCCAAATCTTACATCGGTTGGTCACTCACACTCGACGTGTGTCTGCACTCGTCCCGCTCCCAGAAATGTCTATGACAGTGCTCCCAATCCGAACCCGCAACCAGCCATCGGCCCCCGCGCGGGTCGATCGAATCTGCCGAAAGGTGCTCTCCAAGCTGTACCCGAGTACCAAAACAGCAATCAATACCCATAGCTGCCGCGTCCGCCGCAAACGCCAGCCGCTTACTTGAAACGGTCTTATCGAAAGCGCGCCGGCCGGAAGTGCGCGGCTGCGCCTCAGTCATGGTCTCCGGCGCACTTCCGATAAGATCTATCGTTTCTCGTTCCTAATCGATCAAACCGCTCCAACCGTTGGTACATCAGCGGCTTGGGCGTACGACAGCAAGTTGGGAATCGGAGGGAGGTCGCTGGCGCTATAATCGGCGAGTATGCGAGGGCAATGCCCGAAGTGCGGTGTCGTGAAGATTGTTAGCCACGGGGATGTGTGCCCAAACTGCGGCGTGCAAATGCGGCCGACGGCAGTGAGCAAGCCCCCTGGCAGCAAGCCATCCATCCGGCACAAACGATATCGAGGCAAACAGAGTCGGAAAAGTTCATCCAAGTAACTGTTGTGGCTGGCTCTGTTGGCTCCGCCCAAGACCGCCGGAAATGGCTCCGTTTCTCGCCGCCCCTGACCAGATAAATTGTTTCGAGCACAAGCCGTGGTCGGAACCGGTGGTCGGAACCGGTAGCCTTCGTCACGCATCCCGGTTAGGATCGAGCACTGGGGAAGCCATGAATCAATCCACATGAGCGTATAGTCGCGGAATGTCAACGTGTCCGGACCCGTTGGACACCATGAGGAACCGTCGGGCGTTTTTGCGTCAAAGTGCAACGATGTGAATGGGATTCCTCTGCCCTTCGCGACATCACGTGGGTTAGCCGTGCGCCGGTTCCCAATGCGGATAGTTACAAGCAGTCGACGCACCGTCCCTGGGCGCGTTACAGATTTGCTCCGGTTGCGACGCTCGCACTTCCCGTCCCAAAAAGGGTGATTTTCGCGCTTCCCTCCCCTTGCTGGTGAGGGGCATCGCACTGTTCAATGCGAATGGCGGGGCGGTTGAGATACACTCGACCAAATGCAACCCGAGGAACCGAAAAAAGGCCGCTCGTGGAAGAGGCTCGCTATTCGCGCAAGTGCAGGCGGGTTCGGCTTTGGCGTCGGGGTGGCGGTCATTGTGCTCGTTTTCATCTGGTATTCGGGGCGCCCGAAGAGCTGGGACACCCGCGCTCTGCGCGTTAAGGGCGTCCGGGCCGAGGGGTTGTTTCTGATGGGCGAAAAACTAGAAGAGAAGAGCACGGGAACAATGTTTACAGTTGATCTAGAGAATACTACAGGGGCAGACTTAACGCTTCCGCAAACCCTCACGGTAATGCAGACGACAAAGGGAACAGGTGCGCTTCGTTCCTTGCTTAAGTTCGAGAAGGAATACTTTCTTCCCGGCCACCACGTCGTGAGTGTCGTATTAGAAAACGATGAACTGTGCGCGGCAAAGGTTGAGGCGCAGACTTGTTTCGACAGCTATTTTAAAGACCAAAGCGAAATCGTCGTTTTCGATGAGTTGCACAAATATGAAATTCGTATCGGCATACCGGCATTGACGCCGCCCAAACCGACCCGCTACTCAGTGCCAGTTGAAACCCGCTAACGCGTGTCTTTCAAAGACGAAGGCTTATCCGGCGCGACCGCGAAGCGTCCTGCTCTGCAACGTTGCCTGAAACGTCTTTTGGCACCAGACGCCGCAGGGTTGACAGATCCAAGTTGACGCAATGTCGGCTATGGTGAGATTGGCTCGATCCAGCGTTCGGGGAACCGTGGCGGATAACGACTGGGCCATCAGGATCGCGGCCGGAATTGCGCCCGTGCAGCTGATCGGCTCGGCGATCCGCATTCCAGATGCCGATCCGTCGGCTCTGTCCGGATCGCGCGTAATCCACTCACAGCCGTGAAACTGTGGCTGAGGGCGACAGCGGCGTGCGAGTGGATAAGACTAGTGCGGAAACTGGCCAGTTCCGTCGATAGGCGCGACGGTCGGTGCTGAGCATGGTCGCGTGCGTTGGGAGACGTGGGTCCGCTAGAATTAGGATGCTTCTCGGCCATCTCCCGTTATGGGCACCAATGACCAAATCGCCGGCGGCCCATTTGCAGTAGACACATCCTCGGATCGACAGCCTGCACCTAATTCGGACGCGATAGCTCCGCGGACCGGCCACGTGTACTTTCTCTTGATGGAGGATCCGAATGACACCAAAAACGACCTAGGCCTTGTTAAGGTCGGCATCACAATGGGCGACGTGCTGCAGCGCATTGCCAGCCTCCAGACTGGCAATCCCTTCCGCCTTCGTTGCTTCACGTCCATCGAAACGCCCTGGCCCCGCGAAGTCGAATACTTCGTACATCGAACGCATGCGGCGAATATGCAAGCGAACGAATGGCTGCGATGCATGACGGATGGCCTTCAGAATATAGTCGAACATGCGAGAGAGGCGGCACGTCAGATTGAAGATCGTAAGTCGAAGGAGCGATTCTATGTTTCTCGCATATCGAATGGAGAGACACGATCCGCTACGCCTGAGGAGCGTGAGTTGCACGTCAAAGCTGGGAAACTGATGGCGGAACTCGTACCGGCGCGTCTGCGACTTAAGACAGCAGAGAACTGGCTCAAAGCTGCGACCGGCGGCACGTTGGGCATTGAGGGGATCGTACGAGCGCTCTTCGTTCCGGCGACCCTTCGCTTCGACGCGAATTTCGCTGAGTCGCAGTTTCCAAACCTCGCCTCCCAATGCCGCGTAGCGAGAATACGGGGCGCATTCAGATGGAGGGGGATGCCGAAGCCTTCTGCATCCGAGGCACAGCTTGCGACGCAGGCGGCGAGGGCTGCGAAAGCCTCCGATAGGGACGTTGTGCAGCGGAACGTTGTCCTGCGGGGTTGGACAGACCGAAGCCCAGATTCGGAGCGATGGCACGATGATTTTCTCCAGGCGACACGTGCGGCACATCAGCTTGAAGCGGAGCTTGCCTACCTTAAGACCGAACTGACTATACGACTGGGGGACTATGACGCGATCGACCAGGTGTGCAGCTTCAAGCGGCAGCTGGAATCGAGAATAGACCGTTCCGAATTCTGCAAGAGGTTCCCGGAAAAGGCAACACAAGTGCGCGAAGCAAGTCCCTCCGCACCTTCGGAAGATAGTCTATAAACACCGTTCGTACATTCTGGTCGCTCCGGTCGGATAGTCGGGCACTTGGAGAATGGGCGGAGAACCCGATAGGTACTGGGAAGTCGGCTTTCGTCCGCTGATCCCGTAACGTTGTTTCAGAACGGGCAGCCGCGCGGGCGCCGATTCCGGGCCCGTGGGCCCGGCGTGCTCGGTGCCGACTTCACCGGCATATGTTCCGGCTGGCCAATGACGAATCGGTGCGGAACTGCCAGCACGAACGTCTTCTCCGCCGCATAGTCAGCCAATGAAATGACGCGGCTCCTTCCCTTCAAAAATCCGAAGACCTCCCAATACCAGCAGCCCTCCTGCTCGAGGAAGTTCCGGAAACGATGTCCCTGCGTCGCCAGCTTTTCAACACGCTCGTAATTCTTTACACGCGCACGATCGAAATCCGCCTCTTTCGACGTAACTTCGGCCGCGACGTCAACATCACTCACTGGCTCGATCACGGGTTTTAACATACTCCCGAACAGAACCACCTTCGTTACCTTGCCGAGGAAATACGGGTCGTTGTTGACCTGTTCCACTCGACCAAGGAATTGCTGCAACGCTTTTTCGGCCGTCGCACGTGTGACCCGCTTGGCCGCCATGGCCGAGGAGAGAGTTAATCCCGCCTGGGTTATCGTCCACGCACCGCGACCGGCGGGCTCGATCAGCCCCTCAGATTTCAATGCCGTGATCAGGGCACGTCCGTTTCCGGGCGTCAAACCGGCCGCTACTTCCAATTCCGGCAGTCCCCATTGCAGCCGGCCGCGCAGATGCCGGAGCGTCGTGCGCACCAGAAGCGCCGGATACTTCCCGATCGTTCCCTTCGGTTCGATACGCATTTCGTTTAAGAATAGACCGATGCGGCCGGTTTGGCGACGGCGACCGATCGCTGCGCCCGCGACGCCCATATGCGATCCTGCGAGGCTCGCCCGGCTCCCTCGGCCCGGCCAAATGACTGCAACCGGACATATCGGGACGTATCCGCTGAACTGCAAGTAAGACATTGCGAATCAATTGTTTGGCCAGACTCCGCCGGCTGTAACGTGACCACCCGGCCCGATAGCCAGAGTTGACGCGCAACCGGCCCTATTTTTTCATAGCATCGGATTATCGGCCGTTCGGCGGTGTTTGGGGGGCAGCGCTCCGCGCCGAATCCCTTTCTTCGCACCTCAAAGCTGGTCGAAAAACTCCTGGAACAGTATGCTATATCCGCCCCTCGCAATAGCCCACGTCTTCTTGACCTCGGTGCTGGCCGCCCAAATGCGAAACGTCGACATCCAGCCCGCATACTCCGGATTAGCCTGCATACTCCTGCTGGCGAAGCCAACTGCGAAGAATACGTCTTCCATCAACTGGATCGCGTCAAGACAGAAGTAGAACGCTTTTCGGTCGACCTCGGGGTGTTTTCGCCTTGCTGCCTTAGGCGTTCGGTTGGGAAAGAATTCCGCGCCAACAAACTCCAGATCACTATCGCTAGCGATACGATCCATCAGGCTGCTGTACCGCTCCGTGAAATTGCCTGAGTTATCCGTGCCGCCGGCCGGGTGCCACTTGCGATAGAGATCCCGAAACAGCTCCAACAAACGCTGTTGCGCCGGACCGGTCGTAGGCTTCGTAATGCGGTCAAATGTCGCTGCGACCACGTGTTCGCCCAGTCTGCGATAACTTTCGAACTGGGATTCGGTGAAGAACTGGTCGCTGGTCGGCTCGTGCGGAAACACCGGGTGACTGCCTTGGTATTCCTGGATGTCCTCCGGCTCGTCGCCCGTCATGCTGGCTTTGAAGTAAACCAGCCAGCCGTGCATATGCGCCTCCAATTCTTTTGGATTTCGGGGAGCGGCCTCCGCACACATCGGGAAAGCGGCTCCCATTTCCGCCTCCGGATAGCGAATGGTACCCACCACGCAATGGCCTTTGCTGTATGGACTCTCCTTCGTGGGTTTTAGCGAATCGATATCAATATCGATCTCTACACCGAAATCAGCACGGCACTTGCGAATCGCGCCGCCCAGCGCCTCGAACGAGTAGTGCGGGTCTTCTTCCGCATCGCCTGCAATGATGTAGCGGCAGCGCCGACGAACCAGTTCGTACAATCCCAGATTCTCGAAGTGTCCGCCATCGGAGAGGTTCACGTAGTTACTGCGGTTGGTGGTCTGGGCGAACAACTCGGACAAGAGGCTCATTAACGCGAATGTCGGACCCGGGCGGCGAGCCTTCGTCGCACGCCGCGGGTTTCCCACCCACCAGCCCAGCCTCACGTCGAATACCGTCAACAAAAATGCCATGGGCGTGGAAGTATGGTATCCGTCGTTCGGATTAGCCGCGGCTCCTGAGATCGCCGTCACCGTTCCCAAGTCCGGGCCGCCGGGCATCATAAACTCGGCCGTTTCCCGATAGCCTTCCCAACTTAGCTTGGTGTTCGCGACGTCCAATCGGGAATGCGTGGGCTCAAAGCCGCACACCTTCGGCGTGAAAACGAACGACGATGCTTTACGCTCGGCCGTAGCCAACTCGGAACCGGCGTTCAGGTTCAAGGCGCAATTTACGATTGGATAGGGTCCGTTATAGGGCCGCTGATTTGTCAGCGGATTGGGCTGTAAACAGGAAATATGGAAGTCGTCCTTGGGATCGAAGCCCGTAAGAAAGTCCGGCTCGCGCTTCTGCGCGTTCCCCGCTCCCAGATAGCAACGCACCAGACGGTTCTTGTAAAAGTGGTGCATCGAAAACTCATTGATGTTGAAGCGGAGAGAGAGCAAGACGGTCATCAGGAAGCCGGCCAGACACAATATCGGGGTGGGTGCTGGCATTGTTCCTACCGCGGTGCCCACCGCCCCTGGGTCGGAGACGGCGCGGTAGGCCCATGCGCTCATTTGCCTTACCAGGGTGGCCACGGGCAATGTGCCTGTCTTCGGGGGATGCAAGTAGCACCAGTATTGATCGCGTACGTGCACTAGCCATAAGGGCCCTTCCGCCGGCTTGTCCGTGTATATCGAGGAACAATTGTCGCCTGTCTGAGACGGCGCTGCTACCGCACGCACCGCCATATGCGCCCCGAACGATATCAGCAACAGCGTCAGGGCCATAAAGATTGGAGGCGCCACTGCGGCCACCCTCTCGAGATTCAGCGAGGTCTGCTTGGCGCCAGCCGTGTCGTCGGTTCCCTTAGTTTTGCTGCTGGCGCCGGCAAAGTAACTCGACAGGCCCGCGGTGATCCAACCGCCGATTGCAGTTACTGCGGCATACCCTTTCCAGATGGCCAGTTGCGCCAGCCAGAGTGGTCCGAACACGCTCAAGGCGAAAGCGCCCGTCCACATCGCGGCAGTGATCCCTAATAGAGCGGCGAATTGCGTCAGCCATTCTCGCGCCGTATCCGGAAAGTCGGCGCCGATTAATCCGATCTGAAGCACCACACCGCCGGTCCAGACAAGGATCATTAAAGCGGGCCCCACCACGATTGGAATCCACTGAATTTTCGGCCCCCCCAGGCAGTCCAACCATGTCAACGCCAGAGTCATACCGCCGGAGGTAACCAGCGCGCATACTGCCGGAATGATAACCAGGAGCGCCCCCAGGGCGGCCCATCGAATCTTATCTTTTTTGTGGCTCGCGCGATAACACCATGGGAATCCACCGAGCCACTGTAGCAGTAGGTGAAGCACGCCGAAGACCGTGAACCAACGCCAAAACGTCCAGCCGCGGGATATGGATGGCGCCGCGCCGAGGATGTAGGCTGCCAACATGACCAGAATCACCGCGGTCCACGACGACGTATCGCCGTTAAACAATTTGGGCACCCATTCCAGCCACTTTTCGTCGAACTCGCGCCGGACAATCAGCAACAGCCGGAAGCTCATGATGATAACAGCGACCAGAATCGCTATAGCCCACGACCACCACACGAGGGTCTGTGTGTGTCCATAAGCCAATTGGACCATCCCCAGCAACCGGGCCAGCAGGTTCACCGCGGCAAGGAAGGGAATCAAAATAAGAAGATTCAGGGCCATGTTGCGCAGCCAGACCCCCGCGATTGTCCAGGTGTCGGCGCTAAAGATACCAAGGTGCGGCGCCAAGTAATTGCTGTATTTGCGGAGAAACGTCACTGGGTCGCACTCCGGCTCAGCTGGTTTCCCGCCAGGGATCAACCGCGGTTGCGCGTCCACCGGATCCCCCCTGTGTTTGCGGAGAATCACCCCGTGCAGCCATGCCCCTATAAAACCGCCGCCCGAGACCGTCGAGAGGTAATCGATATATGGCAGCAGCCCCTGTTGACACAAGCCTTGAATCACGCCGAGATGAAATGTCGCGCTGCGGATGCCGCCCCCGGAGAAGCAGACGCCCAGGGGACGAAACTTGTGCGCCGCGACCTGACCGGGCGGAACGTCGGGCGTTTTGGTGCCAGCCGCATTCGCCGCAGACGGCGGCCATGTTTCCACGAAGGGAACGTCGTCCATCATAGATGGCGCGTCCGGTGGTGCGTCATTCAAGCAGGCGCTCGGGGCCGACTCTGTTCTGGGCCAAGCGTTTAGCGCCGCTCGCCTGCAGGCAAGGTCGGCAATCTCATCCTCGAGTACCTTATCAAACGGCTTTACGGTCGTATCTTGGCTCGGGTTCTTACGCTTCATGGCTGACCTTCCGGTCAATAACTGTGGCTCCCTGAGTCCGTCGTTCAAGGACGCTTTTCGGGCCAACTCTTTTAGGGGCCGCGCGTTTAGCGCTGCTCGCTTGGAGGCAAGTTCGCCATTCTCATCCTCGAGGATCTTATCGAAGGACCTAACAGTCGTATCTTCTTACCCTTCACGGCTGACCTCACGATCAATTGCTATTGGGCACTGTGTCGAAAGACAGATCTCGGCATGCGCCTGTGTCTGTGTTGGCCAATCCTCCAACGCTCGGAATAGACGACCTCATGTCTGTGGCCAAGCAATTGATCATGGATCTGTGGAACTCCCGAACCGGAGACCGGTTCAAATCGCGGATCGATACGGCCCTGCGGAACCGGCACACGTTGGTGACTCCCGAGCCCGCGGATCCCTTCACGTAACTGCACGATGGCCCTTGATCGCCGTCCACCACCCAATCGAATACGAACTGCAGACCATAGGCAAGATCGGCAGCGGTGGGCACTACCATAGCGCTCATCACCGCCGTGCTGTTGTGGTATTCCTTCGCGCCCGGAATCGGAATGCCGGCTACGGTCCCGATGTATGGGATTTCCACAAAGGGCGGAAGCAGCGGAAACCGCGATCGGGAGCGCTCCACGATGGCCGAGAACGAAGAGACTTCGAAAAGTTTGACAGACTCCACGCGGATCCGTGTAGAAATATCGTGGTTCGCAACACGCGAGGTATTCTGCGCCGCGGCGCCCGGGGTTCCACCGGTATAAGTTGGCCCGCCGCTAGTTTCATCGGTGTTCAGCGTGACGGCAATCTCGGCCGAGGATGCGGTACTGAGGCTGCGGGGCGTCACATTTAGCGACAGCATCCTGCCAATTTGGACGTTCGACGACTGATAGGCGCTCAGAACGCCAGCCGCCAAAGCGGCGCTGGGTACTGCACCGGCGCCCAGAACCCCGGCGAGCGGCGATGTGCCGGTGTTGGCGCTGCCGCCACCGGGGTTGGCCACACTGTTTAGTAAGTTGGATAAGGTGGGTGCCGTGCTCGAATCCAGAAAGCTCTGCGAAGTGGTGTTGACGGTGGTGGGCTGTCCCGAGATGGTGCGAACCGTGACGAGGCCATCGTTAAAAAACGAGGGCTTGTCTAATCCGAACAGACGCTTCACGCAGCAGCGCTGGTCGCTGTCGCTGTTCAGGCGATCCACCTGGAATTGAACATCCGCGCGCATGAAGGTCTGAAAGGCCACGATGTCCTGGTTAAAGCCATCGATCAGCGGACTAAGAGCGCTGTTCAGCGCATCGGCACTGTGGCTCAAATCGTAAGGCGAGAACTCATGAGGATACTGCTGGCTCATCTTGTAGTGAAACAGAAAATCGGCGATGGCGGCGCGCAACAGCCCGGCATGCGGCATGTACAGATCGGCCGCCTCCGCGAAGCAGTTCAGGTAGATGTGGGGGCGCTTGCGAGGGTGCTTTGGATCGGAATCAGGATCGGGACTCAACAGGGAGCCCAAGATGTCCCTGTAGTCGTTCGAGGCGCAGGCCGATCCCTCGGGACTAAGCTCGCGGTCGAGACCGAGGTTGGTCCAAATGGCTCGGCACCTTTCGTGCAACTCGCGAATCGGACGCGATCCAAATTCCGGCCCACTACAGCCGCTCTCCATGGTCACCGGACGTGGCTCGCCTGCAACTAACCGGATGGCCCTATCGGTTACAGCCAGCGGGTCGGCCGCGGCAATCAGCGTTAACAAGAAATCGAGCAAGCGAGGCTTCAACGGCTGGAACAGACTGTTGTAACCAAGGCAATAGTGGCCGCTCGTGCAAACTCCATATTGACGATTGAGTGAATCGGGAGGGTCTGCCAGCTTCGCCGCGCTGGTGTCCAGAAAATTTTGGGCCGCGCCTTGAGCGTCTGTTGCGGTCGATTTAGTATAGGTATCCGCTATATAACGGTCCGCGATGTAACTATAGAACTGATCATTGAAGTAGTTGGGCGACTCGGTCTCCCGTTTCACAGCCATCCAGCCACGCAGGACGACGTCCTCAATCGCGTTGTTATATCCAGCAACCAGATCCCGCACAGTCTTCGCAAACATACCCATCGCGCGCGGGTTGACGGTGGAATTCTGCATAACCCATGCATTGATGATCATTTCCGGACGCGGCAAATCCAACGTAGCGAGAATTCGCTTCCGCTCCTCAATCTGCGCGTCGTCGCCAGGATTTGCATCGGAAAAAACTAGCAAGTCCGAGGGAGTTTGTTCCCCTAGTCCCGCTGCGACAGCCATGGCCGCCATAGCCAGTGGCGGCTTGGACGCGGGTGGTGTGGCACCACCTCCGCCGGAAGCGGCAGGAGTGCTCCCGCCCCCTCCAGATGCGGACGCCGGAGAGCAGCCGCTGGTGTTACTCAGCGTCAAACCGGCCACCACGCAAGGAGTGGTATCGGACTTTAGTTCCAGGACGCTTCCTGGGGGTTGATTGACCGCGATGGTTGCTGTGCCCGACGCGGCGCCGCCAGACGCGGGAGTCGCACCAGCACTCGGAGCCGCGCCACCACCAGTCGGCGTCGAGCCGCCAGCCGTCGAAGCCGGGCTGCCGGCGCTGGAACCTGTGCCCAGCGCCGTAAAGGCGGCAGCGGCATCCGTCGAGGACAGGTAAAACAGTTTCAGTTCGAACGGTTCCGGAGTCACCTGCCATTCGAGATGGCGGATGGCAGTCAGAAAAGCCGTCCAAGTTGGGCAATCCGGTTGCGAGCTCGCATTGATTCGCACCCGATCGGTGCCAATGTCTTGCACCGTGAACTGGCTATAGTTCAATCCGGAGATGCGCGTTGCCAGATCGCCGAGAGCCGCAGCGTGCGGAATACTTAGTTCCACGCTGAACGGTTTGGCTGCGGCGGAGACACCGAGGGATGCCACCGTTCGCCCCGCTAATGCCGCGATGCTGGAGGGGATCGTCGCCAGAATCTCGTTCTCCTCGCGACGGAGCGGGAAGCGCGTGGAATAAATAAAGATGGCACTGTTCCCCTGCGCCGTAAGAACGAACGGAGTTGGGTTTCCGACCAGAGTGATGATCGACGGCAGATCGATTTGCGGCTGCACCTGGGTGGGCGCCGGCGGTCCGAAAAGTGGGCAGCCCGATGCGCTTTTATCGTTCGCTTCCGCGACCTGGAGGACGAGTTCGACTGGAACCGCGGGCGCATACTGGTTGGAGGCATTGACCGTAGCTTTGATGACGATGGTGCCCATTCCGTTCACGCTATATTGCTGAGTGCCGGCGCCGCTCTGCGGGTTCACGTTGCCAGAGACGACAGTTTGGGTTACGGGCAGCCCTGAATCCGCTGTCGCGCTGACGATGAAATTCATCCCTACCGCCAGAGGATAGGCGGGCGTGGGGCATGGGGTTTCGCCGGGAGAGCAACCCACCAGCTTCATGGTGATGGCCTGAGCTTGCCTTTGGTCGGCCTGCTGGCCTTGATATGTCGCCGGTGGAGGAGGCAAAGGACCGGGCCGCTCCGGCGGGGGCGGCGGGCAGGTTATCGTCGTCGGCACGTCGCTCGACAGCGTACAAATCTGCACCAGATACTTTCCGAACGGCCTGGCATCGAACCCCGGATTGGACGGGCTATTGACACTGACAACCTGCGCTAGAAGCACCGCCGGAAGCAACGAAACTGCAAAACAGACAATGAGAAAGATTCGCATGATGAACGATGGAAACCCGTCCCGCCCTACCACCGAAAGCCTACGGACAATGGCAACAACGTGGTTGCGTTGTTAATGGCCAACCCATGAATGCGTCGCCCCTCCGCATAAACCATCAGACTCCGCCTGATCCTGTAACTCAGCCCGACGCCGACGTCGTACGCACCGGAGTTGCCGCCGCTCCCGAACACCACTGGGCTACCCGGCTGCAGCAGCTCGCCCTGTCCGGCGGAGCCCGAAAATTCCAGGCTGCGGCGGAGCCAGCCGAAGCCCCCGAATGCGTAAAGCGTTAGGCCCTTAAATAGAAGGTCACCAGAGCGCAATGTCGGATCAAGAGTGGTGCTGTAAAACTTCGCTTTAGCGGAATTCGCCTCCAGGAGGCCGATGTCCGTGGGGTTCAAGTCTCTGGCCTGAGATAGTGCCGCCGGACTCACCCGCATTTTATCGAATAGGAAGTTTCCGATAATAAAGACGGTCCATTTGCGGCTCGGAGAGGGCCGGGACACGGCAAATCCGCCTCCCGCCTGAAAATTCCATCCTGCGTTCAAGCCGTTCTCGTCTTGAGGAGTCCGAGGCGTTGGTCCCGCGCCAATGCTCAAAGTGCACGAATGGAAATCGGCATCATCCTGTGCCCGGCAGTTCGTGGGAATCCATAAAAGGACCGCGCTCAGTACAAGGAATCCGCAGGTCAAAGGATGGCGGACCGCACTGATAAGCCGCGTTTCCTTAGGGCGCGAAGTCGCGCGGTGTTGGTGGACCGGATCTAACGGGAAATCGAAACCAGTTTGTGACATTACCGGCTACTTAAAAACGTCGCTCACGAGCGTGAACAGTCGGACTGGATCAATCGCGTAGCATGCACGATACTGATCCATTCGAATTAAAGCATTACTGGTGACGTTAGCCGGCGGCCCCGGAAACAGCAGCGCTTGGTCATTAAAAGTCAGCGCCAGCAGCTCGTAAAGAGCTCTTGGATAGTTCTTGTCGGTAACTAGTTTCTTTACGTTTGCATCCAAGTTATCTAAATCTTTAAGATACGCAGCTTTTATCCCGGCATCCGCATTCTTGAAGAGGGCATCCACAGCTTTCGAATTATTCTTATCTAGTTTAATTTGTGAAGCTTCCGTCAGCAACTTCGCTATCGAGGTCGCCTTATCCGCGAGATCTGGTGGTCTGGTTGCGGGTGGGGGTGACGTTAGAATCATAAGTCCATTCTTCACCTCCGCCAGAGCGTTTGCCGCGTCACTTGTGGTTGGAACTTCAGCAGTATACAAGTTAAGGGCTCTCAGGAAGGGTTGAGCCCCACCCGCGCTGTTCCATGCACGGGCAAGGTATCCGCTGAGTTCGGTGCTAACATTCGATTGGTCTTGCCCGGTGCCTGGCCGTACAAAAACTGCCGCGCAAAAGAATAGGGCGCTCCAGATTCTACACACTCAAATTCTCCAAAAAACAATTTCAGAATGGCTTCCGGTGATGGTACTATCAAGTCCTGGAATTTGCAACTCAAAAGTTACTGTGCCAGTAAAAATGAAAAAGGGCCAAGAATGTCTTGAGCCTCGCGTTCTAAAGTAACGAGTAGAAATTAAGACGATGCCCATGAGTCAAGGTTCATGGATCTTTCAGGCCGTCGGTGTCTATCTGGCGTTGTCCATCTCCGCGAGTGCCCAATTCGCCCCGGGATCGAGCCCTACGTTCCCTTCTCCCAATCCTTTTCCCTTTCCTGTGGGGAATTCTCCGAGTTCCATAGTTTCAGGAAACTTCAATGCTGATTCGATTCCCGACCTCGCCGTTGCAAATGAACTTGATGGCACGGTCACGCTGATTTTGAGTAATGGAAAGGGTGGGTTCGCAGCCGCCGGACCATATAAAGTAGGGAAATATCCCGTCTCTATGGCGCTGCTCGGCATCGACCACAACAACAATCAGGAACTCGCCGTCGTCAACCAGGGCGATTCTACTTTAACCATTCTGTTATTCGGCCTTAATGGTACTCTCACCGCTACTCAGGGCCCATTTCCAGTGGGAAGCAGCCCAACTTCTGTGGCCGTGGGAATCTTTCGCATGGGCGGCAATCTGGACCTGGCGATCGCGAATAGGGATAGCAACTCCGTTACAGTACTTAAAGGCGACGGACTGGGCAATTTTACGCCGTATCCCGGCAGTCCCTTTGCCGTCGGAAACGGACCGAGCTCTGTTGTGGTGGCGGACTTCAACTTGGATGGCAACATGGACATCGCCGTCACCAATGAATTCGACAACACGGTGACACTGCTCCTGGGAGACGGAGGCGGCGGGTTTAGTCAAGCTCCGACCAGCCCGTTCGTAGTGGGAAGCAATCCTGACTACGCAGTAACCGCGGATTTTAATGGAGACGGCAACCCGGACTTGGCGATCGCGAATATGACTAGCAACAATGTGACTGTGCTGCTAGGCAACGGAGCCGGCGTCTTTACTGCCGCCCCTGGTGGATCGGTCGCGGCCGGAACAAAACCGGTCTCCATGGCAGTGGCTGACTTTAACGAAGATCTAATCCCTGATCTCGCAATTGCCGATTTTGGGAGCGCCAACGTTACGGTATTGCTGGGCAACGGAATGGGCGGGTTTAAGGCCGGCCCTGGCAGTCCGTTCACCGTGGGAAACAATCCGAGCTCAGTAGCCGTCGGCGATTTCAATGGAGATGGCACGCCTGACCTCGCCATCGCAAATTCCAAGGACGACAACGTTTCGGTTTTGTTGAACAGCCTCGCCGTTACGCCGGTCATGGTAAATAATGCCAGCTATTCAGCAACAGCGCCGGTTGCGCAAGGTTCGATAGTCAGTATCTTCGGCACCAATCTTTCCTCACTCCTCCCTGTCAACGCAACAGCTGCCCCGCCCACGTGTCTGGCTTCGATCGTCGTTACCCTCACCGACGCGGCCGGGCTCCAGAATGTGCTCCCTTTATGGTACGTTTCGGCGACGCAAATTGATGCGCAGATCCCGCGCAACGGCAGCCGGTATGGCCAGTTTTACGGTCTCTCCTTCTACGAAGTGCGCGGGCGACGCGACTGGCGCCCCCCAGACCAGCATTTCCCAGAAAGGGTTGGTAACGGTGGCAACAGTGGCGCCGGGCTTGTTTACAACAAACGAAGCAGGCAAAGGTGTAGCTACGGGGTATGTATACGATCTGGTGTCAGGTACCATGGATAGCTACCTCTTCACCTGCGCCGCCCCGGCAACTAACTCCAAGGCGACAGGTAACGCCGCGACAGCTCCCATTTGCACTCCCGCTCCCATTACTGTCAGTCAGGGTACCCCGGTTATGGTGCTATATGGAACCGGTATCCGTAACCGAGCGAACCTGTCCAATGTGATGGTATCGGTCGGCGGCCTGACTCTTCCGGCGCTTTATGCTGGGCCGGCGGCTGCCTTTCCGGCGATTGACCAGGTGAATGTAGCGCTTCCGCCAAGTTTGGGGGGCAGCGGAACCGTTTTCGTAACGGTCTCGGTTTCGAATACGGGGTCGAACCCAACAATGACATCGAATCCAGTTGCTGTCATGATTCAGTAGAAGACCCGTCACCCCACCGATGGCCCGCGCTAACGAGGGCTGTCGCAATAGCGCTCCATTTGCGGACCTCTAAATCCAAAAGGCTATACTGTCCGCCCAGCGTCGCAGCCGTCCAAAAGAGCGGTCATTGTCCACGCTCCCGACTCCTGCGGCAACAGCAGTGGGTCGGCCTCGCTGAAAATCAATATTGGCGGGCTTTGGACGAGGCCCGGCCCGATTCTGTAGTCGAAATTGCAGATAGAGTCTCCCCAAGGCCCAACTAGCAGGGCCTGCGAGTTATTGAATTGAGTGAGTCACAAATGAGGGCGATCACCTCACTTGGGCACAGGGGGTCGTTCGAATCTGCCCGCACCGACTAGTCGGACCGTAGGTGTTGATAACCTTCCGTCCGGCCGGATAGATCCCGTGATACGCCGGTCACATCCCGGCGGGGGCTTGCTTCGGGCACTTGGCCGGACATTAATCCGAGTACGGGTATGGAGCCCGCAGCAAAATGAAGAAATCCCGTCGCCGGTCCCCCAAGGCCGTCTTGCGCTTGCCGGACCTTGAACACGCCAAATCGGCAGTACTAAACAGTCTCGCATCGCCGGAATCCCGGCGCTCCTACGAATTCGCGATCCAAAACTTTGTCCGTTGGTATTGCTCAGAACCTCGGCTGGCTCTGAATCGGATCGTCGTGACGCGATACCGGATGCAGTTGGAACAACTTCATCTTGCCCCCTCCACGATAAATCAGCGTCTGGCGGCCGTGCGGCGCTTGGCGTACGAAGCCTCCGATGCAGGGTTACTGAGCCCGGAACTCGCAGCTGGAATAAAGCGGGTCAGGGGCGTGAAGCGACTTGGCGTTCGGCTCGGCAATTGGCTGACGGCGGAACAGGGGCGAGCATTGATGGACGTGCCATCGGTCCAGACTATTCGTGGGAAACGAGACCGCGCGATCCTCGGATTGCTCTTGGGCTGCGGCCTGCGGCGGTCGGAACTTGTCCACTTGAAGGCGGAGGATGTGCAACAGCGAGAAGAGCACTGGGCCATCGTCGACCTCGTAGGAAAGGGCGGGCACGTCCGTACTGTACCCGTTCCGGATTGGGTGAAAAAGCGAATGGACGAGTGGACACAGGCATCTGGAACCGTCTCCGGTCGCCTCTTCCGGTCGATCAACAAAAGCGGAAGCGTCTGGGGAAATGGATTGACCGAAAAAGTAGTCTGGTCCGTGGTCCGGAATTTTGCGAAAGCCCTGGGTATTGAGAAAATCGCGCCTCACGATTTGCGTCGCTATGCCGAATCCCGGACTATGCCGAATCGACTTGAGAGATGCTCGTTTGGCGTTGAGTTGGCGGCCAACGTGAACAACTGATTCGGCATAGTCCAGAGGGAGTCAGAGGCCCTTCAGAAAGGCCAGCAGGTCATCGTCCGGCTGATAGCGGCCTGCCTTGCTGTTGATCGGTGTGATTTTGGAAAGGACCTCCTCCTTGATGGCAAGATTGGCGTCCAAGTAGATCTGCGTTGTTTCGACGGATTCGTGCCCCAGCCAGAGTGCTATTAAGGTCCGATCCACACCGGCCTGCATCAACTCCATCGCCGTGGTGTGGCGAAGGACATGCGGTGAGATACGCCTGTCGGTCAACGATGGACAGGTTTGTTGTGCCACCGCAGCGTACTTCGCGACCAGATGCTGAACCGCGTCGGCGCTGAGCCGGGCACCACGCATGCTGGGAAAGAGGATTCGTGTGTCATCCGCACCTTGTTCCCGGATCCACGCCGTCAACACCGTCACGGTGGTTTTGGTTAGCGGAGTGCATCGTTCCTTGCGCCCCTTTCCTTCACAGCGGACATGCGCGCCCGTGACGAGGCTGACGTCTCGCTGTCGAATCGAAGTGATCTCGGTGAGCCGTAAACCGGTCTGAACGGCGGTCAACAGAAGCGTATGATCGCGGCGCCCCAACCATGTGTTGCGGTCTGGAGCTGCGAGCAGTGCATCGATCTCAGGCCGGGTGAGAAAGCCCACCAGCGGACGTGGCTGCCGCTTGTTGGGAATCACCAGCACGCGTTGGATCAGCCCGGAGTGCTGCGGCGTTTCCAGCGCAGCAAAGCGGAAGAACGATCGGATCGCAGTCAAGCGTAAATTGCGGCTCCGCGCGCCGTTTGCGCGAGAGCTCTCCAAGTGATCCAGGAACGCCCCCAGAAAAGGCGCATTCAGGTCCTCCATCGCCAGTCTGGATGGTGCTTTGCCCAACTGCTTCTCGGCAAACTGTAATAGGAGACGAAACGTATCCCGGTAAGAAGCGATGGTATGGGGACTGGCTTTACGCTGGGCAATGAGACGTCTCGTGAAAAAAGTCTCCAACAGGGTCGGGAAGCCGGCCGCGTCTTTCATCAGATGCCCTCCCAGCGCTTGTCAAGCCGCTGCCCCACCGCCGCCATCAGTTCGGGCGTGCCGGTCACGTACCAGTAGGTGTCGGTGACATGTCCGTGACCGAGATAGGTGGATAGGATGGGTAAACGCCGCCGGACATCTTCCCCGGTGCGATGCCAGCGCAGCAACGTTTGGACTGCGAAACGATGACGAAAGTCGTGCAAGCGCGGCCCGCAGCTGGCCGAAGCGCCGCGGATGCCAATCTGTCGGGAAAGCGTGTAAAAGACCCGACGGACCTGTCCTTCATCGAGCCGTCCGTCATAACGAGAGCAAAAGAAGTAAGGGGTCTTCCGGTCTGCGAACAGAAGATCCCGGCGTGCGCCGTAGTCGGAGAGGACTTTGAGGCTCGACTCATGGAGGGGGATCAGACGGGACTTGCCGAACTTGGAGTGACGGATTGTAAGAACGCCTTCGGACCAGTCGACATCGGTGGACCTTAGATTCAGGGCCTCGCTGATGCGTAGCCCGGTCACCGCCAGAAGTCCGAAGAGGCAGTGGTGCGTCCAAGGCTGCAGGCTGTGCGTGGTTGGCATGCTTTTGGCGGCTTCGAGTAGTCGGTGGATCTCCTCATCGGAATAGAGATAGGGTTTGGCACGGCCGGGGCGATACGGCAGTAGGCCCTCCGGCGGGATCTCTGTCATTGGGTCCGTAGCGCTCCAGTAGCGCGCGAACCCGCGCACCACACTCAAACGGGCGGCCCATTCCGCCTGCTGTATGTGCTGTGGTTGGGTCGCCCATTGCAGAGCCAGTCGAGAGGTGATCCGCGACGCGTCCGCATGTTCAAGAAATAATGCAAACTCATCCAGGACACGCGAATGCTTCTTCAGTTTGAATCCCAAGCCGCGCCGCAGGGCGAGGTAATCCTTAATGGCTTCTTTCAGAGCTTTCATTCCACACCTCCCGGCCAAGGAAGTGCCAACGTGCGCAATGCAGTCACGTCCACCTTGGCATAGAGCGCCGTGGTGTTTGGACTCCGATGGCGGAGCAGTTCGCCGATCTCATCGAGAGAAGCTCCTTCTCGAAGCAGATCGGTGGCTAGTGTGTGGCGGAAGAGATGTGCACCTTTGCGAGCGGACTCGATGCCAGTGCGGATCAGCGCTCGCCTGACGATTGTGGAGACTGTGATGGAGTGCGAGAAACCATGAATGGGCGCTCGATGTCGAAGGAACACATGACGACACACACAGCGCGGACGACCAGAGCGGAGGTAGATTGCGATCGCTTCACCGACGTCAGCCGGCAGCGGTAACTGTGCCCAACGCCCGCCCTTACAGCGAATCATGACCCGGCCGTTGTCCCAATCGATATCATCCAGGCTCAGCGACACGATCTCGCAGGCACGTAGACCCAGTCGGGCGAGCGACAGTAGAATGGCATAGTTCCGTTTGCCGTCCGGGGAGTCGCGCTCGCAGTGATCAAGGACACGTTGGACTGTGCCCGCAGGCAGAAACTTCGGCAAAGTGGAAAGGGACCAAACGGCTACCGCCGGCACGCATCCCGCCAAGTCGATGGAAATCTCTCCCTGATGTCGCAAGTACCGCAGGAAAGATCGAAGAGCGGTCACCAACAACTTGGCACGGCCAGGGCTCAACTGGCGCACGTGGTCTTGCATGAACTTCGTGACGTCCATGGCAGTGAGCTCTGAGAGGTTGATGTCTGACTGGCCGAAACGGCTGGAAAGAAGTTGCTCAGCAAAAGGGACGTAGTTTAGAAGGCTGGTCTTTGCGAGACCGCGCTCGCGTAAAAGATAGCACCGGTACTCATCGACAAACCGTTCACGGCTGTTCCTGGGTGACGGCGGCTTGGCCGCCGTCACCCCGCTTTCGCGCAGCATCGCGAGAAAACGCCGCACAGAAGCGGATTCGGCGCTATGAACAACATCCAGATCACGGTGCAGAAATCGTTCAACAGTGGCTTCATCCATCTGCTGCAAGTCGATCTGCCCCGTGTCGAGCCAGTTGCTGAACCTGGCGATTGCATACATCTGCATCGGAACAGACGAAGGCAAAAAGCCCTCCTGCTTAATGCGCTTTAGGTAGGCATCGAGATATGAGGCCAATGGCCCTACACGAAGCCGGTCGAGAAGATCGGGATCAACGAATGTTTGCATCCCCCAAGGATGACCATCGCGGGCCATTCCAAACTATGCCGAATCGTCTACACCAGCTGGCGTTGTCCAAGCCCCACCGCTCGCCACATTCGGCATAGTCCGGGATTCGGCATAGCGGCGGTTATGCCGCATGCGGCATAATCGACGTTCATGCGCTCGGCTCTGCCATGTTGCTGGCGGCGAACTCGAACAGATCCAGTTCCTCCTCGGCCATGTATCGGTACAAACCACAGAGCGCTACCTGGGGTCGAAGCAGAGAATCAAAGATGCCGTAAACGACCGCATCGGGCTCGAGCCGCCAGATTAACGGAGCGGACATATCGGGATCAATCCCGGACCAGAAACGCCTAACAACGTCGTTGATATCATTGCCGTGTGGGAAAGTTCATTAAGCAACCGGCCGAGCTCATCGCCGCATTTGACGCTTCCGGAAAGGAGAACTCGGAAGTCATCGTTGTGGCGGGGTTCATATCTTCGCATACCGACTGGAGCTCGTTTAACACGCAGTGGCTTGAGCGCTTGAAGCAAGACGAATTGGAATATTTTCACATGGTGGATTTCGCGAATTTTCGGAGACACTTTGCAACCGGATGGAGAGGCAATGAAGAACGCCGCAGACGTCTCTTTGGTGACTTGCTGGACATTATTCGATCTCATGTTTACCGGCAATTTGCTAGTGCAATTGAGATGAACACTTTTGATCGGCTTAGCTCGGAAAACAAGAAAGAGTTTTCATTGAATGCATACGTTCTTGCCGCGAGGACCTGTGCGGCAGATGTTCGGCGCTGGCAGGAGGAAGAAAAGTTTCAACCACCCACTGCATATGCGTTTGAGGATGGAGACGAAGGTAAGGGTCTAATGACAGAGCGATTCTTGAAGGATGGTCTTGCTGCTCCGGTCTTCAAGGGGAAGAAAGATTATACGCCCCTTCAAGCAGCCGACATTCTTGCGTACGAATTGCATAAACCTCATCGCGACCTATTGGCCGGAAAACCCCGAGGACCGTTTCGCTTTGGCCTGGATCAACTCTCGCACATTCCTGGCGTGCCGGGATATTATAGTCCAGCAAATTTGCAGGAACTGAATGAGAAGTTTACTGGGCTACGGGATGTACGCGGCTCTGCGGATAAGTCCGCTGTGGAGTCCGAGAACCCAGTAAAGGCGCAGGATTGACGCCGTTTCCCTTCAATCCCAAAAATCCGTCCTGGCCTTCCACCTCACCTTAGACTTTCGCTCTGCCCTATTACTCCTGAGATACGCGGCTCACGTCATCAGCCACTCTAGATTCCGACCGGCACCACCTCCCCTTATGCGGCGTTCGAGGAGACCGGAATGCGACCGAACTCGGTATCGTAAAAGAACCCGACCGGACTTTTCGGTCCTTTGTCCACTTCGCGGAACGCGCGTTTCCCGTCAACTTGACCCCGACCAGTCCACGGGGTTATGCTCCAGCACACTATCTCTGCATCCCACAATCGAGCTTTGCGGGCGAGCTGATACCTGTTACTGGCTCCCACCACGTACTCCCACTTGCGAGGAATGGGACTGCGGAGACTTCTGGCTTCAGAGCAAGATGACATGGGTAACCCAGATCGGGCATGATAAATAAGCGGCTAAAGCCCATCATGCGAATTCTGAATGTCCTTAATTTTTCGAATTGGCGGAATCCAGCGGCGGATTCTGGTATTCGCTTGCAGCAAGAACTGATCCAGGCCATCGCGCGAAAGCGGCACGACTATTTTTTCTATCTCCTGATACCGAGAGAAGTTGAGCGTGAGATCCGTTCGACACTCGAAGGGGCTAACGTCCAGTTGATTCCCACTACGTCAATGTCACGTCAGCAGGGAGGCGCGCACCATTTCGATCTGCGGGAGTTGGACACCCTTCTGGACCTCCGCCGGATCGACATCGATGTTCTCTTCATCAATCAACCCGAGTTGACTGCCGGACTCTTGGGTTTTTTCAATAAGGTTCATTTCTTTGATTTACATAGCTTCAACTATATCCATTGGATGGATTGGCAGCGGAGAGATGAGGTAAAAAACCGATGGAATGTTCCCGGCAATTTAACGCTGCTGACAAGTGTTCTCATGTCTCAGGTGACGGGCTGCAACTCAGCGTACGGCAAGAGCAGAATCGTAGAGGAAGCAAGCCGGTGGTTTAACGATTCGACGACCAGCGAGATCGAACGGAAGCTGGTCCCCCTTCATCCCGGGATACAGGTTCCTGAGATCTGTGCCGCCAAATCGCGCTCGCGGCATCGTTTGAAGACCATCATCTATCCATTTCGGGCTCTGAAGTACACGGGATTCAGAGCGTTAATCGATCACCTGGCCGCGCTTTGGGAGAAGCGCCAGGATTTTCGTGTCATCATTACGAATCCGAGCAATTATGACTACATTAAGAAGCTTCCAGAACGACTTCCGTTCCTCGAAGTAGGGCGGTTCGATCGCCCTCAATACCTCCGAGAGTTATGGAAGGCCGATATTGTCGTGGCGTGCCACAACGGATCAAGCCAATGGTCTCTGGCAGCAGTCGAGGCTCTGGCGGCAGAATGCATACCGCTTTTCAATAGTGAGTCTTTTCTTGTCGAGTTGTTCGCGGCGGCTCTGCCCGGCGGACTACCGTCGGCCCTTCTGGACCGTTACTTCTACTACCGGTCAGAATTTCCGCGGCGGTTGGAGTATCTGCTCGACAACATCAACGAAGAGCGCAAGAAGATACGGCCGATCGCCGAGCAGGTCCGAACCTATTACGATTGGACTAATCGTGTTGATGACTGGATACGATGCTTCGACGCAGCCGATCAGGCGTCGCCCGAACTCCGCGGACAAACGGATGTGTCGCGCCGCATCGACGCGGTCCTCGGAGGTTGTGGCTCTATTCTGAAAGAGGATCTGATGCGGGAACTTGACTGGCACGTGAAGAGCCGTCACATTTCATGGACCCGATACCGCAAGTACTTACGTTCCAACTATTTTGAGGATCATCGGTCGCCCTTCGTCAGGTTCTCTGCCAGTGCGAAAATCCTCGGGCCTCGACCATCGAGGCAACCCCAACGGCTTGACGGCCGGGGCGGTGTTCTGCGAACCTGAAGTTGAGGATGAAATGGCTCCGCGCGTAAACACAACTGTCGCAGCGACCGAGGGAGCGCTTCGAGGGTTTCTTGGTGCAGGTGAGAGCAGCCGGCGCTTTCGTTTGATTCTGCCGGAGTTCGGTGGCTCGGCTCGGCTGAACGACGAGGCTTCAGGTTCAGGTTTCAGCTACCGGGGCAACACGTTCGCCGAGCGGGACACGCGTGCGGCGAGTCACGTCCAGGCGCTGCTCGACCAAGTGGTCGATATTGGCAACGTCACCTTGGAAGGAACGGGCACTGGAATCGAGCAGGAGCATGTCTCTTTCCTGTTTGGCAGCCGCTCCAATCGCGCCACTCAAACCTTTCTCCAGGAGGTAGGCACCGGCCTGTTCCAGTTCGCGTTCACCGATACATGGACAATCCTTTGCGCGGGACAGCGTTTTTCCCTGCCGGATCCGACGATCCTGGACCCCGTCCAATATGCCGCGGCCGATGATTATGGCGTGATCGCTCGCGTCCGTTCGGCTGCGAGTGCCCCGGTGTTCATGATCGCCGGGCTCGGCGGGAGAGCAACCGAAGGTTGCGGTCTTTATTTCCGGGAGCACTGGGTAGAACTGGACCGCGCCTTTGGCTCTCAAGACTTCGCCCTCGTGCTCAAGTTTTCCGCGCCTTTCGATGTTAACCGTGTCGAACAGGTCGCGTCGGCGTGGGATGTCGCCCGCGCGTTCTAGTTCTTCGCTGCCATCCTCTTGGAGATTTCGGAGCAAGGCCTTTTCCCCGTCTCGCGGGGTTGCCGTTGTCCTTCTTGCGGCCCGAGATTTTGCGGAAACTTCACAACAATCCCGAAATCCTGATTGCCGAACTCACGGAGCAGTTCTTCCCAGTGGTCCCGCAGAAAATACCCGCAACCCTCGGTTGCGCGTGACCCAAGCCCGGCTATCAGGAAATACACCCGCTGCGAAGTCTTGTCAGTGAACTTCTGAATGACCCCATAGTCGGTCGTCCCAAGGTAGGTCTCGTAGTCCAAATCGTTCGGTTTCTGGATCTCATAACAATTCCCGTTCTTCTGGTCGCGGATTACCCAGTAGCCGGGAGCGTCGGCCGGCTTGTAATCGAAACTGAATTCCGGTTCGAATAACTCCAGCACCCCGGCGAGAATTCCACTGGATTGGCTGCCAAACACGAACCTGTGACTGGCGATTACGTTTCCTACGTCGTGGTTGGACCGGAGCTGAATTTTGTCTGGGGGCAGGACCGAACCGACGAGATTGGCGATGCTCCAGGCGGAACTGACGTCGGCGGTGGCAAATGTCGGCCCTCGATAGTAGTATTGGTCACCTTCCAGGCCTTTGAGGTTCGCCGCTTCTCCTGCCTTTCCCGGAAGGCCCATAATCCAACTCGGCAGCAGCAAGGCGCAGCTGCTGTCCTCCGTCATGCTGAGCAATGCGGCAAGGCGGTTCCTCTCGAACTGAGCCGGCGCATCGAGAGTCGAGTACAGCACCGGGACGCCGAAGCTGTGAAGATCACCGGCTTTCGTGCGGCTCAACAGCATCGCGTCTTCCGGGCTTTTGTCGTCGCTGAGGAGCTTGAAGAAATTCTCAGCGATGCGTTGTGCGGATGCCTGATTCACATCCGCCTGCATCGCGGCCACAGCCGAAACCCTTCCGTCTCGCATCAGACGCTGCGCCACGCCCTGGATCGGATTGACGCCGGATGTGACCGCCGTGGAGCAGGAGTTCAGGTAAACAAATCGAAGACTGTTCGATTCTCGGATCCATGCCGCCAGGTCGTCAGCCGGTAGGAAAACAGGTTCGCCTTGATTCTCGCAAACCAGGTGTCCGCCGCCGTCTTTCAGGTAAACTCCATGCCCGACAAAATAGAACGCGTCGAATCTGTTTTGGCGCAAAGCCTGCTCAATGTCTTCCAGTCTGGGATGCAGAAGGGGTGTGATCGTCAGGCCGCCGATTCCTCTTAGAGCATCGCCAACGGTTTTTAGATGCGCTTCAGCGTCGAAGGGCACAAAGGCCTCCGATTTCGTCGGATTCGCCACGCCAATCAGCAGCTTCTGAACCGGCGCGAACGATGATTCGTTCGCGGCCACTCCTTCCAGCAGCCGCACAATCGCGGGCCCGCGCTTGATAACGAATCCGCCGCCGTCGTGCAAATATTCCCAGGGCACATCGATCAGATCCGGGGTCAGCACGTTCATGCAGATCCGCAAACGGCGATGCATGCTCTGTGCCAGGGCTACCGCCGTCCGATACGAGAAGCCGTTCTCGCCCCCGAACGCACGGTCGAACAACAACTTGCCGAAGTTCTCGATATAGCTGGCCGAAGGAATCGCCCCTGTAGCGAGTGCTTTCAGGAACTCTGAGAGTTTTGGCGTTCCGGCGGGAGGTGCTTCCGGATCGAAGGTGAACTCCTGGCCACTACCGCCTCCCACACCTGGCAAGCCACTGTCGAGAAGGCTGAGATATTTCTTGTCGCCTAAATCGCTGATTGTGACCTTCAGACTGGAATATGTTTCCGCCATAGCGATCTTTCCGCGCCCTCCCACACGTTCAAACTCGCCGTCGCGCCGCCGTCTTCCGCGGTTAGGGTGATGTACGTCGGAAAGGCTGCGCGGTTTTGATCACTATTCGTGCGAATTCTCGACATCCAGTCGGAGAGGTTGTCGGCCGGTGCGGGCAGCGTGATTTGATTGGCCCAGGCCCCCGAGTTGAGATACAATCCGCCTCCCTCGAATTCAGTCTTGAGCGGCCGATGCGTATGACCGAATACCACCACCTTGACCTTTCCGGTCAACCGCTCCTGCGCCCATTTGACGTCGTCGCGATCGCGGTGGTCGAGATAATAGTAGGTTGTGTCGCGTAGGTCGACGGGCCGGCCTAGACTGCGGATTGCGGCCTGCACCAGGCGCTTCTTCGCGCCCTCGATGCTCGGTCCCAATACGGGCTGCACAGCTATCTGATCCTCTCCGCTGCTCTCAAAGAACTGCTGGAGCAATGCCGCGTCCGCCTGTGTGATCCCACCCGCGGTATCCGTTGCATCCTGATAGGCCGCAGCAATGTCTTTGCTTAACTGATTTTCATCCGCCTCTTGCGGAGTTGCTTCTCCGGCTCGGCCGAGCGTTGGGCCCGAGATCTTCGTCCGCAGCCACCCAATGAACCCATTTCCCAGTGCGGCCAGAGACTTCAATCCGATTCCCGGAACGTCGACGACGGCCTTCGGCTTTAGGGCCATCAGCAAAAGCGGTACCGCTGGCACTTCCGGCTTAAGCAGATCGACGAAGCGGAATTCCGCCTTGTGCCGATTCATGATGTCGTATACGAGCTGCGTGCCGGGTGGATAGGCGAACTTGTCCGTGCCCCGTTCGGCATCCTGGAAGAGAGCGGTGTAGTTCATTCCGTTATACGGATCATCCATGTTCCCGTGTTCGATATGCACGAGAACACCGCCTACCGGCTTCACATAGGTAATGCGCGTACGGTCGATAGCAAGAGAACTGAGTCGATCCGCGGTCGCCCCAGTCACAACCTCAAGAATTGCATCGACCACATGCTTCCACACCTCCGGGAAAGCGAGCTCGATGTCGTGATTACCAAGCAGAACAGTGACTTTGTGGCTAGGCGACGCGAGAAACTCACCCAGAGCCCGAAATACCGTGTCCTTGTGCGCTGCCACGATGTTTTTGATCTTCTTTGCCGCTGTCTCGCGATCCACCTTCACGTCCCAAGGCCGCAACTGCAGGAAGTCCACGAAATCACCATTAATGACGACCTCGACAGTGCCCGCCCGAGTCCCCATGAACTTCATAAAGTCTACAAACGTTTGGGATTTTGCCGGACCTGCGAAGATGTCGAAATCATCGTTCTGGCCGAGATGAAGGTCACTGATAATAACTACGGTTTCGTCCATAAATGCCCACTCTTACCTAAGCAGATTGGCAGCTGAAAGCTTCACGCGCACCCGGCCGTACAACAGCTTTTGATACGCGTAGTTCGCCGCCATGAACTCCTCTGCCGCACGTTTCAGAGCTTGTTCGTCAGGTACGGAGTCGCCAAACGGAGCGCCGTGAAAATATGCAAGCTTCATTGTGTCAAGAACAGCCTTCTTCTGTTCCATCGCCGTCCGGAGATTGTTTGCTTCGACTGGATTGGACGGACCCTTGCGCCGCGGCATGATTGAACACTCCTGTTTCAGTATAGTTTTTCTGAGCTACCCAGGCTTCGTGCGCACGCGCGAAACGTGTGTTCCGATAATGGGTCACCGGCAAGTCCGGTTTCGAAAGGGGCCACGCGTCGATGACTCCCCAAAGAGCTGCTCGGCTCCACTCGAAAATCCCTCCGAACGGCGTTCGCGGAGATTGCCCTCCCTCGGCCGAGCCAAAGGAATCGAACCGGACCTCTGGCCCGCACACCAGCCTGCACAGCCGTCGGCCTGTTGAACTCATGTGTGGCGGTGGGTGGTAGAATCCTGCCGATGCCCCCGAAACCCATACTGGCCGTTGCCATCGCGATCGGCGCATGGAGTGTGCTGGCGCCGGCCCAACAGCCGGACCCGATCCTAGCCCTCGAAACAAGGGTCGAACAACTTCAAGCGCACATTGAAAGTATCGAGTCGGTCCGTGCCATCAAGCGCCTGCAGTATGCCTACGGACACTACGTCGAATTCGGTTTGTGGAACGATTTTGCGGACCTGTTCGCCGAGGACGCCGTCACCAACTATCAGTCGGGCGTGCATGGAAAGAATGCTATCCGTGGGCTCTTCTTTGACCAGGTCGGCCAAGGGAAGCTCGGCCTCTCCGAAGGCCGCATCTACCCGCACATCGTAAGCGTCCTATGAACACCACTAGCCCGCAGGGAGTTGACGGGCGCATAGTGGTGGCATGAGCAACCAAGAGCGGGTGGCGGAGCGAAGGAAGCACTGGGGCGAGCTGATTGCCCGTCAGCAGCAAAGTGGGAAGACGGTAAAGGCGTTCTGTGAGGAGAACGGAGTAGGCGGCCCGTCGTTTTATGCATGGCGGCTGAAGGGGAAGATCCAGCCAGTGGGCTTTGCCTTGGTGGAGACCGCCGCGGTGGGCCAGCAGCGAGGTCAGGCGATGGAGTTGATCTTGTCCTCCGGAGAGCGCCTTCAGATCGGCTCGCGGGCACAACGACGGGCACAGTGATAGAACGGGTTTTCTCATCCAACGAGGGCCTTGGGAGTGGGCTAAAATAGTGCGGGTACGGCACTTTGAGCAAAACACGAACACTCCGACTGGCTGTTCCGAACGGCAGCCTGCAGCAACCTACCATCGATATGTTCTGCCGCGCAGTTCCCACCACCGTCCCTTGAACTACAAAAATTGGCGCAGCCGGGCTGAAAACCCTACATAAACCCCCTTTATCAGAGATCGCTAGGCCGGGGCCTGGAAGATTCTCCTCGGCCATGGCCGCTTATGCCGACTACCCTCACCCTGAACGCTGAAGCGTCGTCGAATTGGCACCACCGTCCCCACATCTCCATCTCCACATCTCCCCAAAGTGAGAGGCCTTTGAAGCGCCTATCCGTTTCACGCTATCCTATACGGCTAGATCGTGGTCATTTTTCAAGTATCGGAGGTTCATGTCATGAGGAAGAAGAATCGCTCGTTCCTTCGGATGTCGTTGCTTTCAGCATCGTTGCTCGTCAGCGTGTTCACTATCGTGCAGGCCCAGAATTCTGGAGCGACGGCAGCGAAGGCGACGAAGTGGTCTGATCCGGCGACCTGGCCCAACCGCAAGGTGCCCGTGGCAGGCGACAAGGTCACCATCGACGCCGGCAAAGAAGTGGTGCTCGACGTCAACACCCCGCCGCTGAACGGTCTGACGATCAACGGCAAGCTGAGCTTCGCGAACAATAAAGACGTTGAACTCACCACCGAGTGGATCATGTTGCACGGCGAGTTGGAGGTCGGCACGGAAAAGGCCCCTCACACCCGCAAGGCCACCATCACCTTCACCGACAACGTCAAAGGCGAAGACATCAGTGGAGTGGGTGGAACGACGGACCGCGTGGACCGCGGG
>Ga0182024_10000107_pt1 | contig 169859 bp, 166 predicted proteins | sample P32metaG_FD_120480 | JGI IMG/M metagenome (GOLD analysis project Ga0182024, IMG submission 120480) | Permafrost microbial communities from Stordalen Mire, Sweden - P3-2 metaG (Illumina Assembly) | ecosystem: Environmental > Terrestrial > Soil > Wetlands > Permafrost | place: Sweden: Stordalen... | reverse complement strand
GGATCCGGGATCAGTACCGACAGTTCGAGCCGGTATCGAGTGGTGCATCTCAAAACTATAAATACCTATAAACTTTTTGGATGGCTGCTTCCGACGCATATGGATTTGTTAGTGCGAACGAAACAGTGGATTGCGGGGCCTCGTATGGCGGCGCTTCCGGGCACCACGCGCCAATAACGGTAAAGAACACCTTCAATCTATGGCAGCACGCGATTCGTATGGTCGTCAATCGCGGTGCCGATTCCTATTTGTTCCGCGCCTCTATGCGGGTTAGATTTTTCGACTGGCGATTTGGCTGAGCATTCGCTCATAGTGACTTCATATATTTTGGAAAGCGAAGCGCGATAGTGGATCTTGATCAGCGGCGACATGTGAGGCGCGTGTAGCCGCTAGAATTTGTACGCAATGCCTAACTGGACTTGATTGTTATAATCATGAGCGGAGTTTGAAAATCTTTGCGCGACTGGAGCCGTAATCACACGGTCACTGTAGACCGTGTAAAGGTACTGGACCCTACCGATAAGATTGGGGGTAAAGGCTTCTTCAATACCCGCGCCAATAACCGCGCCCGGAACCCAGGCGGATGAAGATTCTACCGTCCCGGGCGTGGCAGCGCCCGTCGTGCCAGCGTTCTGGGTTCTCGTTACGTTTACGTGAGCCCACGCGAACCCGGCGGTGCCAAAAATAAGGGTTCTATCGAAAGCGTAGCCCAAGCGGCTGCGCACCGTTCCGCTCCAATCGGTGTTGTCATTCGAGGTACTGACATTGGAGCCGCTAGCATTGCTGGTAGTTTCGGTACCCGAGCTGCCATTCACAAAAACGTCGGCTTCTGCGCCGAGTACGATCCGATTCGGCAACATGAAATTATATCCGCCAAAGGGCCCCCCGAAGACGCCACCCCCAGAATGGCCGCCGGTAGTTACCAGGGCATCGTTGTTTGAATTGTAGCTGCCCCGATCTGAATGGCCCCAACCATAACCCCCAGTCACTCCGGCGTAGAAGCCGGTCCAGTCAAAGTCGGGCGGGGGCGGTGCGGCCGCAAAGACGCTTGAAACCGGCAGCAAGGCCATTACAGCCGCTGATAGAATAATTGCCTTTTTATTCACTAACTGCCCCCCGACACATTTGACTTCGACTTAGTTATACGTAGTTCTTAAGAAATATGCAACTGACTGACCTATAACAATTTTTTCTCAGGTGCCTTATAGAAGTGGGTGCATTTGACCGGCCCCCACTGAGTGGTCCAGTTGGAATGTTAGTTTATCGGGGCATTGGGTACCACCGATAAGCGGGCTGGCCGAGCGCCCGGCAACGCGGCTGGCGAGGCCGGCCAGCAGATAGCCTCGGGTGCCCGGCGGGCGATATCGCAGTGATGAGTGCGGGCGGATCCGGGATCAGTACCGACAGTTCGAGCCGGTATCGAGTGGTGCATCTCAAAACTATAAATACCTATAAACTTTATGGATGGTTGCTTCCGACGCATATGGATTTGTTAGGGTCTGGACTCACAATTTGATCCAATAGAGGGCTGCGACGAGAGCGGTTGCAGCGAGGAAGTTTCGGGCGAGTTTGTCGTAGCGCGTCGCGATTCGACGCCAATCCTTGAGCCGGCAGAAGAAGTTCTCGATCTTGTGGCGTTGGCGATAGATGCGCTTGGGGCAATGGGCTTTTCTGCTGGCGTTGGATCGGCTGGGAATGACAGGCAGAGCGCCGTCATCCTTGATTTGCTGGCGCACGACCTGGCTGTCATAGGCTTTGTCGGCGCTGACTGCGAGCGCCGGTCGGGGCGCTTGCAAGATTTGATCGGCCACCTGGCTGTCATGCACCTGTCCGCCGGTCAGGACGAGGCAGAGCGGGCGGCCCTTGCCATCGACGAGCGCATGGATTTTCGTGGTGCGCCCGCCGCGGCTAATGCCAATCGCCTGGTTTTGCTCCCCCCTTTTGCGCCAGCGGCCGCGCGGTGGGCTTTGACGATGGTGCTGTCGATCAGATGCAGACTGTCACGGGATTTGGCGGCCAGCGTCTCGAACACTCGGCGCCAGATGCCGCGCGCCGCCCAGCGATTGAAGCGATTATAGGCCGTCGTATAGGGCCCGTAACGTTCCGGCAAGTCCCGCCACGGGATGCCCGTGCGCAGCACGTAGAAGATCGCGTTCACGATCTTGCGGTCATCCACCCGACCGCTGCGCCGCGCCACTGGCAGCAACCGCGCCAAAATCGCCCATTCCTCATCGCTCAGGTCAAATCGCATGATCCACCTCCAGCCACGGTGAATCACGCATCGCCATCTAATTCAAGCGCTTATCTGGGTACAGACCCTAGTGCGAACGAAAGTCACATAAAAAAACGTCATTATCAAACCTGCTGTGAGTGCCGATCGACTAATGAGCCTGATCGGTGATTGCTAGTTTGAGACCCAATTACAAACCCTGGCACCCGGCGTGCCTTGTACTGGACCGTCAACCCTTGTGTCATCCGGTCGATCATAGCCACGCTCGCGCGCCCATTAATAAGAGGCAACCCCATGCGTGTTCTGCAATCGGCGATATGTTCGAGTAGATAGAGCCAAATTTGAACAGGCCCGAGGCCCAACAGGCAGCGTCGTTAAACGAAAGAGGCCGCTCGAAAACGGCCTCTTGATTGCACGTTGCCAGTAATAATCAGGTTGCGAGTACGGTGCCCCGCCGACGCAGTTGCAGCCCGACCAATCCAAATCCAATCAGCATCATTGCCCAGGTCGAGATTTCGGGCACACCAGACACGGCCTCAAAAGTCGTATTCGAGACTGAGGTGAAATCGAACGTTCCGTTGCCCGTTGTGAAGGAATCGACAGTGTCATATTCCGACGTGCCGCTAGTCAACGGGAACGTCGTCTGCAAATTATATGTATCGAAAGCGGTGTTCTGGAGGGCGTCGGCATTGACCGCTGCGTCAAAAAAACCGATGCGAGGAAACGAAGGATCAGTATTATTAACCACGGTGTAGCCCGGCAATGTATCTGAGAGCGAACCGATTGTGATAGAGCCAGTAGCGCCGGAGTCATAGTATTCCCCGCCAAATGGCCCAGTGACGGTCCCGCCCACAAAGTCGATATTGAAGGTGGCATTTGTGAAAGAAGTGCCATCGAGAGTGCCAGATGCCGTTCCCGAAAAAATGTAGGTGAGCGTGGCGGCATGAGCGGGTGCACCAATAGCAAGCGTTAGCGCGATTGCGACGACGCTTGAGCCTATAGCCTTGAACTTAGGTTTCATGACAGCCACCCCACTTGGTTAGATCAAGCTTTAGTTAATTGTTACAGAGTGGCTCGGGAGTACAAGCACAAAACGAGCCGCACGAATAAAAACAATGTAAAAATAATTTACATAGGAAAAGAGGACTGTCAAAAAGAGTTACAAACTCGCCAGTCCATAGGGACACGGGCAAAGTAGTAAGGACTGGCACGGGTTTGATAGAGAGCCAAGCCGCGATGAATTCTTATAATTTTACCTCTGAGGGAATGTTTGGATTTTTTCCTGATGGTCGTCCGGTCAAATTCTGACCTGTCGCTTCGACCTGTTGAAGGTTCGGATTCGACAAACTTATTCGCAACAGAAAACTGCGTGTCCGGCTTCGAACTCGTCACAAAATCTTTTGACGGTGGAAGAAAGAAAAATTATAAACTGACTCTATAAACGCATAAACAAGTGATTATTTTTAAAATTGACTTGGCCTATTAAGAGTCAGCTGCTCTACCAACTGAGCTATGCGCCCATGCATGGGAAGGCGCCGTATATAACAGCGCCCCAGACCAATGTCGAGCGGCGCCCGAGTAAAGGCACCGATCAGTGCTCGACGTCGCCGTGACGGGTGAAGCGGGTATCGCGGTGGACGTAGACGCTCATCAGCAGGCCAAAACCGAACATCACCGTCAGCATCGAGGTGCCGCCATAGGAGATCAGCGGCAGCGGCACGCCCACCACCGGGATCAGGCCGATCACCATGGCGATGTTGATGAAGACATAGAGGAACATGTTGGTGGTGATGCCGAAGGCGAGCAAACGGCCGAAATGGCTCCGGCTGCTGAAGGCGATGGCATAGCCGTAGACGAAGACCAGCGAATAGAGCGCGAGCAGCACGAGGCCCCCCATCAGGCCAAATTCCTCCGCCAGCATGGTGAAGATGAAATCGGTCTGGCGCTCGGGCAGGAAGTTGAGATGGGATTGCGTGCCGGCGAGGAAGCCCTTGCCCGAGAGCCCGCCCGAACCGATGGCGATCTTGGATTGCAGGCTGTGATAGCCGGCGCCCAGCGGATCGTTCTCGGGATCGAGAAAGGTGTAGATACGGTTCTTCTGATAGTCGCGCAGATGCTCCCACGCCACCGGCACCACGGCGGCGATGGCGGCCGCGATCAGCCCGAACTTCCAGAGCCGAACGCCGGCGAGGAAGAACATGGCGGCGCCGCCCATCACCAGCATGAGCGCCGTACCGAGGTCGGGCTGCTTCAGCACCATCACCGCGGGCACCATCACCAGCAGCGTCGGTGCGATGAGCTTCAAAGGCCGCTTGACCTCGTCCTGGGTCAGCCCGTTGAAATAGCGCGCCAGCACCATGACCAGCGCAATCTTCATCAATTCCGAGGGCTGGATCTGGATGAGGCCAAGATCGATCCAGCGCTGCGCCCCCATGCCGATGGCGCCGCGCACCTCGACGGCGATGAGCAGCAGCATGGTGACGGTGTAGAAGCCATAGGCGGAGCGCAGCCAGATGCGGATATCGACCACCGCCACCGCCAGCATGATGAGCGCCGCCACCAGATAGCGCAGCGCCTGGCGCTCGGCCCAGGGCTGCCAGCTGCCATTGGCGGCGGAATAGAGCATGGCGAAGCCGATGCCGGCGATCACCGTCAGCAACCCGACCAGCACCCAATTGATGCTGATGAGCTTCAGCGCAATCGATTGCTGCGGCCGGGTGACGTCGTCGAGCCAGCGCATTAGTTCTGCGCCAGTGTCGCGCCGCCGAAGGGAGTCGCCGGCACGCGATGAACCGGATCGCGCTTTTGCGCCTCGATCAGGATGTCGCGGCAGATCGGCGCCGCGACGGCCGAGCCGCCGCTGGCCTCGGCGCCGCCATGCTCGACCACCACGACGCAGACATAGCGCGGCTGGCTCACCGGCGCGAAGGAGATGAAGAGCGCGTGATCGCGGTCTTTCCAGGGCACCTGGCTCGCCTTGGGGACGCCATGCTCGTGCTCGGCCTCGGTGATGCGGCGAACCTGCGAGGTGCCCGACTTGCCGGCCATCGCCATGGCCGGATCGGGGATGCGCGCGCCATAGGCGGTGCCGCCCGGCTCATTGACGACCGCCATCATGCCCTCGGTGACCAGCTTCAGGTCCTTCGCCGAGACATCGAGCGAGGCGAAGTCGATCCGATCGACGGCGTTGTCGCCGGTCATCAGCCCCGCCTCGCGCACAAGATGCGGCGTCACCGCGCGACCGGTGGCGAGCCGCGCCGCCAGGATGGCAAGCTGTAGCGGCGTCGTGCTGACATAACTTTGGCCGATGCCGGCGCTGAGCGTCTCGCCCTGCTGCCAGGCGACGCCATAGGTCGCTTTTTTCCAGGCCGAGGTCGGGATCAGGCCGGCGCGCTCGCCCGGAATATCGATGCCGAGCGTCGCCCCGAGGCCGAAGCGCTTCGCCATGGCGGCGATGCGGTCGATGCCGGTGCGCCGCGCCGTCTCGAAGAAGAACACGTCGCAGGAATGCTTGATGCCGTCCCGCATGTTCATGCTGCCGTGACCTCCCTTCTTCCAACAGTGGAATTTGGCGTTGCCGAGCTCGTAATAACCGGGGCAGTTGACATGGGTGTCGGGCGTCATCACGCCAGCATCGAGCGCCGCCATGGCGACGATGGGCTTGAAGGTCGAGCCGGGCGAATAGGTGCCGGCGATCGCCTTGTTGGTCAGCGGGTTATAGGGATTCTCGATCAGATCCTTCCATTGCGTCGCCGACAAGCCAGCAGAAAAGGCGCTGGGATCGAAGCCGGGGCTCGAGGCGAGCGCCAGCACCTCGCCGGTCCAGCTATCGAGCACCACCGCGGCGGCGCTGCCCTCGGCGGCACAGCGCTTGGCGGCGAAATCCTGCAGCGCCATGTCGATGGTCAGCACGATCTCCTGGCCGGGGATTCCGTCCTCATGCGCCAGCTCGCGCACCACACGGCCGAAGGCGTTGACCTCGACCTGGCTGGTACCGGCGGCACCGCGTAATTCGAGATCGTAGGCCTTTTCGATGCCGTTCTTGCCGATGCGGAAATCCGGCAGCTCGACCAGCGGATCGTCGCTGTTGAGCTCCTGCTCGGAGACCGGCGCGACATAGCCAATGACATGGGCCGCGGTATCGCCGAAGGGGTAATTGCGGATGAGCCCCTGCTCGATCGACACGCCCGGCAAATCGGTGGTGTTGACGTCGACCCGGGTCATCTCGTCCCAGCTCATATCCTCGCGGATGGCGACCGGCACGAAGCTGTGCTTGTTGCGGATGTCGCGGATGACGCGGCGACGGTCGGCGTCGGTCAGCGGCACCAGCGTGCCCACCGCGTCGAGCGTCGAGGAGATGTCGCCCACCTGCTCCGCCACCAGCACGGCGCGGTATGTCGGCCGGTTGATCGCCAAGGGCGCCCCGAAGCGGTCGACGATACGGCCGCGCGGCGGCGCCAAGAGCCGTAGATTGATGCGATTCTCGTCGGCCAGCATGGCGAAGCGGCTCGACTGCGCCACCTGCAAATAGTAAAGCCGCCCCGCCAGCGCCATCAGCAGGCCGAGCTTGCCGCCGGCCAACAGCAACGCGCGGCGGTTCATCAGCTTGCTGCGCACGGTGTCGCGTTTCATGGCGCTAGACTCCCGCCACCGGCACGGCGCGATGCGCCAGGGCCAGCAGATAGCTGCCGATCGGGAAGCAAGCCGCGGTGATCAGCGTCTGGAAAATGAAAAGACGCGGCTCGAGCAGCGTCACATGCATGATGCTAACAAACGCCCATTCCAGGAAGAAGCTGCCCGCCGCAACGAGAAAGAACCCGAGCCAGAGCAGCGCGAAGGGCTGGCCGATCAAGAGGCGTCGCTGCGCCAGCACCGCAGTGCGCGCCAGCAGCAGCACCAGCGCCGACAACCCGACATAGGGCGAGCCGTTCAGGAGATCGAGCAGCACGCCGATGGCGAAAACGACGAAGAGCGGCAGCAGATCGGGCCGATAGATTGTCCAGTGATAGACCGCCATCAGCGCGAAACTCGGCGCGATCGAGCCGAAACCCGGGATATGGAACGGCAGCAGCGATAGGACCGCGAACAGCAAGGTGCTGATGCCGGGCACCAGTCGCGTCGCCGTGCCCAAATCGCGCTGCCAGACGTGGCGGACCATGGGATCAGTGCGATAAGTCGGATGCCGGCACGCGAATACCGCGCAGCGGCTTGGCCGACGGCACGGCGCTGGACGACAGCATGCCGTCGAGCCCGAAATTCACGATGCGCAGCGTTTCGAGGCGCGCCAGATCGGCGTAGGGCTCGACCCGGATCTCGCCGTTGACCGAGGCGATGACGCCCACCGGCAGGCCCGGCGGGAAGGCGCCGCCGCTGCCGCTGGTGACGATGCGCTCGCCGGTCGTCAGCTCGGCCTTGGGCTGGATATAGACCAGGCGCGGCTGATCGGCATTGTCGCCGTCGAGCACGGCGCGCTCGTGGCTGCCCTCGATGGTGACCGGAATGTGGGAATTGATGTCGGTGAGCAGCAGCACCCGCGCTGTGCGGTCGCCGACCTCGACGACGCGGCCGACCAGGCCTTCGCCGGTCATCGCCGGCTGGCCGCGTGCGACGCCGTCGCGGGCGCCGACATTGACCATGACGTTGCGCAGGAAGGCGCCGCCCGAATCGGCGATCACCTGAGCCGCGACCGAGGATACCGCGCCTTGCGGCGCGAAGCGGAGGAGGTCGCGCAGCTGCGCGTTCTCGGTGTCGAGCCGACGCGCGGTTTCCTGCCATTGCAGCAGGCGATCGTTCTCCTCGCGCAATTCCTGGTTCTGGCTATAGACCGTGGACATGTCCTCAAGCTTGGCGATGCCTTCGGAGATCGTGGCGATGGGCCGGCCCACCGCCTCGACGATCGGAGAAACCGCATCGGCCATGACGACGCGCGCGCGATCGAACAGCATCACATCGGCCTTGCCGAGGATGGCGAGCAGCGCCGAGACGAAAATAAGGAAGGGCAACGTCAGACGTTGCGCCGCTGCCTTGACCGGGGCCGAAAGTCGCATGTGGCCTACCGACCGCTCCTAAATAATCGCCGTCCCCCACACCCTTTTTACACGGCTCGCTTGCATCCGTACATGGTCTAACGGCGTGGAAAACCCCGGGTTTGCGGCGTTAATACATGCTGATGAGGACATTGCGCAGCGTCTTCATCTCCTCGAGGGCGCGGCCGGTGCCGAGGGCGACGCAAGACAGCGGATCGTCGGCGATCGAAACTGGCAGGCCGGTGGAATGGCGCAGCATGTAATCGAGATTGCCGAGCAACGCGCCGCCGCCCGTCAGCACGATGCCCTTGTCGACGATATCGGCGGCAAGCTCGGGCGCGGTGTGCTCGAGCGCCACCTTGACCGCCTCGACGATGGCGCCAACCGGCTCCGACAGGCTTTCAGCGATCTGACGCTCGCTGATGACGATCTCCTTCGGCACGCCGTTCATCAGGTCGCGGCCCTTGATCTCCATGATGCGGCCCTCGCCCTCTTCGGGCATGCAGGCCGAGCCGATCTCCTTCTTGATGCGCTCGGCGGAGGATTCGCCGACCAGCAGATTATGATTGCGGCGGATGTAGGCGATGATCGCCTCGTCCATCTTGTCGCCGCCGACCCTGACCGAACGCGAATAGACGATGCCACCCAGGGACAGCACCGCCACTTCGGTGGTGCCGCCGCCGATATCGACCACCATCGAGCCGGTCGGCTCGGTGACCGGTAATCCTGCGCCGATCGCGGCAGCCATCGGCTCCTCGATCAGGAACACGCGTCTCGCACCGGCGCTCTCAGCCGATTCCTGAATCGCGCGGCGCTCGACCGCGGTCGAACCCGAGGGCACGCAGACGATGATCTGCGGGCTGGCGAAACTTCGCCGGTTATGCACTTTGCGGATGAAGTGCTTGATCATCTCCTCCGCCACCTCGAAATCGGCGATGACGCCATCGCGCAGCGGGCGGATCGCCTGGATGTTGCCCGGCGTGCGGCCGAGCATCATCTTGGCTTCGTCGCCGACGGCAAGGACCTGCTTACGGCCCTTGATGGTGGCAATGGCAACGACCGAGGGCTCGTTCAAGACGATACCGCGCCCCTTGACGTAAACGAGCGTGTTCGCCGTGCCGAGATCGATCGCCATATCGGCGGAGAGCATGCCCAACAAATTTCCGAACATGATGGTCTTCTATTCCACGGTTTGGGTGAAGATTACTATTCTAGGCGGAGAGCGCGGCGGGCGCGTTCTTGTTCCGTTTAGTCAGTAGCTTATTAAGAGCGTGAATATAGGCGCGTGCCGAGGCGACCAGCGTATCAGGATCTGCGCCCTGGCCGACCACCGTCTTGCCGCCTTCTTCGAGCCGCACCGTCACCTCGGCCTGGGCATCGGTGCCCTCGGTGACTGCGTGCACCTGGTACAGCAAGAGCCGCGCCGCATTAGGCACGATCGCCTTAATGGCGTTGAACGTGGCGTCGACCGGACCGTTGCCCGCGGTCTTGGCGTGCTGCGCCGCACCGTCGACCTCGAGCTCGAGCTCGGCGCTTTGCGGGCCTTTCGACCCGGCGATCACCTGCAGCGAGACAAACTTGATGCGCTCGTCGGTGCGCTGGATCTCATCGTCGACCAGGGCAACGATGTCCTCATCATAGACGTCCTTCTTGCGGTCGGCGATCGCCTTGAAGCGGCGGAAGGCGTCGTTCATCGCATTGTCGCCGAGCTCGAAGCCGAGCTCCTTCAGCTTCGCCTTGAAGGCGTGGCGGCCGGAATGTTTGCCCATGACCAGGGTCGACTTGCCGACGCCGACCGATTCCGGGGTCATGATCTCGTAGGTGCCGGCGTGCTTCAGCATGCCGTCCTGGTGGATACCGCTTTCATGCGCGAAGGCGTTGGCGCCGACGATCGCCTTGTTCGGCTGCACCACGAATCCGGTCACCGCCGAGACTAGGCGCGAGGCGCGGGTGATCATCTCGGTCTTGATGCCGGTGGTGAAGGGCATGAGATCCTGACGCGTGCGCAGCGCCATGACGATTTCTTCCAGCGCGGCATTGCCGGCGCGCTCGCCAAGACCGTTGATCGTGCATTCGACCTGACGGGCGCCGGCCTGGACCGCGGCCAACGAATTGGCGACGGCGAGGCCGAGATCGTTATGGCAATGGACCGAAACCACCGCCTTATCGATGTTGGGCACGCGGTTCATCAGCATGGAGATCAGCGCGCCAAATTCCTCGGGCACGGCATAGCCGACGGTGTCGGGAATGTTGATCGTGGTGGCGCCGACCTTGATGGCGCTCTCGACCATGCGGCAGAGGAAGTCGTGCTCGCTGCGCGAGCCGTCCTCGGCCGACCATTCGACGTCGGGCGAGAGATTGCGCGCGTGACTGACCGCGTCCACCATCACCTCGTGCACGCGCTCGGGCTCCATCTGAAGCTTGTATTTCATGTGCAGCGGCGAGGTCGCGATCACGGTATGGATGCGTGGGCGCTTGGCGACTTGGACCGCCTCCCAGCAGCGGTCGATATCCATGCGCGCGCAACGGGCGAGGCCGGCGACGGTGGCGTTGCCGACTCGCTTGGCGATCTCGCGCACCGCCTCAAAATCGCCGTTGGAGGTGATGGGGAATCCCGCCTCGATCACGTCGACGCCCATTTCCTCCAGGAGCAGACCGATCTTGATCTTCTCCTCGAGATTCATCGAGGCGCCCGGCGATTGCTCGCCGTCGCGCATGGTGGTGTCGAAGATGATGACGCGGTTCTTGTCCCGGCTTTGGCCGGGGTTCGTTTTATTCGCTGCTTTGTCGGCGCCCATGGCGCGGATCCTCTTGTCTCGGAGTCACGATAGAGCCGTGGCGGATGCCCCTCGAACGCGAACGGGCTCTTGCGCGCCCGCGCTCAGGGGCTGCTAAGTCGCAGCGCGACCTTGGTCTCCTGACACGGACCGTCGAAAACGAAAGCGCGCGCCGACCAGCGTTGAAACGCCCAGCTGCCGTCGCATGCATTCGTATCCGCGGTCATCTCATTCGTTCCTAAAGCGGCCTTGACCAGGATCCGGGCCTTGCGGCGCGACGATGATGTCGACCCGCCAGCAAGTCCTAAATCGAAATGTTAAGGCCCGTTGCTATGTTTATCGCGTTTCCCCTTGGAATCGCAAGAACTGTGTGGTTTGCGGCTCTAAAAAGCGGCTCAATTCTTGGCTTTATCGACCAGGCGCCCTTGCGCGATCCACGGCATCATGGCACGCAGCTTGGCGCCGACCTTCTCGATCTCGTGCTCGGCGCCGCGCTTGCGCATCGCCTTGAAGCTGGCCTGGCCGGCGGCATTCTCCAGCACCCAATCGCGTGCGAAGCGGCCTGATTGGATGTCGTCGAGGATGCGCTTCATCTCGGCCTTCACCGCCGGAGTGATGACGCGCGGGCCCCGCGTGTAGTCGCCGTACTCTGCAGTGTTGGAGATCGAATAGCGCATATTGGCCATGCCGCCCTCATACATGAGGTCGACGATCAGCTTCACCTCGTGAAGACACTCGAAATACGCCATTTCCGACGCGTAGCCGGCTTCGACCAGGGTCTCATATCCCGCCATGATGAGCGAGCTCAAGCCGCCGCAGAGCACCGCCTGCTCGCCGAAGAGATCGGTCTCGCATTCTTCCCGGAAGGTTGTCTCGATGACGCCGGCGCGGCCGCCACCGATCGCCGAGGCGTAGGACAGCGCGATCTCGAGCGCGTTGCCCGAGGGATTCTGCTCGACCGCGACCAGGCAGGGCACGCCGCCGCCTTTCACGTATTCCGAGCGCACGGTATGGCCGGGGCCCTTGGGCGCGATCATGAATACGTCCATGTCGGGACGCGGCTCAATCAGCTTGAAATGGATGTTGAAGCCATGCGCGAAGGCCAGCGCGGTATCGGGCCGCATATTGGCCTTCAGATCGTCGGCATAGAGCTTCGCCTGCAGCTCGTCGGGCGTCAGCACCATAACGACGTCGGCCCATTTGGCGCCGTCGCCCGGGTTCATCACCTGGAACTTTGCGGCCTCGGCCTTTTTTGCCGTGGCCGAGCCGGGACGCAGCGCCACGCGTACGTCCCTAACGCCGCTGTCGCGCAAATTCATCGCATGGGCATGGCCCTGACTGCCGTAACCGACGACCAGGACTTTCTTGCCCTTGATCAGGTTGACGTCGGCGTCACGGTCGTAATAAACGCGCATGGGGATTTCCTCCGAAAACGGTCAGATCAATGGATATCAGAACTTGGCCGGCCCGCGCGAGATCGCCGCGACGCCGGTACGGGAGACGTCGACCAGCCCCAACGGCACCATCAGGGCGATGAAGGCGTTGAGCTTCTCGGTCGAGCCGGTCATTTCGAAGACGAAGCTGTCGGATGTCGAATCGACGATGCGGGCGCGAAAGATGTCGGCGAGGCGCAGCCACTCGGCCCGGCTGTCACCGCCACCCGAGACCTTGATCAGCGCCAATTCGCGCTCGACATAGGGCCCCTCCGCGGTCAGGTCGCGCACCGCGTGGATCGGCACCAGACGGCCGAGCTGATTCTTGATCTGCTCGATGATCATCGGCGTGCCCGAGGTGACGATGGTGATGCGCGACAGCATGTTGGCGGCGTCGATCTCGGCGACGGTCAGGCTCTCGATATTGTAGCCGCGGCCGGAGAATAGGCCAATAACGCGCGCCAGCACACCGGGCTCGTTGTCCACGAGCACCGCGATGGTGTGCTTTTCGATTGTGTCGGGAGCTGTCATGATTGCCGCGGCCCTCAAACCAGGACCATGCCCTCTTCCGAGATCGGACCGGCCGTCTTCCTGTCCTCCGGGCCGAGCAACATTTCATTATGCGCGGCGCCCGAGGGGATCATCGGGAAGCAGTTTTCGGTCTGATCGACCGCGATATCGGCGATCACCGCTTTATCCACCGCGATCATCTCCTTGATGACACGGTCGAGATCGGCCGGATTCTCGGTGCGCAAGCCGACCGCGCCGAAAGCCTCGGCCAGCTTGACGAAATCCGGCAGCGCCTCACTGTAGCTCTCGGAATAGCGGCCGCCATGCATCAGCTCCTGCCATTGACGGATCATCCCCATGTATTGGTTGTTGAGGATGAAGACCTTCACCGGCAGTCGGTATTGGCAGACCGTCGACATCTCCTGGATGTTCATCAGGATCGACGCCTCGCCGGCGATGTCGATGACCAGCGCGTCAGGATGCGCGATCTGCACCCCCATCGCCGCGGGCAGGCCGTAGCCCATGGTGCCGAGCCCGCCCGAGGTCATCCAATGGCAGGGCTTCTCGAACTTGAATAGCTGCGCCGCCCACATCTGATGCTGACCGACCTCGGTCGTGATGTAGGTGTCGCGGCCCTGGGTCAATGCATGCAGCCGCTCGATCGCGTATTGCGGCTTTATGATCTTGTCGTTCTGGACATAGGCGAGCGAATTGCGTGAACGCCAGGCGGCGATCTGCTTCCACCACGGCGCGATCCGCGCCGAGTCGGGCTTGTAGCCCTTGGCCTTGAGCGATGCTGCCAGCGCCGCCAGCGTCTCGGCGCAATCGCCGACCAGCGGCACGTCGGCGCGCACGCTCTTGTTGATCGAGCTCGGATCGATGTCGATGTGGATCTTCTTGGAGTTCGGCGAGAAGGCGGCGATCTTACCGGTGACGCGATCGTCGAAGCGCGCGCCGACATTGATCATGAGATCACAATCATGCATCGCGTTGTTGGACTCGAAGGTGCCGTGCATGCCGACCAGGCCAAGATATTGCTGGCTCGACGCTGGAAAGGCGCCCAGACCCATCAGCGTCAAGGTGCAGGGAAATCCGGTCAGCTTGACCATATCGGCGAAGCGCTTGCAGGCCTCGGGACCCGAATTGATGATGCCGCCACCGCCATAGAACAGCGGCCGCTTCGCCGCGATGATGAGATCGGCCGCCTCGTTGACGCGCGCCGGATCGGGCGTGCGCTGCGGCTTGTAGGATTTGCGCGCCGGCGACGCCTCGGGCGGCGTATAGGGCCCAGGCGAAATCAGCACGTCCTTCGGCAGATCGACCACCACTGGCCCTGGCCGGCCGGTGCGCGCGACATAGAAAGCCTCGTGCAGAACCCCGGCGAGCCGGTTGATGTCCTTCACCAGGTAATTATGCTTGGTGCAAGGACGCGTGATGCCGGTGGTGTCGGCCTCTTGAAAGGCGTCGTTGCCAATGAGATGGGTCGGCACCTGGCCGGTGAGGCAAACGATCGGCACTGAATCCAGCAGCGCGTCGGTCAGGCCGGTCACCGCGTTGGTCGCACCCGGCCCGCTAGTCACCAGCACGACGCCGACCTTGCCGGTGGAGCGCGCATAGCCTTCGGCGGCGTGGACGGCGCCTTGCTCGTGCCGCACCAAAATGTGGCGGACGTGATTCTGCTTGAAGAGGGCGTCGTAGATCGGCAGCACGGCGCCGCCGGGATAACCGAACACGACGTCAACGCCCTGATCGACCAGCGCGCGGATGACCATATCCGCGCCCGACATGGTCTGGACCCCGGTACTGCCAGCCATGACACCCTTGCTCCCAAATCGGGGGAAGCGCGCTCCAGCGCCGGTCATCCTCTGGGACGACCGACCAAAACCGCGCTTTACCAAGCGAAAGCCGGAAGCTAGTGGCCTAGGAACGGGGGGTCAATAGAAACTGACGAATAAATGCAAAAATATCTGGTAATAAACTTTCCGAATATTGCGAGAAAATCTCTATTTTCCGCAGTTTCTTGCTCGTTTTGAGCCGATGGCGCAGCCAGGTGAGCTGCCGCTTGGCATAGCGTCTGCTGGCTTGTTGTGCCGCCGCCAGAGCCTCCGCCTCAGGCGACGCGCCCGCGAGCCAGCCCGCGATCTCGCGCAGACCCACCGCCTTCAGTGCCGGCAAATCGGATGATAGGCGACGCGCCAGCAGGCCCCGGGCTTCTTCCACGGCGCCACCGACGAACATCGCGGCAAGCCGCGCATCGATCCGCGCATAGAGCTCGTCGCGCGGCGGCAGCAAGACGATGGCGGCGGCGTCGGGCCCGGCATGCGGCGTCTGCCGCCGCTGCCATTCGGACAATGCGACACCGGTCGCGCGCGCCACCGCATAGGCGCGAATGAGACGCTGCGTATCGCCGGGAACGAGATGCGCGGCACTCGCCGCGTCGAGCACCGCGAGCGCTTCGCGAAACGCGGGTCCGCCGAGTTGCGCATGGAGCACCTTTGCCTCTGCGACCGCCGCCGCCGGAACCGGCGGCACCTCGGCCAGCCCATCGAGCAGCGCCGAGAGATAAAGCCCGGTGCCGCCAACCAGCAGCGGCAGATGTCCCACCTCGCGGGCGCGCGCGATCTCGGTCAGCGCCAAGCCGCGCCAGCGTCCCGCCGAGCAGCGCTCCGCCGCGTCGATGATTCCGTAGAGCGCGTGCGGCGCCCGCGCTATGTCGTCGGGCGTCGGCCGCGCCGTCAGCACGGATAGGTCGCGATAGACCTGCATGCTGTCGGCATTGACGATGGCACCGCGGAACTCGGCCGCCACCGCGAGCGCCAGGCACGACTTGCCGCTTGCGGTCGGCCCCGCAATGACCACGATCGGCGCGCTGGTTTCAGCCATCGCGGCGTTTTAGCCCGCTTCTTGCCTTTCCGCCATGCTTCGCCGATAAAGCCGGGGCATGGCCGGAAATGTGATGACGTTGATTGCGGTCGAGCCCGATGACGCGCGAAGCGAGGACTGGGCGGCTGGAGTGTCGCGCGCGCTGGAGAATCTCGGCGCCCGGCTGGGCGGCGCGGTATGGCTGGCACCGGGCCAGGCCTGCGATATTCCGTTCGACGAACTCGATCCCGATCAGGCCGAGGCCGCGGCACGCGGCGCGCTCGGCCTCGGCCTCAACGGGCCGCCGGTCGATCTGCTGGCGCAAGATGCCGAGGGCCGCAAGAAAGCGATCCTGCTCTCCGATATGGAATCGACCGTGATCACCAACGAGATGATCGACGAGATCGCCGATCTCATGGGCATCAAAGCGCAAGTCGCCGACATCACCCGCCGCACGATGAACGACGAGCTCGATTTCGCCACGGCGGTGAAGCAGCGCGTCGCCCTCTTCAAGGGCCAGAAAGCGAGCCTGCTCGACCAGGCGGCCAGGCGCATCCGCATCATGCCCGGGGCGAAGGCGATGGTCGCGACCATGCATGCGTATGGCGCCTATACCGCGCTGGCCTCGGGCGGATTCAATGTGTTCACGAGCCGGGTGCGGCAAACCCTCGGCTTCGACGTCGATTATGCCAATGAGTTGCTGATCGCGGACGGCAAGCTGACCGGCACGGTGAAGGAGCCGATCCAGACCCGCGACACCAAGCTCGCGATCCTGACCAAGCTTGCCGCGGAACGTAACCTGCCGCTCTCGGCGACGCTCGCGATCGGCGACGGCGCCAACGATTTGCCGATGATCGGCGCAGCCGGACTCGGCATCGCCTTCCATTCGCACCCTAATGTCGCGCCGCGCGCCCGCCACCGCATCGATCATTGCGATCTACGCGCCGCGCTTTATGCCCAGGGCTACCGCCAGGACGAGATTGTCGAGAGCTGATGCGGCGGTTCATTCTTGGCCTTATGATTGACGGCGGCTGCGGTGGAGATTGGCGTGGTTCATAGGCTGCTGCAGGAATTCGCCCTGTTATTGGCGGTGGTCAACCCGGTGGTGGCGACCGGGGTCTTTCTCGCGGTCACCGAACGCAAGAGCAAGCGGCAGAAGCGCAGCATCGCCATCGAAGCGATCCTCGTCGCCGGCGGCATTCTGTTCGCGTTCATCGCTTTCGGCCAGATCGTGCTCGACGCGCTCGAGATCGAGATCAATGCCTTTCGCATCGCCGGCGGCATCGTGCTGCTGGTGATCGCGCTGAAGATGGTGCTGCAGGACGTTCGCGATCTTCACCCGCCCGGCGATCACGGCAATGTCGCGATCTTTCCGCTCGCCATGCCCTTCATTGCCGGGCCGGAATCAATCCTGGCCGCGATGCTGCTGACCGACAACAACATCTACACAGTGAAGGATCAGTTCGAGGTGGCGGGACTGTTGACGCTCGTCCTGGCGCTGACCTTGCTGTGTTTCTTGGGCGCGCATTGGGTGCACAAGGTGCTGCGCGATACCGGCATCAGCATCATCGCCCGCGTCATGGGATTGATCCTGGCGGCGCTCTCCGTCCAGTTCCTGCTGACCGGGCTGCGCGAGGCATTCAATCTCGGCGGCGGGAGCTAACCCTTGGCGATCTTCAGCGCGTAGAAGCGCAGATCGCCCTGGCGGTCGACCAGCAGTAGGACCGATTTGCGGCCGTCCTTCTTCGCCGCGTCGAGCTTGGCGGATATCTCCGCGGTCGATTTGACCTCTTCCTGCGCCAACTCGACGATCACGTCGCCCGCGCGCATGCCTTTTTCCGCCGCCGGCCCGTCCGCCGCCACATCGGTGACCACGACGCCGGACGTGTCGTCGCTCAGCCCATAGCGCTCGCGCAGCTCGGGCGAGAGATTGGCGACCGACAATCCAAGCGTCGCGACCGCGGTTCCGGCGGGCGGCTGCGCCGATTGCTTCGGCGTCGCCGCCGTCTGATCGTCGCTGTCCTTCAACTCGCCGACCTTGACGTCGAGCGTCAGCTCCTTGCGCTTGCGCCAGACCTTGACCTTCACCGTCTTGTCGATCGGCGTTTCGGCGACAATGCGCGGCAGATGGCGCATGTCGGCGACGTCCTTGCCGTCGAAGCTCAGCACCACATCGCCCGGCTGAATGCCGGCGACCTGGGCCGGCCCGCCATCCTGCGTGCTGGCGATGAGCGCGCCCTTCGGCTTGTCGAGGCCGAGGCTCTCGGCGATCTCGTCGCTGACGCTCTGGATATTGACGCCGAGCCAGCCGCGGCGCGGATGGCCGAACTGCTTCAGCTGATCGATCACCGGCCGCGCCAGGTTGGACGGGATGGCGAAGCCGATGCCGATCGAGCCGCCCGAAGGCGAGAAGATGGCGGTATTGATGCCGATCACCTCGCCATTGGTGTTGAACATCGGGCCGCCGGAATTGCCGCGATTGATCGAGGCGTCGGTCTGCAGAAAATCGTCATAGGGGCCGGCATTGATCTCTCTCGCGCGCGCCGAGAGAATTCCCGCCGTCACAGTGCCGCCGAGACCGAAGGGATTACCGATCGCCAGCACCCAATCGCCGACGCGGGTCAGATCGCTGTCGCCGAATTTGACGAAGGGCAGCGGCTTCGCCGATTTGACCCGCAATAGCGCGAGGTCGGTCTTGGTGTCCTTGCCGACGACCTCGGCCTTGAAGCTGGTGTCGTCCTGCAGCGTCACGGTGATCTCGTCGGCATCGGCGATGACGTGGTTGTTGGTGACGACGAGGCCCGACGGATCGACGATGAAGCCCGAGCCGAGCGAAGTCGCGTGGCGCGGCAGCGATTCTTTTTGGTCGCCGTCCCGCGGCTGGCTCTTATTGTTGAAATCCTTGAAGAACTGCTCGAAGGGCGAGCCGGGCGGCAGCTGCGGCAGATCGCTGCCGGGCTTGTCGTCCTTATTGGCGATGGTCTGGGCGGTCGAGATGTTGACCACCGCCGGCAGCAGCTTGGCGGCGAGATCGGCGAAGCTGTCGGGGCCGGCCTTGGCCGAGGCGGCGCCGGCGCTCCACAGCAAGACCAGCACGACAGCAAGCGGCGCGCGCCCGTAAGCGGCGAGACGGAGGACGGCGATCACAAAAGCTCCTTCAGGGAAATCGGCGGCAAGCGGCGATCTTAGGCGAGAATATGCCGCTAAACCAGCCCTCAGCCGGGAAAGCCGCGCCGAACGAACCAGACGATGGCGACGCCGACCGCCGCCGCGACGAGGCCGCCGATGCGCAGGACATTAGCCGGCAGGATGGCGGTCTCGGCCATCATTTTCTGCATTGGTTTGGTGAAGAGCGCGCACAGCACGCCCTCGAAGACCAGCGCCAATGCCAGCGCCGTGGCGAGGTCCTTCACTGCCGATCAGCGCGCGGGGGTGGCCGGGCCGGTGACGCCCGTCGGGCCGCTTTGCAGGTATTTGAAGAAATCATCCTGCGGCGACAGCACCAGGGTGGTGTTCTGTCCGCTCAGGCCGAGGCGATAGGCGTCGAGCGAGCGATAGAAGGCGAAGAAGTTCTTATCCTTGTTATAGGCGTCGGCGTAATCCTTGATGCTTTCGGAATCGCCCTGACCGCGCAGGATTTGCGACTGCTTTTGCGCATCGGCCAAAATCTCGACGCGCTGGCGATCGGCGTCGGCGCGGATTTCCTGCGCCTGGCGCGCGCCGTCGGCGCGGAAGCTCGCCGCCTCGCGCTGTCGCTCCGATTTCATCCGGTCGAACACCGCCTGGCTGTTCTCCTCGGGTAGATCGGCGTGGCGAATGCGCACGTCGATGATGTCGATCCCGAGCGGCTTCGCCTGCGCGTTTACCTCGTCGCGCACCTGCTGCATGATCGCGGCGCGCTTGTCCGAGACCACCGCCTGCAGCTCGACATTACCGATGACGCGCCTGAGGCTGCCGTTGATCAGGGTGCTGAGCCGGGCGACCGCGACCGCCTCGGTGCCGACGCTCTGGTAGAATTGCAGCGGGTCGGAGATGCGGAAGCGGGCATAGGCGTCGACCACCAAGCGCTTCTGGTCGGAGGCGATGACCTCTTCGGCCGGCGGCTCGAAATCGAGGATGCGGCGGTCGTAGAGCACGACGTCCTGATAGGGCAGCTTGAAATGGAGGCCGGCCTGGTCGATCGGCGTCACCGGCCGGCCGAATTGCAGCACGAGCGCCTGCTCGACCTGATTCACCGTGAACATCATGGTGTAGGCGAGCACCAGCAGCACGACGACGCCGCCGGCGATCACGGCATAAAAGCGCGTGTTCATGGGGTCCCTGCCTTGGCCGGCGCGGCCGGCGGTGCGGCTGGCGGCGCCAAACCGGGCAGCGGCAAATAGGGCACCACGCCCGAGCTCGAGGCGCCGCGATCGATGATCACCTTGTTGGTGTTCTGCAGGATCGCCTGCATGGTCTCGATATAGATGCGCCGCGCGGTCACGTCAGGCGACTGGCGGTAGGAATCATAGACGGAGTTGAAGCGCGCCGCGTCGCCCTCGGCCTGGCGGACGATCTGCTGGCGGTAGGCCTCGGCCTCCTGCACGACCCGGGCGGCGTCGCCATGCGCCACCGGCACGATGTTGTTGGCATAAGCCTGGGCCTCGTTGATGAGGCGCTGCTGGTCGATCTTGGCGCTTTGCACGTCGCGGAAGGCGTCGATCACCGGCGCCGGCGGATCGACCTTTTGCAGCTGCACCTGCGTCACCTCGATGCCGCTGTGATAGGAGTCGAGAATATCCTGCAGCAGATGCTGGGTGTCGGTCTCGATCTTGCCGCGGCCCTCGGCGAAAGCCTGCGCGATCTCGGTATGGCCGATGACTTCGCGCATAGCACTTTCCGCCGCCACCTTCACCGTGCCGTCGGGATCACGGATGCTGAAGAGATAATCCGGCGCGTCCTTGATCAGGTAGAAGACGGTGAAGTTGATGTCGACGATGTTCTCGTCGCCCGTGAGCATCAGCGATTCTTCGGGCACCTCGGTCAGGCGAGTGCGCGTCGGATCGGCGCGGTAGCCGATCTCGATGCGGTTGACGCGCGTCACCTTGGGCGTCAGCGCCTCCTCGATCGGCACCGGCAAATGATAATTCAGGCCGGGATTGGTCTTGCGGTCGAAGGCGCCGAAGCGCAGCACGATGCCTTCCTCGTCGGGCTGGACCCGGTAAAAGCCGCTGGCGAGCCAGAGCAGCACGATGGCGCAGAAGACGACGATCACGCCGCGGCCGCGCCAGAAGCCGCCCGGGAGCCACTGCCGCAGCTTCGCCTGCGCGGCGCGAATGACACTCTCGAAATCGGGCGGCTGGAATCCTCCGCCGGGGCCCTTGCCCCACGGGCTCTTGCCGCCGCCGCCCCAAGGGCCGCCACCGCCACCCTGATTCCAAGACATTTGATGCTGTTCCTGATCGTCGCTCGCCCGTATAAGCGGTCCGAGAGGCCAAGCTTGTCAAGCATGCGGGAGATCACGGCGTGGGCGCGGTAACCAAGGACGACATTGTGGCGGCATTGCGCCAGATCACCGACCCCGATCACGGCGAGGATATCGTCAGCCGCGGCATGGTCGCGGGCTTACAGTTGCGTGACGGCCATGTCGCCTTCGCGATCGAGGTCGAGCGCGCGCGTGGACCCAAGCTCGAGCCGCTGCGCCTCGCGGCGGAGAAGGCGGTCGAGGCGCTGCCCGGCGTGCTGTCGGTGACGGCGGTGCTGACGGCGGAAAAGGGCACGGCGGCGCGGCCGGCGCCGGCGCCTCACGATCATTCGCACGGCCACGACCATGCGCATCCGCGCGGTCCCGCCGCGCGCGGCCAGCCGACACCGCCGCAAGCCGCGCAGAAGCCGGCGGTGCCCGGGGTCAAGCACATCATCGCCATCGCCTCGGGCAAGGGCGGCGTCGGCAAATCGACCACCGCCGCCAATCTGGCGCTGGCGCTCGCCGCCAACGGCCATGCGGTGGGCGTGCTCGACGCCGACATCTATGGCCCGTCGATGCCGCGCATGCTGGGAATTTCCGGCCGGCCGCGCTCGGGCGACGGCAAGGTGCTGGAGCCGATGAGCGGCCATGGCATCAAGGTCATGTCGATGGGATTCCTGGTGCCCGACGACACGCCGATGATCTGGCGCGGGCCGATGGTGCAGAGCGCCATCACCCAGATGCTGCGCGACGTCGCCTGGGGCGAGCTCGACGTGCTGGTCGTCGACATGCCGCCCGGCACCGGCGATGCGCAACTCACCATGGCGCAGCAGGTGCCGCTCGCCGGCGCCGTCATCGTCTCGACGCCGCAGGACATCGCGCTGCAGGACGCGAGGAAGGGCCTCGCCATGTTCCGCAAGGTCGAGGTGCCGGTGTTGGGCTTCGTTGAGAATATGAGCTATTTCCTCTGCCCGCATTGCGGCGAGCGCAGCGAGATTTTCAGCCATGGCGGGGCGCGGAAAGAGGCCGAGACTCTCGGCGTCGAATTCCTCGGCGAGCTGCCGCTCGACATCGCCATCCGAGAGACCTCGGATAGCGGCACGCCGATCGTGGTGGCGCAGCCCGACGGCCCGCTGGCCAAGACCTATCGCGCCATGGCGGCGCGCATCTGGGACCGGCTCGGCGAAGGTAAGCGCGCGGCGCCGAGGATTGTCGTAAGCTAGGCCGTCATTCGAAGGAGAGAACATTGCCGCGATTTTCTTTTGCTCGCCTGACATTCCGACTTTTCGCGCTGGCGCTGATCGGCAGCGGCCTCGCCGCCTGCGACGTCAACGCCGTGCCGCGGCAGGACGAGGCGGTGAAGGCGGCGTGGAGCGAGGTGCTCAACCAGTATCAGCGCCGCACCGACCTCATCCCCAATCTGGTCGAGACGGTCAAAGGCTTTGCCCACCAGGAGCAGACCGTGCTGACCGAGGTGACCGAGGCGCGCGCCCATGCGACGCAGATGGTGCTGCCCGCCGACATCACCAGCAACCCGCAGGCCTTCCAGCAGTTCGAGCAGAACCAGGCGCAGGTTTCCGGCGCGCTCGGGCGCCTGCTGGCGGTGAGTGAGCAATATCCCGATCTCAAATCGAACCAGAATTTCCTGGCGCTGCAATCGCAGCTCGAAGGCACCGAGAACCGCATCGCAGTGGCGCGGCGCGATTATATCGACGCGGTGCAGGCCTATAACACCACGCTGCGCACCATCCCGAGCAAATGGATCGCCGCGTGGCTTTACCCCGACGCCAAGGTAAAGGAGACCTTCACGATCTCCGACGCGGCGCAGCAGACCCCGCAAGTGAAATTCTGATGCGGACACTATCACGCGTGGCGCGTGCCGGCCGCGTCCTCGCCGGCGCGGTCGTGCTGCTGTGCCTGCTGCTCGGATATGCGAGCGCCGCGCCGAATTTTCCGCCGCTGAGCGGTCGCGTCGTCGACGAGACCGGCACGCTGACCCCGGCGACGCAAGAACGGCTCACGGCACTTCTGGCCGAGGAAGAGCAAAAGACCGGCGACCAGCTCGTGGTGGCCGTCGTCAAATCGCTGCAGGGCGATACGATCGAGGATTACAGCTACCAGCTTGGACGATTTTGGGGCATCGGCCAGAAGGGCAAGAACAACGGTGCCATCCTGCTAGTGGCGCCGAACGAGCATAAGGTTCGCATCGAGGTCGGCTATGGGCTCGAAGGCACCCTGACCGACGCACAAAGCCGGGTCATCATCGAGCGCGCCATCCTGCCGGCATTTCGTCGCGGCGATGTGAACGCAGGAGTTCTGGCCGGCACGGCGGCGATCCTCGACGTGCTGGGCGGCGTGGCGGAGCCGGCGGGGCAAGACGCTGCACCCGAACCGATGCAGGGTGGCTCGGGCATCGGCGGTTTTGGCATCCTGATCCCGATCGTTTTCTTTCTCCTGTTCTTCGGCTTGCGCGGCATCTTCTGGCCGCTGCTGATCGGCTCGGCGCTTGGGGGGCGCGGCCGCGGCGGAATGTATTACGGCTCGGGCGGTGGGATTGGCGGCGGCGTCTTCGGCGGCGGATTTTCCGGCGGCGGCGGTAGCTTTGGCGGCGGCGGCGCCTCGGGCGGATGGTGAGCGCGATGCGAACATTATCGGCCGAGGAGCATAAGCGCATCGCCGATGCGGCGGCGAATGTGGCGTCGCGCAGCCAAATCCATTTTGTTTTCGCCATCGTACCCGCGAGTGACCGCTATCGGCTCTACCCGGTGATCTGGGCGGCGATGCTTACACTGATGGCGGCGGCGATATTGGCGGCGTGGCAACCCTGGCTGCCCCTTGCCGAAGGCTTTCTCGCCGAAGCGGCATTGTTCGTCGTGCTATCGCTGCTCTTCGAATGGGAGCCGGTCCGGCTCGCGCTGGTGCCGAAGCGAATCAAGCGTGGCCAGGCACAGCGCCTCGCCCATCTCGACTTCGCCGCAAGAATTCTGGCTCAGCCGAAGCCGCGCGGGATTCTGCTTTTCGTTTCCCTGAGCGAGCGCTACGTCGAGATCTTGGCCGACCAAGAGACCCACGCGAAAATTGGCGAGACGGCGTGGCAGCAGATCGTGAGCGATTTCACCGTAGCGGCGAAGGCCGGGCGCCTAGCGGAGGGCGCGCTGGCCGGCATCGCGGCCTGCGGCCATCATCTCGAGCGCCACTTCCCGCGCAAGGCTTAGCTGGATTCGCGGCCCAGCACTGCCATCAACTCGGTCCATTCCCGCTTCGACAGGCCGCTCGCCTCTTGGCTCACCTTTTCGCCGGCAAGCATTTTCTTCACCAGGGCCAGCGCACCAGACGAGAGCTGCGCGCCGCCGACGCGGTGCTGGCGAAAGGCGTCGGCGGTGAGCGGTACCCATTTCTCCAGCGTGTCGAGCATGGCGTCGGCATAGACCCTGATCTCATATTGCGCGTGCGGATCGGCGCGCAGGCTGAGGAAGTTGAGCAGATTGTGCAGATCGGTCTTCCAATACCACTGCGTATAAAAATTGAGCGTCAAATTCATCCGCGCGAGCTCGCGGGCGAGGCCCTGGCGCTCCTCGTCGACCGGCGCGCCCTCGTCCTCGTTCAGCATCTCGACATAGCCGCGATAGGCGCGCTCGCTATCCTCGCGCAGCAAATCCAGCACGCGCTTCGCCTGGTCGGGCGGCAGCACATCGCCGCGACCCTGGCGATTGGACGATGATTGCGCCGCGAGATGTTCAGGCGCCGGCAGATAGAACTCGTTGTCGAGGATCGAATAGCGCGCCGAGTATTCGTTGACGTTGGCGGTGCGGTGGCGGATCCACTGTCTAGCGACAAAGATCGGCAGCTTGACGTGGTATTTGATCTCGCACATCTCGAAGGGCGTCGTGTGCCGGTGGCGCAGCAGATAGTGGATGAGGCCGCGATCCTCGTTCACCTTCTTGGTGCCCTTGCCGTAGGAGACGCGCGCCGCCTGCACCACCGCCGCATCGTCGCCCATGTAATCGATGACGCGGACGAAGCCGTGATCGAGCACCGGGATCGCCTGATAAAGGATCGCTTCCAGCGCCGGCACGGTGGCGCGCCTTGTCGGCGCGGTTTCGGCGCGGTGGCGTTCGATCTCGATTTTCTGCTCGGGGGTCAGCGGCATGGGGCTGGCACTCTAGCGGCGGCCCCATCGCCCTCCAAGGCCGACTCGTTCAAGCCCGCGGCGATGCCCTTTGCGCCGCCCCCTCGAGCGCCTATATTGGAGGGGCTGGGCAACCAGCTATGGCGATAAACGGCGTATGGAATATGCGTCGCGGACCCGGGGGCAGTACCCGGCGCCTCCACCAGTATCGCGGAGCCCTTGGGCTCCGCGCCTTACGGGGGCGAACTAGGATCGACGCGCGTAGTAAAGATGCAACTTTCGCCCGGCATGGTACCGCCGATATCGGGCCACACACTAAGTGCGAATGACAATTCTGTCGCACTCGCTGCTTAATTAACTAAGCAAGCGCGGTCCGGGGGGCACCGGGCAACAGAAGTCCCCCCACTGATTTCGCGTGCTGCAAGTTTGGGTGACGTCGTGAAAGACCTCCTGCGATACGACAAGATGGTCGAGGCGGCGTTGCGCGGCGTCGTGCGCGAGGCGCTGGCGCGGAGCGCCGCGCATGGCCTGCCCGGCGCGCATCATTTCTACATCACCTTCAAGACCGCCTTCGAGGGCGTCGAGCTGCCCGACCATCTGCATGCCAAGCATCCCGAGGACATGACCATCGTGCTGGAGAACCAGTTCTGGGATCTCAGCGTCGAGGAAGACCATTTCAAGGTGACGCTGAGCTTCCAGAACAAGCCCGAGCGTCTCGTCATTCCCTTCGAGGCGATTCTGTCCTTCGCCGATCCGGCGGTGAAGTTCGGCCTGCAGTTCCAGCAGGTGTCGCCGGCCAACGAGTCGGGCGAAGCGTCGGTAGCCTCCAATTCGGACGACGAGGAGGATGCCGCGCCCGTGACGGCCAAAAAGGCCAAGCCGGCCGATAAGAGCGCCCAAGTGGTGACGCTCGATCAATTCCGCAAGAAATAGCCCAGCCGCGCCGGCTTGACGAGCCGCGCGGAATAAGGCTCTGCTCGGCCCGTTTTCACCAGGGCCGAGAGCGCGGGCGATGACCGACCAAACCTTCCACGAGCTGTTTCCGCTGGGCGCCGACGAGACGCCCTATCGCCCGATCGCCGGCGATTGGATCGGCAACGCCGCCATCGGCGGCGAGAGCGTCGTCACGGTGAAGCCGGAAGCGCTGACCGAGCTGGCACATCAGGCCTTCATCGATTGCGCGCATCTGCTGCGGCCGGGGCATCTGAAGCAGCTCCGCAACATCCTCGACGATTCCGAGGCCTCGTCCAACGACAAATTCGTCGCCTTCGATCTTTTGAAGAACGCCAATATCGCCGCCGGCAAGGTGCTGCCGATGTGCCAGGACACCGGCACCGCCATCGTCGTCGGCAAGAAGGGCCAGCGCATCTGGACCGGCGGCAACGACGCCGCGGCGCTATCGGCCGGCATCCGCCGCACCTTCACCGAGACCAATCTACGCTACAGCCAGGTGGCGCCGCTGTCGATGTACGAGGAGGTCAATACCGGCGACAATCTGCCGGCGCAGATCGACCTCTTCGCCGACGAGGGCGACGAGTACAAATTCCTCTTCATCGCCAAGGGCGGCGGCTCCGCCAACAAGACCTTCCTCTATCAGCAGACCAGGGCGGTGCTGAACCCGCAGGCGCTGATCAAATTCATCGACGAGAAGATCCGTACCCTCGGGACAGCGGCCTGCCCGCCCTATCACCTGTCGATCGTCATCGGCGGCACCTCGGCGGAGATGAACCTGAAGACGGTCAAGCTTGCCTCCTGCCGCTATCTCGACAGCCTGCCGGCTTCCGGCAATAAATTCGGCCAGGCCTATCGCGACCGCGATTTCGAGCAGGAGGTCCTGACGCTGACGCGCGGATTCGGCATCGGCGCGCAATTCGGCGGCAAGTATTTCTGCCACGACGTGCGCGTTATCCGCCTGCCCCGGCACGGCGCCAGCGTGCCAATCGGCATCGGGGTCTCCTGCGCCGCCGACCGCCAGATCCTCGGCAAGATCAACGCCAAGGGCGTCTTCCTCGAGCAGCTCGAGACCAATCCGGCGCAATATTTGCCCGAGCTGGACGAGAGCGCGCTCGGCGGCCCGGTGGTGAGGATCGATCTCGGCCGGCCGATGGACGAGATCCGCCGGACCTTGTCGCGGCATCCGATCAAGACGCGGCTCGCCCTCTCGGGTACGCTCATCGTCGCGCGCGACATCGCCCATGCCAAGCTTAAGGAGCGCATCGATCGCGGCGAGGGCCTGCCGCAATACGCCAAGGACCATCCGATCTATTACGCCGGCCCGGCCAAGACGCCGGCGGGCTATGCCTCGGGCTCGTTCGGACCGACCACCGCCGGTCGCATGGATTCCTACGTCGACCAGTTCATGGCGGCGGGCGGTAGCTTCGTGACCTTGGCCAAGGGCAATCGCGGCTCGGAAGTGCGCGAGGCCTGCAAGAAGCACGGCGGCTTCTATCTGGGCTCGATCGGCGGGCCGGCGGCGCGCCTGGCGCAAGACTGCATCAAGAAGGTCGAGGTGCTGGAATATCCCGAGCTCGGCATGGAGGCAGTCTGGCGCATCGAGGTGACGGATTTCCCCGCCTTCATCGTCATCGACGACAAGGGCAATGATTTCTTCGCCAAGCTCGCCTAATGCCGATGCCGACGCTACCGGGCGAGACCATCGACCTTGCGGCGCTCGGCGGCGGCGACAAGAAGCAGTGGGACGCCTTCGTGCGCCGCTATGCCGGATTGATCCTGACCGCGGTGCGCAGCCAGGCGCGAGGCGCCGCCGAGCTCGACGATCTGGTGCAGGAGGTTTTCCTGCGCCTGTGCAAGGACGGCTTCCGCCTGCTCAAGAGCTACGACACAACTCGGGCCGGGCTTTCGACCTGGCTCACCATCGTGGCGCGCTCCACCGCGCGCGATGTGATGCGCCGCCGCACGCCGCAGACTACGCCTTACGACCTGGCGCCCGAATCGGCGCTGTCGGTCACCGACGAGCCGGTTGAGCGCATCAAGGTGCCGGACGGGCTGCTCTCAGGCCGCCAGCGCTTAGTGCTGACCATGCTTTACGAGCGCGACATGGACGTGAACGAGGCGGCGGTGGCAATGGGCGTCGATCCGCAAACCGTGCGCAGCACCCATCACAAGGCGATGTTGAAGCTGCGCGAGCATTTCGCCATCGACGAGCAAGGCAACCGGCTGAAACCGGGGCCGTGAAACGGGGATGAAACGGCGATTTCATGCTTAAATTTAGGGGTGGAGAGAGACAATGACACCATCAGGGGCTGACGGCCGCTCTGAGGATGCCGCGCTGTGGCGGCGTTTCCGTGCGAGCGAGAGCCAAAATGACAATACAGCCAAGGACTTGGCGGATGAATTCGAGCCGTCCCTGCTGGCTGCCTATGCCGAGGGCCGGCTGGACGAGAAATCGGCCGAACCGGTCGAGGCCTGGCTCGCCCGGCATCCCGAGGCTTTGGCGGATATCGCCGTGGCGCGGGCCAAAGGGCTGACCGCGGAGGCGAGTCCCGCCTTGGTCGCCCGCCTGATGAACCTGGTGAGCCCGGCAGCCTCGGCGCGCGTGGTGCCGTTCCGCCGCCCGGCGGCCGCGCCCAGCAATTGGCGCATCGCGGTCGGCCGCTTTGCCATCGCCGCCAGCCTGCTGGTGACAGGCTTGGTCGGCTTCGCGCTGGGCAGCGATGTCTACGGCAATCTCTCGGGCACCACCGAGGCGTCGAGCGACGTCTTCGACCAGCCGGCGGGCATCTTCACCGGCGAGACGAGCGAGGAATCGGGCACATGAGCGCCGTCGATCCGGCCGGCCGTCCCATGCGCGGGCGGGGGCGGTTCGGCACCGTCATGCTGACGCTGTCGCTGACGCTCAACATCTTCGTCATCGCCGGCCTGTTTTTCGCGCATGAGATGATCCAGCCGCCGCAGACTCCGGTACAGCATTTTCTGGAGGTTGGCCGCGCGATGCAATTGAGCGACGACCAGCAGACCGCCTTCCGGCAATTCATCCGCACCATGCGCGAGAACAACCGGACCTTGCGCCAGCATAACGAGCCGCTGATCGATTCGGTGTGGGACGAGCTGGCCAAGCCGCAGCCCGACACCGCCAAGATCTCAGGCCTGGTCGATCAGGCGAACGACAATCGCCGCGCCAACCAGAAGGACACCGGCATGGCGTTGTTGGGGTTCCTCAATACCCTGACGCCCGACCAGCGCGTTCAATTCGCTAATCTCGCGCGGCAGCACCCGCAACCTTCGGCACTGCAGCGCCTGCTGCAACGCTAGAGCCGCCTCGCTTGACCGGCCGGCCGCCCCTATCTATGCCCTAAGGGAAGAGAGTGGAGGCTCCGATGGCCAAACCGCCGACCCGCATCGAGCGCGACAGCATGGGCGAGATCGCCGTGCCGGCGGAGCGCTATTGGGGCGCGCAGACCCAGCGCTCGCTCGAGAATTTCCGCATCGGCGGCGAGCGCATGCCGCTCTCCCTGATCCACGCCCTGGCCTTGCAAAAGCAGGCTGCCGCCGAGGCCAATATGGCGCTGGGCGCGCTCGACAAGAAGCGCGGCCAGGCTATCGCCGCCGCCGCGATCGAAGTCAGCGCCGGCAAGCATGATAGCGAGTTCCCGCTGGTGGTGTGGCAGACCGGCTCGGGCACCCAGACCAACATGAACATGAACGAGGTGCTGGCCAATCTCGCCAATGAGGCGCTGGGCGCGGCGCGCGGCGCCAAAGCGCCGATCCATCCGAACGATCATGTCAATTCCGGCCAGTCGTCGAACGACAGCTTCCCCACCGCCATGCATATCGCCGCGGCGCTGCAGGTTAACCGCCGGCTGCTGCCGGCGCTACGCCATCTGCACAAGACGCTCACCGCCAAGGCCAAGGCGTTCAAATCGATCATCAAGATCGGCCGCACCCATTTGCAGGACGCGACGCCGCTGCCGCTGGGCGCCGAGTTCGGCGCCTATGCGATGCAGATCGAGCTCGGCATCGCCCGCATTGAGGACTGTCTGCCGCGGCTTTACGCCCTGGCGCAGGGCGGCACGGCGGTCGGCACCGGCCTTAACGCACCGAAGGGCTTCGCCGAGAAGTTCGTCGCACGCGTCAAGGCGGCGACCGGCCTGCCCTTCACCTCGGCCGCCGATAAATACGAGGCGCTGGCGGCGCATGACGCCCTCGTTGAGCTGTCGGGCGCGCTCAACGTCCTTGCCGTGTCGTGCATGAAGATCGCCAACGACATCCGGCTGATGGGCTCCGGACCCCGCTGCGGCCTCGGCGAGCTACATCTGCCGGAGAACGAGCCGGGCTCCTCGATCATGCCGGGCAAGGTCAACCCGACCCAGGCCGAGGCGCTGACTATGGCGGCGACCCAGGTGATGGGCAACCACGTCACTATTACCATCGCCGGCAGCCAGGGACATTTCGAGCTCAACGTCTACAAGCCGGTGATCATCTACAATCTGCTGCAGTCGATCGGGCTTATGGCCGATGCGACGACCAGCTTCGCCGATAACTGCGTCGCCGGCATCGAGGCCGATCGGGCGCGCATCGACAAGCTGCTGCACGGCTCGCTGATGCTGGTGACGGCGCTGTCGCCCCATATCGGCTATGACAAAGCGGCCGAAGTGGCGAAGAAGGCGCTGCACGACGGCACCTCGCTGAAAGTCGCCGCGGCGGCGCTCGGCTATGTGACGCCGGCGGATTTCGACAAATGGGTCAAGCCCGAGAGCATGATCGGCCCGGGCTGATGGCGGGAGTCTTGCGCAAGCGCTCGGTCACCATCGCCGGCCATGCCACCAGCCTGACGCTGGAAGAGCCGTTCTGGCGCGATCTACGTGCCCTGGCATCGCAACGCGGGCTTTCTCTCAACGCGCTGGTCGGATCGGTCGATGTGAAGCGCGACGGCAATCTGTCGAGCGCCTTGCGCCTCTTGGTGCTGGAAAGCTATCGCAGCGGCGAGCTCGGCCCGGCGAAGCGTCATGGCTGAGCCGGTCAATCTCAACAAATTCCGCAAGCGCCAGGCGCGCAAATCGTTGAAGAAGCAGGCGGCGGAGAACCGCGTTGCCTTCGGCCGCAGCAAGGCCGAGCGCGAGATCCTGGAACGCCTGGACGACAAAGCGCGGCGCGATCTCGACGACAAGAAGCTCGATTGAGCCCGGCGCCGACGCCGGCTAGCTCGGCAGGATCTTGCCCGGATTCATGATGTTGAGCGGATCGAGCGCATGCTTGATCGCGCGCATCACCGACAACGCCTCGCCATGCTCGGCCTGGAGAAATTCTTTCTTGCCGTAGCCTATGCCGTGCTCGCCGGTGCAGGTGCCGTCCATGGCGATGGCGCGCGCCACCATGCGCGCATTGATGCGCTTGGCCTCCTCATGCTCGGCCGGATTGTTCGGATCGAGAATGAAGGACAAATGGAAATTGCCGTCGCCGGCATGGCCGACCAGCGGCGCCAGCACCTTGGCGGCAGCAAGGTCCTTGGCGGTTTCGGCGATGCATTCGGGCAGGCGCGAGATCGGCACGCAGACGTCAGTCGCCCAGGCGACCGAGCCTGGCCGCAGCGCCAGCGCTGCGAAATAGCCGTCATGCCGAGCCTGCCAAAGCTTGTTGCGCTCCTCATGCCCGGCGACCCAGTTGAATTGATGGGCGCCATTCTCGCCGGCGAAGGCCTCGACCATCGACACCTGCTCGGATACCCCGGCCTCGGTGCCGTGAAATTCGAAGAACAGGGTTGGCGCCACCTGGTAGTCGAGCTTGGAATAGCGATTGATCGCGTCCATCTGCACCGAATCGAGGAGCTCGATGCGCGCCACCGGCACGCCGGCCTGGATGGTGGTGACGACTGTGGCGACCGCCGCCTCGATCGAGGGAAAGGCGCAGACCGCGGCGCGGATCGCCTCGGGAATGCCGTAGAGCTTCAGCGTGACTTCGGTGATGACGCCCAGCGTGCCTTCCGAGCCGACGAAGAGACGGGTCAGATCGTAGCCAGCGGCGGATTTGCGCGCGCGCCGTGAGGTCCGGATGATCCGCCCGTCGGCGAGAACGACGGTCAGCGACAGAACGTTCTCGCGCATGGTGCCATAGCGCACGGCGTTGGTGCCCGATGCGCGCGTCGCCGCCATGCCGCCGAGCGAGGCATCGGCGCCGGGATCGATCGGGAAGAACAATCCTGTATCGCGCAGATGCTGGTTGAGCTGTTTCCGCGTAACACCGGCCTCGACCGTGCAGTCGAGGTCCTCCGCCGAGACGCGCAGCACGTGGTTCATCTTGGAGAGATCGATGCAGATGCCGCCGTGCAGTGCCGCGACATGGCCCTCGAGCGAGGTGCCGGTGCCGAAGGCGATGACCGGGCTGTGTGCCGCGGCGCAGAGCCTCACCGTCTCGGCGACCTCCTCAGTCGATTGCACGAAGACGACGCCATCGGGCGGCGCCGATTGATGATAGGAGGCGTCCTTGCCGTGATGCTCGCGCACCGCCATGGCGGTCGAGAACCGCTCGCCGAACCGCGCCGCCAGCTCGGCGTTGAGCGCGGCGGAGGGCGCCGCGCGACGGGGTGAAGCCACCATGTCTCGCCTTCCCGGGCAGAATTGGATCGCCGATCAGTATCGGCGCAACCGCCCGCAAAAGAAAGCGGCCCGGACTTGCGCCCAGGCCGCTGGTCGTTACGCCCTCTTCCGGTGTTACGGGGTGAGAGTAATCGTCACGCGACGGTTCTGCGGATTGCGCACGCCGTCCGGTGTCGGGACCGCCGGCGAATCTTCGCCACGGCCCGCATCGGCGATCGCTGCCGCCGCCACGCCGTCTTTCACGAGCGCAGCCCGCACCGTGTCGGCTCGGCGCTTCGAGAGGCGGAGGTTATAGCCCGATGAGCCGGCTCGGTCGGTATAGCCGACTACCTGCACATGGGCGCCCGCACCCGACTTGAACGCTGCTGCCGCGGCGTCGATCGTCTTCTGCGCATCGGACGTCAGTTCCGTACTATTGAAGGCGAAGTACACGACATATGCTGCCGGAGCGGGCGGCGGCGGCATCATGCCAACGGCCTGGACCGACAGATAGGCGATGCCCCCGGTGAAGCCGGCGCCGATCTGACCGCCGAGACCGAGCGGAACCAGCTCGAAGCCGGTGCCAACACCGAGCAACCCAGCCTGGACTGCTGGACCGACACCGATCGTGGCCGAGCCCTTAGCACCGACATAGGTGCCAGCAAGGCCGCCCGGGTTCATGCCCGAACCGCCGACGACGAGATAAGCCATCGCCGCCTGCTGTTCCCATTCGAGGTCGAGACCGAAGCCAATGCCGCTGACGCCGGCATAATTGCCGGGTCCGCCGACGCCGGCGTAGTCGCAATTGACCGGGATGCGCGAATAGACCACGTAGGTGAAGCCTGGACCGGTCTTGGTGCAAACCAGCGTGCCGAGGATGAAGCCGCCATCGGCTCTGGCTTCGCCCGCGACGAAGACCAAGGCGACCAGCGCCAGAAGCGAAGTCAGAAGCCTTTTCATTGCATCCCCCAAACCTTGTTGAAATCCCCTACCCGCCCACAATCGGTATCAGGCCGAAAACTTGTCAGGATATTTAGCTAACGCCGGGGGCCAAGCTTGTCAATCCGGCCCGCACCCTAGAGAACGAATCGCGCCCTAGCCCGTTGCCCGTTTGCCACTGCCTGGCTTCATGCCCAGCGCGCTCATATAGGTGTCTAGCAGGGCTTCCTGCTCATCAAGTTCGTTTGCGTCCATTTTGCGGATGCGGACGATTTGCCGCATGATTTTAGCGTCGAATCCGCCCCCCTTGGCCTCGGCATAGACTTCCTTGATGTCCTCGGAAGTAGCGCGTTTTTCCTCCTCGAGCCGCTCGATCCGCTCGATGAGCGAGCGCAGACGATCCCCGGCGATGCCGCCGAAATTGGCCATAGAATTCTCCCGTTTTTCTAAGCTGTTCTAGTGCTTGTGCGAGGCCGCGTGCTCTGCCTGTTGTTTGGGCGTCGCCGGCTTCTGGTATTTCGCCTTCCACTCGTCATAGGCCATGCCGTAAACCGCCTGGCGCGCCTCAGGGTCGCCGAGGGCCACGCCCTTTTTCTCCGCCGCCTCGCGATACCAGCGCGACAGGCAGTTGCGGCAGAAGCCGGCCAGATTCATCATGTCGATATTCTGCACGTCGGTGCGCTCGCGCAGATGCGCGACCAGCGCGCGGAACGCGGCGGCTTCAAGGTCGGTGCGGGTGCGGTCGTCCATCGTCTGATCTCCCGTGTCGGGCATGATGTCCTGCATCACTATTGTGGGGTGGCCGTCCGGTTTATACCAGAGGCGTCGCGCCGAGGTGGCGCGATGGTTGCCGCCATCCTATCCTGCCGCGCCACAGCGGAAGCAACGATGGCGACATTATCCCCAACCCAGGCCCAAGCCTTGCTGCGCGGCGCGCTCGACGCGGCCCTGGCGGCCGCGGCACCCGCGCGAGTGTTGCCGGCCTTCCTGCCCAAGCCGGGCAAGGGCCGCACTGTCGTGGTCGGCGCCGGCAAGGCGGCGGCAGCGATGGCCCAGGCGGTGGAGCGGCATTGGCGCGGCAAGCTGTCGGGCCTCGTCGTCACCCGCTATGGCCATGGCCTGCCCTGCAGCAAGATCGAGATCGTCGAAGCCAGCCACCCGATGCCCGACGCGGCCGGACAAGACGCGGCGGCGCGCATCCTGGCCGCGGTACGCGGCCTCGAGTGCGACGATCTGGTGCTTTGTCTCATCTCGGGCGGCGCCTCCGCGCTGCTCGCTCTGCCGGCCGAGGGCATCTCGCTCGACGACAAGCGCGCCATGACGCACACGCTGCTGCGCTGCGGCGCCTCCATCGCCGAGATCAACAGCGTGCGAAAACATTTATCCGCCATCAAGGGCGGTCGCCTAGCCGCCGCCACGTTTCCGGCCCGCGTGGTGACCCTCGCCATCTCCGATGTGCCAGGCGACGATCCCGACGTCATCGGCTCGGGCCCGACCGTGCCCGACCGGTCGAGCTTCGCCGATGCGCGCGCCATTCTGGCGAAATACCGCATCGTGCCGCCGCCCGCGATTGCCGCGCGATTTGCCGCGGCAACTGACGAGACACCCAAGCCGGGCGATAAGCGGCTCGCGCGCGCGACCTATCGATTGATCGCCAAGCCGCAGCAATCGCTCGAGGCGGCGGCGCGCTTCGCGCGCGGGCGAAAGATCTCTTCGCTCGTGCTCGGCGACGCCATCGAGGGCGAGGCGTGCGAGGTGGCGCTCATGCATGCCGGCATCGCCCGCGCAACGAAGCAAAGCCGTATCCAGCTCGACGGCAAGGCGCTGAAGCTGCCGGCGCTACTGTTGTCGGGCGGCGAGACGACGGTGACCTTCACCGGCGCCGGTCGCGGCGGACGCAACGCCGAATTCCTTCTGGCGCTGGCGCTGGCGCTCAAGGGCGAGCCCGGCATCCATGCCCTGGCTTGCGACACCGACGGCATCGACGGCAGCGAGGACAATGCCGGTGCCATCATCGCGCCCGACACGCTCGCGCGCGCCGCAGCTTTGGGCCTCGACCTCAAGGCTAGGCTGACCGAGCATGATTCCTGGGGTGCCTTCGACGCGCTCGGCGACCTCATCGTCACCGGGCCGACCCGCACGAATGTGAACGACTTCCGCGCCATGCTGGTGCTAAAACCAGGAACAACAGGACGCAAAAATGCGACGCCGCAGAAGCGCCAAAATCGTCGCCACGCTCGGACCCGCCAGCGACGCGCCGGATAAGATCGCCGCCTTGTTCGAGGCCGGCGTCGACGTTTTCCGCCTCAATTTCAGTCACGGCCAGCAGGAAGACCATCGCAAGCGGCGTGACGCCATCCGCGCCCACGAGCAGAAGGTCGGCCGGCCGATCGGCATCATGGCCGATCTACAGGGCCCCAAGCTGCGCGTCGGCACCTTCGCCGGCGGCAAGATCAAGCTGGTCGCGGGATCCGGCTTCCGTCTCGACCTCGACAAGGTGCCGGGCAGCGCGCAGCGCGCCAACCTGCCGCATCCCGAGGTCTTCGCCGCGCTGTCGCCCGGCATCGATCTGCTGCTCGACGACGGTAACATCCGCCTGCGCGTCGAAAAATGCGGCAAGGATTTCGCCGAGACCCAAATCATCGCCGGCGGCGATCTCAGCGACCGCAAGGGCGTCAACGTGCCGAACGCGGTTCTGCCGCTGTCGCCGCTAACGCCGAAGGACCACTCCGATCTCGCCTATGCGCTCGACATGGGCGTCGATTGGGTGGCGCTGTCCTTCGTGCAGCGGCCGGAGGACGTCGCCGAGGCACGCAAGCTGATCGCCGGCCGCGCCGCGATCATGGTCAAGCTGGAAAAGCCCGCCGCCATCGGCAAGCTCGACGAGATCATCGAGCTCTCCGAGGCGGTGATGGTGGCGCGCGGCGATCTCGGCGTCGAGATGCCGCCCGAGGACGTGCCGCCGCTGCAGCGCCGCATCGTCAGCGCCTGCCGGCTCGCCGGCAAGCCGGTGGTGGTGGCGACACAGATGCTGGAATCGATGATGCGGACTCCGGTGCCGACCCGCGCCGAGGCGTCGGACGTCGCCACCGCGATCTATGAGGGCGCCGATGCGGTGATGCTGTCGGCCGAAACCGCCTCTGGTTCATACCCGATCGAAGCCGTCGCCATGATGGACCGCATCATCCGCCGCGTGCAGGCCGACCCGACTTATTTTGCCGCACTCCATGCCGGCGCCGCGGCATCCTCCGAGCACAACTCGTCGGACGCCATCAGCGCCGCCGCCTGCCAGGTTGCACACACGATCGGCGCCGCGGCGATCGCCTCCTACACCACCTCGGGCACCACGGCGCTGCGCGCGGCACGCGAGCGGCCCGACGTGCCGATCCTAACGCTGACCTCCAACCTGCAGACGGCACGCAAGCTTGCCGTGGTCTGGGGGCTGCATTGCGTCCACACCGCCGATGTCAGCAATTTCACCGACATGGTGAAGAAGGCGACCAGCATCGCGCATGAGGAAGGCTTCGCCGAGAAGGACGAGCGCGTCGTCATCACCGCCGGCGTGCCCTTCGGCACCCCGGGCGCCACCAACGTGCTGCGCGTCGCCTGGGTCGAGGGCTAAGCCCTCAGGACGGCCAGCTTACGAGCTTGTAGCCATCGTCGCGCAGGCATTGGTCGATCGCCGCCTGCCGATCACCCGGCGGCAACGGTTGCGGCGGCGTCGCGGACGCGACCGGCACGGTATTGCCGATAGCGGCACCGACGGCACCGCCCGCCGCGGCGCCCGACGTGCCGCCAATGGCTTCCGCTGCGGCGTAATTCCCCACCACGCCGAAATCGCCCATCACCGCCTCGAGGCCGAGACCAAAGCTGGCGCCGATCACCGCACCGACCAGGATCGGACCGCCGGCGATGGGGCCGCCGCCAAGCCCGTTCACCTTGTTGCGGCAGGCGACGAGGTCGTCCTGGTAGATCGCGGGATTGGCGCCGTTGAGCGCGACAGTCGGCCGGTAGGGCTGCATCGAGGCGCAGCCGGTAACGACAAGACCAAGCGTGGTGACGATAGCGCGCCGCATCCCGCGATTATAGCGCGGCGGCCGGCCGGCGTCAGGCCCGGACGATGCCGTCGATGGGCCGCAAGCTCGCGCTGTCGGGGAAGACTTTGGTGTCGAGCGCGGCACGGTCAACGCCGAGATGGTCGCGCAGAATTCCCTTCAGCACCGAGCGGCTATCGACCGCGACGCGCAGATCGCGGTTCTCGTTGAGATTGGCGAGGCCGGGCCAATCACCGGCGACGCGGCCGCCCTTGACGGCGCCGCCCATCACCAGCATCGCCGAGGCGGTGCCGTGATCGGTGCCGTTATTGCCGTTGACCGCGACGGTGCGACCGAACTCGGTGACCGCGACCACCACCGTGTCCTTCCAGGCGGGCCCGAGCACCTTCGCCATGGCATCGAGGCCGGCGGCAAAACCGGCGAAATTCTGCGCCAGACGGCCGGTCTCGGCGCCCTGGTTCACATGCGTGTCCCAGCCGTTCATGTCGAGCGCCGCGATGCGCGGGCCATTTGGCGCGGCGAGCAGCTTTGCCGCGGCCTCGGCCAGCGGCTGGAAGGAATTGGGACCGAAGCCCATGCCGCCCTTGCCGTTATCGTCGCCGAGCACCGAGGTGGAAAAATTCTGCGCCTTGATGCCTTCCTTCAGCGCCGGGCCGAGCAGCGGATCGCGCGCGTAAAGCGGCCCGAGCGAGGCGATCATGTCGTCGTCGGGAGCGCGCAAACCCTCGGGCTCCCAGGATGCGACTTGCACCTTGCCGCGCAGCACCAGCGGCACCGCACCGCCGACCGCGAGGCCGAGCCGCGCGCTATTGCCGTTCTGCAGCAGGGAGAGTGCGCGGTTGAGCCAACCGTCGCTCTGGCCGCGCTTTGCCGACAAGCCGCTTTCCATCAGATCCTGCGCATCGAAATGCGAGCGCGTGTCATAGCCATTGCCGGTGGCATGAACGATCAGCAGCTCGCCGCTCTTGTAATAAGGCATCACCGGCGCGAAGGCGGGATGGAAGGCAAAGAAATTATTGAGCGCGATGGCGCCAGTGGCGTCGCCCGGCGGCTTCAAGGCGATGGCGCCGCGCTTCTGCTGATAGAGCGGGTCGCCGACTGGCGCCACCGCCGCCATGCCGTCCATCGCGCCGCGCAGCAGCACGACGACAAGGCGTCGATCGCCCGGCGCCGCAGCGAAGACCGCGCCCGGCAGACCCGCCACGGCGAAGGCGCCGGCGCCCCCTGCCAGCAGGCTGAGCATGTCGCGTCGCGTCGGGCCGCAGCAATTCGACATCGGGCTACCTTCTCTGAAAATCGGGTGAGGCGAGCAGCAACGCCAGGCCGACGCGACGCGACGGCGCGCGGCGGATCGCCTGCAGCGTGTCGTCGTGCAGCGCCTCGCCGAAGGTGGCTTGCGCCACCTCCATCGGGTCGGGCGGCTGCGGCAGGCGATTGGCGAAGGTCTCGCACCATTCGGCGCGGCGCAGGACGGATTCAGGCGATACCCACGACGCCGCATCGTCAGGCCAACCGGCCGGCGACGGCGCATAGAACGGCATCTGGTTGAGCGATTTGAGGCTCCCCGCCAGCATCGGCGCCGGCGGGACGAAATCGGCGACGCGACAGGCGGCGATCACCAGATCGTCGGGCGTGCGGAATTTGACAAAAGGCCGCAACCACAGCGCCGGCGATTCGATCACTGCCGCAGTCACCGCCTTCAAATCGCCGCCGGTCGAGCGGAACACGCCGGCGACACGCTCGATCTCGTCCGGCGGCGGATCGTCGGCGATGAAATAGCGCGCGAGCTTGGTCGCGATGTGATGCGCGGTAGCCGGATGGGAAGCGAGATCGCGCAGCGCCAGGACTCCCTCGCGCTCGCCCTGCTCCGGATAGGTCTTGCCGAGCAGGCGCTTCGGGCCGGGCTCGTGCAGTTGCGGATAGAAGCGAAAGCCGCCCGGATCGGGATCGTTGAGCCGCGCCACCGACCAGCCGGTGAGGATGCGCGCCAGCCCCTCGACATCCTCCTGCTGATAGCCGCCCTCGACGCCGAGCGTGTGCAGCTCCAGAATCTCGCGGCCGAGATTCTCGTTGATGCCCTTGTTGCGCCGCATGCCGGCCTGAGAGTCGGGCCCGATCGACTGCGCATTGTCGAGATAGAGCAGCATTGCCGGGTGATGCTCGGCGGCGAGCAGCATGTCGACGAAGCGGCCGGTGACATAGGGCCGAATCGCCTCGCGCTCGAAAGCCGGCGCGAAGCCGCGCACGAAGGGGCGAAAGCCGGAGACGGTGAAATGATTGCCCCAGAAATGGGCGAGGCGCTCGAGCAGCGGCGCAGTGCTAGTCGCGGCGGCCGAAACCCGCGCTGCGATCTCGGCCAAGTAGACGCCCTTGATCTGCTCATTCTCCGCCTTCCTGGCGGCGTCGTCCTTGTCGCGCCGGTCGCGGCGCATTTCGAGCATTTCGCCGACCATGCGCGAGGAATTGGGCAGCTCGACCGACGAGCCGGGCAGGCTGATTCGGAGCTGCCGCAACGCCCAGCCCTTGGGGTCGCGACCGATCACATCGAGCTCGCCCGCCTTGGCGGCGTAGCCAAAGCGCGAGGCGGCCAGGACGGCGTTCAACGAAGCAGGAGTTGCCATGTGGTCCTATATAGGCGGTACCGCCTTAATTTATCCCTTCCCATGGCCCGGCAGTGTGATGTGTGCTACACCCCGCTCGCCCGGCAATTAACCAAATCCATGGACCTCTCTCTCGTCATCCCCGTCCGCAACGAGGCGGCGAATATCGCCCCCTTGATGGGCGAAATCCGCGCGGCGCTCGACGGCAATGTCGATTACGAGATCGTCTATGTCGACGATGGCAGCACCGACGGCACCGCCACCGCGATCCGAACCCTGGCGCGAGATTTCCCCCGGCTGCGACTGTTGCGTCATCGCCGGCGCGCCGGGCAGAGCGCCGCCATTCACACCGGCGTCAATGCGGCGCGCGCTCCCTGGATCGCGACACTCGACGGCGACGGGCAGAACGACCCGGCCGACATCCCGCGCCTCTGGGCGATGGCACAGCGCGACGCGGCCGCCAATCTCCTGATCGCCGGTTTTCGCCAGAAGCGGCGCGACACAATCGTGAAGCGCCTCTCCTCGCGCATCGCCAATACGGTGCGCGCCAAGCTTTTGGGCGACGGCACCCCCGATACCGGCTGCGGGCTGAAGCTGTTCCGGCGCGAGCTTTATTTGGATCTCCCCTTCTTCGATCACAACCACCGCTTTTTGCCGGCGCTGGTGCAGCGCCAGGGCGGCAGCGTCGTGTCGGTCCAGGTCAATCACCGTCCGCGCGAGCGCGGCCAGTCGAATTATCATGTCTTCGACCGGCTTTGGGTCGGCATCGCAGATCTCGGCGGCGTCATGTGGTTGAAGCGCCGCGCCAGCAATCCCGAATTGGCGGCGGAGGAATGAGCCGCGCATCCGCCGCGGGTGCGGCGCTCGACCGGTTGCGGATCGCCGGGCGTGTCGTGCTGGTGGTGCTGCTGGCCTGCGGCCTGGCGCTGGCTTGGCATGCGCGCGGCACGCTCGATCCCGTGACGATCACCGCTGCCCTCCGCGACTACCCGGCGGTGCCGCTCTGGTTCCTCGCCGCGCATGTGCTGGCAAGCCTGCTGTTCATTCCGCGCACCGTGCTGGCGGTGGCGGCGGGGTTGCTGTTCGGCGTCATCATGGGCGTGGTGTGGGCGACGGCGGGCAGCGTGCTGGGCGCGGTCGCCGGATTCCTGATCGCGCGCTATATCAACGGCGGCTGGTTCTCGCTCGAAAGCGTGCCGAAGCTCGGGCCGATCCTGCTGCGCGCGGAAAAAGGCGGCTGGCGCGCGGTGACGGCGCTTCGGCTCATTCCAGTGATCCCGCACAGCCTGGCCAATTACGCGCTTGGGCTGACCCGGCTGAAGCTCGGCGATTACACGCTCGGCTCATTCCTCGGCCAACTGCCGATGACCATCGCCTATGTCGATTTTGCCGCCGCCGGCGGCCGCATGGCGGCGGGCCAGGCCAATTGGCTGCTGCCGATCCTGATCGGCGGCGGCGCATTGGCCCTCTCGGTGCTGCTGCCGCGCTTCTGGAAAGCGCGCTAGGCGAGCGCCGCCGGCTTCGGTCCGCCGGTCGCCCAATCGAGCAATTCGACCGTATGCACCACCGGCAAATTGGCGCCGGCGGCGATCTGCGTGATGCAGCCGATATTTCCGGCAGCGACGATGTCAGGAGCGACGCTCCGGATGTTGCGGATCTTGCGGTCGCGCAGCTCAGTGGCAATAACCGGCTGGAGAATGTTGTAGGTGCCGGCCGAGCCGCAGCAGAGATGGCCTTCCGGAATTTCGAGGACGGTGAATCCCGCCTGCGCCAATAGCGCCATGGGCTCCGCCTCGACATGCTGGCCGTGCTGCAGCGAGCAGGCCGAATGATAGGCGACGCGTTGGCCCATCGCCGATCCCGGCTTCAGGCCGAGCTCAGCCATCAGCTCGCTGACATCGCGCGTCAGCGCCGAAATCCGCGCCGCCTTGTCTGCATAGGTGGGATCGCTGCGTAACATATAGCCGTAATCCTTGAGCGTGGTACCGCAGCCCGAGGCGTTGGCTATCACCGCATCGAGCCCGCCGGTCTCGATCACGCTCGTCCAGGCATCGATATTCGCGCGGGCGAAGCTGAGAGCATCCTTGCCGAGATGATGCGGCAGCGAACCGCAGCAGCCGGCCCCTTCGGCCACCACCACCTCGCAGCCATGCCGCGTCAGCAACCGCACCGTCGCATCGTTGATCGACGGGGACAGCACTTTCTGCACGCAGCCGGTCAGGAGTGCGACGCGCTTGCGACGCTGGCCCTCGGCCGGGAAGACACGCGGCTGATCGCTTGCCCCCGCCGCTGGCAGTCGGTCCGGCGCCAGGCTCAGCATCGCCGCCAGCGGCGCTGGCAGCAGCGCCGCGAAGGGCCGCGCCAGCCGCTCGAGCACGATGACGCGGCGGAACAGCGCGGCGCGCGGCAGCAGATAGGCGAGGAACTCGCGCAACAGCCGGTCGAGCAGCGGCCGGCGATAGGTTTTCTCGATATGCTGCCGGCCCTGATCGATCAGATGCATGTAATAGACGCCGGACGGGCAGGTCGTCATGCAAGCGAGGCAGGAGAGACAGCGGTCGATATGCTTCACCACCTCGGCCGTGGCCGGGCGGTCGTGCTCGAGCATCTCCTTTATGAGGTAGATGCGGCCGCGCGGCCCATCGAGCTCGTCGCCGAGCAGCACATAGGTCGGACAGGTCGCGTTGCAAAAGCCGCAATGCACGCAAGCGCGCAGAATCTTGTTGGCTTCCGCGAGATCCGGGTCGGCGAGCTGGGCGAGCGAGAAATCTGTGCGCATAGGGATCAGATCTCGGCGTAGAGACGGCCGCGATTGAAGATGCGCTTCGGATCGAAGCCATCCTTGACCCGCGCCGAGAGCGCCGCGACACCGGGCGCCAGCGGCTGGAACACCGGCACCGATGCCCGCAACGACGCGCTGCCGCGGATGAGCGTGGCGTGGCCGCTATCCGGCGGCAAGGCGGCGCGGATCGCCGATGCACCGCCATCGGCCGCACCCTTGACCGCAAGCCAGACCAAGCCGCCACCCCAATCGAGGAAATACTGCGCGTCGAACGCGCGGCCGAGGATCGCCAGCAGCGCCGGTGCCGCCTGGGGCGCCACCGAGACGCGCCACACCGCGTGGCTCTGCTCCGCCGCGAAGGGCGTCGCATCACGCACCACGCTCCACAACGACGCCGATTCCTTGTCGCGGAGAATCTCGATCGCGCCGAAGGATTTGAGTTCCTCCCGCAAGCCGGCGACACGCGCAACGACCGAGGGAACCGGACCCTCGACGCGCAAGATCGTCATCGCCCGATCGGTGCCGACGCCGACGGGCAGATGCGCGGCCCCCGACAGCTCATGCGAGGCGTTGAGGCCTTGGGTCATCACCTTGACCGCGGCATCGACGCTCAAGCCGAGCACCGCCACGGTCCCGACGCTGTCCGGCAGCGGCAGCACCTTGACCGTAACCTCGGTCAATGCCGCCAACGTGCCGTAGGAGCCTGCCATCAGCTTGCAGAGATCGTAGCCGGTGACGTTCTTGACCACCTTGCCGCCTGCCTTGAAGCTTTCGCCGCGTCCGCTCACCCCGGCGAATCCCAGCAGATGGTCGCGTGCAGCACCCTGGCGGATGCGGCGTGGTCCGGCGAGGTTGCAGGCAATGGCGCCGCCGATTGTCTGGCGCTGGCCGCCCGACCCCAGCATAGCGCGCCAATCACCCGGCTCGAAGGCAAGCATCTGGCAACGCTCGGTCAGCGCCCGCTCGATCTCGTCGAGCGGCGTCGCCGCACCGGCGGTCATCACCAGCTCCGCCGGCTCGTAGTCGCGGATGCCAGAGAAGCCGACGAGGGACAGCGTATGGGCAGCCTGCGGCGGCCGGCCGAGGCCGCGCTTGCTACCGCCGGCGACGAGCTCGAGCGGCTCGTCACGTGCAAGCGCCGCGGCAACGATCTCCACCAGCGTCTTGGTGTCGGCGGGAGCGAATTCGCTCAAAGCGCGCTCAGAAGCGCGGCAGGTCGGGGAAAGGGACCTGGCCGTGATGGATGTGCAGCCGGCCAAGTTCGGCGCAGCGGTGAAGCTGCGGAAAGACCTTGCCCGGATTGAGCAGGCTTTTCGGATCGAAGGCGCATTTGAGCCGCTGCTGCTGATTGAGATCGGCTTCGCTGAACATCGTGCCCATCAGGTCGCGCTTTTCGACGCCGACGCCGTGCTCGCCGGTGAGGACGCCGCCGACCTCGACGCAATAGCGCATGATATCGGCGCCGAATTGCTCGGTGCGGTGGAGCTCGTCCGGATTGTTGGCGTCATAGAGGATGAGCGGATGCAGATTGCCGTCGCCGGCATGGAAGACATTGGCGACGCGCAAGCCATATTTCTTCGACAGCGTCGCCATATAGTTCAGGACATCGGGCAGTTTGCCGCGCGGGATGGTGGGATCGACGCAGTAATAATCGGGCGAGATGCGCCCCACCGCCGGGAAGGCCGCCTTGCGTCCGGCCCAGAACAGCTCGCGTTCTTCCTCGTTAGCCGAGACCCGGCAGTTGACCGCGCCGCATTGTTTGGCGATCTGCTCGACCCGCTCGATCAGATGATCGACTTCGGCCGGGGGCCCATCGACCTCGACGATCAAAAGGGCCTCCACGTCCAGCGGGTACCCCGAATGGGCAAATTCCTCGACCGCATGGATAGCGGGCTTGTCCATCATCTCCATGCCGCTCGGGATGATGCCGGCGGCGATGATGCCAGCGACGCAAGATCCTGCGCTCTCATTGGTTGGAAACCCGACGAGCAAGGCCCGCGCCGTAGTCGGCTTGCGCAGTAGCCGCACCGTGACCTCAGTGACGATTCCGAGCAGGCCTTCCGAGCCCACCATGATCCCTAGCAAATCGTAGCCGCCGGCATCGAGATGCTTGCCGCCGAGGCGGATCACCTGGCCGTCGATCAGTACCATCTCGATGCCGAGCACGTTGTTGGTGGTGAGCCCGTACTTGAGGCAATGCACGCCGCCCGAATTCTCGGCGATATTGCCGCCGATCGAGCAGGCGATCTGGCTCGACGGATCGGGTGCGTAATAAAAGCCCTTGTCCCGCACGGCGTCGGTGATGCCGAGATTGGTGACGCCCGGCTGCACCACGGCGCAACGATTGTCGAAATCGATCTCGAGGATGCGGTTGAACTTGCCCAGGCCCAGGACGATGCCGTCTTCCAGCGGCAGCGAGCCGCCCGAGAGCGAGGTGCCGGCGCCGCGCGGCACGATCTTGATCGCGTGTCGGTAGCAATAGGCCATCACCCGCGACACCTCGTCGGTATTCGAGGGCAGCACGACCATCAACGGTATGGCGCGGTAGGCGGTGAGCCCGTCGCTTTCATAGGCGCGGCGCTCGTTCTCAGCCTCGATCACGGCTTCGACGCCGAGCATCGCGCGCAGATCGGCGGCGATGTCGGATCGTCGCGCGATGGTCGCGGAATCAGGCGTCGGCATCAGCATGAGGTTTCCCCTACCCCATTGTTGGCCCCGCCTGCGGCGAAGCCAACAAAAAACCGCGCCAAGCGGGCGCGGCTTTTAAAGCGACGGCACCAGCGGCTTTAGCCCTGACGGGCCTTGAAACGAGGATTGACCTTGTTGATGACGTAGACGCGGCCCTTGCGGCGCACCACGCGGCAGTTCTTGTCGCGAACCTTCAGGGATTTGAGCGAATTCTTGATTTTCATGGCTGGCTGCGCGGTTGCGGGTGCGTTGGGAGGCGGGAAAATAGCAGGAAAGCCGGCAGAGTCAACCGGAGGTCTATTTGTCGGCTGCCGCCAAGGCCTTCTCGCGCTTGCCGCCCGAGTTGCGGCCGGCCAGGAACTGCTTGATGTTGCGGGTGGCCTGCCGCATGCGCTGCAGATTCTCGACCATGGCGATGCGGACATAGCCTTCGCCGTATTCGCCGAAGCCGACGCCGGGCGCCACCGCGACATTGGCGCCTTCGAGCAGCAGCTTCGAGAAGGCAAGGCTGCCCTGCTCGCGATAAGCCTCGGGCAACGGCGCCCAGGCGAACATCGAGGCCGGCGGCGCCGGCACGTTCCAGCCCGCCTGGCGCAGCCCGTCGATCAGCACGTCGCGGCGCTGCTTGTAGCGCTCGCGGATCTCGCCGATGCAATCCTGCGGCCCGTTGAGCGCGGCGGTCGCCGCGACCTGGATCGGCGTGAAGGCGCCGTAATCGAGATAGGATTTGATGCGCGACAGCGCCGCGATGAGGCGCGCATTGCCGACGGCGAAGCCGATTCGCCACCCCGCCATGTTGTAGGTCTTGCTGAGCGAGGAGAATTCGACGGCGATGTCGCGCGCACCCGGAATCTGCAGCACCGAGGGCGGGGGATTGCCGTCGAAATAGATTTCGGCATAGGCGATGTCGGACAGCAGATAGATGCCGCGGCTTTTGCAGAACTCGACCATCTCGCCGTAGAAATCGAGATCAACCACCTGCGCGGTCGGGTTGGCGGGAAAGTTGAGCACGAGAGCGATCGGCGGCGGCGAGCTTTGCTCGACCGCCAGCTTGAGCTCCTTCAAGAAATCGACGCCGGGACCGATCGGAACGCTGCGCACCGAGGCGCCGGCCATGATGAAGCCGAAGGCGTGGATCGGGTAGCAGGGATTCGGCACCATCACGATGTCGCCGGGCGCGGTGATCGCCTGCGCCAGATTGGCGAGACCCTCCTTCGAGCCCAAGGTCACGATGATTTCGCGATCGGGATCGAGCTCGACGCCGAAGCGGCGCTGGTAATAGGCCGCTTGGGCACGGCGCAAGCCGGCGATGCCGCGCGACACCGAATAGCCGTGCGCGCGCGGATTCTTCACCGACTCAACCAGCTTGTTGACGATGTGCTCGGGCGTCTGGCCGTCGGGATTGCCCATGCCGAGATCGATGACGTCGCGCCCGGCCGCGCGCGCCTTCGCCTTGAGGGCGTTGACCTCGGCGAAGACGTAGGGCGGCAGACGCTTGAGGCGGTAAAATTCTTCAGCCATGACGCTCTCGGACAGACGGGACGAATTGGGTGCGCGCATTCTAAGCATTCGACCGGTGCGAGGCGAGTACGCGGCGCCAGCCTCGACTCGGCACCGAATGGTGGCTCGGTGGGAGAATAGTAGGATAGAGCTAACCATATTGCCTTCGCAGCTGCGACAATTTGATTCAGTGGGTTAGAGCGCGAAATTGCTGCTTAGCAGCAATTATTTTGTCATGATTGCGCTGTTACCCCCGACGAATTGGCGTCGGGTTCGGCACGGGAGGGGATCCCATGCATCTTAAATTTTCTGGTTACCGCGACATTCTGGTCTCGCTGTTTATTTTGCTCGTTCTCGCCCTGCCGTTCCTGCCACTGCCCGGCGATTACATGACGCAGATGGAAGTGCGCTTGCACACGCATGGCGACGAGCATGCCTTCAACATGCACACGCTCTACAACGTTTGCGCGGTGATGGAGACGACGCTCGCTTTCGAGGATCCGGGTACCGGCGAGTACACGCGGATCCGCTGCGACAACTGAGCGGGCTACGCGCGCGGCCTAGAGGTCGGGGCTGAGCTGATCGATAAATTGCTGGGCGCATTCCGCCCAGGTGAATTCCAACGCATGACGCCGGCACTCTGCTCGTGAAATATCGAGCGCGCGCAGTGCGGCGCGCCGTAGATCCTGGTCGAGCACACCCGCTTCGCTGTCGCCGATGACGTCGAGCGGGCCCGGCACCGGAAAAGCCCCGACCGGCGTGCCCGAGGCGAGCGCCTCGAGCAGGACCAGGCCGAAAGTATCGGTGCGGCTGGGAAAGACGAAAACATCGGCCGAGGCATAAAGCCGGGCGAGCGCGCCATGCTCAACGCGGCCGAGAAAATGCGCGGCGGGAAACTGACGGCGCAGGCTTTCTAGCTGCGGCCCCTCGCCCACCACCAGCTTCGATCCCGGCAAATCGAGACCCAAAAACGCTGGCAGGTTTTTCTCGCGGGCGATGCGGCCGACCGAAAGGAAGATCGGCCGCGGAAAGCCGATCCCATCGTCGCGGGCCGCAGGATGAAACAGCGCCGGATCGACACCCCGCCCCCAATGCCGGAGATTGCCGAAGCCGCGCCCCTTGAGCGCCCCGCGCATAGTTTCCGTCGCCACCATGATGGCCGCCGCGGGCGCGTGGAAGCGCCTTAGCAGCGCATAAGTGAGACGCGCCGGCATGACGTAGCGCGCGGCGAGATATTCCGGAAAGCGCGTGTGATAGGCGGTGGTGAAGCGGCGGCCCCGGCGCAGGCACCAGCGCCGCAGCGCATAGCCGATCGGCCCCTCGGTGGCGAGATGGATGGCATCGGGCCTGGCCTCCTCGACCAACGCATCGAGCCGCCGGCCGACGCCCAGCGCTAGGCGAATCTCGGAATAGAACGGGCAGGGCAGCGAGGCAAAGAGATCGGGCGACACCACGGTGACGCGATGGCCGAGCTTTTCGACCTCGGGCAGCATCGTCGTTAGGGTCCGCACCACGCCGTTGACCTGCGGCCGCCACGCATCGGTGCCGACCAGAATGCGCAAAGCCTATGCGTCGGTCAAGGCCGGCTCGGCGAGCGTCGCCGGCAGCAGCGGATCGAGCGCGCGGAGCTCCATCCAATGGACGATCTCGAGCCGTCCGTCGAAATGCTCGACCAACGCCGTGCAGCTTTCGACCCAGTCGCCGTCGTTGCAATAAAGCACGCCGCCGACGGAGCGCATTTCGGCATGATGGATGTGGCCGCAGACCACGCCGTCGACGCCGCGGCGCCGCGCCTCGGCAGCCACGGCCTCGGTAAAATCGCCGATGAATTGCACAGCGTTCTTGACCCGATGCTTGAGATAGGCGGAGAGCGACCAATAGGGATAGCCGAGCCGGCGCCGGATCAAATTGTAATAATGGTTGAGCTTCAGCGTCACCTCGTAGGCGCCGTCGCCGAGCACGGCGAGCCAGCGCGCGCACCGCACCACGCCATCGAAGGCATCGCCATGCAGGATGAGGAGGCGCCGCCCATCGGCGGTGGTGTGCACGGTCTCGGGCAAAAGCAGGATGCCGCCGAACTGCAGCTCGGGGTAGTCGCGCAGCCATTCGTCGTGATTGCCGGGGATGTAGACCACTTGGGTCCCCTTGCGCGCCTTGCGCAACACCTTCTGGATCACGTCGTTGTGGCTTTGCGCCCAATACCAGGAGCGCTTGAGGCGCCAGCCATCGACGATGTCGCCGACCAGGTAGAGATATTCCGATTCGGTATGGCGCAGGAAATCGAGCAGGAATTCGGCCTTGCAGCCTCGCGTGCCGAGATGGACATCGGAAATCCAGATGCTGCGGTACTGGGTGATCGGCGGGTCGAAACTCATGACGGCGGTACGCGAAAAGAATTTATGGCAATCGGCGTCATGCGTTATCCGGCATCGTCATGACGCCTCGATACCACGATTGGATGACGGAATTATTTTGGTTCCGAGTCGGAACGGCGACAATCGGTGGGAATGGTGGGCGTGGCAGGGATTGAACCTACGACCCCTTCCATGTCAAGGAAGTGCTCTCCCACTGAGCTACACGCCCTTTATGAATCCGCGATTTAGACTAATTCCCGCGCCCGCGCAAGCCGGGGCGAAAGCGTCGCCCTAGGCGGCGAGGAAGCGGTCGATCTCGCTGACCAGCTGGCTGAGATGAAACGGCTTCGCCAGCACGGTCGCCTCGTGCGGCAGCACATCCGCTTCGTTCAAGGCCACGGCGGCAAAGCCCGTGATGAAGATGACCCGCAGATTGGGGTACATGTCGCTGGCGCGCCGCGCCAGTTCGATGCCGTCTATGCCGGGCATGACCACGTCGGCGAGCAGAAGGTCGAAGCGGTGGTCGCTGGCCCAGCTCAGAGCGGAATCGCCATCGCCCATGGCACAGACATCGTGCCCGGCCCGGCGCAAGGCGCGGGCAAGGAAGATGCGAATGCTGTCATCGTCTTCGGCTAGCAGAATGCGCGCCATATGGGTCGGGCCCTCGGATCAACTCGCCTAACCTAACGACAGGGGGTTGAAGGAAGGGTTTACCGACCCGGCCTGCCGCCGGATGGGCCGGAACCCCCGAATGTTCCACGGCTTCGGTCACGGTTAAAAAGCGGTTAAAGCGCCGCCGATGGTGACAGAGCGCAGCCTTACCTCTTAATCTCGATTTCATGGATGGGGATGCCCAGACTGGCTTAGGCGTCGAGGCGCCGATCGAGGTGCTGGCAAGCGGCCGGCAGGCCGCACCTCTGGTGCTGTCCTCGCCGCACAGCGGCAAGAACTATTCGCCCGAATTCCTCGCATCGTCGCGGCTCGACCCGCTAACGCTGCGGCGCTCGGAAGACAGCTACGTGGACGAGATTTTCACCGGCGGTCCGGCGCTCGGAGCACCCCTGCTGCGGGCGCGCTTTCCGCGCGCCTTCCTCGATGCCAACCGCGAGCCCTTCGAGCTCGACCCCGGCATGTTCGAGGATCTGCTGCCTCATTTCGTCAACAGCCATTCGTCGCGGGTGCGCGTCGGCCTCGGCACCATCGCCCGGGTGGTCGCCTCGGGCGAGGAGATCTACGCCCGCAAGCTCAAATACAGCGAGGCAGCACAACGCATCGAGCGGCTCTACCGCCCCTATCACCGCGCCCTGAAGCAGCTGCTGGCGGCGACGCAAAGCGATTTCGGCTTCGCGCTGCTGCTAGACTGCCATTCGATGCCTTCGGTCACCGGCGAGAAGGAGCGGCCGCGGCCGAACCGGGCCGATATCGTGCTGGGCGATTGCCACGGCACCTCGTGCCATCCCGCCGTCACCGAAACCGCGCGGCGGCTGCTCGCATCCTGCGGCTATGCGGTGACGCTCAACGCGCCTTATGCCGGCGGCTTCACCACCGCGCATTACGGCCGGCCGGCCAGCGGCAGCCATTGCCTGCAGATCGAGATCAGTCGGAATCTCTACATGGATGAGCGCAGCTTCGAGCGCAAACCCTTCCTCGCCCGGCTGGCCGAGGATATGCGTGCGCTGGTCGCGGCGCTCGCCGCGATCGAGCCCGGGCAGCTCAAGCCGGCATGAGCGAATTCGCGCTGCGTCCGTCCGCCGCGGCGGATGTGCCGGCGATCGCGGCCATCTATGCCCATCACGTACGCTTCGGTCTGGGCTCGTTCGAGGAAACCCCGCCCGCGCTCGACGAGATCGCGCGCCGCCGCGACGCCGTGCTGGAGCTCGGCCTGCCGTTTCTCGTCGCTATCGGCGGCGGACGCGTCGTCGGCTATGCCTATGCGCAGCCCTATCGCCCGCGCTCAGCCTACCGCTTCACCCTCGAGGATTCGATCTATGTCGCCGCCAACGCGGCGCGGCGGGGCATCGGCCGCGCCTTGCTGGCGAAGCTGCTCGAGCAGTGCGAGGGACAGGGCTTTCGCCAAATGGTCGCGGTGATCGGCGACAGCGCCAACCTCGCCTCAATTCGCCTGCATGAAAGTCTGGGATTTGCACGCATCGGCGTGCTGCCGGCGATCGGCTTCAAGCACGGGCGGTGGGTCGACAGCGTGCTGATGCAGCGGATTCTCGGCACGGGCGCCGCGACGCTGCCAGCTGCGGGCGCCGAATCCGCGTAAACCGGCCCTGAAAAGAAAAATGGGCCGCGCCCGAGGGCGCGGCCCAAGTTTAGGGAGGAAACGCCTATAAGACGTACGGCAAAACGTCGGGCGACGTTCATGCCGCACTGCAATAATGCCCCTCGGCACTGCACAAGGCAACCCCAAAAAGCCAGAAACCTGCGGCATACCGCCACAGTTTCGACGTTTTCAGCGGCCTTCCGAGGCCTGGCGGCATTGCAGTTTTTGCAACGCACAAATGCACTTAAGGGGCTGTGGCGAATTCCCGACGGATGCCGGCGCCGTGCTGGTCAAGCGCCGGCACGGCGTGACCCGTCAGACCGGCGGCATCGGCACCCGGCGGCAAGGGCAGCGTGACATCGCCGCCCTCAGTTGGGGTGATCAGGCGGCGCAGCGCAGGGTGGTTGGCGAAATCCTCGACATTGTTGAGATTGCCGAAGGCAATATCCGCCGCCTTGAGCCGGGCGGCGAGCGCGACGCGCGGCGCTTTCGCGAAACAGGCGGCAATCAGCGCGTCGAGAGCACTCCGGTTGGCGACACGTTTCGTATTGTCGGCAAAGCGCGCATCTGCCGCCAATTCCGGCGCGGCCATGATCTCGCTGCAGAAGCGCACCCATTCGCGCTCGTTCTGGATGCCGAGCACGATCTCCTTGCCGTCGCGCGCGGTGAAGGCGCCATAAGGCGCGATCGAGGGATGGCGCAAGCCCTCGCGCTTGGGCGCCTTGCCGGCGTTGAAATGAATCAGCGGCACCGCCATCCATTCGGCCGTCGCATCGAACAGCGACAAGGCTAGGCACGCGCCCTGCCCGCTGCGCTCGCGGCGATAGAGTGCCTCGAGAATTTGCGCATGGGCGTTGAGCCCGGCGGCGATGTCGGCGACCGAGACGCCGACCCGCCCCGCCGCCTCGGGCGGCCCGCTCAGATAGGCGATGCCGGTCTCGGCCTGGATCAGCAGATCGTAGGCCTTGGTGCCGCGATAGGGCCCGCTCTCGTCATAGCCGGAGATCGAGCAGACGATGAGGCGCGGGTAGCGCGCGCAGAGCTCGGCGGGATCGAAGCCGGCGCGTGCGGCCGCCCCCGGCGCCAAATTCTGGATGAAGACATCGGCGCGCGCAATCATGTGGTGGAGCAGCGCTGCATCGGCCGCGGCCTTGATGTCGAGCGCCACCGATTGCTTGCCGCGGTTGAGCCAGACGAAATAGCTCGATTGGCCCGCCGCCGCATGGTCGTAAAAGCGCGCGAAATCGCCCTCGGGCCGCTCGATCTTGATGACCCGCGCACCCGCATCGGCAAGCCGGCAGGAGCACAGCGGCGCCGCCACCGCCTGCTCCAGCGCCACCACCAAAAGCCCGTCGAGCGCGCCCGCCATTCGCCTCCCCGCGATTTCCGGTAGCTTTGCGCGGCGGCCCGTCCTGGTGTCAACTGCGGTCCCGGCTTGCGTCCCGGCCCCGGCATCGGCTAAATCGGCGTCTGGCGGCTAGGAGAGGTTCGATGATACGCGTGGCGGTGCTTGACGATTACCAGCGCGCGGCGCTCGGCCTCGCCGATTGGCAGAGCCTGCATCCGGCTGCCCAAATCGAGGCCTTTCCCGAGCATTGGGCCGACCCCGCCGAGGTGGTAAAGCGCCTCCACGTCTACGAGGCGGTAGTGCTGATGCGCGAGCGCACCCCCTTTCCCCGCGCGCTCATCGAGCAGCTTCCCAACCTTCGCCTCATCGTCACCGCCGGAATGCACAATGCATCGATCGACGTCGCGGCGGCGGCATCGCGCGGCGTCACGGTCTGCGGCACCGAGATGCTGGGCTATCCGACCGCAGAGCTCGCCTGGGGCCTGATCCTCTCGCTGGCGCGGAAGATTCCGCAGGAATTCGCAAGCCTCCGCCTCGGCCATTGGCAATCGACGCTCGGCAGCGGGCTCAAGGGCAAGGTGCTGGGCATCGTCGGGCTCGGCCGGCTGGGCAGCCAGATGGCGAAGATCGCCCAGGCTTTTGGCATGAGCGTCATCGCCTGGAGCCCCAATCTGACCGATGCAAAGGCCGCCGAAGCCGGCGCGCAACGTGTCTCGAAAGAGGATCTTTTCAGCCGCGCCGACGTGGTGACGATTCACCTGGTGCTGGGCGACCGCTCGCGCGGCACGGTGGGCGCGCCCGAGCTCGCCCGGATGAAGCCCACGGCCTATCTGGTCAACACCTCGCGCGGACCGATCGTCAATGAGGCGGCGCTGGTCGAGACCCTGAAGGCGCACCGCATCGCCGGCGCCGCCATCGACGTCTATGACCGCGAGCCGGTGGCCAAGGATCACCCCTATCTCGCGCTCGATAATTTGCTGGCAACGCCGCATCTGGGCTACGTCACGGTGGAGAATTACCGGCAGGTCTACGGCCAGGCAGTCGAGGATATTCGCGGCTTCCTCGACGGAAAGCCGGTTCGAATCGTCAATCCGCCCGTCAAAGCCTAGGCTGGGCGCGGGAGACAATCGGTTTGGGAACGGGACGAGATAATCTACCCTATAACCTCGAGCCGGAACGCCCGATATCGGAGTCTATGCCATGGGGAGAGTCGATCGATGAATGCCAACACCGCAGTCATTCTGTTGATTTGTGCGATCGGGCTTGGGTCGATCCAGCCAACCTCGGCACAGGCACAAAGCCAGGCCGATCAAACCGCCAGCTTTAAAAATACGCTCGCCGCCTATAACGCCAAATGCTCCGGCGTGACCGTGAGCCAGGCGGTGCTTTATCAGCAATGCGCGGCCGATAAAGCCAAGCTCGACAGCCAGCAGAAGAGCCTGTCGAGCTCGAGCGGCCAGATCCCCCTGCAAATGCGCGGTGGAAACCATGGTGGCGGCAACGACGACTGATCGCCGCTAACGCCAGCGCTGGCACTCAACTCCCGCCGACGGAAATCGTCGGCGTCAGCGGCGGCGACTGCGATGGAATCGCCATCATCGTCAAGAACAGCGTTACCAGCTGGAAATTCTTCTGCGATATCTTGTCGCCGGCGTCGATGTAATACCAGTGGTCGCCGTCGGAATAGGCGACATAGGGCGCCTTGGACGGCAAATGGTCGTCGACCACGATCAGCATGTAGCGCCGCATTTTTCCCAGCCAGGCATTCATCCGGACGTGCTCTTCGTCGAGAAAATCCACCTGCCCGGGATTCGCGAGCTGGGCCTTGGCCGGATCGGCAGCCGGGTTGGGATCTGCGGTCTCGTATGAGTAGGGCGTGCGGTCATCCTGGGTCTTGCCGATCCACTCGCCGATCTGCTTTTTCCGCGCCTTGTCGCCGGCCGGATTGTCGCAGCCGGCGGATTTCTTCGGGTCGGCCGGGCTAATGCGATCCGGCGGACAGTTGAACGAATCCTCGTCGCCGGGCTGCAGAACGTAATAGCTCGCGCCGTCGACGTCCTGGTTCCAGGGATGGCCGACGACCTGGCGATAAGTCGCGGGCGATATAAATTCGATCAACGGCTTCGGCAGCTCGATCGCCGTTTTGAGAATGCCGAGGGCGGAACGGGTGCGCAGCATCGGCGCGTGATTACCGATCTTGATCGCGCCGGCATCCTGGTACGGCACCGGATTGATGCGCAGCTCGATCCATTGCCGCAAGCAGCCGACGGTCTTTTGGAAATCCTCGGTGGTCTTGATCAGCGTGTCGACGTTGCGGTCCAGCGCCGCCAGATCGATCGTCTTGCAGCCCTTAATCGTCTCCGGCTCGGCTTGGGTGCCCTGATAGATTCGCAACAGGCGCGCCCAGAGCTGGAGATAGCGCCGCGCGCTATTGAACTGCCGGTTGTTTTGCGACGCCTTGTCCAGCTGGTGCGGGTGGAAGGGCAGCAAGTAGATCACCAGCGTATCATTCTGCGCCGGTCCGGATGAGCCGCCGCCGCTGCTGCCGGTCTGGATGATGATACTACTGCCCGAGGTTTTGGGCGGCGTGACCGGCTTGGACGGGGCGCTTTTGACGTCGCCGGTATCGGATTTCGCGGCGACCAGCTCCAGGGCGCTCATGGCATCGAGCTCATCGATGGTGTTGAGCACCGGGTAGAATTCCTCGAAATCGAGCGTGATGTAATCGGTTGCGAAATCGAGCACCGAGGTGATCGACCAGCCCGAATCGTACAATTGCGCCAGGGAATTGACGTTGACCGGCGTGACCAGCTGGGCGACCAGCGCCTGGCCGAGCAGCGGCTGATAACGGATGGTTGGCGATTCCGAGTATTGCATCGCGCCGGAGGCGCTCCCCAGCCGACCGGTGATCGTTCCCGCCGTGCTGGTCCGGTTTCCGCCCTGGGCACCGATGCTGGTGGCCCCGCCGGTGAGCGAGCCCTGAAAGCTCTGCGACGCGTCCACCTCGGTCACGTCCATGAACAGGGTCGGCTGATGGTTGTAGACGCGGACGATGTTCGACATCGTCTGTTCCATCGAGGTCGATTGGATGATGCCGTTATACCGGTCGCGACCCTGATCGATCGCCTTCGGGCCGAGGAACTGACAGCCGGTCAAGGTCAGCAGTGCCCCGGCGGCAAGCCCCCAGGCGCGGAATATCGGATGATAATAAATGGTAGCTCCTCCCCCCGAAAAAGCCGTCGCCCGATACTACAAGCTAGGAGCCGTCGCCAACCAGCGAGAACGGCGCCCAAAACAGAGGATGGGCGTAGCTGAAGACGGTCGTTTTGCTCGCCGGATCGACATAGCCCTGGCCGTCGATCAGCGCCAATTCGGACTGGCGCAAGGCCTCGGCGCGCGACGCATCGGCATTGTCCGCCTGGCGCTTGAACAGGCCGGTCGTCAGCGCGCGGGCCGCGGTGGTTTCGACCGGCCAGTTGGAGACCAAGAGCGCGCGCGAACCGGCGTAGAAAAAGGCCATGCCCAGCCCCGACACCGCCTCGGCACCGGCGCCGCCACCCGACGCGGTATTGCAGGCCGAGAGCACCACCCAATCAGCGTTGAGGTGCAACCCCAGTATCTTGCTCACGGTCAAAAGCCCGTTGCCATCGACATGCGCGATCGAGGGCGCGGACAAGGCCAGCGCCGGCTCGGTCAGCCCGTCGAGATCGCCCGGCACGAGGCCGTGCGTGGCGAACATCACCACGCGGCGGTTGTCGAGCTTGGTCGTGCGCACCGTCCTCTCATTGGCCGCGGCACCCAGGAACACATCACGGGCAGGATCGGCCTTGAGCGCTTCGGCCACCTGACGCACCTCCGCGGCGGTGTCGGGCAGACGCGGCAGATCAGCCAGGTGAGCGCTGGTGTCGGCCTCTGTTTTGGGTGCGCTGCGCAGATGAATCCGGACGCCGCGGGTGGCAAGGTCGCCACCAGCACTGGCGGATGCCAGCTGCACATTGTTGTCCTGCTCTCCGGCAGCCGCCTCCTTGGCGTTGAACCACGGGTCGCCGAAGCCGATGAACGGCTCGCGGCCCGCCGGCGCCGGCGGCACTGCGCGCAGCGTGGTAAGCGAGGTCACCGAGGGTAGCTGCGTCACCGCCACCTGGCGGACGAGCCACGCCGTCTTCTTGTAGCCGGAGAAGGGCGCCTGGCCCGCATCTGGCACCATCGGCGCGTTCTGGGTCACCAGCAGCGAGAACGGCAATTGCCCCAGGGCGCCATGCGGCACGACCAGCAGGCTCTTGGCGTTTTGCCAGCCCGGCTTCACCGGCTCGAGCAGCGCGGCGTAGAGCTTGTAGGCGAGATCGACCCGGAAGGCCGGAATCTGGGCGACGGTGTCGGCGTCGGGATCAAGCGCCTTACGAATCTCCTTTACCGTCTGGGCCATTTCGTCGCGCGACAGATTGGCGGTCGCAAAGGATATCACGCCGTCCTTGGGCACTGCCCAAACATAGGATTTTTGATCGCCGGCATAGATCGCAAACAGGGCCTCGCCGGGCTTCAGCGCCGCCTGCACCTGTTCGACCGTCGCCGGCGCCGGGTTGACCAGCTTGTTGTATTCTGGAAATTTCTGAGCGATCTGCTGGCGGATATCCGTGCGCGCGGCGCGCAGCTGGTCGATCTGATCGTGGATCTGGGCCAGTCCCTTGTCGTCGCGCTGGCCGGTGGGCAGCGCCATCTGGTTGGCGAGCAGCGTACCCAACGCCTGCACCTCGCGCTGGTCGTCCTGCTCCTTCCGGATAATGGCGGCAAGGTTGGGGTCCGTCACGTTGGCACGCGCGGCGGCGGCGGCGAGGGCGCGTTGCACCGCGCGGCCGCGGACCGCGTCGGCAACACGGAATGCCTCGGCCGCGCTGACGGCGTTCTTATCGGTCGCCAGCACGCCGAGATAGGCCTCGATGATGAATTGCAGCCGTTGGTCCCGGAGACCCGGCGTGGTGTCATCCTCGTCGTCGGTTTGGTGACCGGCGCCCAAGAGGACCGGGACGGCGTGGGCAAAATGCTGCTTCGCCTCGGCCATGCTGCCGTTCGCGGCGAGCGAAGCCGCCAGCAGACCCTCGGCCTCGACGGTGGGATAGCGATCATTGCCCATAATCTTGGTGCGGCTATCGAATGCGTTGCGCGACACTTGCAGCGCGTCCTGGGCGCGGCCGCCGCGCAGATCGGCCACCGGCAAATCGAGGGTCTGGCCGAGAGCGTTCTTCAACGCGGTGGGATTGCCGGCGAGGCCGGCGCGGATGGCATCGTATTGCTGCAGCGCCTCGGTCCAGCGGCGTTCCGCCACCAAGGTCGAAGCGAGCACGACGCGCGCGTTGTTGAGCATCAGCGAGGACTGGTCGATGCCGAGTGTCTGATCGGTGTCGAGCGCCGTGCGCGCGAGCTTCTCGGCATCCTTGAAGCGCCCCTGCTCGGCGATGACGCTGCCGAGTGCTGTTATCGCCGCCACGGTATCATTCGAATAACGGCCATGGAGATGGAGCTCGCTTAGGAGCGCGCGGCGCGCCTCAAACTCCGCTTCCAAGGGCCGGCCTTCGCGGTTGAGCACATTCGCAAGCTGAGACTCGATGTAATCGGCCAAGATGGTAAAGGTGCCGGGGGGCGGGTAGCTTTCGCCCACCATGTCGTTTTCCTCTTGGCGCGACTCATCGACGGCGCGACGCAGCAGCGGCTCGGCGTCGGCCAGATTGCCCTTGAACAGGGCAACCTCAGCATGCGCGCGGTCGGTCGTGGCGGCATAGTAGTTCCGAAAATTCTGGCCGAGGCGCCAGTTTGCGGATTGCTGCTTCAGCAGATCAACTCGCTGCAGCCACGTTGCAGCGGTATCGAAATCACCCGAACGCGCGGCCTCAAGGGCGTTACCCTCGTAGACAGTGAACAGCATGCCGAGTTTCTGGCCGACCCTTTGGACGATATCGGCCTCCTGCGCATACAGCTGGAGCGCGGCCTGGGTGTTGCCGGCCTTTCGGTTGGCGCGCGCCGTATTTGAAAGTGCCTGGGCATACGTTATCGGATCGTTCGCCTGATTGCGTTGCGCAAGATCCACCGCCTTTCCAAAATCGGTGATGGCCTGTTGCGAACGGCCGAGATTGTCGGCGGCCTCGCCACGCGAGGAGTAAAATTTCTGCAACTCCACGTCGCTCGCACCCGAAGGCGGTTGAGCGTCGGCGCGCTGCTTCGCCTCGGCAATCTTGGCCGGATCGGGTTTTTCGCGGTCAAGGATGGCGGTGATATCGGCGATGCTGCGCGGCGGCGGGGTGAAGGCATGCGCTTCGGGCGCGTTGGCGGCACTTTGCGCCCGCACGGCGGCGCCCCAGCCTAGAATCAGGCTCGCCGCGACAAACAGCGCGGCAATTCGCCCGTAACCGCCGTAATCAACCCGCATGAGCCGCCCTGCCCGATTGGCGCGACGGGGCGGATGTTAGAACCCTCCGCCACGCTTGCCAAGCACCGGGCCGAGTGGCGGGCAGGCCACCGCCCAAGCTAGTCTGAGCCCGGGTCAAGCTCGGGAGAGACCGCGATGGCGATCGCGACAGTGTTGGTGGTGGGTTACGGCGCGATGGGGCGCGGCATCGCGCAGAGCTTCGCCGCCGCCGGATTCACTACGACGGTGCTCAGCCGCCATCCGCAAGCGACAAAGGATGTGCCAGCGGGCGTCACGGTCGTCGGCACGTTGCCGCACGCTGCGCCGGATCTGGCGATCGAAAGCGTGCCGGAAGACGCCGACATCAAACGCGCCAGCTTTGCCATGCTCGAAGCCGCCTATGGCGGCAACACCATCGTCGCCACCAACAGCTCGGGCATACCGCTGCCCGAGCTCGAACGGGGGCTCAAGCATCCCGAGCGGTTTCTCGGCACGCATTACTACTATCCGGCCGAAAGCGCGGCGGCGGTCGAGATCATGGCGGGGACGCGCACCGCGCCGGAATTTCTGGACTCGGTCGCCGCCGCGATCGCCAAGACCGGGAAGGAGATATTCCTGCTGCGCCGGCCGGTGACCGGCTATCTCATCAACCGGCTGCAACACGCGCTGCTGCATGAAACCTATCACCTGCTGGCGAGCGGCGTCGCCTCGGCGGCGGAGCTCGACCGCGCCGCCCGGCTGGTAATCGGACCACGCCTCTGCATCGGCGGCTTGCTGGAGCAGAAGGATATCGGTGGTCTCGAGATTCATGCCGCCGCGCAACGCTCGATCGTGCCGGCGCTCGATCACAGCGACAGGCCCAATCCTTATCTGCAGGAGATGGTGGCGCGTGGCGAGACCGGGCTGCCAGCGAAGCGCGGATTTTACGATTGGCGCGACACCGACAGCGACGCGGTCGCCGCCGAAGCGAAAAAGCGCCTCGCCAAGCTGCTCGGATTCCTGCGGTCGCTCAGTCCGCGCGCGCCAAACATCGTGCCGCGGCCGCGCAAAAATTAATCGAGTTTAAGATTTGCGCGCGCGTGCAAAACGTAGACGCAAGTATGCAAGGTCACGGAAATTTCATTTGCCCGGCCGAAATAGCGCGGCTTTCGTCACATTTCGCCGCCTATAAAAAGCGATGCACCGGGCATCGCCGTCACGCTGATCCTCGATAAGACCAGCACCACGCAGCGCGGCGAATACGCCGACGCGGTAGTCGCGGCGGGTGTCCCGGTCTATGTCGACCGCCGCCCAAGGATCGCGCACAACAAGATCATGATCATCAACGGCGAGACGGTGATCACCGGTTCGTTCAATTTCACCGCCTCGGCGCAATGCTGCAACGCCGAGAATCTGCTGATCCTGCATTCGCCCGAGCTGGCGGCCGCCTACGCGGCTAATTTCATGCATCGCCACGCGGTGAGCATCGCCTTCGCACCGGCCGACGGCGAGGCCGCGATGGCAAGACACGCGGCGCCGCCGGCGTTGCCTCAGCGTTACTGATGGTTCTGCTGGATCGTCGTGCTGTGGCTCGACGTCGAGCCGTCCGGCGCGGTGGTTTGCGACGAATAGCTGTCGGTGCGGTTCAAGCCGTCGGTCGAATGGGTGTCCGTGCGGCTGACTGAAGCGTCCGGCGCCGGCGGCATGTCGGGCGGGTTGAGCGGCTGCGGCATGGCGCTGCTCTGCGTCGTCGTGGTGGTTGACGTCGAGGAGCCGTAGGACTGCGCGAAGGCCGGCGACGCCGCGAAAGCGAGCGCCGCGATCACGATAAGATGCTTTTTCATTACCAACCTCTGTGACAATTGTGTGCCATGGAACAGGGCGCGCAACGGCGCGACCCGTGTCTAACAACGGACCCCTCCCGGTTTCGTTCCAGTCGCGGCGCGCGTCCCTGCCGTGGTAGGGATCGTCAGGCGGGAGACGGGATGAGCAGCGAGATTGCGGAAAAGACCGGGGCCGAGAAGGCCTCTGCCGACCGACCGGGACGCGGCAAGCCGAAACGCACCGAGCGCATTCTGGTCGTCGACGACATCGAGGATAACCGGCAATTGCTGGTGCGCCGGCTGGAGCGCGAGGGCTTCCAAGGCATCGCCCTCGCCGGCGACGGCGAGGAAGCGCTGGCCCTGATCGCGGCACAGCCCTTCGATCTGGTCCTGCTTGACGTGATGATGCCGCGCTGCGACGGCTATCAGGTGCTCGAGCGGCTCAAAGGCCTGGGCCGGCTGCACGAGCTTCCGGTCATCGTCATTTCGGCACTGAACGAGATCGACAGCGTGGTGCGCTGCATCGAGCTCGGCGCGGTCGATTACCTGCCGAAGCCCTTCAATCCGATCCTGCTGCGCGCCCGGGTCGGCGCCAGCCTCGATCAGAAGCGGCTGCGCGATCAGGTGCGCAACCATTTGGCACAGCTCGAGACCGAGCTCAACGCCGCGCGCAGCCTGCAAATGAGCATGGTGCCGAGCAGCTTTCCGCCGCCCACATCCGACCGTCCGGTCGAGATTTTCGCGGCGATGGAAGCAGCGCGCGAGGTCGGCGGCGATCTCTACGATTTCTTCTGGACCGCCGATGGGCGTCTCGCCTTCCTGATCGGCGACGTCTCGGGCAAGGGCGTGCCGGCCGCGATGTTCATGGCGCGGACGAAGAATTTACTGCGGGTGGTCAGCGACTTCATGCTGCGCGATGGAACCTCGGGCCCCGCCGAGATTCTGACGCGGGTCAATCGGGAATTGTGCGACGGCAACGCCCAGATGATGTTCGTCACGCTCTATCTCGGCCTGCTCGATCCGAAGACCGGCGCGCTGCAATTCTGCAATGCCGGGCATGATCCGCCCTATGTTCTGGGCGGCGCCGAGTTGCGGGAAACCGCGGGCGCCCACGGCATGGCGCTCGGCATCGAGGCCGATTGGAAATACGAGACCAGCGCCCTGACAGTCAGCCCTGGCGAGACCCTCTTTCTCTATACCGATGGGATTTCCGAAGCGGATGGCCCCGACGGCCGGCAATTCACCAAGCGGGGGATCGAGGCGGTGCTCCGGCAAGCGGCGGCGAAAGCGGCGGCCCCCGACGCGCTGATCGGCGCCATGACCAGCGTGGTCAAGGAATTTGCCGGGACGATTCCCCAATCGGACGACATCACCGCACTCGCGCTGCGCCGGGTCTAGGCGACGGTCAAACCAAGCGCTTGCGCATGACCAGGTGGTTGCGCCCGTCGCTGCGCCGGTAGGCGATTTCGTCCATCATCGTCCGCACCAGATAGACCCCCAAGCCACCGATCCGCCGCTCCTCGAGCGCGGCATTGAGCTTGGGCGGCGGCGCTTGCGTCGGATCGAAGGGCTTGCCGTCATCGCTGATTTCCAGGACGAGCTCCTCGCCGTCGCGCCGGAGACTGAATTCGGCCGCGTGCGGCTTGCCGTCGTCGAAGCCATATTTTATCGCGTTTGTGAGGATTTCCTCGATCGCGAGCTGAACGCGATAGGCGATCGCTGGCGCGATGCCCTGCTCGGCGCAATAGGCCTCGACGATCTCGGTGGCGCGCTCCACCTCGGAAAGCCGGTTTTCAATTCGGAGCGTCAAACGGCCGTCGTCCACCGCACCCCCGCTTTCCGAAACGTCGATAGCATGTTTCGTTTGACGATGCGAGGAGCGCTAAAAGAAACGGCCCCGGAGCTTTCGCTCCGAGGCCGTCTTGCCGGATTCCGTCAGCGACTAATGCTGGTCGCGCTGATTGTTCCTCTGCTGACCCTGGGAATTCTGCTGATTCCCTTGCTGGCCGCCTTGCTGCTCCCGATTCTGATTCGGGTTCTGGCCCTGCTGCTGCTCGCGCTGTGGGTTCTGGTTCCGCTGGCCGCCCTGCTGCTGATTTTGTCCGGGTTTCTGGCCCTGGCGGCCCTGAGCGCCTTGGTTCTGCTGATTCGACATTGCAGATCTCCTTGGTTGGGGGTCGATTCAACCATCCAGCCATGGGCCGGTTCCCGCGCCAAACGACATGGTCACAGCGGCAAGCCTTGCTTGCATATGATAAAGCCAAGCTGTTTTACTATCGCAGTCGCTGAGACGCGCGACGCCAAGTCGTGGTGGGGGGAATTTTGGACAAAAGCCGTTTGTTGTGGCCGCTCACCGCCATTGTGCTGCTGATCGTGGCGGCGGTCGAGGCCGTGGCAGTCTCCTTAACCTATGACGGCAGCAGCTTGCCGCGTTTCGCCCTGCCCGCGGCGGCGCTCGCCGCCGCCGGGATGGGCGTCTGGGCGGGACAGCGCATCGCACGGCGGCAGGATGCCGCCATCGAGGCCGAGCTCGCCGAGCGCGAGGCCGAGCTGCGCGGCACGCTCGAGAACATGCTGCAGGGCGTCGCGATGTACGATTCCGAATACCGCTTGATGATCTGGAATCAGAAATTCCGCGAATTCCTCGACATGCCCGAGGAGTTCTTCAGCCGCAAGCGCAGCTTCATCGATTACCTGCGCTATGTCGGCGAGCGCGGCGAATTCGGCAACGCCAATATCGAGGACGTCGTCAAGCAGCGCATCGAGCAACTCACCCGCAAGCACTCCTTCGAGCGCACCCGGCCGGACGGCACCGTGCTGGAGGTCTATCGCAACCCGACGCCCGAGGGCGGCTTCATTGCCATCTATACCGACATCACCGAGCGCAAGCGCGCCGAGGCGGCGCTGACCAAGGCGATGGAGGCCGCCGAAGCGGCGAGCCGCGTTAAATCCGACTTTCTCGCGAATATGAGCCACGAGCTCAGGACGCCGCTCAATGCCATCATCGGCTATAGCCAGATGCTCCAGGAGGAGCTCACCGACAGCGGCCAGGACGAGATGCTGCCCGATCTCGACAAGATCGAGAATGCCGGCAAGCATTTGCTGGCGCTGATCAACGACATCCTCGATCTCTCGAAGATCGAGGCCGGCCGCATGACCGTGTTCATGGAGGAAACCAACGTCGCAACCTTGCTCAACGAGGTGCGCGGCATCATCGAGCCGTTGGCCGCCAAGAACGCCAACCGCCTCGTCATCGACTGCCCGGAATCGATCCGCAACATCGAGACCGACGTCACAAAGCTCAAGCAAAGTCTGCTCAATCTCCTGAGCAACGCCAGCAAATTCACCAAGGATGGCACCGTCACTCTGACCGTGACGCGCATGCGGGCCGGGGCGGATGAGCGGATTTCCTTCGCCGTCGCCGATACCGGCATCGGCATGAACGAGGAGCAGATGGGCCGGCTGTTCCAGGCCTTCGCCCAGGCGGATTCCTCTACCACGCGTAAATTCGGCGGCACCGGTCTCGGCCTCGCCATCACCCAGCATTTCGCCCGCATGCTCGGCGGCGACGTCAACGTCGCCAGCGAGCCGGGCAAGGGCTCGGTCTTCACCCTATTGCTGCCGGTGCGGCCGGGCAAAGCGCTTTCGTCGGCGGCGCATGATACGAAGCGCCAGATCTCCGGCAACATGGCGGGCAAGCGCACCGTGCTGGTGGTCGATGACGACGAGGCGGTGCACGACGTGGTGAGCTCGATGCTCGGCCGCGAGGGCTACCGCGTGCTCCACGCGCGCAGCGGGCAAGAGGCGCTGACCATCGCGCGCGAGAAGCGCCCCGACGCCATCACCCTCGACGTGATGATGCCGCAGATGGACGGCTGGTCGGTGCTGACGACGCTCAAGGCGGATGCCGAGTTGAGCGCCATTCCGGTCATCATGCTGACCATGCTCAACGAGAAGGCCATCGCGCTGTCGCTGGGCGCCTCGGGCTATCTCACCAAGCCGATCGACTGGCCGCAATTGAGCGCCATCCTGCGCCGGCTCGGCGGCAGCGAGTCGGGGAGCGTGCTGGTCATCGACGACGATGCCGAGACCCGCAACATGACGAGGCGCATGCTGGAGCGCATGGGGCTGACGGTGAGCGAGGCCGGCAACGGCGAAGAGGGCCTGGCAGCGCTGGCCGCAGGCAGCCTGCCCTCCGCCATCCTGCTCGATCTGATGATGCCGGTGATGGATGGTTTCGAGTTTCTCGATCGCCTGCGACAGAACGAGCAATGGCGCACGCTGCCGGTTCTGGTGGTCACCGCCAAGACGCTCGATGCCAAGGAAATGGAGACGCTGCGCCGCATGACGCAGAAGGTGATCGAAAAGGGAGCGTCATCCGGCGTCGATCTGCGCGCCGCCCTGCGCGACGTGCTGATCGCCGATCCCACCGCCGCGCCGGCAAAGTCGGTTTGACCAAGCAGGACAGAACAAGGATTTAAGCATGGTGAAGATCCTGCTGGTCGAGGACAACGAGATGAATCGCGACATGCTGTCGCGCCGGCTATCGCGCAAGGGCTACGCGGTGGTGATGGCGCCGGACGGCCAGCAAGGCGTTGACCTTGCCGCCAGCGAGATGCCCGACCTCATCCTGATGGATATGAGCCTGCCGGTGCTGAACCGCTGGGAGGCAACGCGCACGGTGAAGGGTGACGACGCCACCAAGACGATCCCGGTGATCGCTCTCACCGCCCATGCGATGGCGGGCGACCGCGAGAAGGCGCTTGAGGCCGGTTGCGACGATTACGACACCAAGCCGGTCGATTTCCCGCGCCTGCTCGGCAAGATCGAAGCCCTGCTGCGGCGTAACGGCAAAGCTTGAAACGATCCTGGTTTATGACAATGATGCGGCGGCGATTCTCCGCGTCAGCGCGTCGAATCCGTATTCCGCGACGAGCCGCTTCGGTGCTAGGCTTCGCGCAATCAAGAACGCGCCAAACGCGCCGGGTCGAGAGATTGGGATTGAACCAGTATTCGGTGATGGCATGAGTGAAGCAGCCCGCATTGTCCGGCCCAAGGGCCGGCTCGACAGCAACACCGGACCGGCCTTCGAAGTCGAACTCGTCGCGATCATCGACGCCGGCATCGAGCGCGTGCTGCTCGATTTCTCCGAGCTGATCTATATCAGCAGCGCGGGCTTGCGGGTCGTCCTGCTCGCCGCGAAGCGGATGAAGGCATCGAACCGGCGGTTCGCGCTTTGCTCGCTCAACGCACAGATCGCCGAGGTATTCAAGATCAGCGGCTTCGACGCGATCATCGATATCCACCCCTCGCCCGACAGCGCCATGGCGCACCTCGCCAGCTCCTAAGCCTCGGCCGCCGGCGATTGCGGGCGGGCTAATGCTGGAAGTGGAATTCGAGGACGGAGTGCTCTCCCGCACGCGATGCTCGCACCCGATCGGCGTTGCGACGCACCAGATATCCCGCCAGCTTCAATACGCCGTCGTCGGATTCGAGCAATTCATCCTCGGTCGGCCGCTCGTGCTGCAGCTCCAAAAGCTTGCCGTCATAGGTCAGGCGCAGATCGAGGTTGAACTCGTCGAAGGCGGCTTCGAGCACGATCGGGCCCTTGGGCTCGCAATAATCGCCCACCACCTCGATCGACTGGGTGGCACCGAACACCGCTTTCGCCATGATGTCGCGGCGTGCGCCCCACTTGCCGCCCTGCTCGTCGAGAAACTCGCGGACGCGGTCGACGTCGTCGCTGCGCGGATCGAACGACATCGAGACCCGGTTGCGGACACCGAGACGGAACACGGCGTTGAGGATGAGCGCGGTGAAGAGGCCGATCACCAGGTCTGAGGCGGCGAAGGATTGCAGCGAGCCCGGCAGCGTGTCGTAGACCGTGGGGAAAAGATCGCGGCTGAGCGCCAGCGTCAGCGCGAGGCCCACCACCAGCGTGCGGCGCGCGTCGAGCAGGCGGCTCATGATGATCTCGAGACCGTTGATCAGCACGAAGCACGAGGTGAACAGCATGGCGGCGCCCATGATCGGTCGCGGGATCGACACCACCGCCGCCGCCACCACCGGCATCATCGCTAGCAGGATGAGCAGGCCGCCGGTCCAGTACCCCACCACGCGGGAGGTGACGCCGGCGGCGCTCGACAAGCCGACATTGGGCGAGCTGGTATCGCCGCCGACGCTGCCGATCAGCGCCGAGACCGCCGTGCAGACGCCGTCGGTCAGCACGCCATTGCGCAGCGAGATCATGTCGGGCCGCACCCATTCGTCGTCGTTGATCTTCTGGCAGGTGGTGATGTCACCCATCACGCTGAGCGAGCAGACCAGGGCAGCGAAGGCGAAGGGCACGATGAGATCGCCGCGAAAGCTTGGCAATTGCCAGCCGCCGAGCGGCACGTGGAACCACGAGGCCTGCGACAGGGTATCGAGCGCGCCGGCATCCACGAGGCCATAATAAAGCGCGCAGCCATAGGCGATCAGCACGCTGAGGATGATGCTATAAGTGCGCAGCTGGCCCTTCGCCCAGACATGGATGGCGATCATCAGCGCCAGCGTGCCGACGCCGAGCGCGAGATAGTGGAGATCGACGCTTCCCATCTTGCTCGCATCGTCCGGGATGCCGAGCAGCAGCCGCATGCCCAGCACGCCGAGAATGAGGCCGATCAGCATGACGCAGATCCCGGAAATCTCCGCCGGGAAATAAGGCCGCATGCGCGTGATGATTCGCGACAGACCCATTTCGACGAAGCCGGCGAACATCGTCATGCCGAACACCAACGGCATGCCGCCGAGCTGTGCTGCAAGAATGCTGGCCGAGAGGTACGGCGCGTCGAAGGCGAAGGCGGCGAGATAGCCCGAGCCGAAATAAGCCAGCGACTGGCATTGCAGCATCGAGCCGATGCCGAGCGCGACGAGAGACAGGCTGATGATGCGCAACATCTGCTCGGGCGTGGCTCCGGCGGCATTGAGCACAAACAGCACGTAGATCAGCGCCGGCGACAGGATGATGACGTGCTGGACCGCGTTCAGCGCACAGGTTAATGGCGGCGGCCGGTCGGCAACGGCGTAAGCGAGATCGGCGGGGCGCATGGGCGATCCCTAGACCTGGCCGCTCACCCAATAGCCGACCGAGGCGGCGGTGCCGGTCAGCACGGTGCCCCAGGCCATGTCGGCGAATGTGATGGCGGTGGACCAAATCTTCATCGTCGCCTGGTTGGTGAGGTCATAGGTGCCGTAAGCGACGAAACCGAGCACCGCGCCGTGCAGCAGGGCGCGCGGCCAGGATCCCGCCTGCACCCCGGGTGCCACCGCCAGGATCATCACCCCGGCGGCATAGATGAGATAGAAGACGATAGCCGCCCCAATCTGCGGCGAGGGCAGCAGCAGATCGCCCAGCACCGGACGGTAGAGCTTGGCGCCGGTCAGGCTGAGCCAGCAGAAATCCATCGCCACGATGGCGGCCAGCGTCGCGACATAGGCGATGGCGGTCGTGCGCATGATCCCTCCTTAACACGGCTCAGTTCGTCCTGATCTTCGAATGCTTCTTGGTGTCGCGCATCAGGACATACACCACCAGCGAGATCGCGATGCAGCCGGTCAGATAATAATAGAACCCGGATTCATGGCCGATCGATTTGAACCACAGCGCAACCGAATCGACGGTGCCGCCGAAGATCGAGACGGTAAGTGCATAGGGCAAGCCGACGCCGGTAGCGCGCACATTGGTCGGAAACAGCTCCGCCTTCACCACCGCGTTGATCGAGGTGTAGCCGGCGACGATCATCCAGGCCGCTGCGATCAGGAAGAACGCCATCCACGGCCCCGTCGCGGTCTGCAGCGTCGTCAGAATTGGAATGGTGAAGATCGTGCCGCAGACGCCGAAGCCGATCAGCAGCCATTTGCGGCCAATCCGGTCCGATATCGCACCGTAGAGCGGCTGCAGCAGCATGGCGAAAATCAGCGAGCCGCCGGTCACCATGGTGGTCTGCTCGTCGGTTAGCTTGACCGAAAGCTTGAGGAATTTCTGCATGTAGGTCGTATAGGTATAGAACGCGGTGGTGCCGCCGAGGGTAAGCCCGATCACCAGCATGATCTCGCGCGGATATTGGAGCAGCACGCGAAGCGAGCTCTCGCGCTTGGCCGCGTTGCTTTCCTTCAGAAACGCATCGGTCTCGTGCAAATTGCGGCGCATGATCGCGGCGATGATGGCGAGACCGGCGCCGATGAAGAACGGGATGCGCCAGCCCCAGGCGCGGATCTCGTCGCCAGTGAGGAAGACCTGCTGCAACAGCAGCAGGACCAGGATGGCGCAGAGCTGGCCGCCGATCAGCGTGACGTATTGGAAGCTCGAATAGAATCCGCGATTCTTCTCGTCGGCGACTTCGCTCAGATATGTCGCGCTGGTGCCGTATTCGCCGCCCAGGCTGACACCCTGGACAACGCGTGCGATCCCGAGCATCACCGGGGCGAAGACTCCGATCGTGGCATATGTGGGCGTCACCGCCACCATCAATGAGCCGACGCACATCATAAGCACCGAGGTGGTCAACGCGTTGCGGCGGCCGTAACGGTCGGCGAAATGCCCGAACACCCAGCCGCCCAGCGGCCGCACCAGGAATCCGGCGGCAAACAGCACGGCGGCATTGAGCTGCTGCGCCACCGGATCGCTCGACGGGAAAAACGCCTGCGCGAAATAGAGCGCGAAGGAGGCATAGGCGAAGAAATCGTACCATTCGACCAGATTGCCGATCGAGCCGATGAAAATCGCCTTGATCCGCCGCCGCATATCGGCGAAATCGGTGGTTTCCCGCGCGCTAACGCTGGTCGGCATGATCCCCCTCACGGCTCTTGGCGATTGTCTGCCAGAGCAAACCATTGGCGTCAGCACATTGCAACCGCGCCACATGCCGAATTCAGGCGCCGAGAACGAAAATCCAGATCGCCGTCGCGAAGCTGAGCAGCCAGACCAACGTGCGCAAGCTTGCCCAGTCGGCAAGATACATCGCCGTATAGACGACCCGAAATGCCACATAGATCCCGGCCAGCAGATCAAGCCGTCCCTGCGACGTCTGGTGCAGCTCGGCCACGATCACGGCGACGGCAAAAAGCGGGAAAGCCTCGAAATGATTGCGCTGCGCCCAATCGGCCCGCTTGCGCCAGCCGGTCAGCGCTTCCAGACTGCGACGGGGCGCCCGATTGTCGATTCCGCCGGCCTGTTTCGCCAGGAAGACGGTGAGGTAAGGTAGCAGTGCCGCCGCCAACACCATCCAATAGGCGAAGCTCATGCGGTTTTTCCGTTCGATAAGCAGTTGAGGGATCGACGGTTCGTTATATTCTGCGTATCGGCGCGCGCCAACCGCTATTCCCGCCCGGTGCGCGAGAACTCGGATTTACGATGACAAGCATACCACTCAAAGCCACCGGCTCTTATTCCGCCTTCATCGAGAGCGCCCGTTACGGCTACGAGCTGCTGGCCGACCCGATCCTGAACAAGGGCACCGCCTTCACCGAGGCGGAACGCGAGGCCTTCGAGCTGCACGGTCTGCTGCCGCCCAATATCAGCACGCTCGACGAGCAGGTCTCGCGCCGCGTCCAGGCGCTGCGCGTCTTCGGCACCGATCTCGAGCGCTATGCCTTCCTGCGCGAATTACAGGACACCAATGAGACGCTGTTCTACGCACTGCTGCTGCAGAATCTGGAGGAGCTGCTGCCGGTGGTCTACACCCCGACGGTGGGCGCCGGCTGTCAGCAATTCAGCCGCATGTTCAGGAAGCCGCGCGGCGTGTTCCTGAGCATCCCGTACAAGGATCACATCGCGAAAATTCTGGCCAATCCGCGCTTCGACCGCGTCGAGGCCATTGTCGTCACCGATGGCGAGCGAATTCTCGGCCTCGGCGATCAGGGCGCCGGCGGCATGGGTATCCCGATCGGCAAGCTAGCGCTCTACAGCACCTGCGCCGGTCTTCATCCGGCGACAACCTTGCCGGTGATGCTCGACGTCGGCACCGACAATGAAGAGCGCCTGGCCGATCCGCTCTATATCGGCTGGCGCCACGAGCGCGTGCGCGGCGCCGAATACGACGAGTTCCTCGAACTGTTCGTCGCCGCGGTGGCCAAGCGCTGGCCGCATGTGCTGCTGCAATGGGAGGATTTCGCGCGCGCCAATGCGACCAGGCTGCTCGAGCGCTATCGCGACCGGCTCTGCACTTTCAACGACGACATCCAGGGCACCGCCGCGGTCGCCGCCGGCACGCTGCTATCGGCAATCAACGTCACCGGCGTGCCGTTGACCGAGCAGCGCGTCGTCATCGCCGGCGCGGGCTCGGCGGGCTGCGGCATTGCGGGGTTGCTGCTGCAAGCCATGGTCGATGCCGGGCTCGACCGCCAGGAGGCGACGCGACGCTTCTACATGGTCGATCGCGACGGGCTGCTGATCGAAGGCATGAACGGTATCCTGCCCTTCCAGCGGCCACTGCTGCAGGAGCGCGACGCGGTGGCGCTCTGGCAGCTTGAATCGCAGAACAAGATTGCGCTGCTCGACGTCGTCCGCAATGCCAAGCCGACCGCGCTGATCGGCGTGTCGGGCCAACCCGGCATCTTTTCCAAGCCCGCCATCGTGGCGATGGCGGAGCATGTGCAGCGGCCGGCGATCTTCCCACTGTCGAACCCGACCTCGCGCGCCGAGGCGACGCCGGCCGATCTGATGCAATGGACCGGCGGCCGCGCGATCGTCGGCACCGGCAGCCCCTTCGCGCCGATCGAGCGCAACGGCGGCCTATTCAAGATCGACCAGACCAACAATTCCTACATTTTCCCCGGCGTCGGCCTCGGTGCCATCGCGGTCGAGGCGCGCCGCATCAGCGACGGCATGTTCATGGCGGCGGCCAAGGCCTTGGCCGAATGCTCGCCGGCGCGCGCCAATCCGAACGGCAATCTGCTACCGCCGATCTCGGCCTTGCGGCAGATTTCGCTGAAGGTCGCCCGCGCGGTAGCGCTGCAAGCAGGCAAGGAGGGGTTGGCCGAGGGCGTGCGCGCCGACCAGGTCGATACCTTGATCCAATCGAAGGTGTGGACGCCGCGCTACCTGCCCTATCGCCGGGTGCAGCGGCGCCAGAACCCGGCGGTGTAGCCGCTAGAGATCGGCGATCCGCACCCAAGCGCCGATGACGACAGCGACGACGAGCCCGGCCACGGTCGCGCCGGCGCCGTCATAGCCGAGATTGCGCTCGATCAACAACCAGAGACCGAAGATGCCAATGCCGACCGCGATGCCGCCGAACAGGCTGGCGCGGCCGCGTTTCAGCCTGCCTTGCAGCTCCGCCGCCATCTTCTATTCCGCCGCCGCGGCCGGATGGAGATGGCCGACGCGAACGTCGTCGGAGGTGTTGCGCACGCGTTTCAGGTTTTGCGCGACGTGACGGGTGGAGTAGCCGTTGAACAGGTGTTGCAGCAGCCCGCCATCAAGGTCGGAGGTGCCGAACGCCCAATCGGCTACCGGATAGGTCAGGTTGAAATTGCGCTCCATCATGATCGCCGTGTTGTGATGCGCGATGTGATGGCGGCGCAGCGAGTTGACGATCGGGATATGCCGGAGGATGCGGTCATCCTTGATGTGGCAGCAATAATGGAACAGCTCGTAATTGAGATAGAGCGCGACGTTGGTGATCATCAGCAGCCAGCCGGCATTGGCGAAGCCGAGAGCGTAGAGCGCCGCCGCGGCGGGGATCGAGATGGCGATGAACGCCACCATGGCGTAAGGCGGGAAGAAAACGATGCGGAAATCGCGGTTCTCGTCGAAGGTCGGCTCGGCATCGGTGAAGAACTGGTGATGCGCCAGGGTGTGGCGCTTGTAGATGCCCATGAACCCCTTGCGCGGCCGGTGCATGACGAATTTGTGGATCCACCATTCGAAGACATTGGCGATCGCGAAAGCGACCGGAATGACGAGGTATTCGTAACCTGACGGCTGTGCCAGCTGCCGCCCGCAATACCAAATCGCGGCGACGCCGATCGCGGCGATCAGCGCGACATGCAGCCAGCCCGAATAATAGCGGGCGATGCGGGTGCGGAAATCGGCGCGAAAGGCCTGCTGCCGCCTTGTCATCGGCATCGCGCTCATGCTCGCCTCCATGCCTGATCGGGTAGTGATATATCAGATGCGCCGCACCGGCGCAAGCCGCCCGGCCGAGCCCGGAAGCTCCAGCGTGGCGCGGGAAAACGCCTCCAGATAGTCTATTAGCCGGTCGGAGGCCGAAGCCGCCGCCGCGGCATCGCCCGCCGCCACGGCCTGGGCGACATCGGCATGGAGCGCCGCCGCCTGGGGCAGATCGGCGCTTTGCCGCCAGTGGATATACCAGAAGCGCCGCGCCAGGCCGTGCATCAGCGCCATCGCCGCCTCGGCGAATTCGTTGCGCGCCGATTCCAGCAGCAGCAGGTTAAACTCGCGGTCGAGCCTGAGAAACCGGGTCTCGTCGTCGACCGTCGCCGCCGCGCGCATCTCGGCGGCAATCTCGGCAAAGCGGGCGCGCTGCGCCGGCTCGGCTCGACGCGCGGCGGAGCGCGCATTGAGCCGCTCCAGCTCGCGACGCGCCTCGAGCAGGCGTAGCTGAGTCCCGACATTGATGTCGGACACGACGATGCCACGGCGCGGCAGGATCTGCACCAGATGCTCGCGAGCCAGCCGCTGCAGCGCCTCGCGGATCGGCGTGCGGCCGATGCCGAGGCGCTTCGACAGGACGGCCTCGCCGACCACCGCTCCCGGAAGCAGCTTCAGAGTGACGATCTGCTCCTCGAGCGCGCGATAGGCGCGGTCGGTCAGGCTGTCGGCGCCGTCGGGACCGGGAGATTTCTTCTGCTTGCGCTTGGCCATACTCAGCTGGACTCGCGCAGGGCGGCATCGATCTCGTCGCCGGTGAGGCGCCAGGCATTGTCGAGCGCAGCGACGACCTGGCGCATGAAGCGCTCGGTCGCGGCGATCGCCTGTTGATCATCGCCGAGAAAATCCGCCAGCAGCGCCAGCGCAGTCTGGCGCGGCCCGTCGCCGGCATAGGTCCACTCGAACCCAGAGCGGCTGAACACCTTCAAATCGAAGCGCGGATCGAGCGGCTTGCCGTCGACCGTGACCACCGCACCGTCGAGACTGCGCCCGCCCTCGTAGATCTTCATCGCCGCCCTCCCCGTTATTCGAATATGACGACGCTGCGCACGGTCTCACCGCGCTTCAGGGCGGCGAAGCCGTCATTGATCTCAGAGAGCACGATCCGCGCCGTCACCAGCTCATCGAGCTTGAGCCTGCCGTCGAGATAGGCCTGGGCCAGCAGCGGAAAATCGCGCTGCGGCCGGGCGCCGCCATAGGAGCTGCGCACGATGCGCTTTTCCTGCATCAGGCTGCCCCAGCGGAAGGCCACTTCGGCATCGACCGCGACCTTGCCGAGCCAGACTATCTGCCCGCCCGGGCGCACCGCCTCGGCCGACAGGCGGAACCCCACCGGCACGCCGGCGCATTCAATGACGACATCGGTGCCGCGGCCATCCGTGAGGGAGCGGGCGAGATCGAGGGCAGCCTCGGGCGCACCGGCATGCGTCGCGCCAAGCTTCATGGCGAGAGATCGGCGCGCCGGGTTGGGGTCGATGGCAATCACCGCAGCCGCGCCGCCGAGCACGCAGCCCTGGATCGCGGCGAGGCCGACCGCGCCGCAGCCGATCACCAGCGCCGTCGAGCCCTTGGCGAGATCGGCGATGTGCGTCGCGGCGCCGAAGCCCGTCATCACCGCGCAGCCGAGCAGCGCGGCGCGATCGAAGGGCATCTCGCGCGACACCTTCACCGCACAGGCGGCGGGCACGACGCAGTATTCGGCGAAGGAACCCAGATACATAAGCTGGTGAACCGGCTCGGCGCCGTGGCGCAGCCGCGCGGCGCCGTCGAAATGGAAAGCCGATGCGGCGTTGTCGCGATATTGCGTACAGAGAATCGGCTGGTCGATCTTGCAATAGAAGCAGGTGCCGCAATGCGGATTCCACGACAGCACCACCCGGTCGCCTAGCGCCAAGCCGGCAACACCGGAGCCCAGCTCGGCGATTTCGCCCGCCGCCTCGTGGCCGAGCACCGCCGGCAGCTTGACGGCCAGCGCGCCCTCAATCGCCTCGAGATCGGTGTGACAAAGACTGGCGGCACGGATGCGCACCAGCACATCGCCCGGCGCCAGCGGCCCGATCTCGAGCCGCTCGATGGTCATCGGCCGATTGGTGTGTCGCAAAACCGCGGCGCGTGATGTGGCCATCGCTCCCCTCGCGGGAAACGCTAGCCGCCTTCCGCCAAGGGGTAAAGCTGATATGCCAGGAATATATTAAGCCATGACGCCGCTTAGCAGGTGGTCTGGCCCGGCGGGCAAACCGTGGTGGTGTGGGTATAGGTCGTCGTCGTGGTGTTGGTCGGCGGGACCGACTGATCCGGCACGATGACCGTGGTGTGGGTCGCCGGCGGTGGTGCATCGACATGAACACGGGCGCTGAGAGCCAGAGCCATCGCGGGAATCAAAAAAACGGCGCGCACGAAAAAACTCCATTTCCAGAGATGGAGGGTAACGCCCGGTATGGGAGTGGTTCCGCCCACAACCGACTCGGCCCAGACCCGTATTTTAGGGTTGCAATTGCGAATGATTTGCAATACCAATTGGCCAACGCCGAGGGAGCGACCTAATGTATGTCTGCCTTTGCAATGGCTTCACCGACCGGCAGGTGAAAAGCGTCCTCGCCGAGACCGGGGTCTGCTCCACCGCGCGCATCTACCGCGCCATGGGCGTCAAACCGATTTGCGGCAAGTGCATTCCTACGGTAAAGGACATCCTCCGCTCCGCGCAGGCGAATGTCGCTGACCTCGGAGCCCAGGTCGCAGCCGCCGGCTGATCCGCGCTGAATCGTCGGACGCCGCGCATCAGGGGAGAGCAGCATGCGCGCCGATCCGAAGGTCAACCAGTTCCTCAACAAGATCCTGCGGAACGAGCTTACCGCGATCAACCAGTATTTCCTGCACGCGCGCATGCTGCGCAATTGGGGCGTCACCAAGCTCGGCCATCACGAATATTCCGAATCGATCGGCGAGATGAAGCATGCCGACCGGCTTATCGAGCGCATCCTGTTTCTCGACGGCCTGCCGAATTTGCAGGACCTCGATAAGCTGCTGATCGGCGAAAACACCCGCGAAATCCTGGAATGCGATCTGAAGCTCGAGCAGAAGAACCTCGCCGATCTGCGCGAGGCGATCGCCTATTGCGAGCAGGTGCGCGATTTCGGCACGCGCGACCTATTGACCGACATCCTCGACGGCGAGGAAGATGCGGTCGATTTCATCGAGACGCAACTCACCCTGATCGAGAAGATCGGCGTCGAGAACTACATCCAGCTGCAATCCGACAGCGCCAAGGAATCGGACGCGAGCTAGGCCGGCTTACGCCGCCTTGACCTTCTCGACCTTGACGCCGCCGCCCTCGACCAGCATCACCTTGTTCAAGAGCTTGACCAGCGCGTAGACCGATTCGATCGCTGGCGCCGGCGTCTCGGTCAGCCGTGCCATCTCGAGGATCGAGCCGATCAGCGCCTCGGTCTCGAGCGCACGACCGGCCTCGACGTCCTGCAGCATCGAGGTCTTGTGCGCGCCGACGCTTTCGGCGCCGGCGATGCGCTTGTCGATGGAGACGCGGAAGCTGACGCCAAGCTTCTTCGCCACGGTTTCGGCCTCTTCCATCATCCGCGCCGCCAGATGGCGTGTCTCGGGGAATTGGCAGATATCGACCAGCGTCGCGTGGGTCAATGCGCTGATAGGATTAAACGACAGATTGCCCCAGGCCTTGAGCCAGATTTCGGAGCGGATGTCCTTCAGCACACGGGATTTGAGGCCGGCCTTAACCAGCACGTCGTGCAGGCGCTTGACCCGTTCGCTATCCTTGCCGTCGAGCTCGCCGATCGGGAAGCGGTCGCCCTCGACATGGTGGATGACGCCCGGCGACGTCACCGCGGCGGCGGGATAGACGACGCAGCCCAAAATGCGGTTGGCGTCGATCTTCTTGGCCAGAATGCCGGTGGGATCGAGGCTTTCGAGCTTCTTATTGTCGTATTTGCCGCCCAGCTTCTGGAAATACCACCACGGCAGGCCGTTCTGCACGGTCAGGATCATCGTATCGGCGTCGAGCAGCGGATCGATATCCTTGGCGATATGGTCGAGGTGATGCGCCTTGACCGCCAGTACGACGAGATCCTGCTTGCCGGCCTCGGCCGTCGTCGATACCGCCTTGACCTTGGCGATCTCGACCTTGCCGTCATGCCATTCGAGCTTGAGCCCACTGGCTTTGATCGCGGCAAGGTGCGCGCCCATGTCGATCACCGTCACCGCGTTGCCGGCCAGCGCCAGCCGCGCCGCGACCAAGCCGCCGATGGCGCCGGCGCCGACGACGCAGACCCGCATCGGCTTCGGCGCGCTTTCCAGAAGGTACGGACTCGGCAGTACCTGGTCGAAGGGGTTGGTCAGGGTGCCGACGCCGTCGATGACGACGTCGATGCTGTTGTGCTCCGCCGGCATCGGGCCGGCGCCGAGCGAGGTGCCGCAGGAGATGACGTCGCCGGGCATCAGCGTCATGTCGCGCGAGACCATGGCGACCAGCTTGGCGGGCGGGAAGAACATGTCGCTGACCGGGTAGTTCTGCACTTCCTTGCCGTTGAGGATGGTGCGGATGCTGAGCTTCATAGGGTCGAGCCCGGTGACGATCCCCGGCCCCATCGGGCCGAAGGTGTCGAAGCTCTTGGCGCGCACCCATTGATCGAAGGTCGGGTTTTTCTTCAAGAGGTCGACCGCGGTGACGTCGTTCACGCAGGTGTAGCCGAAGATGTAGTTAGGCGCCTCGGCCTCGCTCACTATCGAGCATTTCTTGCCGATGACGACGCCGAGCTCGCCCTCATAGACCATCCGGCCGGAATAGGACTTGGGCCGCTCGATCGGCGTGCCGGGATCGGCATAAGCGTTGGGCGCCTTGAGGAAATAAAGCGGCTCGTCGGGAACCAGGAAATTGTTCTTGGCGGCGAGCTGATGGAAGTTGTTCCAAAGACACACCATCTTCGATGGCACGCAGGGCGCAAGCAGGCGCACATCGCCGAGCTTCACCGTCTCGCCGGTGGGCCTGGCCCCGGCGAACATGTCGCCGGAATGGACCGAGATATTAGCGTCGGCAAGGCTGCCGAACTCGGTACGCCCGGCGCGCTCGAACCTAACCCATTGCGTCATTGGTATTCCTCCCATGGCGCGGGCCTTATTGACGGCCAAGGCCCGCATATCCTTTTGATTGGCGGGCATGATAGCGACTCTCCGTGATGCTCGAAAGCAAAACGGACAGTCCGCCAGGGCGGCGACAGGATAAGGGCTTTGGCCTTGCCGCCCGACCGGGAGAACCGCAGGGCGGCGCAATTCACGTGGAAGATAGACCGGGCGAATACCGCTCCGGTCCGGGATTCCCGCTAGCCGTGAAGCTTACAGCTTGCTCGAGCCAGCCGGCGCGGCGTTAGAACGTGGAGTGAAAGAAAGCTGCAACTTTATCGAACAGGGTCACCATTCGATCGTTGACGAATGGCCAGTCTGTCTTCGCCCAGATCCCCGCCAGCGCGCTGGCCAGGATGAGCACGGTCATCCAAAGAAATTTGCTTCGGCGCTTGGCGCCGTGCCGCCACCGCAACAATTCCGAAAAATTACTCAGGTGCCCTAAGCATGAGTTTTAATCCAATGCGCCGAATGCGATAGGCTCGAAATATATTCAGCGCGCGGTTTGCCGCGCATTTCAGCCAAATATCAACCGTCGGCGCTCGCGCGCCATCGAGGCCGGGCGCGCTCAGCCGAACAGGGGCCGCAGGCCGGGATGCTGCGCGACGAACCCGAAACGCTCGACCAGCCCATCGAGCCCCCAGACATGGCCGGCGCGATGCGCGATCAGGTAGACGATCACGACCGCATAGACGAGGTGATAATCGACGAAGAGGCTGAGGTGATCCTGGATGAACGGCCAGTCCATATGCGCGAAGTGGTACATGACCATGAGTAGGATGCCGAAAGGGCCGCTGACCCGGACCATGAGCCCGGAGACCAGCGACAGGCCGATCAGCAGATGGCCCCACTTCATCATGAAGTCGGTGTAGGGCAGCATCGCTGGCGCCGCGAAGGGCGCGAACAAGGCATGGAAGGTGACGACGTGGTTCAGGAATCCCTCGGCGCTGTAGTTCTGCAGGATTTGCCAGGCGCCCGAATACAGGAACAGCCAGCCGACGAAGACGCGCAGAAGAAAAATGACCCCTTGGTCGAGTTTGGTTTCGGTCATAGTCCACATCTCTTTCTGGAAGCGAATGGAGGTGTCTGCGTCCCACAGGCAAGCCGGCGGGATCGCGTCTCGAAGGCTGTGACGATGTCGGCAACGATCTGCGGCATGGCCCAGTCCACGGCCCGCTGAAGCGTCGGAGAGCGCAAGACCAATTCGGCGAGCAGGCTGACGCGGCAGCCGGCACCCGAAATCGGCTCGAAAATCCACGACAGATTGAAACGGCGGAACGGAGCTTCGTCCGACGTCACGTCGATCCGTCGCGGCCTATGCAAAACCGTTTTCGACCCGAACTTTACACGCAGCGGACCGAGGCCGAGAATCTGGTCGGTGTAATAAACCTTCCTGTCGCGCCGCCGAACCCGTGCCACGATCCACCAAGGCAAAAACTCGGGATAGCGCTCGACATCGGCGGCAAGATCGAACAACGGTTCGGGCCGAAACCCGCGCAAGACGCGCTCTACCCGTTGACGCGACCCGCCATCGCCGTCCGCATCGCGATAGACTATGCGCAAAGACGCGCCTGGCGCGCATGCAGCGCCGAAGCATCCAACCGGCGAAAGACTTCCGCCGCCGCAAGCCCGAATAGGACTTTCGAAATCAGGCTGACCGGAAAGGGCACGAGGGAAATGAATGCCGGGCTAACCAGCGGCAGCACGACAAGGAAATTGACCGCCCAGACGCCCGTCAGAGCGATGAACATGAAGGGGAATGGGCTGACGGCCTCCGAGCGATGCGAGGAAAGAATCCGCCAGGCAAAGGCGAGCGCTATCCCGAGCGCCACCGCGAATGCCATATGGACCACCACGCCCAGCGTGGCGGGATAAGCGGGGAGCAATGCGCTCACGCCCGCCGCCGTCGTCACGCCGCGCGCCAGAATTACGGCATTGCTGCCGGTCACGCCGGCATACAGCGTAACCCAGGCGATTTCGGTAAGCCCGCCGGCTGCGCCGGCGATGACGCCGTTGCGGACGGTCTCAAGATAATGATGCGTGTTTTTCATGGGGCAATACCTCGTTTTCGATCATTCATCGTTTCAGCGGCAATCGGGCGCGAACTGCCGGTTGCGGCATCGCCGGGCGAGCCGCGGTCGGTAGGCTCCGCGGGTTGATGGCTTGGACGATAACCGCCGGCCAAACCGGGCGGCAGGCTCGGAAACTACTCAGATCCGTGCAGGAGAAGCCGGTTTAGGCCGATAAACTGGCCTGGCTTCAGCGCGGCGATCCCTCATTGCCGAAAAGCGGCTTGCGTCCCGGCGCCGCGCGCTGGCCCGGCGGAGCCGCCACACCGGCATGGCTCTGCTCCGCTTGCTCCGGCTTTATCCGCTCCGGGCGGTCGTTCACGTTCGGCTGCGTCTTGTCGTCGGTCATAGGATCCTCCTGTTGCCCCGGCCTATTTCGTGGCCGCTGGGCCGGAGCTTGGTGGCGGCAATTGTGCGATGGCTGCGCTGGGCACCGGCGCATAAGCCTTGCCGATTTGCGCCGGCGGCAGATGATTTCCGATGATGAAGAGGACGCCCAGCACGACAGCCATGGAAATCACATAGATGGCAGCCGGGAAATTGGACGCCGCACCGGAGCCGAGCGCTGTTCCGGGTGACGGGATATTGGAGCCAGCCTGGCGCGGCAAGAGCGCGATCAGGCGAGCGGCGATCGTCTCGGGGTCTCGCTGCGCCGATGGACCGTCCGGCAGCGCCGCAATCAACGAGGTCAATCTCTCGGTCGCCGTAACGTTCGGCAGCTGAGCCAGTTTGGCGGCCTCCTGCCAAGGATCGACGTTCAGCCGCGCCAGCGCCGAAAGGACGCTGAGCAGCATGCCATTTTTCTCCTCGCCAATCGGCGCGAATAGAAAATTGTCGAACTCGCTACCCAAGGCAGGAACCGAAGCAGAGCGTATCATTGCAACCACCGAATTTAGTCGCCTATGAGATCTCAGCGGTTGGCCCGCTTTTGCCGTAGTGCTCGATATGGTGTTTCGCGGCTTCATCGCCGTGGAAGACGGAGTGTTGCGCATGGCCGTGCGCGGCTTCGGCGTCATGCGCCGCCAGCGCGTAATCCTTAGCGTCCCAGTGCCTGGAGGCTTCGTCATGATATCGCGCCGCCCGCTCGTGGTGGTCGGCCGCGGCAGCGTGATGCTCCGCACTACTGAGTTCGCCTTCGGTGGTTCCGGCGATTTCAAGGGCCGCCGCGGGAAGGCGTGAAACCGGCTCCGGGTGCTTCGACGACGCGCTGCCGTCATGTTCGGCGTAATATTTTCTGGCTTCATCGCCGTGGCCGATCGCCTGCAGCGTATGCCCGTGCGCCACGAGCGCCTGATGCGCCGCATGGGCATAGTCTTTCCCGATCTGGTAATGCTTGGAAGCCTCGCGGTGATATCGCACGGCCTGCTCGTGGTGATTGGCAGCGGATGCGTGGTGTTCTGCTACCCCGTGCTTGGCGGTCATGATTGCTCCTCGTCGGGCGTCCCGTGTCGCGGAACGCAGCCTAGAAGGTTAAATCCCGCCGCGAGAGGCCCGGAAACTACTCAGAGCCCAAGCCCGATCGCCGGAACGTCCGGTCCGGCAGCATCGATGCGATGACGCGCTTGCGGAGCGGCTGACCGGCTTAGGAAACCATCGTGGCGTCGAGCGCCTGTCGAATGCCTCGCGCAAGATCCAATTCGCGAAAGGGCTTCTGGATGATAACGGCGTCCGGCCTCAGCGCTCGAACTCTCGACGCATCGCCGCTGATGAATACATGCGGAACGAACCCGGTGCGGAGTATTTTATCGACGGCTGTGACGCCGCTGCCATCGCTCAGCCTTGCGTCGACGATCATCAAATCCGGCCTGTAGCGCACGGCAGCGCTCACCGCGCCGGCCCCGGTGGTCTCCAAGGCGCAAACGCCGTAGCCCATGGCTTCAAGCATCTCGCCAAGCAGCACGCCGATCATGGCGTCGTCCTCGACCACCAGCACATCAAGCGCTTTCATCGGTTCACTTCGCATCCCGGCCCCCTTCATTCATCCAGATCTCTGCTCGATCATGCAGCTCCGAGGCTGCACGGCGCAGGTGAGCAAGATCCGTCAAAGGCCCGACAATGCAACTATAGGTGATGGGATATCGCCGAAGGCAGGGTCGGAAACTACTCAGGCCAAGCCCCGCCGCGGAGTCCCGCGCCTTCGGCGCCCGACCACAGATGACGCCTCGCCGCGGCGAAGAAATCGTGATAGCATCGCGCTATATGCTTCTCCCTCCCTCCGCGGCGGGGGCAACCATTTGAGAACAATTGAATAATGCCAAGTAGCCGTCGTCAGGCCAAAGTGGCTCGACCGCGATCGGGCCGGCGCCCCCTACTGGCGCGCGGACCGCCGCGCGGTGTGGGAGATTTTCTGATCGTCGGCATCGGCGCTTCGGCCGGTGGTCTCGAGGCCTGCACAAAGCTTGTCGACGCCCTACCCGCCGGCAACGGCATGGCCTTCATCCTCGTCCAGCATCTCGATCCGACCCACGAAAGTTTGATGGCGAATTTGCTGGCCAAGCACACGGCGATGACCGTGTGGCAGGCAACCGATGGAATGCTGCTCGAGCGCGATCACCTATATATCATTCCCCCCGCAACCTATCTTTCCGTCGGCAACGGCGCCCTGCACCTATCGGAACCTGAAGCGCGTCACGGTGCGCGCCGGCCTTTCGACTTTTTGCTGCATACGCTGGCCGCGGAATACGGCGACCGTGCCGTCTGCGTGATCCTCTCCGGAACCGGGGCCGACGGCAGCCTCGGGCTCAAGGCGGTGAAGGAAAAAGGCGGACTCGTCATCGCGCAAAAGCCCGAAGAGGCCGACTATGACGGCATGCCGCGAAGCGCGATCGCCACGAGAGCGGTGGACCTTGTGCTCCCGCTCGCGAAGATTCCGGAGGCGCTGGTCAAATATGACCGGAGGTCGGCCCTCACCCGCGCGAAAAACGGCTTGCGTCCTCCCGAGGCAGCGCAGGAATGGCTGCCTGGGATTATCGAGCTCCTGCGCGCCAAGACCCCCCATGATTTCACGCTTTACAAGCACGGCACGCTGCAGCGCCGGATCGAGCGACGCATGACGATGGCGTCGATCGAGACCGACGACATGGACCGATATCTGGACATGCTGCGCAGCGACGCCGGCGAGCTCGATCTGCTTGTCAAGGATCTGCTCATCAACGTCACCAGCTTCTTCCGCGATCCACAGGTGTTCGATTTCTTGGCGGAGAAGATCGTTCCCGATCTCATTCGCAGCAAGGCGCCCGATCAACCCCTCCGCATCTGGATTGCCGGGTGCAGTACGGGCGAAGAGACCTATTCCCTTGCCATGCTCTTCCGCGAGCAGATCACCGCGGCAAAGCGCGACATCAAGCTGCAGGTCTTCGCCTCCGATGTCGACCCCGATGCGGTGGCGAAGGCACGAGACGGCCTCTATCCGGAAACCATCGAGGCCGAGGTATCGACGGCGCGGCTTGCCCGTTTCTTCTCGAAGGACGATCACGGATACCGGGTCTTGCCGGAGCTGCGCGCGGCTGTGGTCTTCACCGTGCAGGACGTGCTGGCCGATCCGCCATTCTCGCGCCTCGACCTGGTTTCGTGCCGGAATCTCCTGATCTATTTGCGTCCCGAGGCACAGGCCAAGGTTATCGCGCTCTTCCATTTTGCCTTGCGCGAGAGCGGCGTCCTGATCCTGGGCAGTTCCGAGACGATCGGCGACGTCGATGGCCGCTTCGAGGTGATCTCCAAAGCAGAGCGGATCTATCGACATATCGGGCGCAGCCGGTCGGGGGAATTGAGTTTTTCGATGGGTGCCGGTGGCCCCGTGCGCGTCCCGGCGCGCCCGGGGCAAGGCCAGGAGCCCTCGCACCAAGCCGCTCTTGCCGAGCTATGCCGACGGCTGGTGCTGGAGACCTATGCGCCCGCGGCGGTGCTGATCAACGGCAAGCATGAGTGTCTCTATTCCTTGGGATCGACCGACCGCTACCTGCACGTCGCGCCGGGGCACCCGACGCATGATTTGCTCGCCATGGTGCCCCAGGGCGTGCGGATCAAGCTCAGATCGGCGATCCAACAGGCGAGCCAAAAGAACATACGCGTTGTCGTCGGCGGCGGTGAGGTCAATCTCGGCGACGACGTGGTGTCCTTCAGCATTGCCGTGCAGCCTGTCGTCAGCGAGGGCGAGACGCTACTGCTGATTTGCTTCGTCGACGAGCCGAAGCATGAGCAGAAGAGAGACCGCCCCGCCACGTCGCGGGACGTTCCACGGATCGCCGAGCTCGAACAGGAGATCGAAGCGACCCGGACGGAGCTTCAGGGCGCCATCCGTAATCTCGAGATTTCTAGCGAAGAGCAGAAGACGATCAACGAGGAAGCGTTATCGGTCAACGAGGAATTCCAATCGACGAACGAGGAGCTGCTGACCTCGAAGGAGGAGTTGCAGTCGCTCAACGAGGAGCTGACCGCCCTCAACAGCCAGCTCCAGGAAACCCTGGAGCGGCAGCGCACGGCCTCCAACGATCTGCAAAATGTCCTCTATAGCACCGACGTCGCGACGCTGTTCCTCGACCCCGACCTTAATATCCGCTTCTTCACGCCGGCCACCAAGTCGCTCTTCAGTATCATTCCGAGCGATGTCGGTCGGCCGCTCGCTGATCTCCATTCGCTGGCCGCGGATAGCGCTCTGCCGGCCGATGCCCGGGCCGTGCTGAAGAGCCTGGCCCCGATCGAGCGCGAGATCGAGGCGGAGAGCGGCGGTTGGTTCATCCGCCGGATTTTACCCTACCGCACACATGATAAAGGGGTGGAGGGCGTCGTCATCACCTTTACCGACATCACCGAGCGCAAAAACACCGCGAAGGCGTTGGAGGAGGCCAAGCAGCAGGCCGAGCTCGCCAATATCGCAAAGTCACGCTTTCTCGCCGCCGCCAGCCATGACCTCCGCCAGCCGCTCCAGACTCTGACCCTGCTTCAGGGACTATTGGCGAAGACCGTCGAGGGCGAGAAAGCGCAGAAGCTGGTGGCACGGCTCGATGAGACCTTGGGTGCCATGTCGGGCATGCTGAATACGCTGCTCGATATAAATCAGATCGAGGCCGGCACCATTCAGCCCGAAACGATCGGTTTCCCAATCGACACGCTCCTCGATCGGCTGCGGGACGAGTTCACCTATCACGCGCAGGCGCAGCGGCTTGCCTTGCGCGCCGTCCCGTGCAGCCTGTCGATCAACAGCGATCCGCGCCTGCTCGAGCAGATGATCCGCAACCTGCTTTCAAACGCGTTGAAATACACCAAGCACGGCAAAGTCCTGCTCGGTTGCCGGCGGCGCGAAGGAATGCTGAGCATCGAGATCTGGGACACCGGGGTCGGTATCCCCGCCAAGGAACTTGAAGCGATCTTCGATGAGTACCATCAGCTCGACAACGCTGCGCGCGAGCGAAGCCGCGGTCTCGGCCTCGGCCTCGCCATCGTTAAACGCCTGGGGGATTTGCTCGGCCATCGGGTCCGCGTCCGCTCCCAACCGGGCAAGGGATCGGTCTTTTCCATCGAAGTCATGCTTCCGCCGGTAGGAGCGGCGGCGCAGCTCGAACACCATCGGCGCGACATCGATGACGTAACAGTCGAGCGCGTTCGCCGCACCGGAACGATCCTGGTCGTCGAGGACGATCCCGAGGTGCGCGAACTCCTCGATCTTCTGCTCAAGGACGAGGGGCATCGTGTGGTAACCGCGCCTGACGGCGTCGTTGCGCTGGATGTGGCAGCGCGAGGAACGGTCCGACCCGACCTCATCCTCGTCGACTACAACCTTCCCAATGGGCTGAACGGGATCCAGGTCACCGCCAAGCTGCAGGAGAAACTTCGTCGCAAGATTCCGGCCATCATCCTGACCGGCGACATCTCGACCGGCACGTTGCGCGATATCGCCCGCCAGGATTGCGTGCAGCTCAACAAGCCGGTGAAGGTGAAGGATCTGACGCAACTCATCCAGCGTCTCCTCCCCATAGCGCAATCCGCGGCGCCGGCGCGCGTCGCGCACCCCGCGGCAGCGACCGGCAATCCGGGCGCGCCCGTTATCTTCGTCGTCGACGACGACGGCCACGTCCGCGACGGGATTCGCAGCGTGCTCGAGGACGATGGCCGCACCGTCGAGGATTACGCGACGTGCGAGATGTTTCTCGAAGCCTATCGTCCCGGCCGCGAAGGCTGTCTCTTGATCGATGCCTACCTGCCCGGCATGAACGGGCTCGAATTGCTGCAGCGGCTCGGCGATGCGGGCCATCGGCTGCCAGCGATCATGATCACCGGCAATAGCGACGTACCGATGGCGGTTCGCGCCATGAAGGCGGGCGCGTCGGACTTCATCGAGAAGCCGGTTGGCCGCAGCGAGCTGCTCGCCAGCGTCGAGCGCGCTCTCGAATTGTCGCGGGATTCAAGCAAGCTGTTCGCCTGGCGCGAGGCAGCGGCTCATCACGTCGCCGGATTGACCGCGCGCGAGCTCCAGATCATGGAATTGGTCCTCGCCGGCCAGCCGAGCAAGAATATCGCCGCGGATCTTCGCATCAGCCAACGCACCGTCGAGAATCATCGCGCCTCGATCATGAAGAAAACCGGCTCGAAATCGCTCCCAGCGCTGGCCAGATTGGCACTTGCCGCTACGTGGAATGAAAACGACTCCGCCTCGCGGCCGATCCACGCCAAGTAGCCTCGAGCTGATTATGCCGCCTGGCCGCTGAGAAGGCGGCCGATGATGGCCCGGGCGTCGTCTTGAATCTGCTTCAAGTGATCTGCGCTGCGGAAGCTCTCGGCATAAATCTTGTAAACGTCTTCCGTGCCCGATGGCCGCGCGGCGAACCATCCGCTGTTGGCGATGACCTTGATTCCGCCGATCGGCTGATTGTTGCCCGGAGCGCGGCTTAGTTTCGCCTCGATCAGCTCGCCGGCCAGCTCCTTGGCGTCGAATTTGTCCGGAGTTATTTGAGCGAAGCGCTTTTTCTGGTCGGGCGAGGCCGGCGCGTCGATCCGCTGGTAGAAGGATTGGCCCAGATCACGCGTCACCGAATTGTAGAATTGGTTCGGGTCGCGGCCGGTGCGCGCGCAGATCTCCGCAGCGAGCAAGCCCATGATGGGTCCGTCCTTATCCGTCGTCCACACCGAGCCGTCGCGGCGCAGGAACGCGGCGCCGGCGCTTTCCTCGCCGCCGAAACCCAGCGAGCCGTCGATCAAGCCGGAGCTGAACCATTTGAAGCCGACCGGAACCTCGATGAGTTTGCGCTTCAGCTTCGCCACGACGCGGTCGATCATGCCGCTCGAGACCGCGGTCTTGCCGACGGCGCTATCGGCGCGCCAATTCGGGCGATTGGCATACAAGTAGGAAATCGCTGCCGCGAGATAGTAATTCGGATTCATCAACCCGCCCGATGGACAGACGATGCCGTGGCGGTCGGCATCGGTATCGTTGGCGAAGGCGATGTCGAATTTGTCCTTCATGGCGATGAGCCGCGCCATCGCCGGAGGCGATGAGCAATCCATCCGGATCTTGCCGTCCCAATCTACCGTCATAAAGCGGAAGGTCGGATCGATGGCGTCGTTCGTCACGGTGGCGGCGATCTTGTAGCGCTCGATGATCGGCTGCCAATACTGAACCGCGGCACCGCCTAGCGGGTCGATGCCGATGCGCACGCCCGCGGTCCGGATCGAGTCCATGTCGACGACATTGGCGAGGTCGGCGACATAGGGCGCGATGTAGTCGTAGGTGTGAACGCAGGCTGCCTTGCGCGCGCGCTCGTAGGCAATGCGCAAGACACCGTCGAGTTTCTTGACGAGGAACTCGTTCGCGGCTTTCTCGATCCAGCCGGTCACGTCGACATCCGCCGGCCCGCCATTGGCGGGGTTGTATTTGAAGCCACCCTCGTCGGGCGGATTGTGCGACGGGCTGACGACGATGCCATCCGCCAGGCCGGTCTTGCGGCCGCGATTGTAGGTCAGGATGGCGTGCGAGATCACCGGCGTCGGCGTGTAGACACCCGTTGCGGCGATCATCGTCTCAACGCCATTGGCCGCCAGCACTTCAAGGGCGCTAGCGCAGGCCGGCGCCGACAAGGCATGGGTGTCGATGCCGAGGAACAGCGGACCGTCGATGCCGGCGCGGCGCCGGTAGAGGCAGACCGCCTGGGCGATCGACAGGATATGCACTTCGTTGAAGGCGGTGGCGAAGGCCGAGCCGCGATGTCCCGAGGTGCCGAAGGCAACGCGCTGCGATGGCACCGCAGGGTCCGGCTGCAGGGTGAAATAGGCGGTCACCAGCAGCGGGACATCGACCAGCAGCGACGGCGGGACCGGCTTGCCGGCAAGCGGGCTGATGTTTCCGGTCATGGCGTCCTTGCTCTCATCCCAACGATCCCATGACGAAAGAGGCCTGAGTAATTTCCGAGGCTGCCTTTCGACGGATCGTTTCGCCTAGGCTCTGCAATGTACACCAACATCCTGATACCGACCGACGGGTCTCAACTCGCCGGAAAAGCCGTCGAGCACGGGGTCGCCTTGGCCAAGCTGATCGGCGCCAAGGTCACCGCGCTGACGGTCTTGCCGCCTTTTCATGTGCTGGCGACAGACCCGCAGATGATGGAGGACACGCCGGCTCAATACAAAATACGCATGCAGGAGAATGCCAAGAAATTTCTCGGCGCCATTGCAGGCGTGGCGCAAACGGCGGGCGTCGCATGCGAGACGGTCCAGGTCGAGCATGAGCATCCCTACCAAGGAATCATCGACACCGCGAAGTCGAAAGGCTGTGACCTTATTGTCATGGCCTCGCACGGCCGTCACGGTATCGCCGCGATCGTGCTCGGCAGCGAGACGATCAAGGTCCTCACCCATTCGAAGATCCCGGTACTGGTCCATCGATGAGCCTGGTCGCGGTTCGATGGGAACGTTTACGGCGCCTGCTCTTAAATCCTGCCTAAGGAGATAAACCATGTCGCTTGGATTTATTCTTGTCATCGTCCTGATCGTCTTCTTGCTCGGTGGCTTCAGTGGCCGCTTCGGCGGTTACGGCTATGGCTTTGGCCATGGTGGCATCGGCATCCTCGGTGCCATCCTGATCGTCGTCGTCGTTCTTATGCTGCTGGGACGGATCTGATCGCCGCGGCTCATGCCCCGAGCTCAGACTTTTTGCGCGCTCATCAGATCGGCTTGGCCGAAATAGCGGCGGGCCTCGACGAGAAGCTGATTATCGGTCACGCGGTCCATCGTCTCAATGCCGCTGACGCGGTCGATCATCAGATGCGCATGCTTGTGGATGTATTTGACGAATTCGGTTTTCGCGGATGACGGGCCGGCGATCAGGATAGCCTGCGACTCCGCCACCGCGGCGACGACATCGCGATAGAATTCCGGCTCGGCGGTTATATGAGTCCCTGACACGCTTCCGGCCTTGCTGTGTAGATGCCGCGGCGGATCGGCGGGGCGGACGGTTTTCTCGTCCGATTGACCCGCGCTGAAATGAATGACATGGGCCTCGTGATGGTCGATCCAGATCACGGCGTGGTAATGCGCGGTCAAAACTGATCTCCTGTGTTCTCGGCCGCCGGAGGTTGCGCGCAGATTAAGCTCGGAATGTGGCGGAGAATGGATGCGGTCCAAGGTCTCGTAATGGCCGTCCCGCTAGAGCTTCAGCGCGCGCAGGCGCAGCGCGTTCACGATGACCGATACGGAGCTGAGCGACATCGCCAGCGCGGCGACGATCGGGCTGAGCAGAAGGCCGAACGTCGGGTAAAGAACACCCGCGGCAATCGGGATGCCGATCGCGTTATAGACGAAGGCAAATGCCAGATTTTGGCGGATGTTCCGCATCGTCGCCCGGCTCAAGACCATGGCCCGCGCAATGCCGGCGAGATCGCCTTTCACCAAAGTAATCCCGGCACTCTGGATCGCGACTTCGGTCCCGGTTCCCATAGCGATGCCTACAGCGGCTTCGGCCAAAGCCGGGGCATCGTTCACCCCATCGCCCGCCATGGCGACAATGCGCCCATCGGCGGTGAGCTTCTTGACGATGCGGTTCTTGTCCGGCGGCAGAATATCGGCTTCGACTTCTTTTATGCCGAGCTTGCGGGCGACGGCCTTGGCCGTCGTCTTGTTGTCGCCTGTCAGCATCACGATCCGCATGCCGTCGTTCCGCAGGCTGTCGAGGGCGGCTTGCGTCGTCGGTTTGATCGGGTCGGCAATGGCAATAACGCCGCCCGGTCTGCCGTCGAGCGCGAGAAAGAGGGCGGTCGCCCCGTCGCCGCGCAGCGCGTCGGCCTTGTGTTCGAGATCGCCGAGCACGATGCCGAGATCCGTCATCAGTCTCGCATTGCCCAGCGCCACGGATTGGCCACCGATTTGGCCGGTAACGCCCTTGCCGGTGACGGAGGCGAAGTCGGTTGGTTCCTGGATGGAAGCGCCGCGATCTTGTGCGGCGGCTACGATGGCCGCGGCGAGTGGGTGCTCGCTCGAACGCTCGAGACTGGCGGCCAAGCTCAGAATCTCGGACTCCGATAATCCCGCTGCCGGAACGATGGCGGTCACCTTGGGCTTGCCTTCGGTGAGCGTGCCGGTTTTGTCGACGACCAGGGTGTCCACTTTTTCCATCCGCTCGAGCGCCTCGGCCGATTTGATCAGGACACCGGCACCGGCGCCTTTGCCGACACCGACGCCGATCGACATCGGAGTGGCGAGACCAAGCGCACAGGGGCAGGCGATGATGAGGACGGAGACTGCCGCAATCAGGGCGTAAGACAGCGCGGGCGCGGGACCCCAAACAGACCACGCGACGAAGGTCGCGATCGCCATACCCAGCACGGCCGGGACGAAGTAGCCCGACACGGTGTCGGCCAGGCGCTGGATTGGCGCCCGGCTGCGCTGCGCCTCGGCGACCATGGTCACGATGCGCGCGAGCATGGTGTCGGCGCCGACTTTGTCGGCGCGCATGACGAGAGAGCCGGTGCCGTTGACGGTCCCGCCGATGAGCTTATCGCCAGCCTGCTTGGCGGCGGGCATCGGCTCGCCGGTGACCATCGACTCATCCACGGCGCTTTTGCCCTCGAGCACGACGCCATCGACCGGCACGCCGTCGCCGGGCCGCACGCGAAGGCGGTCGCCGACATGGACCCGCTCAAGCGCGACCTCCTCATCCTCGCCCGCCGCCCTCACGCGGCGCGCGGTTTTCGGCGCCAGTTTGAGCAAGGCGCGGATCGCACCGCCAGTCTGCTCGCGGGCGCGCAATTCCAGCACCTGGCCCAGCAAGACGAGAACGGTGATCACCGCGGCGGCCTCGAAGTAAACCGAGACCGTGCCGCCCATCTCGCGGAACCCGGCCGGGAACAATCCCGGCGCAAAAATGGCGAAGAGGCTATAGAGGTAGGCGGCGCCCGTCCCGAGAGCGATCAGGCTGAACATGTTCAGGCTGCGATGGACGACCGATGCCCAGGCGCGCTCGAAGAATGGCCAGCCCGCCCACAAGACGACCGGCGTCGACAGCGCGAATTCAATCCAGCTTGAGATGCGCGGCGGGACGAGATCGTGCAGGCCAAGAATAGGGATGTGACTCCCCATTTCCAGGACGAAGACCGGCAAGGTTAGAACCAGCCCGACCCAAAACCGCCGGGTCATGTCGACGAGTTCGCGATTCGGAGCGACCTCGGCCGTCACCGTGACCGGCTCCAGCGTCATCCCGCAGATCGGGCAATTGCCCGGCCCCGCATGGCGGATCTGCGGATGCATCGGGCAGGTATAGATCGGCGCTGGCGGTGCCATTTATTCTATGTGGGGGCGTCGGTCGGTCTTATCCACGCCATCCAAGCTCAGTTTTTCACCGCTGCGGGAACATCGCCTTTTTGCATCGCCGGCACCACCGGCGGCTGACCGGTTCTCTTCAGGATAGCGCGCGCTTCGGGGGTCAGGAGGAATCGCACGAAGGCGGTTGCCTCCTTGGGGTTTTTCGCCGTCCCCGGCACCGTGGCCGCGTTTCGGATCTCATCGCTCATATTGACGCTTGCCGGAAAACGGACGATGGCGATGTCGTTTTTCGCGGCAATCGCGGCGGAGTAATAATCGACGCCAGCGCTTGCCGTGCCGTCCCGGACGGCGCTGACGACATCGGCGACCGTAATCGGCTTCGATGGATCGGCGACGGCGGCGTCGACGATCTTTTGCGCGAGCTCCGGCCTTCCTTCGAGCAAAGCGGCGCGCTTCAGAAACTCGATCGTGCGGCCGGTCGCGAGATCCTGTTCGCCGGTTATGCGGATAAACTTGATCCCCGGCTTGGCCAGGTCCGAGACTTTATGGATTCGAAGCGGGTTGCCTTTCCCTATAACCACGACCATTTCATTTGCCGAGAAGATCACGTACCACGATGCGGCATCTCGATCCGAGCCGGCGACCTTCTTGCCCATCAAATCCTGATCGATCACCGCCGGAGACGACGACGCAAAGACGTCGCAGGTGTCGCCCTTGAGGATGCGGCCAGCCAGCTGCTTCGAGGTGCCCGAGGTCAGGTTGATCGTGACGCCCTTATCCTTCTTTTCGAATGCCTGCTTGAGCTCGCGCATCGGGCCGCCCAGCGAATCGGCATGAAACACTTCGATGGTGCCAGCCACCGCGTTGCCCGCATAGAGAACGCCGAGAACGGCAAGACAGATCACCAGAGCTGCCCGCAAGGGGAAAACGGTTCGGTTTGTCATTTGCTCCTCCCGACTCGTCGCAAATTGCATGCTGACCCAGCTGTTCCACACGCCTACATCGCCCGGTGCGGTGCCGTCTTGAGCAATTCCCGCAACCGCTCCGCATAGAACTTGGCGTTGCCGGTGGTGAGGTGGCCACTGGTTTGCTCGCTCGCCGGAATGAGGTCGAGCTTGCCGTGTTTCACCTGCTTGAGCCCGGCCACCATCAGCCCGGTCTCGGGCGGGTTGCGCTCGTCGTCGGCGGAATTGATCGCCAGCAGCGATGCCTCGATACGCTCGAGACTGGGTGCTGCGTCGTAATCGGCCGATGAGCCCCATTGCCAGAGGAAGTCGTTGGCGTCGGCCATCATCGGTGCTGCGAGGCGGGCATCGACGAGCTGGTCGGCCTTTTCATGCGTCGGCGCCAGATGCTGATAATTGAGCGTGCCACCGGCGGTGGCGATGCCAAAGAAGACGCTGGCGAATTTCAGGGAATATGGCTGGGTGGTGTAGTCGCCGTTATTGTAGCCGGGATCGTTGCGGATGGTCTCCAGCATCATGCGCCGCAGCATCCAGTTGCGGCTCGCCATCGCGGTCGGCAGCGACGCCATCGGCACCAGCGCGTCCATGTCAGCGGGATACTTCTCGCCCCAGAGCCAAGTCTCCATGCCGCCCATCGAATTGCCGATGATGAGGCGCAGATGACGGATGCCGAGACCTTCGCTGAGCAGCCGGTGCTGGGCGTCGACCATGTCGGCATAATCGTATTGCGGGAATTTCATCTTCAACCCATCGGAGGGCTTGGAGGAATTGCCGTGGCCGATCGCGTCCGGAATGATGATGTAATACTTGGCCGCATCGAGCGGCTGACCGGGACCATACAGCGCACCGGCGAAGGCGGGCGTGAGCATGGTTGCCACCGAGCCGCCGCTGCCGTGCAGCACGAGCACCGGCTGTCCGGACGGTTCGCCCACCGTCACATAATGGATGTGCATTTCCGGCATCGCCTCGCCGGTGTGAAACTTGAAGTCGTGCGCGATCCAGTCGCCTTGCTTGGGCTCGGGATAATCCGCCGCGACAGCCGAAAATGACGCCAACGTGAATACGATCGTTGCGGACATGCAGAAGAATTTCATTCGAGCCCCCTATCGTTTCATTTTCTAACCGAAGTCTCGGTGTGCGGACAGTATTAGAGCATGGGACTAGGGCGGCGCCTTGGTGAAATCCGCCAGCACCACGGCGAGCGGGTCGGGCGTCACCTTGACCGAGCCCGCGAAGGGGCGGTCGATGGCGACGACGACGAACGGCGCCGAAAAGATCAGTACCGAGAGCGCGCCCGTCATCACCGCCTGGGCCAACAGATTCTCGGTGCCGAAGAAGAAGGTGAAGCAGACTGTCAGCACGGCGCCGCCGAACAGCACGAACCAGATGACGGCGGGGACGGTGCCCGAGGCCCTGACCAGCCGTTCGCGCCGTGCCTGGGTCAAGACGCTGAGCTGGCGAAGGCTCTCGGTAAGGATGCCCGCCTCGCGTAGATCGCCGGGATGGAAGGTCAGGAGCGCGGTGTAAAGCTCGTCGAGCGCGTGGGTCCCGGCGGGGCTGAGCCGTCCCTGTTCCATGGCCGGCCAATCCTCGACGATGGCGGTCTGGATATAATCCAACAGCCGGTCGTGCAGCGCGGCCCCCGCCGCGCCACCGATGCCCTCCGCCAGTCGGTTGATCGTCACCGCGGCGCCCGCCTCCTGCACGACGACGTCCTCGGCGTCGCTGAACTTCTGCCAGACGACGATCACCACGAAAGCGAGCAGCACGGACCGAAGGAAAATCTTGATGCTGTCCATGACGATTTTGCAGGCTATCGCATTTCTGGTGGTCGCAACCGTGTTGGAGGTGAGCGGGGATGCAGTCATTCGGATCGCGTTGCATAATCACGCGGGCGTTTCCGCCATCAGGATCACGCTATTCGCTCTGGGGGCTGCTCTGGTCTTTGGATATGGGACGTTGTTGAATTTGGCTCCTTTAGAGTTTCGCAACGTCGTCGGCCTCTACATCGCGACCCTTTTCATTGTCTGGCAGTTCATCAATTTTGCGTTCTTCGGGACGCTACCAACCCTACCGATACTCGCAGGGGGTGCGCTGATCGTGGCGGGAGGCTTTATCGTCTCTTTCTGGAAAGCCTAAGCAGGCTGCCCGGAAATTCAAACTGACCCACTACCCGCCGGCGGCAATTTTCGAGCGAATTCCCGCTTGTTAATCCGAATGGACGCGCGAAATCGTAAGCTGGAAGCGGTCGTGCCGCGCCAGTACTTCAAGCCGGTCTCCGGGACGGAGATCGATGGGCGCGTCGAAACGATGGACCATATGTGCCCAGCTATCGGCCTCGGCGCCGGCGCTCGGCCGGTTCTCGTAAATTATTCCCTCGGCGAGATCGAGCCGGATCCATTGAGCGATACCGAAGCAGCGGCCGTGCCGCGTCGCGACGACGTCGATGCGGCGCTGCTCGGGAGTAAATTTCGCCTGCCCGAGGTCGAAATCGAAAATCGTGAAATCGGCCGAAAGTACCTCATGAGCAATTTGGCCGAGACGCATGCCCAGGTTCGGCGGCGCGAATTCGTTGAAGCGCGCCACCGAAAACCCCACCGCCTTGTCGGCGAAGAAATAGGCTCCGAGCGCCGCGCCGCCAACGAGGCAGCCAATCATGCTCGCCCTGCGCGGCACGACGATGGCGTCGGGCTGTAGCAGATTGGCGCGGGCGTGCTCCAGCGTCGGCAGTAACTCCTCGTTGATCAGGGTCGAGCCGAAGATCTCGCAGACCAAGAGGTCGGCGCGTCGCGGCAGGTCGACGCCCAGCACGAGCGCGGTCGAATGCTTTCCGACGAGATTGATGGAGGGAGCAAGGTCGTTCGCGACAAGGATGTCGCGCGCGACGTCGGCGACAACGCGGTTGCTCTCGCAGGTGGTGACCCATTGAGCGCCGGCGCGCGCCGCCATCATGGCGAGCAACCCGGCGCCGGTGCCGATGTCGAGCACGCCGCGTCCCGGCACCAAACGGCGGATCGCGTCGTCATAGGCGCGGTTGCGCTTGTCGTCGTTCATCATCGTGAAATGCCAGCCCGGCACCTCGGTGCGGTAGATGTTGGCGAGATTGGCCCGAGCTGTCGGCGCATGTGGGTCGATCGCGAGCGCGCGCTTATAGGCGACTATCGCCTGGTCGAGCTGCCGCTCGGTCTCGTGTAGCGTGCCCATATTGGTGAGCGCCCAAACGTTGGTGGGATCGAGCGCCACGACTTGCTCGAACGCCTTGCGCGCACCCGGGCTGTTGTTCAGGCGAACCAGCGCGATACCCAGATTGTTGTGGAACTCGGGCTCGCCAGGCTGTTCGGCGATTGCGCGCTTGAACAGATCGGCCGCCGCCCGCAGATTGCCGGCCGCGCCGGCGACAAGTCCCAGCCCATTCAGCGCAGCGGGATTGCGTGGCTCGCGGCCGAGCACCTCGCGGTAGAGACGGTTGGCCTGGTCAAGCTCGCCTGCGATGAGACGGTCTTTCGCCCGGTCCAGGACGTTGTTTTTGGTAGTTGCGCCGGTCATGTTCCTCTGGCGTAGCATTATCACCACTCATGGCATCCCGCCAACGAACCCGCTCGTAAATCGACTTTAATAAGCAATTGCGCAGGGCTTTGCAGCTATGCGCGCAAGCATCGTAAGCACGTCGATTCCAATATCAATCTGTCATCCAAATCTCTGAGTGTGGCACCGCCCTGCCAATTCAACAGAAGTCATAGGCAATTTTTGCTTTGATTGATAATTCCTGGTAATCGCTTACGTTCGAATTTCAAATTTCAAAACGACAGGAAATTGGATCGTCGCTAGCATCTGGACTCTCCTTTCGCGCTTCCCTATGATCCCAAATGTAAGACAGTGCCCTATATATGGGACACGGCTTCACGCAGACTCCTTGAGTTGCTTGAGGGAGACATCCGATCTCCTCAGCTTATTTCTGGTATCTCCGCAGCCCGTACGGCGGCTCGCTCGAATATTTCGCCGACGAGGATGACCTCACCGATTCCTGGCAACCGTGCGATTTCGCGCGCACGCCGGAAAATTTCGTCGAATGGGCGGTGGCCGGCGGCATCGACGGCAAGACGCGGCGGCAGAAGCGCTAACCATAGTTGGATCGCGTGTCGATCAATTCCCCGCAGTATACCGCATAAAGCGTAGAGTATTGGTTATCAGGGTTCGTACATCCAGCTACAGCTTCGCCAACCGCCTCAGGGCCTGTTAGGGTCAACATTGGCCGCGCTTTCGGGGGGAAGCATGCGCCGTTTACTGCTGATCCTGTCCTTGCTAGCGCTGGCCGCCGCGCCCGCCTTCGCGCAATCGGATGCACTCAAGCAGGCACTGCAGCAAACCAACGCTCTCATCGACGCCGGCAAATACGTCGAGGCGGAAACCTGGGCCAAAAAGGCGGTCGATCTTGCCCAAGCCGAAACGGGCACGAACAGCGTCATTTACGCCATCAGCCTCAACAACCTGGCCCAGGTCTACGAACCACAGAGCCGCTATGCCGAGGCCGAGCCGCTCTATCAGCGCGCGCTGGCGATCGACGAGCAGGTCCTTGGCCCGGACGATCCCGGTGTTGCCACTGACCTCGGCAATCTGGCCAGGCTATATGAGGATCAGGGCCACTACGCCGATGCCGAACCTCTCTTTAAGCGTGCCTTGGCGATCGATCAGAAGGCGCTCGGCCCCGGCCATGCCGATGTCGCCATCGACCTCAATAACCTCGCCGCGCTCTACGAAGACCAGGGCCGCTACGCCGAGGCCGAGCCGCTCTATCAGCGCGCGCTGGCGATCGATCAGAAAGCGCTCGCGCCGGGCAGTCCCGATCTTGCAACCGACCTTAACAATCTGGCCGAGCTCTATGACGATGAGGGCCGCTATGCCGAAGCGGAACCGCTCGACAAGCGCGCGCTGGCAATCAAAGAAAAGGCGCTTGGCCCCGATCACCCCGATGTGGCAACCAGCCTGAGCAACTTAGCTGTTCTGTATGTCGATCAGGGCCGCTACGCCGAGGCCGAGCCGCTCTATCTGCGGGCATTGGCAATCCGCAAGAAAGCGCTCGGTACCAATAACCCGGACGTTGCCCAAAGCCTCAATAATTTGGCCGAGCTCTATGTTGAAGAAAGCCGTTACGTAGATGCGGAGCCGCTCTACCAGCGCGCGCTCGCAATCAATGAAAAGGCGCTGGGTCCCGATCACCCCGAGCTCGCCTCAGACCTCGGCAACCTCGCCGCGCTTTATGACCATGAGGGCCGTTATGCCGAGGCCGAACCGCTTGCCCAGCGCGCCCTGGCAATCAAGGAAAAGACGCTTGGCCCCGATCATCCTGATCTCGCCATAAGCCTCAACAACCTCGCCGTGATCTATGTCCATCAAACCCGCTACGCGGAGGCCGAGCCGCTCTACCAGCGTGCCCTCGCGATCCAAGAGAAGTGGCTCGGCGCCGATCATTCCGCTGTTGCGACTGATCTCTTCAACTTGGCTTCGCTCGATTACTACCAGGGCCGTTATGCTGAAGCCGAGCCGCTCGAAAAGCGCGCGCTAGCGATTCGCGAAAAAGCGCTCGGCGCCGATCATCCCGCTGTCGCCGTGAGTTTGGTCTATCTGGCGCTGATCGACGCGCGACAGGGGCGCTATGCCGACGCGCTCCCTTTTGTCCGCCGCGCCGCCGCTATCACCTCGAGCCGAGCCACGGGCGCAAAAGAGGAAGCCAAAGGGGAGCAATCCGAGCTGCGTAGCCGACGGGGTATCTTTGTCGAAGATGTCGCGGTGACGGCGCATCTCATCGCCGCTAATGATCCGCAATCGCCGCAGTTGCGCGAGGAAGGATTTGCGGCGCTGCAATGGTCCAAGGCCTCGGACACGGCAGCAGCGGTTTCACACATGGCGGCGCGGTTTGCCGCCGGCAGCGACGCGCTCGCCAATCTGGTGCGCCAGCGCCAGGACACACAAGACCAACTCGACGCTGCGGAGGCCGCGATCCTCAAATTTGTCAGCCAACCGCCCGACAAACGTGCTGCCGCGGCCGAAGCAACGTTGCGTGCCCAGGCGGAGACCCTGCAGCAACGCCTGACGCAACTCGACAACGAACTCGCGACCAAGTTTCCGGCTTATGCGGAGCTCGCCGATCCCAAACCCATCACCATCGCGGATACGCAGACTCTACTCGCCCCCGATCAAGCGATGATCGTTTTCGTTATCGGCGCGCAGGAAAGCTATGTCGCGGCGATCGGCCATGGCAGCTACAAAATCGAAATAATCCCCATTGGCGGCAAGGAGCTCACGGTCGCGGTGAAGGCGCTGCGCCATACCCTCAACCCCGAGGGCAAGACTTCGGTTCCGCCCTTCGATGCCATTACGGCCTATCAGCTTTACGCGTGGCTGCTTGCGCCGCTCGAGGCGCAGCTCCACGAAGTGCACCAGCTCTATGTCGTGACCGATGGCGCGCTCGAAAGCCTGCCGCTCGGCGTGCTGCTGACCGGTAAGCCTTCAGCCGACACCCTGGCCGCGCCCGACGAACTCCGCGCGGCGCCATGGCTCGTCCGGCGCTACGCGGTGAGCGTGCTGCCCTCGGTCTCGTCGCTCAAGGCGCTGCGGCGATTCGCCAGCAATTCGCACGCAGCGCGGCCTTTCATGGGGATCGGCGATCCAGTGCTGAAGCCCGAGTCCGACGACAATCGCGGTGCAGCCGAGACGGCGCGCGGCACCGTCCAATCCGTATTCCGTGGCGAGACGGTCGATCAGGTGGAGCTGCGCGACCTGCCCTCGCTACCCGAGACCGCCGGCGAGCTCGACGCCGAGGCCAAGCTGTTCAAGGCCGGGCCAGGGTCGGTGCTGTTGCGCGAAGCGGCGACCGTGACGGCGGTAAAGCACGCCGATCTGGCCAGCCAACGCATTGTCGCCTTCGCGACTCACGGGCTCCTGGCGGGGGATGTCGGCGTTGCCGAGCCGGGGTTGGTCATGACGCCACCCGTCACCCCCACGGCCGAGGATGACGGATTGCTGAAGACGAGCGAGATTGCCCAGCTTAGCCTCAACGCCGACCTCGTCATCCTGTCCGCCTGCAACACCGCAGCGTCGGACGGCACGCCCGGCGCCGAGGGTTTCTCGGGCCTGTCGAAGGCCTTCCTCTATGCCGGGGCGCGTTCGCTTTTGGTCTCGCATTGGGCGGTGATCTCCAATTCGACCGTGGCCCTGATGACGCGGATGGCCGGGCACCTCGAAGAACAGAACGTCGGCCGCGCCGAGGCGCTGCGCCGTGCCGAGCTCGACTTGATGAGTGATAAGGATCATCCCGAATTTGCTCATCCGCTATTTTGGGCGCCCTTCGTCGTAGTCGGGGAAGGCGGCACCATTAGCGAACACTGAAGATCAAAAAAGTGGCCTAGGTCATTGGGATCGCGCTCTTTAAAATGGAACCGCCAATCCGGATCAGCCGAGAACTGCTGATCCAAACACTGGCCTACCGGTTACAGGAGAAGCCGTCTGGCGGGTTGAAGAACTCTGCCCGCCGCGAACTCTCCCGCCTCGCGGACGAGTTTCAATCCAAAGGATCGATCTCTATACGTGTTCCCGCAGCCCGAGACATGATCTAGCTTTCGCTCGCGGAGAGAGTTATCGATCCTATCGGTTTGAAATGTCGCACAGTATTGGTGGCCGGAGAGCATATAGATTGGCTGCCGGAAAGAGATTCGAACTTCCACAATCGCTCAACCGCTAAGCCTTGGAGGTTGCGCACACATTTCGGCTAAAAATGCGGCGGAGACGGCCTAAACAAGACCGAATCTCTTGCTGCGAATCGGAGAACCAGATTGGCGCTGAGTTAGAGCGCAGGCCCGCTTAGAATGTCAGTTGCAAGGCTAGGTAATACGAGAATTGGTTCGTCGCCGTGACGTTTTGGAGACCCCGACCCGCTGAGAACAGGAGATGATAATTGTCGGTAAAATCGTAGATGCCACCGAGGTTGAATCCCGTGCTGTCCTTGCCACCGATCTTGTCGGCGGTCTGGTGAAAGGCCTCGGCGCCTAGGGCAAGTTGCTTCGTAATCTGTCTCTGCAACACCCAGCCGGCGAACCAGTAGTTCTGATTTCCGGGGCCCGGATTGATCCAGTAGCCGCCACCGCCATAGGTGACCCAAGGATCGAAATCCTTTTGCAGCCAAACCGGCAGGAACTCATGCACGCGCCCGGTGCCTAATCCGCGCTGCAAATTCCCGGTTGGCGCCTCGAACAACGGAAAGACGCCGACCTGCGGCCACCAGCCGTCCTTGCTCTCCTCGATGAAGCGGTATTTGACGCCAAGCTCTGTGTCGCCGTAACCGAATTTGGTTCCGGCACTTCCGCCAGGCTTGTCGAACGCTCCGACCGGCGCGATGAGGTGGAGTTGCAGGTTCGGGGCCGCGCCGTAATTGATTTCGACCCCCGGCAGCGTACCCGAGGTATCGCCTTGCTTATGTGTGCCCTGTGAAAATCCGTAGATTTCCCAATGCTGATAATCGACTGGTACGGGATCGTCGGTAAGAAACGGGGGGCCGGCGGCCGCTGGCCTTGCCAGCACAAGCATTGCGGCGGCCACGAGGATGCCGACAGGTACGGCAATCAGGTAATAATTTCTGAATCCAATCACAGTATTGCCAGCGCCACAGCGCCGCCGGCTGAAAAAATCACGATGATCCAGGGTGGCAGTTTCCATATCGTCAATAGAATGAACCCGGTCAGCGCCAGCCCAAAATCACGGGCGGTGTGTATCGCGCTCGTCCAGATCGGATTGTAGAGCGCAGCAGCCAGCAAGCCGACGACCGCCGCGTTGATGCCACGCATCGTCGCCTGCGCATCGATCCGCCGCCGAAACTTATCCCAGAACGGCAAGGTGCCGACCAGAATAAGCATGCCGGGAAGAAATATCGCGACGAGACAAATCACCGCGCCGAGCAATCCGTTGGGTTTCGTGTTCATGACGGCCCCGAGATAGGCCGCGAAGGTGAATACCGGCCCCGGCACCGCTTGCGTGGCGCCATATCCGGCAAGGAAAACATCGTTGCTGACCCATCCGCGATCGACCGTCGCCGCTTGAAGCAAAGGCAGCACGACGTGGCCGCCGCCGAAGACGAGCGCGCCCGAACGGTAAAACGCTTCAAAAAGCGCCAGCGTTTGGCTGTGAAATGCCTCGACTAAGATGGGCAGGCCGCCGAGCAGCAAGAAGTAGCAGACCAAGGCGGCGATACCGAGACGGCGTGAAATCGAGAACGAGAGATGTCCAGTCGCGTGCGGAGCCGCTTCCCGGCAGAACCAAAATCCTCCAACACCGCCAAAGGCAATCGCGACTAGTTGGGCAATGGAATTCCCCGCGAGAACAACGATGAGCGCCGCCCCGAGCGCAATCGTAGCGCGTTGCCAGTCGGGCGCGAGTGTGCGCGCCATGCCCCAGACAGCTTGTGCAACCACCGCGACTGCGACAATCATCAAGCCGTGCAAAGCAGCAGCGCCGATCGGCCCAGTGATCGACGTTGAGCAGTAGGCGAAGATCAGCAGCGCCAGCGCCGACGGTGTCGTGAACGCGACCCAGGCTGCAAGACCGCCCAAAAACCCCACCCGGGACAGGCCTACCGCAAATGCCACTTGGCTGCTCGCGGGGCCGGGCAGGAATTGGCATAGGGCGACAAGGTCTGCGAAGGATGATTCATCGAGCCATTTGCGGCGAACAACAAACTCGTTGCGGTAGTAGCCCAAATGCGCAATAGGTCCGCCAAAACTCGTCAGGCCGAGCTTCAGGAAGACGCGAAAGACCTCCGCTACTGCGCTAGCAAGCGGTTGCTTTGATAAACTCGCGTTCACGAGTGTCCCGTCCGTCGCGTTAAAAAACTGTTCTAGTGCATAATGTGATCGTGTTGGCCACCCTCGACATAGCCTCGCAGCTCGGCATATCGCGCGACCTGCGGCGGCGACAGCACCTCCATCATGGCGAGGTGATAGCTCAGATGCGCCGCTTGCAACTTGCCTTGCTCTTCGCCGATCCGTGCCGCGATCGCGTCGAGCGATGCCCGCGTTATGCCCTTATCGGCGAACATGTGGTCGAGCGTGGTTTCGTCAGCGATGATCTGGGCGCCGATTGGAATCGTCTCGGCCTTCATGGCGTCAAACAGCGCTTTCGTCTTCATCCGCTGCTCGTCTGATAGCTGGAGCGTATCCGCAAGTTCCAACACATGTGCCGGTCCTGGGTAGCCGTTAAGTTCGGCAGGCAACGCGAGGCCCATTCCGCGACCGGCTTTCAAGTCGGAAATTTGCTGGTCGGAAAGCCCTTTTACCGGACGCTGCTCCATGCCGGCATATGGCGTTGAGGGGCTCTGAATCGCCGTCCCGTCGCCGTGTACGGCTATCAGATGGAATGCGATAAGCGCGACAATGCCGACGAAAGCCGCCAAACCCATCCATTTCATTTTTACTCTCCCTAATCTTCCTAGGCCTTAACACGGCCCCATAGTGATAAGGCGGAATCTCGATGATTGCCACGAGCGACAGACCTGCCACCTGAATAGATTGAACGGGCTGTTCCGACGATATTCGGATTTGAGTTTTTGGACCGCGTGGCTCGTCTAATATCTGCGTTTCTTCGCGTGGTCGTTGTTCCCAATTCACGACGGAAAAGCGTCCTTGTGGCCTCAAGACAGTAGCGACCGCTCGAGCAAGGCGCGTTCGGTCGGGCACTCCATGAAACGAATTGGCCATGAAAACAAAATCAGCGGAACGCTGGACAAGGGTTTTAATCTCGTAAGCGTTACCTTGAACAAAGGTACAATCCGTCATTCTACAGTACGCGCGATTCCGCCGGCTGATGTTGCGGCGTTGTGCGTTGCACCTCTTGTGCAATCATTTCCTCGATGATGCGGCGTGCGCGGGCGGACCCAGCGTCGATTTTGAGCACCTGGAGCCGACGCTCCGGTGCTGCATCGAGGGCGCGCTGCTGCGCCTCCACGACGATCTGATCCTCGGTGAAGATACGGGCGTTGGCGGCCCGAAGCTGTGTCGTCAGCGACTGATCATGAATCCGATAGCTACGGACGAGCGACCAGAAATATAGGCAGCTCTTATCTGTTTCTGGCGTGATGGTGTTGAGCACCCGGCCGTTGACCCCTTGCGAGCGGTCGCCATCCTTGGCACCGGTCCCGGCCGGCGCCACCCCGACATCGAGTACGATAGTACATGGCGCCTCAAAGTGAATAATCTGCCAACGATCGACATTGCCTTCCTTGCCGAGCTGCGTACGCCAGAAAGGCGGTGCATCGATATCGAACATCCAGCGCGTCGCAGTCACCGTTCGCCCGCTATGCGTGGTGACCAGCGGCGTCTCAGCGACCTTGGGATTGCCGATGCTGGTCGCGTGGACGAAAGTCTCGTGCGTTAAATCCATCAGGTTGTCGACGAACAACCGATAGTCGCATTTGGCGAACATCGTCTCCCCGTCGCCCGCCCAAAGCGGATCGTCATTCCAATGCATGTCAGGAACGAGCGTCGGATCGGCCTTGGCCGCATCGCCCGGCCAGACCCAGATGAAGCGGTGCCGCTCAAGAACGGGGTAGGCCTGAACGGCAGCCGCTGGATTCACTTGGTTTTGCGAGGGCATACGCGTGCAGCGCCCTTTGCCGTTGAACGCGAGTCCGTGATAGCGGCAGACAACATCATCGCCGTCGATCGAGCCAAGCGACAGTGGAAGCATACGATGCCAACACGCATCGGCGAGAGCGACCGGCACGCCGCTCGACTGACGCCAAAGGACAATACGCTGATTGCACACGCCGCGTGCTAGCGGCTCGCGTCGCCCCACCTCATGACTCCAGGCCGCCGCATACCAAGCGTTGAGCGGAAAAGTCCGTGTCATTTCCATTCCCAAGCCTACTTTTGTCGTTGGGTTATTTGACCGCATCCGTAGCAATGACGCAACCGCCAAGCCTCGGAAATTGCGCACACATTTCGGCTAGAAATGTGGCAGAGACGCCCAAACTGGCGCTAATTCATGCTCCGTAACAGAGACGGAGATTTAGAACTGGATTTAATGCGGCGCCCGAAAACCGCTAGCGCCGCCGCGAGCAATCACCACGGTCGGCGCAAAACCAAGCGCCCTGGTCCCACAACCAAATAAAAGATGAGGCCACCGATCAGGGAAAAATTCTTGGTGAAGTTAGCATACTGTGCCGCGCGGGCGTCGCCCTCGAGATTCCAGAACTGATGCCCGAAGGCGGAGGCAAACAGGATGAAGACGATCAGCAGCAGAACGAGAAGCTTCGGATACCAGCCGGTGAGCAGGAGCACGACCGATATAAAGACCGTCGCATCGGCCAAGACGCCGCCGATTTTCGGGTAGGGAACGCCCTGACGCGTGAGAAAACCGATCCACGCCGGATAATCCGGCAGATGGTGCTGCAGCGACTGACAGAAAACGGTCGTCATCAAAATTCGACCGAGCAACAAGAGCCAATCGTCTTTCCCGTAACTCCTGATTCCCCCCGTTATCCGTTTATCGTTGAGCGCTTTACCGGATATTGCCCATATGTCCAAGGATTGGCATAAAGGATACTACAACCACGTCTGACTGCATACCCGTCTGGGGGGCGCCGGAAGTCATGACCATGAACCAATCCGCCCGTCATTACGACGAGGCGCAAATCGCCGCCATCCGCGACGTCGCCGCCCGAATCGAACGCATGCCGTTCTCGTCATGGCACGTCAAGGCGCGCGTGCTGATCGGCACGGCGACGTTCTTCGATGCCTTTGACGCGCTCACCATCGCCCAGGTATTGCCCGTGCTGAAAACCCTTTGGTCTCTGTCGGGGCCGGAGATCGGCTTGCTGATCTCAACCGGCTACCTCGGCCAGCTCGTGGGGGCGCTGCTGTTCGGCGCTTGCGCCGAGCGGTGGGGCCGGCTGCCGGCGCTCGTGGGGGCGATCAGCCTGTTCGCCGTCATGAGTCTGCTCTGCGGTTTCGCCTGGGATTATCACTCGCTGCTGCTCTTCCGCACCATCCAGGGCCTCGGCCTCGGCGGGCAAGTGCCGATTGCGGCCGTCTATATCAGCGAGATCGCCAAGGCGTCCGGTCGCGGCCGCTTCGTCATCCTGTACGAATGCATCTTCACCGTCGGTCTTTTCGTCTCGGGTTGGGTCGGCTCCTATGTTGTGCCGAATTTCGGCTGGCAGGCCATGTTCTTTATCGGCGCCGCGCCGATACTGGTCGCGCTGTCCTTGCGCTGGGCCCTGCCGGAATCGCCGCGCTGGCTTGCAGCCCGTAACCGTATCGAGGATGCGAAGCGCGCGGTTGCCCGGATCGAAGCGGAGGTCGAGAAGGCCACCGGCCGCAAGCTCGAGCCGCCCAGCGAGCGGGTCTATGCCGATTCCAAACGGGCCTCCTGGCGCGACATTCTCGGCCCAGAATATCTCAAACGCAGCCTGGTGATTTGGCTGATCTGGTTCGCGACGTTCCTCGTGACCTACAGCCTCAGCACTTGGCTGCCGACGCTCTATCGAACCGTATTTAACCTGCCACTCGAAACCTCGCTGCGTTTGGCCACCTTCGGCACTTTCATGCAGTTGGTCGGCGGCATTACTGCGGGCCTTACGGTCGATCGGATCGGCCGCCGGTGGCTCTTTACTGTCGCGTTCTTCGGCGCCGGCAGCGCGTTGGTTTTCGTTTGGTTTTTGGGTTTGGGTTCGGCGATGTGGTTTCTCATCTGCAGCGGCATCGCCTATTATTTCGCCGGATTGTCGGTCTTAGGCGCCTATCTCTATACCCCAGAGATCTATCCAACGAGGGCGCGCGCCTTCGGCACATCACTGGGCACCGCGTGGTTGCGGTTGGCGTCCATGGTCGGCCCCTTGATCGTCGGCTATTTTCTGGCGAGTGGCATCGGCGCAGTATTCCTGATCTTCGCTGCGGTCGCCTTCCTTGCCGGAATCGTCGTCGTCCTGTTCGCCGTCGAGACCAGCGGCAAGCCGCTGGAGGAGATTTCTCACTGATGGCACGGCCGCTTTGGCCGGCCCGAAAGACTGACGCTCGGGACCGCCATATCGGTCCTATCGATTTGAAATGTTGCTGAGTATTGGTGCCCGCAGAGACAGCTCGACGCGGAGCATAAGAATTGGCTGGGGGACTAGGATTCGAACCTAGACTAGCGGAGTCAGAGTCCGCTGTCCTACCGTTAGACGATCCCCCAGCGGGGAAATGGAATAAGGCGGGCTAATACCACACCCCCCATCGGCTTGGATAGGGCGTCCCCCAACACCTTACCACGAATTGATTTGCCCGGGCTTAGGCTGCAGCCCTTAACTGCGATACCATTCCGGCCGTTCCCGCCTTCAGCACGGATTTCCCAGTGTCGTCTCCCGCCCAGCCATCATCCGATCCGCGCGCCACCGACGGCAGGGATGCGTCGACCTATGCCGCGCTCGATCTCGGCACCAATAATTGCCGGCTGCTGATGGCGCGAGGATCGCAATCCGGCTTCCAGGTCGTCGAGGCCTTCTCGCGCATCGTCCGGCTGGGCGAAGGGCTGGCGGCGACCGGTCGGCTGTCGGAGCCGGCGATGGCGCGCACCATCGATGCCCTCAAGATCTGCGCCGACAAGCTGCGGCATCGCCGCGTCCGCACCGGCCGCTACGTCGCCACCGAAGCCTGCCGCCGCGCTGCCAATTGCGCCGAGTTCCTGGTGCGGGTGCGCGACGGGACCGGCATCGCGATCGAGATCATTTCCTCCGGCGAGGAGGCGCGGCTGGTGGTCGCTGGTTGCGCGCCGCTGCTGCGGCGGGACACACCCCACGCGCTGGTCTTCGATATCGGCGGCGGCTCGACCGAGCTGATCTGGCTCGGCTTGCCAACCGACGAAGCCGCCCCGCCGGCGATCGAGGGATTTCTCTCGGTGCCGCATGGCGTGGTGACCCTGGCCGACCGCTATGGCGGCCGCGCCGTGACCCCGGAGATCTACGCCGCGATGGTCGCCGAGATGCGCGCGGCGCTGACGCCCTTCGAGACGCGCTTCGGCATCGCCGCCCGCATTGTCGCGGGCAAGGTGCAGATGCTGGGCAGCTCCGGCACCGTCACCATGCTGACGGCGCTTCATCTCGGATTGCCGCGCTATATCCGCTCCCGAGTCGATGGCGCGACGCTCGATTTCGCCTCGATCGCGCAGATGACGCAAAAACTTGCCGCCATGAGTCATGAGCAGCGCGCGGCGGAACCCTGCATCGGCAGCGAGCGCGCCGATCTAGCGCTGGCGGGCTGCGCCATGCTCGAGGCGATCTGCGCGCTGTGGCCGGTGGGGCGGCTCGCCGTCGCCGATCGCGGCATCCGCGAGGGAATCTTGATAAGCCTGGTTCCCGCCCCCGGCTGATGGCACCTCACAAGGGCGGCCCGCCACGGCGCGAGGCGGTGCGCGTCAAGACCGCCGGCAAGCGCAAATCCTCGTCGACGCAATGGCTGCAGCGCCAGCTCAACGATCCCTATGTCAGCGAGGCGAAGCGGCTGGGCTATCGCTCGCGCGCCGCCTTCAAGCTGATCGAACTCGACGACCGATTTCATTTTCTGAAATCGGGCGCCCGCGTGGTCGATCTGGGCGCGGCGCCGGGCGGCTGGACGCAAATCGCCGTCCAGCGCGTCGGCGCGCTGAAGGGCAAGGGGCTGGTCGTCGGCGTCGATATACAGCCGATCCAGCCGATCCCGGGTGCCATGCTGCTGCAGGCCGATTTCATGGACCCCTCGACGCCCGCTGCCATCAAGGCGGCGCTCTGCGGCAACGCCGATCTCGTGCTGTCGGACATGGCGGCACCGGCGATGGGCCATCAGCAGACCGATCACGCGCGCATCGTCGCGCTGGCCGAGGCGGCATATGACTTCGCGGTGGAGATCCTGGCGCCGCGCGGAGGCTTCGTCTGCAAGGTCTTCCAGGGTGGCGCCGAGGGCGAGCTGCTGCGCCGGCTTAAGTATGATTTCGCCGAGCTGCGTCATGCCAAGCCGCCCGCCTCGCGCAGCGAATCGGCCGAGGTCTACCTGGTGGCGCAGGGGTTTCGCGCCTCTACCTGATTCGAAGCCGGCCCTGACGCAAGCGAGCCATGCTTAATGCGGGCGGCGTCGCCCTTCCCTTGAAGGCTTGAAGGTATATAGTGCGGCGCCAACCTGATCCCCGGCTGGGGGTCTGCGGGAGGCGACATGGAAATCCGACAGGCACTGACTTTCGACGACGTCCTGCTGGAGCCTGCCGCCTCCTCGGTCTTGCCGACCGAGACCGACACGCGGACCCGCCTGACCCGCCAGATCGGCTTGGGCATCCCCATCCTCTCCGCCGCCATGGACACCGTGACCGAAAGCGCGCTTGCCATCGCCATGGCGCAGGCAGGCGGACTCGGCGTCATCCACCGCAATCTCGGCATCGCCCAGCAGGCGGACGAGGTGCGCAAGGTGAAGAAGTTCGAGGCCGGCATGGTGGTAAACCCCGTCACCATCCACCCCGACCAGACTCTGGCCGATGCGCTGAGCCTCATGGCCGAGCACCGCATCTCGGGCATCCCGGTGGTCGAGCGCAGCTCGCAAAAGCTCGTCGGCATCATCACCAACCGCGACGTGCGCTTCGCTTCGAACCCGAAGCAGCCGATCGCCGAGCTGATGACCAAGGACAAGCTCGTCACCGTGCGCGAGAACGTCAATCGCGACGGGGCGAAAAAGCTGCTGCACCAGCATCGGATCGAGAAGCTCATCGTCGTCGACGGCGATTACCGCTGCGTCGGATTGATCACGGTGAAGGACATCGAGAAATCGCAGAAATTTCCCAACGCCACCAAGGACGATTCCGGGCGCCTGCGCGTCGGCGCCGCAACCGGCACCGGCGATGACGGCATCCGCCGCGCCGAGGCGCTGTTCGATGTCGGCGTCGACGTGCTGGTGGTCGACACCGCGCACGGCCATTCCTCCCGCGTGCTCGACGCGGTGAAGCAGATCCGCCGGCTCTCCAACTACACCCAGATCGTCGCCGGCAATATCGCGACGTCGGATGGCGCCAAGGCGCTGATCGACGCCGGCGCCGATGCGGTCAAGGTCGGCATCGGGCCGGGCTCGATCTGCACGACGCGGATCGTTGCCGGCGTCGGCGTGCCGCAATTCACCGCCGTGCTCGACGTGGTCGAGGCCTGCCGCAAGAAGGACATTCCGGTGATCGCCGATGGCGGCATCAAGTTCTCGGGCGATCTCGCCAAGGCAATCGCCGCCGGCGCCGATTGCGTCATGCTGGGATCGCTCTTCGCCGGCACCGATGAGAGCCCGGGCGAGGTCTTCCTCTACCAGGGCCGCTCCTACAAATCCTACCGCGGCATGGGCTCGGTCGGCGCCATGGCGCGCGGCTCGGCCGACCGCTATTTCCAGCAAGAGGTCCAGAACGAGCTAAAGCTGGTGCCGGAAGGCGTCGAGGGCCGCGTCCCGCATAAGGGCCCGGTCGGCAACGTCGTGCATCAGCTGGTCGGCGGGCTTCGCGCGGCCATGGGCTATACCGGCAACAAGACCATCGCCGAGATGCAGCGCAACTGCAAATTCGTGCGCATCACCAGCGCCGGCTTGCGCGAGAGCCACGCGCATGACGTCGCCATCACGCGCGAGCCGCCGAATTACCGGCAGGAGCTGTGACGCCGGGAGCGCGGGTCGAGGCGGCCATCGGCCTCTTGGCCGAGATCGACCGGGGCGGCGGGCCCGCCGACGATACCGTCGCCAATTATTTCCGCCGCCACCGCTTCGCCGGGGTGAAGGACCGCCAAGCCATCTCGGGCCACATCTACGCTGTCCTGCGTCACCGCGCGCAGCTCGATTGGTGGATCGCCCGCACCGGCAAAGACCTTCCCATTGATGCGAGGAAGCGCGTGCTGATCGCGCTGAAGCTGGTCGAGCAATGGCCCGACGACGAGATGAAGCGCGCCTTCGACGGCGACCGCTTTCGCCCGATGACGATCTCGAACGAGGAGCAGGCGATGCTGGCGGGGCTGCCGCCGAGCGAGATGCGTCACAAGGAGATGCCGCCCGAGGTGGCGGGCAATTACCCGGCTTGGCTCGGCCCGCATCTCGAGGCGGCGCTCGGCAAGGATCTGCCGCGCGAGATGCGCGCCCTCAACGAGCCGGCGGCGCTCGATCTGCGCGCCAATCTCCTAAAAGCCGACCGCGACACCGCCTGGATGGCATTGAAGCAGGAGAACATCGAGGCGGCGCAGACGCCGCTCTCGCCGCTCGGCTTGCGGGTGTTCGAGCGGATACCTTTAGGAACACTGGAGACCTTCAAATCCGGCCTCATCGAAGTCCAGGACGAGGGCTCGCAGCTGGCGGCGCTGCTCGCCGATGCGCGGCCCGGCATGCGGGTGGTGGATTTCTGCGCCGGCGCCGGCGGCAAGACCCTGACGCTGGTCGCGGCGATGAACAATCGCGGCCATCTGGTCGCCTGCGACGTCTCGGCCAAGCGCCTGGAGCGCGCCACCGAGCGGCTTCGCCGCGCCGGTGCCAGCATCGTGCAGCGCGTGCATCTATCGACCGAGCGCGACAAATGGGTGAAGAAGCATGTCGGCGGCTTCGACCGCGTCTTCGTCGACGCGCCCTGCACCGGCACCGGCACCTGGCGGCGCAACCCCGACGCCAAATGGCGCCTGAAGCCGAAGGACCTCGAGGAGCTCGCGGCGCTGCAGGCCGAGATTCTCGATTCGGCGCAGCGGCTGGTGAAGGGCGGCGGCCGACTGATCTATGCCACCTGCTCGCTGTTGCGCGAGGAGGATGAGTCGCAGATCGAGCAATTCCTCGAGACCCATCCCGATTTCAGCCTGAAGCCGATCGGCGAGGTGTGGCGCGAGGTCTTCGAGTCGGAGCCGCCGCACCGATCCCACACGCTGCGCCTGTCGCCGGCGCGCGACGGCACCGACGGATTCTTTGTCGCGGTGATGGAGCGCAAGCTTGCGCCGAAGCCCGAGCCTCGGGAAGATGCCTCGCCATGACCGCGCCCGCGACCGATAAAATCCTCATTCTCGATTTCGGCAGCCAGGTGACCCAGCTGATCGCCCGGCGGGTGCGCGAGAGCGGCGTCTATTGCGAGATTCAGCCTTTCAACATCAGCGACGAGCGGCTCAAGGCCTTCGGCCCGAAGGCGGTCATCCTGTCGGGCGGACCCGATTCGGTGCATGAAAGCGCCTCGCCGCGCGCACCCCAGTCGGTCTTCGAGCTGGGCGTTCCGGTGCTCGGCATCTGCTATGGCCAGATGACCATGGCGGCGCAGCTCGGCGGCCGTGTTTCGCCCTCCGACCATCGCGAATTCGGCCGCGCCTTTCTCGAGATCACCGGCGAATGCGCCCTCTTCGACGGCTTGTGGGAAAAAGGCGCGCACGAGCAGGTCTGGATGAGCCATGGCGACCGCGTCGATCAGCTGCCGCCGGGATTCAAGGTGGTCGGGATTTCGGACGGCGCGCCCTTTGCCGCCATCGCCGACGACAAGCGCCGTTTCTACGGCATGATGTTCCATCCCGAAGTGGTGCACACGCCGCATGGCGCGGCCTTGCTCAAGAACTTCACCCACCGCGTCGCCGGGGCGAGCGGCGATTGGAGTATGGCGGCGTTCAAGGCGCAGGCGATTGCCCGTGCGCGCGAGCAAATCGGCAAGGGCCGCGTTATCTGCGGCCTCTCCGGCGGGGTCGATTCATCGGTGGTGGCGGTTCTGCTGCACGAGGCGGTGGGCGCACAGCTCACCTGCATCTATGTCGACACGGGCCTGATGCGGGCGGGCGAGAGCGACGAGGTCGTGGCGCTGTTCCGCGACCATTACAACATCCCGCTGGTGCATCGCGACGCCGGCGCGCTCTTTCTCAAGAAGCTTGCCGGCATCAGCGACCCGGAGCAGAAGCGCAAGATCATCGGCGCCACCTTCATCGACGTGTTCGACGAGGAGGCGAAGAAGCTGGGCGGCGCCGATTTCCTGGCGCAGGGCACGCTCTACCCCGACGTGATCGAATCGGTGAGCTTCACCGGCGGGCCCTCGGTCACCATTAAATCGCACCACAATGTCGGCGGCTTGCCGGCCCGGATGAAATTGAAGCTGGTCGAGCCCTTGCGCGAGCTGTTCAAAGACGAGGTGCGGGCGCTTGGCCGCGAGCTCGGGCTGCCCGACAGCATGGTGAAGCGCCACCCCTTCCCCGGCCCCGGCCTCGCCATCCGCATCCCGGGCGAGATCACCGCCGAGAAGCTCGACATCCTGCGCAAGGCGGATGCGATCTATCTTGAGGAGATCCGCAGCGCCGGACTCTATGACGCGATCTGGCAGGCCTTCGCGGTGCTGCTGCCGGTCAAGACCGTCGGCGTAATGGGCGACGGGCGCTCCTACGATAATGTCTGCGCGATTAGGGCCGTCACCTCGACCGACGGCATGACCGCCGATTACTACCCCTTCCCGCACGAGCTATTGGGCCGCGTCGCGACGCGCATCATCAACGAGGTCAAGGGCATCAACCGCGTCGTCTACGACGTGACCTCGAAGCCGCCCGGCACCATCGAATGGGAGTGACGGGGTTGACGACCGACAAGTAGAGGCCGCTTTGCGAAGTGGCTGGCGCCATTCCGCTAGACGTTCAGGGAACGAGCCGGGGAATCAGCGTGTTAATTAAGGACACGAGCGAGGAAGGCTAACGGAGAGAAAGATGAAAGACATCCATGACAGATGAACTTGCCGCGCCCAAAGTAGTTGATCGGAGCGCCTTCCAGGCGGAGCTGGATGCATTGCGGGTTCGAGAGAAGGCTCACACAAGAGAAGGCGACGCCATTGCGGCCGCCCGCCGACGGCTCCCCATGGTCGAGGTAGATGGCGCCACGCCGCTCATTGGCGAACGTGGCGCGGTGACACTATTGGACGCGTTTGAGGGACGCCCGATGCTCATCGCCTACTACTTCATGTGGCACACCGGCCACTCTGCGCCGGAGCAGTGCGAGGGGTGCACCTGGGTTACATCGCAGGTCCGCGAGCTGTCCTATATTCATTCTCGCGACGTCACCTACGCCGTGTTCTGCCAAGGTCCGTACGAAGAGAGCGCCCGGTACCGCGACTTCATGGGCTGGGAGATGCCTTGGTACTCGGCCCAGGACTCACTCGACACTCTCTTAGTTGGACGCCGGAAGGGCCTGTTTCACCTCGTTTGCTACCTGCGACAAGGATCCCATGTCTTCGAGACTTACTGGACGATGGGACGCGGCGTCGAGGCGATGGACAACAGCTACGATCTGCTCGACCTGACGGTCTACGGGCGGCAGGAGACGTGGGAGGACTCGCCGACCGGCTGGCCACAACTGTCCAGAGGCAAGCAACATACCCGTACCGATGGACGTCCCACCGCCCAGTGGTCTCGTCTGAAGGCCGGGTATTCCGACGACTTAGGGACTGGCCGCCGCTGACTTCATTCCTGCGTGCGCCGAAAAATTTGCGGCGTTAGGTCGACGCGTTGTGATCGCCAAACACAATCGAGTGAGAGTGAGTTCGCAGCACCGTCCTTCTTCGTCGCCGCCCGTCCCGTCGCGCATCCGCGTCGGTGTCGGCGGCTGGGTCTTCCCGCCCTGGCGCGCGAATTTCTATCCGAAGGGCCTACCACAGAAGCAGGAGCTCGAATTCGCCAGCCGCCGGCTTACCTCCATCGAAGTCAACGGCACCTATTACGGCTCGCAGAGCCCGGCGACCTTCGCCAAATGGCGCGACACGGTGCCGGACAGCTTCGTCTTCGCGCTGAAAGGGCCCCGCTTTGCCACCAACCGCCGCATCCTGGCCGAGGCGGGCGACTCGATCGAGCGGTTCTTCGCGAGCGGCGTGATGGAATTGAAGGAAAAGCTCGGCCCGATCAACTGGCAGTTCACGCCGGGGAAGGAATTCGACCCCGCCGATTTCGAGAAATTCCTCAAGCTGCTGCCCAAGACCGTCGCGGGCCGGTCGATCCGCCACGCGGTCGAGATTCGCCATGACAGCTTCTGCAGCGCGGAATTCGTCGCGCTCGCCCGCGACCATGGCGTCGCCATCGTGCTCGCCGGTGATGCGAAATTCCCGCTGATCACCGACGTAACCGCGCCCTTCGTCTATGCGCGGATCATGGGCACGCAGGCGGCGAAGAAAGTCGGCTATGCGCCGGCGGCGCTCGACCGCTGGGCCGAGCGGGCGCAGGATTGGGCGCGCGGCGCGGCGCCCACCGACCTGCCGCTGATCGCTGCGCACCCGCCCACGAAAACCCCGCGCGACGTTTTTCTCTATGTCATCAGTGGCGCCAAGGAGCGCAACCCCGCCGCCGCCATGGCGCTGATCGCGCGGCTGTCCGCCCGATGCCCGACAATGTGATTGCGCCGCGCTTGACGCCGCGCGCGGTGACTGATCCCTTGGAGGCAAGAAACCACCCAGGAGGAAACCATGCTTCGCATTTGCTTTCTGTCGTCACTGATCGTGCTTGCCGTTCTTCTCGGCGTCGCCCTGCCCGCCTCGGCCCAGACCATCATCGACGATTGGGCCAGCATCAAGGCGCCGCCGGCTCCGGCGCTGACCGAAGTCACCGCCGATCCCAAGACCACCGCGCTGCTGATGCTGGATTTTCTCAAGCAGAATTGCGCGCCCAATCCGCGCTGCATCGCAACGTTGCCGAAATCGGCAAAGCTGCTGGCGGCCGCTCGCGCCAAGGGCGTCACCGTGATCTACAGCCTGTTCCCCGGTCCGACAATCGCCGACACGCTGCCGGAAGTCGCGCCCAAGGGGACCGAGCCCGTGGTCACGGCGTTTTTCAACAAATTCGCCGATCCCAATCTCGACAAGACCCTCAAGGATAAGGGCATCAAGACCGTGATCCTGATCGGCTCGGCGGCCAACGGCGCCGTTCTCGGCACCGGCACGGAAGCATTCTTCCACCACTATGAGACGGTCATTCCGGTCGACGGCATGTCGGGGAAAGACGCCTATGTCGAGCAGTCCGTCGTCTATAACTTCATCAGCGCGCCGGTGATGGGCGGCAAGGTCGTTCTGACCAAGATCGACATGATCAAGTTCCAGTAGGCGAAGCGAGGTTTGCGACGCAGAGAGGGGCCGCGGCCCCTCTCTTTTTGCCCGCTCAATAGGAGCGCGGCAGCCCCAGCACGTGCTCGGCGAGATAGGCGAGCACGAGGTTGGTCGAGATCGGCGCCACCTGGAACAACCGCGTCTCGCGCCATTTGCGCTCGATGTCGTATTCGCGGGCAAAGCCGAAGCCGCCATGAGTCTGCAGACATGCCTCGGCGGCGTGCCACGAGGCGTCGGCGGCGAGCAGCTTCGCCATGTTGGATTCAGGACCGCAAGGCTGCCCGCCATCGAACAGCGCCGCCGCCTTGCGCACCATCAGATCGGCCGCCTCGGTCTCGGCATAGGCGCGGGATATCGGAAACTGCACGCCCTGGTTCTGGCCGATCGGGCGGTCGAAGACTTGGCGGGTCTTGGCGTATTCGACCGAGCGGCGAGTGAACCAGCGCGCATCGCCGATCGCCTCGGCCGCGATCAAAATGCGCTCGGCATTCATGCCGTCGAGGATGTAGCGAAAGCCCTTGCCCTCCTCGCCGATCAGATTCTCGGCCGGCACTTCGAGATCGTCGAAAAAGATTTCCGTGGTGTTGTGGTTGATCATCGCCGGCAACGGCCGGATCGTAACGCCCTTGCAGCCCGCCGCTTTGAGATCGACCAGGAAGACCGAGAGCCCATCGCCGCGCTTGGTCAGTTGCTCGATGGGCGTCGTCCGCGCCAGCAGCAGCATGAGATCGGAATGGAGGGCCCGCGAGGTCCACACCTTCTGCCCGCGCACGACATAGACGGCGCCGCGCTTTTCGGCCCGGGTCTTTAGTTTCAACGTGTCGGAGCCGGTCGAGGGCTCGGTGACGCCAAAGGCCTGCAGCCTGAGATCGCCCGAAGCAATCTTGGGTAGGTAACGCCGCTTCTGCTCCGTACTGCCATGCCGCAGCAGCGTGCCCATGATGTAGATCTGCGCATGACAGGCGCCGGCATTGCAGCCGCTGGCGTGGATTTCCTCGAGAATGACCGCGGCCGCGCGCAGGGAGAGGCCAGCCCCGCCATATTCCTCGGGGATGAGGGCGCCAAGATAGCCCGCCTTGATCAGCACCTCGACAAAATCGCTCGGGTAATCCTGCTTCTCCTCGCAGCGGCGCCAATAGGAGCCCGGAAAGCCATCGCAGATACGGCGCACCGCGACGCGGATGTCGGGAAAATCATCGCCGAACGGAATGGCGAGCGGCGCGCCGGTGGGGCTGTCCATCTAGCGGCCGGTGAAGCGGGGCTTCCGCTTCTGGTTGAAGGCGGAGATTCCCTCGCGCCGGTCGGCTGTCGCGATCAGCTTCTCATAGCATTCGATCTCGTGGAGCATCGCCTTATCCAAGGGCAGAGCGGCACCGCCGTCGATCGATTGGCGCGCCTGGCGCACCGCAAGCGGCGCATTGGCAGCGATGGCGCGCGCAGTATCCAGCGTTTCGTCCATCAACGCACCCGGCGCGCACAACCGGTTGACGATGCCCCAATCATGCGCCTGTTCCGCGGTGAAGGGCTTGCCCGCCAGGATGATCTCCTTGGCGCGGCGCGCCCCCGCCGCGCGCGACAGGGTCTGCGTGCCGCCGGCGCCGGGCATGATGCCGAGCGTTGTTTCGGTCAGCGCAAAGCGCGCAGCCGCCACGGCATAGATGAAATCGCAAGCCAGCGCCAATTCCAGCCCGCCTGCAAAGGCGGCACCGTTGACCGCGGCGATCACCGGCACCGGACAGGCGAGCAGCATTTTCTGCGCCTGCTCGATGATATCGTGCTGCGCGAGCCAGGCTTCGTCGTCCATGCCTTGGCGCTCTTTCAGATCGGCGCCGGCGCAGAAGGCGCGTGTCCCCGCCCCGGTCAGCACGACGCAGCGTGTCTTGCCATGCCCCGCGATCAGCCCGGTCCAGAGATCGAGCAGCTCCTCCATCATGCGGGTGTTGATGGCGTTGGCGGCGGATGGGCGATTGAGCGTCACACGCAGCAGCGCCGGCTCCGGCCGGTCAAGCAGCAGCGTGTCGTAGGTTTTCGCCATGCGGCGGATGGTGGCGGCGGCCGGGCCGCGCCGTCAAGGCGATCGGAAAACGACCGCGATCAGGAGACGTAGCACCAGGGCGAGCGGCCGAGCAGATCGCCGGTTTCCTCGATCACCGCGGCCCAGGCAGCGAGCGCGAGATTGTCGTCCACGGTCTCGGCGCGCGCGGCGCGCTGCTTCGCGAAGTCGAGCGCGGCTTTGCCGTATTTCGCCGCGAGATCCTCGGCGATGCGGGCGGTTTCCTCCGGGTCGAGGAAATTGGCGGCGGGGAAAATGGGCGTCATCGCTGCAAATTAAAACAGCAAGCCGCCAAGTCAAGATTAACACGCGAATTAACCATATATTTCAAATGCCTAGTCGGTCGGCAAGCGCGCGCGCCGATCCTGCAACAGGCGCGATCAGGGTTAATGCACGCAGCAAGCATGCGTGGGCGGCGAAGCGAATTGAGCGCAGCGCCGCGCGGTTTTTGGGCCGCGCTGCTTCGTTCGGCGCTGGTAAAGGCGCAGCGCTTCGGACATTCTAGGCCGCTTCGCCAAACCCGCACGGCAATCAACAATAAGGCGAAGGGGGAGACGCATGGGCATTCAGCTCGACCTTTTACTCAACGCGATCAGCGCGGGCATCCTGCTGGGCGGGTTCTACGCCGCGGTCAGCGTCGGCGTGGCCATCTCCTTCGGCATGCTCGATATCGCCAACCTCGCGCATCCGGCCTTCATCATCCTGGGCTCGTTCATCGCCTACACGCTCAACGCGCAATTCGGCATCGATCCCATCATCGGTGGCATCCTGGCGCTGCCGGCCTTCTACCTGCTCGGCGCCGCGATCTACCAGGTCTATTACTATTCCTTCGAGCGCCGCGGCGATGAATCGCTGCGCGGCCTCGCCTTCTTCTTCGGCATCCTGTTCATCACCGAGGTCGGGTTGATCCTGGTCTTCGGCGTCGATTACCGCTTCGTCGCGGCGCCCTATATCGGGCCGTCGATCCATCTCGGTTTGGTCGACGTGCCGCTCCGCATGACGGTGCCCTTCATCTTCTCGCTGCTGATGGTGGGCGGCTTGCAGCTTTACCTGTCGCGCACCTTCATCGGCCGCGCCATCCTCGCCGTGTCGCAGGACAGCCAGGCCTTGCGCCTGATGGCGATCAACCCGACCAAGGTGAAGCGCGTCGCCTTCGCGCTGTCGATCGCCACCGCGGCGATGGCGGGATCCTTTCTCATCATCATCCAGCCGGTCGAGCCTTCGGTCGGGCGCGAATATATCGGCCGGGTCTTCGCCATCGTCGTGCTCGGCGGGATGGGCAGCTTCCCCGGCATGATGATCGCCTCGATGCTGCTGGGCGTGTTCGAGAGCATCACCGCGACGTTCTACGGGCCGTCCTGGTCGCCGGCGGTGGCCTTCGGATTTCTTTTGATCGCGCTGGCGGTCAAGCCTTCCGGCCTCATGGGTCGCTAGCGCCATGCGCACGCGCTACTTCTGGCTCGCCGCCGCAGCGCTGGTCATCGCGATCGGCGCGGCGTCGCGCTTCGCTACCAACGATTATTTCTTCTTCGCCTCCTATGTCGTGCTGCAATACATCGTCATGGCGACGGCGTGGAACATCCTCGGCGGCTATACCGGCTACGTCAATTTCGGCACCGCCGGTTTTTTTGCGCTCGGCGCCTATACCGCGGTGGTGCTGCACAAGACGCTGGCGCCGCCGATCCCGGTCTCGATCCTGGTCGCGGGGGTGGTGTCGGGCGCGCTCGGCTTCGGCATGGGCTATCTCACCCTGCGCGTGCGCGGCGTTTTCTTCGCCATCGCGACGCTGGCCATGGCGATCGTGCTCGAGACACTGATCACCAATTGGGATTTCGTCGGCGGCTCGCGCGGCGTCTACATCATCCGGCCGGCCGCGGCGCCGCTGATCGGCGGCAGCTATATCCAGTATCTTTTCCTCGTCATGCTGGTGCTGGCGGCGTTTTCGGTCTGCATCGCCCGCTCGATCGAGCATTCGAAGTTCGGCTACGGCCTTGCCACCATCCGCGACGACGAGCTCGCCGCCGAGGCGGCCGGCGTGCCAACGCTGAAGCTGAAATTGATCGCGACGGCCCTGTCGGGCGGGCTGATGGGCATGGCGGGGGCGCCGCTGCCCTATTACGTCACCTATCTCGATCCCTCCTCCGGCTTCAACCTGGCCTTCGCGGTCAACAGCATCGCCATGCCGCTGGTCGGCGGCACCTCGATGTGGCTGGGACCCGTGGTCGGCGCCATCCTGCTCGCCACTATCCAGCAGATCGCCACCGTCACCATCTCCTCCGCCCTCAACCTGCTGATCGTCGGCGTGCTGATGGTGGGATTCGTCATCGCGGCGCCCAACGGCATTGTCGGGCTGTTCGAGGGCAAGCCGCGCGGCCGCATCAAGACCATCAAGAGCGACTGACATGGCGGGACATCTCCTCGAGATCGACAAGCTCGGCAAGCGCTTCGGCGGCTTTGTCGCGCTCGACTGCATCGATCTCGCCGTCCAGACGGGCGAGCGCGTCGGGCTGATCGGGCCCAACGGCTCGGGCAAGAGCACGCTGGTCAATTGCATCTCGGGCGCGCTCAAGAACGACACCGGCGCGGTCAATTTCGAGAGTAGGCGGCTCAACGGCATGGCGGCGCATCAGCGCACCCGGCTCGGTCTGGCACGCAGCTTCCAGCTGCCGAAGCCCTTTCACACCATGAGCGTCGCCGAGAACATCCACGTGCCGCTGCTCTATACCGTCAATGCGCGACGCGGCGGCGTGCATCTCTCGCATGACGGCATCAAGCACCGCGTCACCGAGCTGTTGGAGCAGGTCGGCCTTGCCACGAAGGCGAACCGGCGGCCGCGCGATTTGACCCAGATCGAGATGCGCAAGCTCGAGCTGGCGCGCGCTATGGCGGCGGCGCCCAAGCTGCTGATCGCCGACGAGGCGATGGCGGGGCTTTCGCATAACGAGATCGACGATATCCTGACGCTGCTGGTCACGCTCAACGAGCAGGGCATCACCGTGATCCTGATCGAGCACATCATGCGCGCGGTCATGAGCTTCTCGCAGCGCCTCGTCGTGCTGGTCGCCGGCAAGAAGATCGCCGACGGCGCGCCGCAGGAGGTGATGAAGAACCCCGAAGTGGTGAGGGCCTATCTTGGCGAGTAGCAGCCTCACCATATCCGGGCTCGATGCCGCCTATGGGCTGGTGCGGGTGCTCGAGGATGTCTCGGTCACCGTGGCGGCCGGCGAGACCGTGGCGCTGCTTGGCACCAACGGCAACGGCAAATCGACGCTGATGAAATGCGTCATGGGCATGCTGCGCCCGACCAAGGGCACGATCACCGCCGAGATCGACGGCGCGACCCACGATCTGACCCGGCTTTCGACCGAGGATATCGTCGAGCTCGGCATTGCGCTGGTGCCGGAAGGGCGGCGCCTTTTCCCCAAGCTCTCGGTCGAGGAGAATCTCTATCTCGGCGCCTATCGCAAAACGGCACGGGCGACTCTTCAGCGCAACCTCGATTATTCCTACGAGACCTTCCCGCGCCTGAAGGAGCGCCGCACCCAGCTCGCTGGCTCGATGAGCGGCGGCGAGCAGCAGATGCTGGCGCTGGCGCGCGCGCTGATGAGCGCGCCGCGCATCCTGCTCATCGACGAGCCTTCCGTGGGCCTGGCTCCCGTCCTGGTTCAGCGCACCATCGACAAGATCAAGGAGCTGAAGCATAAGTACCAGCTCACCGTTCTGATGGCCGAGCAGAACTTCACCCAGGCGATCCGCATCGCCGACCGCGGCTATGTCATCGTTCACGGCAAGATCGCCTTTGCCGGCGAATCGCCCGAGGCGCTCAACAACAATGACCTGATCCGCAAATTCTATCTGGGGCTGTGAGATGAGCGACAAGATTGCGGTCGGCGTGATCGGCCTTGGCATCATGGGCGGCGCGATCTCGGCCAATCTGGTCAAGCGCGGTTTTGCGGTGAAGGGCTACGACGTCGCGCCGCCGGCGCTGGCGAGGCTCAAAGCGAATGGCGGCAATGCTGTGGCGAGCCCGGCCGAGGCGGCTTCGGGTGTCGCGCTGCTGCTGACCAGCCTGCCCTCGGTCAAGACGCTCGAGGCGACAGTGAAGGCACTCCTGAAACGCCCAATTAAGGGCCTGGTGGTCTGCGAACTCTCCACATTCCCCATCGCAGACAAGGAGAAGGCGCGCAAGGCCCTGACCAAGGGCGGCATTACCTTGCTCGACTGCCCGCTATCGGGCACCGGATCACAGGCCGAGACCGGCGATCTGGTGGTCTATGCCAGCGGCGACCAAGCCGGCTTCGAGCGTGCGGCGGCGGTGTTTCCGGGATTTTCCCGGGCGAATTTCTATCTCGGTGCCTTCGGCAATGGCAGCAAGATGAAATACGTCGCCAATCTGCTGGTTGCGATCCACAACGTCGCGACCGCCGAGGCGATGGTGCTTGGCATGAAAGCCGGGCTCGACGCCAACGACATCGTCAAGGTGATCTCGACCGGCGCCGGAAATTCACGCGTCTTTGAATTGCGCGCGCCGCTGATGGCGCGGAATTCCTACCGGCCGGCGACGATGAAGAATGAGGTCTGGGGCAAGGACCTCAAAATCATCACCGAATTCGCCAAGGCGCTGAAGGTCGACACGCCGCTGTTCGGCCGGCTCGCCGCCCTCCATCGCGAGGTGATGAAAGCCGGGCTCGGCGAGGACGACACCGCCGCAATCTGCGCGGTGATCGAGAAGAAATCGAAGCTGAAGCGGAAGAAAGCCTAATCCGCCGCCTCTTTCGGCCGCGCGACCATCGCTTCGGTGACGGTGACCTCGATATCGCGCACCACCGGGTCGTGGGCCAAAGCCATCTCGTTCTCGATCAAGGCACCGCAGCCCGGGCAGAAGAACTGGCGGAATTGCGGCACCGCGTCGATATAGCGCTTGGGGTCGCCGGCGAGCGGTGTGGCGTGATGCACGGTCTCGTCGTGGCGCAGGCAGTGGTCCTTGTAATTCTCCGCCGTGGATCCCAAATCGGCGTCGCATTTCGAGCAGCAGTGATGGGCGGTCTTGCCCTCCATCCGCACCAACAGATTCTCGCTCACCCGTAGCGCCACCGGGCCCTTGAGGATGCGCGGCGCAACCTTGCGCGCCTTGATCCGGCCGCGCCGCACGCTCTCGCGCAAGGTCTTGCTGCCGGCTTCGTCGAGGGTTTCCTTGGCTTCGTCGATGGCGACGCCGTAAAGCTCGCGCGCCGCCTTCGCCGTCACGGCACCGTTGCGCCAATCGTCGAAGACCAGCTCGGCCGGGCGCTCGAACGGATCGCCGAAGCCGCCCGCCGCGGTCCAGATCACGGCGTAGACGTCGGCCGCCTGTTGCGTGAAATTTTCCTGGCGCAGGCCGAGCGTCACGTTCTCGCCCTTCACCTCAGTGATGTCCTCGATCATGTCGCGGCGCTCGAGGCGCTCCAAGATGTCGGTACCCTTGACGAAGCGGTAGACGTTGGTGGCACCGGGATATCCGCCCATCATTCCTGTGGACGTGGGAATTGCATTTCCCGAGGACAGCGTGTCCTGCGTGATCGCCGCGGTGTTGTGCGGGATGAAGCAGCTTTCGGCCGAGAGCCCGCCGCGGAAGCGGCCAGCGCCGCCTGAATCCGGAACCTCCTTGCGATAGAGGAACAGCAGCGGAAAGCTCTGCTCGGTATGCTCGATATTGGGCAGCTTGCAGATCGGCGTGCGCGATTGGCCGCCGGTGGAGATGCCGTCCTGGGTCGAGAAGGCGCCGATGGCGCCGCCGATCGGATCGACCAAAAGGTAGCCGTAACGCTCGCCCCATTGGTCGATGCCGCGGAAGATGGTGGCGGGCCACTGGCTGGTGCCGCCGATGCACATGACGTCCTTGCGCATCTCGGCATCGGGAAAGATCATCTTCGAGATCACGTTGTAGGCAGGGTAGAGCGAAATCTCCATCGCCTGAACCGGCGCCGTCGAGACCGAGGCGGGGAAGCTGGCGCAGTTCAAGGCCCCCGGCGTCGGGTTGAAATCGACATGGCGCAGCGCGCCGCCGACGGCGAAATACTGGTCCCAGCACAGCAACTGGTTCAGCGCCACCATGATCGAGCCGCGCCAGCCCGAATATGTGGCATTCATCGCGCCCTGCTGCGGGTCGGTGCCCTCGTTCTCGAAAATGAGCTTATTGCCGCGCTTGTGCAGGGTGAGTGCTACGCGATAGACGCCGCGATCACCCGGGCGGCAGCACTCGACATAGGTCCGGTCGCGCCAGATGCCATCGGGCAGCCGCGCCAGCTTTTCGAGGAAAGCCACCTCGCCATTGGTGATGATGCGCTTCATCACGCCCTTCACCACCTTGGCGCCGTAGCGGCGGATGAGCTCGAGGATGCGCGTGCGCGCGGCGGTATTGCCGGCCATCTGGGCGCGGAAATCGAGCGCCACCAACTCCGGCTTGCGCGAGGCGCGCAGATAAAGCTCCTCGATGTCACGGCGGATCTCGCCCTTTTCGATGATCTTCACCGGCGGGATCAATATGCCCTCGTCGAAGGCGCTTTCGGCGGCGGGGCAGAAGCTGCCCGGAGTGATGCCGCCGATGTCGTATTGATGCAGGCAGTTGGTCACCCAGCAGAACAGCTCGCCCTCCCAGAACACCGGGCAGATCAGCATGACGTCCTGCTGGTGTGCTGCGCCCACCCAGGGATCGTTGGCGAGGAACATGTCGCCTTCGCCAATGCCGGGATTGTCGCTGCGGTTCTCCAGGATCCATTTCACCTGGGTATCGGTGACGCCCGACATGTATTGCATATAGGGGCCGAAATAGACGAACTCGGCATCCTCGGTCAGGATCGAGGGGTTGAGGTCGAGCGCGTACATGGCGATGGGCGAGCCCGAGATGCGCTGGATGGTGGCGCCATGCTCCTCATTTACGTTCCAAAGGTTATGGCGGATGACCTCGAAGCTGACCGGATCGATGTTGGTTTCCGCCTCGCGATGCAGCTTGAGCTTGGGCGAAATTTTCAGCTGCTTGGGCGGCACGTAGGGATTGTTGACGCCGTCGAAGGCGATGCCGGTGGTGTCGTTGAGCTTGGTCACGCGGTGCCTCCCGCCAGCAGAATCTCGAAATTGCCGAAAGCGTCGAGCCGCAGTCTCTGGCCCGGGCGCACAACCACAGACGTATCGGGCGTCTCCACGACGCAGGGGCCCATCACCGTATTGCCGGGCTTCAGGCGCGTGCCGTCCCAGATCGCGGTCTCGGCCAGGCGCTTATCCTCTTCCCAATAGACCGGGCGGCCTTTGCGCTTGGCCTCAGCCGGGATCGCGGCGGTCATGGTCTTGGACGCGACCAGCTTCGGGCGCGGCGTCTCGGCGCTGGCGCGCACGCGATAGGTCACGATCTCGATGCGCGCCTTGCGGAACGAGGCGCCCTTGCCGTAGATCGCCTCGTAGCGGGCGTAGAATTGCTCGCGCAGCGGCGCCTCGAAATCGCCTTTGGCGCGGTCCCAGCCCAGCACGACCTCGACCTCATTGATCTGGCCCTTGTGGCGCATGTCGAGCGCGAATTGGAGCTGCTGGCGCGGCTTGGCGATGCTCTCCTTGGCGAATTGCGCCCGCGCGGCTTTTTCCAGCGTGTCGAGATTGCGGTTGATGCGCTCCGCGTCGAAGGGCGAGGCCTGCATATCGACGCGCTCGTGGATGTGGAGCACGTCGGCCGAGGCGGCGCCGAAGGCGCACCAGGTCGAAGCGGTCTCGCGCTGCGGCACCACCACCTTGGATACGCCAAGCTCGCGCGCGAAGACGCCGGCATGAACGGGGCCGGCGCCGCCGAAGGCGAACAGCACGAAATCGCGTGGGTCGAAACCCTTGCCCACCGTCATCTTGCGGATGATGTCGGCCATCTGGAATTCGACGATCTTGGCGATGCCGGCGGCGCATTCGAGCGCCGTCATGCCGAGCCGCTTGCCGATCGCGCCTATCGCCGCCTCGGCCCCCGCCTTGTCGAGCGCCATGCTGCCGCCGGCGAACAGCGATGGGTCGACATAGCCCAGCACCACATCGGCATCGGTCACCGTCGGCACGGCACCGCCGCGGCCGTAGCAGACCGGCCCCGGCACCGCGCCGGCGCTTTCCGGGCCGACGCGCAGCGATTTGCTGCGCTCGTCGAAGCGGACCAGGCTGCCGCCGCCGGCGCCGATCGCCTGGATGTCGACCTTCGGAATGAAATATTCGTACTGGTTGACGTTGCTCGAGAACGAGAAGGCCGGCTTGTCGTCGGAGATGATGCCGACATCGAAGCTGGTGCCGCCCATATCGGTGGTGATGATGTCGCGATAGCCCATCGCGCGGCCGAGGAAGAGCGAGCCGGTGACGCCGGACACCGGGCCTGAATCGAGGGTGAGCAGCGGCGCTTCCATCGCCTTCTCGACCGAGATGGTGCCGCCGCCGCATTGCGTGATCTGCAGCGGCTGCTTGTAGCCGAGGCCCTGAAGCTGGGTGTCGAGCTTGGCGAGATAGCCCGATGTGAGCGGACCGATATAGGCGTTGATCGCGGTCGCGGTGGTGCGCTCGTACTCGCCCCATTTCGGCACCAGGTCCGCCGAGCAGGTGACGAAGAGGCCGGGCTTCATGGCGAGCGCCATATCGCGCACGCGGCGCTCATGCTCCGGATAGAGGAACGACCAGAGGAAGCAGATGGCGATGGATTCGACGTTTTGATCCAGCAGCCGCTGGATCGCCGCCTTGGCCTCGTCCTCGTTCAGCGCCACCACGACCTTGCCGAAGCAATCGACCCGCTCGGAGACGCCCTCGATCAGGCGCTTCGGAACCAGGGGCACCGGCTTGCTGCTGTCGGGGAAATGCACGACCTGTCTCAAGTCACGTGAGCTCACGCCGCGCGAGCCGCGCATGATGTGGATAACGTCGTTATGACCCTTTGTCGTTATCAGGCCAACTTTCGCGCCGCGCTTTTGCACCACCGCGTTGGTGCCGACCGTGGTGCCGTGCGAGAGCAGCGTGGTGTCGCGATAGAGCCGATCGGCATCGAGGCCGAGCCGCCCCGCCGCCGCCGATATCGCGTCGATCATGCCGCGCGCGAAATTGTCCGGGGTCGAGGGCGATTTGGCTGTCGTCACCGTGCCCGCCTCATCGATGACGACGCAATCGGTGAAGGTCCCGCCGATATCGACGCCCACGAGATACGAGCCCATTCATCCTCCCCAGCCGGCTTTTTGCGCACTCTAGCCCATATGCTTTAGGGTTGGCGAGGCGCGGCTGAGCCCGGAACGCACCCGGCGGCCCATCCGCCGGTCAGGTCCAAAGGAGATGCATGCCATGAAATTCCGTGCCCTCGGCCGCGACGGGCCCAAGGTCTCCACGCTTGGCCTCGGCTGCATGGGCATGTCCGATTTCTACGGCCCGGCGGAGCGGCCGGAGAGCCTAGCCACCATCGCGGCAGCGCTCGACGCCGGCATCACTTTGCTCGACACCGGCGATTTCTACGGCATGGGCCATAACGAGATGCTGATCGCCGAGGCGCTGCGCGGGCGCCGCCGCGATGGCGTGGTGCTGAGCATCAAATTCGGCGCGCAGCGCGGCCCCGATGGCGGCTGGCTCGGCTACGATGCGCGGCCGCAGGCGGTCAAGACTGCCCTCGCCTATAGCCTGAGGCGCCTCGGCGTCGATCACATCGACATCTACCGACCGGCGCGCCTTGATCCCGCCGTGCCGGTCGAGGACACTATCGGGGCCATCGCCGATCTCATCCGCGCCGGTTATGTACGCCATATCGGCCTGTCCGAGGTCGGTGCCGCCACCATCCGCCGCGCCGCCGCAATCCATCCCATCGCCGATCTGCAGATCGAATACTCGCTGCTGTCGCGCGGTATCGAGGACGGGATCCTGCCGGCTTGTCGCGAGCTCGGCATCGGCATCACCGCCTATGGCGTCTTATCGCGTGGCCTCATCAGCGACCACGTCTCCGAACCGGCCGGCGGCGCACGAGATTTCCGCAGCCATAGCCCGCGCTTCTCGGGCGAGAACCGCGCGCACAATCTGGCGCTGGTCGAGACGCTGCGCGGCATCGCCGCCGCCAGCGGCGCCACGGTGGCGCAGATCGCCATCGCCTGGGTGCTGGCGCAGGGCACGGACATCGTGCCGCTGGTCGGCGCGCGCCGGCGCGACCGCCTCGCCGAATCCTTGGGCGCGGTCGACCTCAATCTCGATAAGAAGGCCTTGGATGCCATCGCGCGCGCCGTGCCGCGCGGTGCTGCCGCCGGCGAGCGCTACCCGCCGGCGCAGATGGCGACGCTCGACAGCGAGCGCAAGGGCTGAACCGGCTCAGCCGGATTTGCCGAGGAAGCTCTCGAGCAAGGAAATCGGGCTACCGGGCTTGCCGCGCTCGGGCACTCCTGCGGCCAGTTTCTCATAGAGCCGCGCGGCGCCCTCATAGCCCGCGCCCTGGCTCGGCAGCCCGGCGAAATAAGCGGCGATCTCCTCCATCTCGGCGACCCAGCGATAGGCCTTCGGCACCATGTCGGGCACGCGCTTTTGCAGCATGGCGAGAAGCTGCGGCTGGCTTGCCGCCAGCTCCGCCTTCAACGCGGCGCCAACGCCGGCACGCTCGGCGCTCAAGATGCTCTCGCTGCCGAGCGCCACCATGCCCTTGGTCAGCGAGGCGTAGGAGAGTTTCAGCGCCGAGGCGGCGCCGATGCCGCCCGCGATCACCCGCATGTCGAGCCCGTAACGCGCCAGACCGGCGGCCTGCTTCGCATCATCGCCCGAGAGATAGAGGCGCGGGCCAACATCGTCGCCCTTGGGCGGCGCGCCGATGATACCGCCATCAACAAATTTGCCGCCTGTCGGCGCCAGGATCGCCGCGACATCGCGCACGGTGTTCGGCGCGATGGCGTTGCAATCAACATAGACCGGCTTTCGCGCATTGGCCTGCAAGGCGGGCAGCAGGCGTCTTGCCAGATTGCGCGCCTCGCCGGGCGGCAAAATCGAGAGGACAAAATCGGCGCCGTCGAGCAGCGCGCGCTCGTCGTCGATTGCGGTGACCCCGGCCGCCTTGGCGCGGGCGGCGCTTTGCGGGCCGCGGCCCTTGAGAGAAGTGCGCACATTGGCGCCCCGCTTGCTCAGCCGCGCGGCGATGCCGGCGCCCATCTCGCCCATCGCGATCACGACAACCACCGATTCCATGCCGATTTCCTCGCGCTCAAAGTTTCGTGAGCGGCGTTGATTTGGTCGCCGCGAGAGACCACATTCAGGCCTGTCCGCCAGCGAACGACAAGAAAAAAGGCGCATGACATGGTCACACGCAGGAATTTGATCGCCGGTGCCGGTATGGGAGCGCTGATCGCGGCGCTGGGCCCGTTTCCGCGCCGCGCCTTCGCCACCACCTTGCCGCCGGGTAAATTCGCGGTCACCCATACCGACGCGGAATGGCACCAGCTGCTGACGCCGGAGCAATATCAGATCCTGCGCGACGGCGGGACGGAGCTGCCCTATAGCAGCCCGCTGCTGCACGAGACCCACAACGGCGTCTTCCAATGCGCCGGCTGCGCCCTGCCGGTTTTCTATTCGAAGTGGAAATACGATAGCAACACCGGCTGGCCCAGCTTCTGGTCGGTGATCGACGGCGCCGTGATCAAATACGAGGACGACACCGAGAACATGGTGCGCACCGCGCTCTCCTGCAGCCGCTGCGGCAGCCATCTCGGGCATTTGTTCGATGACGGGCCGCCGCCGACCGGCTTGCGTCACTGCATGGATGGGCTGGCCCTGAAATTCGTGCCGGCCTGACCGCACCGCCGATCCGATTCCGACCCGCGATATTTGAACCCCCGGAGATCATCGATGAAACGCATAGTGACCCTGGCACTGATGCTGGCGGCATTGCTTGCCGGCAGCCCCGCTTTCGCGCAATCCGACCTGTCGGTCCGGCTGCGCGGCGCGATCGACGCGGTTACCGCGCAATCCGTGACCGTCACCACCCTGACCGGCCAGACGCTGACCATCGCCGTGCCGGCAAAAGCCCCGGTGATGGACGCCAGCAAGGCGCGCCTGCGCTCGATCAAGCCAGGCAGCTTCATCGGTGTCGCCGCCCAGCCGCAACCGGATGGCACCCTGGTGGCACTTGAGGTGCATGCCTTCGCCGAGAACCTGCGCGGCACCGGCGAAGGCAATTATCCCTGGGACCTAAAGCCGGGCAGCACCATGACCAATGGCAGCGTCGGCTCGGTGGTCGGCACGTCGGGCCGCACCCTGACGGTACAATATGCCGGCGGCGAAAAGACCATCCTGGTGCCGAAGACGACGCCGGTGGTCATCGTCACCAAGGGCAGCCACGCCTCGATCAAGCCGGGGCGCAAGGCGATGATCGCCGCGACCAAGGCGCCAGACGGAACGATGACGGCGCAATTCATCACGGTCGGCAAGCCCGGCGTGACGCCGCCGATGTGACGCGGCGGATATAGGGATCGGAATCGGAAGGAGAAAATCCATGTGGCTGGGACGCAAGAATGCGACGCTGCCGGAGCCGGGCATGGCGCTGCCCGGCCGCGCGACAAAAATGCGTTTGACGGAGACTCATTTCGTCAACAGCAACCGCATCGTGCCGCCCTTCCCCGCCGGGCTCGAGACCGCAATCTTCGGCCTCGGCTGCTTCTGGGGCGCCGAGAAAGCCTTCTGGACGCTGCCCGGGGTTTATTCGACGGCGGTCGGCTATACCGGTGGATCGACGCCTAACCCGTCCTACGAAGAGGTCTGCTCCGGCCAGACCGGCCATACCGAGGCGGTGCTGGTGGTGTTCGACCCGAAGAAGCTCTCCTACGAGAACCTGCTCAAGGCGTTCTGGGAGAGCCACGACCCGACCCAGGGCATGCGTCAGGGCAACGATGCCGGCACACAATATCGCTCGGCCATCTACACAACGACGCCGGCGCAGAAAAAATTCGCCGATGCGTCGCGCGACGCCTATGCGAAATCGCTCGCGGCCGAGGGCTACGGCGCCATCACCAGCGAAATCCGCGAGGCGCCGGAATTCTTCTATGCCGAGGATTATCACCAGCAATATCTGGCGAAGAACCCGGCGGGCTATTGCGGCCTCGGCGGCACCGGCGTTTCTTGCCCGATCGGATTGCTGAAGACGGCGTGAGCCGTCACGCTACGTGCCCTTGAAGACCGGCTTGCGCTTTTCCATGAAGGCACGGCGGCCCTCGACGTAATCCTCGCTGGCGAAGCAGGCCTTGACGAGGTCTTCGAGCTTGGCGCGGTCGAGGCTCGCGGCCGGAAGCGCCAGCTCGGCGATGACGGTCTTGGTCGCGGCGAGGGTGAGCGGCGCGTTCTCGGCGATGCGGGCGCAATAATCGCGGGTGAAGCTGTCGAGCTCGGCCTCGGGCAGCACGCGATTGAGCAGGCCCATATCCAGCATCTCGGCGGCGCTGAGTTGGCGCGCGGTGTAGAAAATCTCCTTAGCGCAGGCCGGGCCGACCAGCTCGACCAGCTTCTTGATGCTGCCCCACCGGTAACTCACCCCGAGACGGGCCGCCGGGATGGCGAAGCGCGAGCCCGACGCCGCCAGGCGCAGATCGCAAGCCAGCGCCACGCCGACACCGCCGCCAATGCAATAGCCCTGGATCATGGCGATGGTCGGCTTCGGGCAATCGGTCAGCCGCGCCAGCGCGGTATCGCCGACCTTGTCGTAATGTGCCACCGCCTCGGCCGAGGCGCGGATCTTCTCGAATTCCGAGATATCGGCGCCGGAGATGAAGGCCTTATCGCCGGCGCCGCGCAGCACGACGACCCGCACGGTGGGATCGCTCTCGAAGCGATCGAGGATCGCCGGGATCGCCTGCCACATGTCGAGCGAGAGGGCGTTGCGCCGGTCCGGGTTGTTGAACACCATCCAGCCGATGGCGCCCTCGACCCGGGCGATCATCTTCTCGTTGGGCGGCAGGATGTCGGCGCTCAAACCACGCCCTCCTGGCGGAAGCGCACGATGTCCTGGCCGTTATAGCCGAGCTCGCGCAGCACCTCCTCGGTATGCTCGCCGCGCTCCGGCGTCGGGCGGCGCAGCGCCCAATTGGTGCGCGACAGGCTGACAGCCTGGCCGACCAACTCCTGGTGGCCGAGCTTCGGGTTCTCGACACCGCGCGCCATGCCGAGATGCTGCACCTGCGGATCGGCGAAGACCTCGTTCATCTTGTAGATCGGCCCCGACGGCACGCCCGCCTTATTGAGGAGATCGATCCATTCCGCCGAGGTCTTGGCCTCGGTCACGCCAGCAATGATGGCATTGAGCTTGTCGCGATTGTTGGCGCGCGCCTTGCCGGTGGCGTAGTCGGGATCCTCGGCGAGCTGCGGCATGCCGAGCGCCTTGCACATGCGGCGGTAAAGCTCCTCCCCGGCCGAGGCGATATTGATGAAGCCGTCCTGGGTCGGAAAGACGCCGGTGGGGATGCTCGTCGGATGGTTGTTGCCGGCCTGGCCCGGAACTTCCTTGGCGAGCAGCCAGCGCGCCGCCTGGAAATCGAGCATGGCGATCTGCGAGGCGAGCAAGGATGATTCAACGTATTGCCCTTCGCCGGATTCCTCGCGCTCGAGCAGTGCGATCAGCACGCCCATGGCGGCGAAGATTCCGGCCGTCAGATCGGCGATCGGAATGCCGACGCGCATCGGACCGCGACCAGGCTCGCCGGTGATGTTCATCAATCCGCCCATGCCCTGCGCGATCTGATCGACGCCGGGACGCTCGCGATAAGGACCGGTCTGGCCGAAGCCCGAGATGCTGGCATAGACCAGGCCCGGATTGATCGCCTTCAGACTCTCGTAATCGACGCCGAGGCGGAATTTCACGTCGGGACGGAAATTCTCGACCAGCACGTCGGCTTGCGACACCAGCTTCTTCAGCACGGCGACGCCCTCGAGATTCTTCAGGTCGAGGGTAATGCTGCGCTTGTTGCGATGGATGTTCTGGAAATCCGGCCCGTGCCGGTCGCCGCCGAGGCCGCCATCGCCCTTGGGGTCCTCGACCTTGACCACATCGGCACCCCAATCGGCGAGCTGGCGCACGCAGGTCGGCCCGGCGCGCACCCGCGACAGATCAACGACTTTGAAGCGTGCGAGCGGTAACCTGCTCATGACGCGAGAGAAAAAGATGCGGCGGCGGAGTTCATCGCGGCGCAGCATACACGGCGCCGGCGCTACCACCCAAGCCCGGCGTGGCCCGCGCTTGCGGGTTTTTAATTACGCCGGCCTATTCTGCCCTCGATTTTTGACCCCGACCGTGTTCTCCTGCGGGCCGCGGGCGGGGGGAAGGATCCGAATGGACGTCAAACAGATCATCCTCGAACACGGAGCATGGTCCTATCTCATAACATTCGCGTGGACGTTCTTCGAGGGCGAGACCTTCGTGTTGTTCGCCGGCTTTGCCGCGGCACAAGGCCTGATGAGCGCGCCGCTGCTGGTCGTCGCGGCATGGCTCGGCAGCTTCGTCGGCGACCAATGCTATTTCTGGATCGGGCGGCGCTTCGGCTTGCGCGTTTTGGCGCGGCAACCGGCATGGCGCGCCCGTGTCGACACCGCGCTGGGATGGCTCAAGAAATACGACGCGGGATTCATCCTGACCTTCCGCTTCATCTACGGCGTGCGCAATTTCTCGTCTTTCGCTCTCGGCATCAGCGGCATAGACTGGCGACGATTTCTGGTGCTCAATTTTATCGCCGCCGGCCTTTGGGCGACTCTCTTCGTCGGCATCGGCTATGTCTTCGGCCAGACGCTGGAACGCGTGCTCGGCGAGGTCGCGCGCGATTTCGGCCTGGTCATGCTGGCCGGCTTCGCCGTGCTGCTGATAGCCTTTCACTTCGCCCATCGGCATCGGCGCAAGCGCCAGCGCCAGCGTGCCGCGGTGGCGCAACAACGTTCGTGATGGCTCCCAATCAACGTTTCCACATTTCGTGAGGGTTTAGCGATGTTGGTGTTTCGTGTTCTGACTGCGTTTTGCGTACTGCTGGTTTCCGCGGGCTTGGCGTTTGCCGCCCCGGTTTGCTACAGCGACAGCGAATTCGAAGCCGAGCAGGCGGTCTCCTTCCAGATGGAGCTCATGGTGGTGAGCGACACCTGCAAGACCGGCGTCTATCAGCCTTTCCTCATCCGCAACCAACGGGCGCTGGCCGCATACCAATCGGAGTTGATGGAGCATTATCGCCGCATCGGCGACCGTCATCCCGAGACCGTGCTCGACAGCTACGAGACCCGCAAGGCCAACGACGTCTCGATGCATATCGGCAGCATGCCGCTGGCAAGCTTCTGCGGCACCCAGATCGAGCTCTTCGCCAATGCCGGCACGCTGACGCCGGCGAGCTTTCCCACCTTCGTCAAGCAGCGTGTCGTCGAGCATAAACGGGAATTCGTGCCCTGCCGCTAAGCGCGGCAGATTAGCGCCGCTCAGGCCGTCTGGCCGCGCCCCTCGTCCAGGGTGCCGGCGAGCAGCTGTCGCGCCAGCAACTCGGGCGTGACATCCTTCAGCCCATAGGCGAAATGCGGCGAGACGCTGGCTCCGGCCAGCGTGAGCCCATCGACTGCGGCGGCAGCCAATAGCGCGCCGGCGCGACGCGTGAGATCGAGCCGGGTGACGATGATCGTGCCGGCGCCTAGCCCGGCCGCCCAGCCCGCGGTATCCTCGGCTTCGCTCGCGGAGAGATCGGCGGGCAACACCAGCACCAGCTCGGCTCTCGACGCGTCCTTGAATGCGCGCAGCCGCGCCGCGGCAGCGGTGTCGTAGGGCGCGGCGCCGGCCGTGTCGATGATGAGCGTGCGGCGTCGATTGCCGGCGACCGCGCCGCGTAATTCCTCGGGCGAACCCGCCACGGTGAGCTTGACGCCGAGCACCCGGACATAATCCTCGAGCTGTGCCGCGCTGAACGGCCGCGCCGTATCGGTGTTAATCGCGACGACTTGGCGCGGATCGAGGCGCGCGGCAAGCTTGGCCGCGAGGGTGGTGTTGCCGGCGCCGGTAGGACCGACCAGGAGCAGCGCCGCCTTGCGCAGCAATTCGGCAAGCGAGATGAAGCGCAGCTCGGCGGCGAGCGCGGCTTTTAGCTGATCCGACGGCTTGATGCGCCGGCTCGAGGCCGCGCGAAGCGCCAATTTTTTGATGAGATCGCCCGGCACGTGCTGCGCGCGCAGAATCTCGGTGAGAAAAGCGAGATCGTCGCTCGGCCAGCCAAAGGGAGGTTGGCCCGGCCCGGACGGCAGCCGGCGCAGACCCGGCAGGCTATCGACCGCGCCCACCATCGAGGCCGGCAATACGATCGGCGGCGTCAGGGATAAAGGTCGCGCAGCCATGAGCCACTCCGCGAGGTTCTCAGGATCGCGTCGGGGATGTCAAAAAATCCTTAACAATTGATGGCGGCTTGACAGGGCGCGTGGCGCGCCCTCGGATGGCGCATGGATTTCGCTCTCGATTGGGGCGCGCTCGGCGCGCTCGCCTCGGTCATCGTCATCGACCTGGTGCTGTCGGGCGACAACGCCATCGTCGTCGGCATGGCGGCGGCGGCGCTGCCGCCGCACCGGCGCGCGCGGGTGATCGGGATCGGGATCGCCGTGGCGACAGTGTTACGCGTGCTGCTCGCTTTGGTCGCGGTCAGGCTGCTGGCGATCGTCGGCCTGACCCTGGCCGGCGGCATCCTGCTGCTCTGGGTCGCGTGGAAATTCTACCGCGACATGCGTCAGTATCGGGCGGGCGGCGCGCATTATCTCTCGCCGGTCGCCAGGCGCCAGGCCATGGGCAGCGCCGTGCTGCGCATCGTGCTCGCCGATCTCTCGATGTCGCTCGAGAACGTGCTGGCGATCGCAGGATCGGCGCGCAACCACCCCTGGGTGATGGCGGGCGGCCTCGTGCTGTCGGTCGCGCTGATGGGCGCGGCGGCGACGCTGCTGGCGCGGCTGATGGAGCGCTGGCGCTGGCTCGCCTGGCTCGGCCTCGCCATCATCGCCTTCGTCGCACTGCGGATGATCTATGACGGCTCGGTGCAGGTAATCGACACCACGCTGCGCTAGGCGGGCTGCGGCGCCTTCGGCGGACCAACCGTGTCGGCGAATTGCGTGTTGTAGAGATCGGCGAAGACGCCGCCCTTTTTCAGCAGCTCCTGGAAGCTGCCCCGCTCGACGATGGCGCCGCCCTTCAGCACCAGGATCAGATCGACGTTGCGCACGGTCGAGAGGCGGTGGGCGATGATGAAGGTGGTGCGGTTCTGGGCGAGGCGGTTGATGCCCTCCATCACCATCGCCTCGGTCTCGACATCCAAGGCCGAGGTCGGCTCGTCCAGCACCAGGATCGGCGCATCGCGCAGGATGGCGCGGGCGATGGTGAGGCGCTGCTTCTCGCCCTCCGAGAGGTTGGTGGTGTCGCTCAGCACCGTGTCGTAGCCCTGCGGCAGCGACATGACGAGCTCGTGGATTCGGGCATGGCGGGCGGCGGCCTCGACCTCCGCGTCGCTGGCACCGGGACGGCCATAGGCGATGTTCTCGCGCACCGACATAGGGAAGACCAGCGGCGGCTGCAGCACCAGGGCGATCTGCTGGCGTAGCGATTTCAGCGTGTATTGCCGCACATCGACGCCGTCGATCAGCACGGTGCCGGTGTCGGGATCGAAAAAGCGCGGCATGAAGCTGAGCAGCGTCGATTTGCCGGCGCCCGACGGACCGACCACCGCCACCTTGGTGGCGGCGCGGATATGGAGGCTAACCTCCTGCAAGACCGGCATCTCCGGACGATAGCGGAAGGAAACCCCGCGCCATTCGACGTCGCCCTTGGCGCCTGCTTCGGGGAATTCTAGCGGCCCATCCGCCAGATCGGCGTCGGTCTCGAGGATCTCGAAGCAGCGCGTGGCGCCGATGCGGGCACCGGCGATGAGCCCCCAGCTTTGCGTCAGCTGGTTGATCGGTGTGTAAAGCTGCGCGAGATAGGCGATGAAGACCACGAGCTGGCCGATGGTGAGGATGTGATCGAGCACGGCGCGCGCGCCGGCATAGATCACCACAGCGGTGCCGACCGCTATGAGGCCATTGACGGATGCCGTATAGAGCGTCTGCCAGCCATAGAGCTTCAGCGTCGCGCGCAGGCTCTCGCGCGAGGCGCCCATGAAGCGGCGATATTCGACATCCTCTTGCGTGAAAGCCTGGACGATCTTGACCGATTGCATCGCCCACTGGACCAGCGAATAGACCAGCGTCTCGCGCTCGCGTACCTCGATCGCCACGGTGCCAATCTTGCGGTTGAAGATCGCGATCAGCACTAAGAGCGGCGGCACGATGGTGAGCGACAGCAAGGTGAGCTGGGCGTCGAGCGGGATCAGCACGAAGAGCATGCCGACAAGCAGGATCAGCGCCGAGAGGATCGGCAGCAGCCCGTTCATGATCATGGTCTGCACCGCGAAGGCGTCGGCGGTGATGCGATACATCAAATCGCCGACCTTCTGCCGGCTGTGGAAGGCGAGCGAGAGGCGCTGTAGATGGCTGTAAAGCGCGCCGCGCAGATCGTTCACCATGCGCTGGCCGACGGCGATGGTATTGCGGTTGTGCGAATATTCGAGGAGGCCGGCGCCGACATTGACGACGACCAGCCCGGCGCAGGCGACCAGCAGAAGCGTGGCGCCGGAGAGATCGCGCAGCAGCGGCAGGGTCGCCGCCTTGCCGCCGAGCACGTCGTCGATGACGAGCTGCAGTGGCCAGGGCTTCAAGAGATCAAAGCCGGCGATGAGAAAGACCTGCGCCAGCGCCCAGGCAAAGCGCAGCCGGTAGGGCCGCAGATAGGGCAGCAGCTTCCAGGCTAGGCCCATCGCGGCTCCCCGCCCCCCGGCTATTCCGCGGCGCGCGGCGTCGGCGCCGGCTCGGGCGCGGGTTCGGGCGCCGCGCCACCAGCGGGCTCGACCGGCGCCAGCCCCTCGCGCTTCGCCACCGCCTCGACGATGCCGTGCATCAGCCTGCCGAATTCAACCGTGCGATAGGCGATGAGGGCGCCCTGCAAGATGCCGATGATGCCGATGATCGCCGCCGCGACCGGCGAATCGAGGATCAGCGCCGCCGCCGTCGCCACGGCATAGGCGCGCAGGATGAAGGCGCTGAGCCGCGACAGCCGCATGGCGCAGCGCAGGCGCAGCAAGCGTTTTTCGCCGCCATGGTTCTCGACGCAGACCAGCACCAGCGCCCGGCTCCACAAGCCGCGCGCGATCTTCAGATCCCAATCGTCCCAGCCCTGATCGACGATGACGAAATATTTCTGCGGCGTGAGAAAGCGCATGAGTCCGCCGAGCAGCAATTCCTTCTCGTCGCCGCGCTCGCTCCAATAGGAGAGATAAAAGGCGCGCTCGCGCCATGAGCGTCGTGCCGGCTGCAGAATCGGCGCCGGCTCGGTGGGCGCGCCCTGTTGCTCATGCGCGGTCATTTCCTTGATCCGCCATTTAAGCCGTTCCCAGCCGCGCAGCAGCGGCCCGACATAGATGAGGAGGGCGATGAGGGCGCGCGCCTTGATGCCCCGGAAGCGCTTGTCGATCGGCGCCTTCAAGGCGCCATTGACGCAGATAACCCAGGTCACCAGCAAGGGGACGATCAGCAGCCACATCCAGCCGCCGCCGATCACCGCCGCCAGCGCCAGCACTATCGCCACCACGTTCCACTCGAAGGTCAGCGGCAGGAAGGCCGCCAAGGATGACGATGGTTCGTAGAGCGTTTGGAACAGGCCGCGGCCGAACACGCCGGAATAGATCAGCGGCCGGCGCGACAGCAACAGCGCGGTCGAGAGATCGCCATAGATGCGGCCGAGCCATTTCGCCTGGCCGAACAAATTGAAGCGGAAGGGGTGCTTCGAATAGACCAGCGCCTCGGCCTTGCCGTAACCCTTCTGCTGCCCGATGTAGGCGCCGATGGTGTTGCGGCGGAAATGCCAGACCATCGCCGCCGGGGCGAAGCCGATGGCAAATCCTGCATCCTGGAAGCGCCAGCAGATGTCGATATCGTCGCCCGCCGAGCGGAACACCGGGTCGAAGCCGCCGAGCTTCAGCAGGGTCTCGCGCCTGAAAGCCATGTTGCAGCCGGCGATGTGCTCGGCGACGTCGTCCGACAGCAGCACATGGGTTGGCCCGCCGGGCGATACCGCCACTGCGGCCGGGACCAGGCTGTCCTCGGGCGGCGGGAAATTGGGCCCGCCGCAGGCTTCGAGATGCGCCGCCTCCATCTTGGCGACGAGATAGGCCAGCCAATCGGGATCGACGACGCAATCGCTGTCGGTATAGGCGACGATCTCGCCGGTGGCCGCCTCGGCGCCGACATTGCGCGCGACCGAGAGGCCCTTATTGACCTGGCTGATGATGCGGAACGGAAAGGCCTCGGAAATCTCCAAGGTGCGGTCCTTGGAGCCGTCGTTGACGATGATCACCTCGACATCGGGATAGCGCAGCCGCTCGAGCGATTCGAGGCAGGGCCGCATGGTGCGCTCGGCGTTATAGGCGCAGATCACCACCGACACGCGGGGGCTACGCGGTAGCGGTGGCGGGATCGCGCCGCGATAGCGCTCGGCCACCGCCGCGAAAGCCGGCTTCGGCTGTCGCGCGCGATCGACCAAGCCGAACATCCAATCCTCGATCAGATGCCCGCCGGTGAACCACTCGTCGGTCCAGGCGAAGACGAAGGCGCCGGCGACGCCCATCTCGAAGGCGGTGCGTACCTGCCATGACAGGATCTCGGCCTGATGTGCGTCGCCCTCGCGCATCGAATCGATGCCGAACTCGGTCAGCACCAGCGGCCGGTCGAGCGCCAGATTATGCAGCCGCGACAAATAGCGGCGGAAGGCGGTCTCCTGGTGGAGATAGATGTTGAAGCAGAGGAAGTCGCTGAAATCGACCGTGAGGTACTCGGTCGAGGGAAAATTGGCGTAGCTCACCAGCCGCTCGGGATCGATCGACTTGACCAGATCGGCGAGACGCTTAAGGAAATCGCGCACCCGGGCGGGCCCGTGCCAACGCACCATGTCAGGTGGAATCTCGTTGCCGATGAGATAGGCGAAGATCGCCGGATGGCGCTGCATCCCGGTCACCGCATCGCCGACGCTGTCGAGGATCTGCTTTTCCACCGCCTTGTCGTCGAGGAATGTCACGTGCTGCGACCAGGGAATCCCCGCCAACACCTTGAGCCCCGCCTTTTCCGCCTCGTCCAGCAGCCAGAGCGGCGGCACGGTGAAGACGCGCAGGGTGTTGGCGCCGAGCTCGGCCATCTGGGCGAAATCGCGCGCCGCCTGCGCCGGTGCAGGGAATTGCGTACCGTCGGCGCCGGGCTCGAAGGGCCCGTAGGTCACGCCCTTGACGAAGTATTTCTCGTCGCCGGCGAAGAAGAACTTGCCCGAGACGCGGATCGGCATCCCCGCCGGATGACGGAAGATCGCGCGCGTCGCGTCGATGGTATCCGGCTCGCTGGTCACGGGATTCGGGCGCCGGCGGTGCCGCGCGCATGGGCGGCAGGCGCTCGCCGGTTATGCCAGGCCCAGGCGGTGGCGAGGATGCTGTCCATGTCGGAGATGCGCGCCTGCCAGCCGAGAACCTCGCGCGCGCGGCTCGGATCGGCGACCAGCATCGGCGGATCGCCCGGCCGGCGCGGCGTTTCCTGTTTCGCTATCGCGAGGCCGGTGACCCGTTCGGCGGCAGCGATGGTCTCGCGCACCGAATGGCCGGTGCCGGTGCCGAGGTTAAGCGCGACACTGGCACCGCCGGCATCGAGATATTGCAGCGCCTTGACGTGCGCCTCCGCAAGATCCTGCACATGGATGTAGTCGCGCACCGCCGTGCCGTCGGGCGTCGGGTAATCGGTGCCGTAGATGTCGATGCGCTTCCGCCGCTTCAGCGCGGTTTGCAGGATGAGCGGGATGAGATGGGTCTCGGGCTCGTGCTCCTCGCCGGCCTCGCCATCGGGATCGGCGCCGGCAGCGTTGAAATAGCGCAGCGCGACATGGGTCAGGCCGTGCGCGGCACCGAGCCAATGCAGCGCGCGCTCGACCATCAGCTTGCCTTCGCCATAGGGGTTGACCGGGCGCTGCGGCGAGGTCTCGCGGATCGGAACCTGGTCGGGAATGCCGTAGGTCGCGCAGGTCGAGGAGAAGACGATGCGCTTGACGTTGGCCGCCAACATGATTTCGAACAGCCCCAGGCTGTTGATTACGTTGTTGCGGAAATAGAGCTCGGGCTGCTTGACCGATTCCTCGACATAGGCGAAGGCGGCGAAATGCATCACCGCAGCGATGGCGTGGCGCTTCAGCGTGGCGGCAAGCTTGTCGCGGTCCGCGAGATCACCCTCGATCAGCGGCCCCCAGCGCACCGCCTCGCGATGGCCGCGCACTAGGCTGTCATAGGCGATGGGCTCATAGCCCGCCTTGGCCAGCGCCTTGCAGGCATGGCTGCCGATATAGCCGGCGCCGCCGGTCACCAGGATGGGCTTGCTCATTGTGCTCCCGACAACGGCCGGAAAGCGGGAATCTTCCGGGCCGGCCTGTCTCTACGACGGTAGGGCGGTTTCCGCAAGAATTAGCCCCGCGCTACAGCCCTTATTAAGGGAACTATCCGCTTGACGTACCAAGTCCCATAATGTAGGTTTATCCCAGAAATGAGGATAGACCGATGAAAACCGACCTACGCAACCCGATCTACAACAACGACGAAGCCGCCAGGGCGCACCTAGAAGCCCTGCTGTGGCCCGAGGGTCCGAACTGCCCTCGCTGCGGCGTCATGGGCGACCGGATCACGAAGCTGCAAGGCAAGTCCACCCGGCCCGGCGTCTACAAGTGCAAAGACTGTCGCAAGCCCTTTAGCGTCACGGTCGGCACCGTCATGGAGCGGTCGCATATCCCGCTGTCAAAGTGGGTACTCGCGGCGCAATTGATGTCGTCCAGCAAGAAAGGAATGAGCGCCCTTCAACTGCAAAGGATGATCGGCACGAATTACGAAACCGCTTGGTTCCTTTTCCATCGGCTGCGCGAGTGTGCCGTCACGAAGCATCCGGGCGAGCCCCTTGGCGGCAAGAACAAGGTTGTTGAAGCCGACGAGACTTACATCGGCGGCAAGGAAAAGAATAAGCACATGAGCAAGCGGCGGCACCTTGGAACGGGCGGCGTCGGTAAAGCGGCGGTGTTCGCGCTGGTCGAACGTGATGGCCCGGTGCGTTCCTTCCACGTTGCAAACGTTACGTCAAAGACGCTGCGCCCGGTCTTGGTCAAGAATGTCAGCCGCAAGTCGTATCTTATGACCGACGAAAGCGCGCTTTATCCGAAACTCGGCGGTGAGTTTTCCGGCCACGGTACGGTCAATCATTCTAAGGATGAATATGTCCGGCTCGGCGGGTTCATGCACACAAACACCGTCGAAAGCTATTTCGCAATTCTCAAGCGCGGTATGTACGGGACATTCCATAGCGTGAGCGAGGCCCACTTGCCGCGCTACCTTGCCGAGTTTGATTTTCGGTATAACCATCGCAAGGATGGGGACAGCGAGCGCGCGGATGAACTGATGCGCGGCGCAAAGGGAAAGCGGCTAGTCTACCGCTTAGCCTGACAACCCCTAAAACGATCAAGCAAAAGGTTAGAGCGTTCAGCCGGTGGCGCAGCCGGAAGGATTAAGCGGCGGCTTAGGATTACTCAGCCGCTCTTGCAAACACCGTATGTTTAACGAGCGCTCTGATCGTCTTCCCTTGCCGCCGGACCCGGCTCTGCATGAGGCTCTTCATCTCCGTCGATGTGGAGATCGCGTCTTGCCTCAAAGAGGCGGTTTCGGATGGTGTCAACGGTCGGGGCAGCGAAAAGATGGCCCGCTTCGCCTTCGGTGAGTGTTTCGATTCCATTTCCCAATTCCTCGGTCCAGAGTTGTGCAAGACCAGGATGGCGGTATTTTAGCCGTCTAAGAGTACTATCTGCTAGGTTAATATCGTATGTCATACCTGCCCATTTCGCAGCCAAAACGGACATTCCGACCACGATACCGCCGTTAACTTCTATGTAACCCTTGAGGCAAGCCAGCGTTCCCCCCGCTGTGCAGGTGTCATCCACGATAAAATATGGGGCACCTTTTTCGACGTACCCACTAAAAGTTGGCTGCGACACCAGGCGATGGTAAATCGACTCAGCGCCGCCGTGGTTTGCAACCGACGACTGAACGATACCGGGGTCAGTACGAAGTTCCAACAATACCCCAAGCACCTCCGCGTAAGCGGCGGGGATTTTATTTCGGCCCCTCGATTCTTCGGCGTGTACGGCCACAATTCTGGGCTCGCATCCGCCGAAGCTACTCCGGATTAGCCTCATCGATTCGTCTTCAATGCAATCATAAATCAGAGACAGCGCGGCCTCAGATGACTCACCGCTTTTTGCTGCTCGATATGCCAAATGATCCTGCATATCCCGGTACTCGCATTGTCGAACAACCGGAGGAAAATTCTCACGCCACGGAGTGCGAGGAGCTATGAGACGCTTTGCCATTTCTGAGAGGGTAACGAGTCGCAGAGCGCTTATCAACCAGTGGTAGCGATTAGGCTAATTTCCTCGCCTGACTCTTGCGCCTGCTAGCGATAAACTTCTTGCCGCGCCTCGCCTTCCGTTTTGGGCGTGGCTGCGGCGGAGTTTTCAGCATTCTTAATAATAGCGCGTCGCGGCGCTGATCGGATTCGCTGTCACTCATAGGGGGGATATATGCCAACAGAATCCCAAATAAAAGCACAAAATCTGTATGCGAATTTGCTAGCAGAAGTCAATTTTCGAGTTGCGGCGATTAATCATTGTACGAGTGGGATGTCAGGTCTGGCACCCCCATTCATTAAAGACTTCTGTTATCTGCAAATTCGCATGATTTGTGAGCTAGTTTCATTGGGATGCCTTGTCGCTCACGGCGATATTAAAGAGACGGCGTCAAACTCACTCCAGAAACAATGGTCCGCCGACAAGATCATGGAAGCTTTGGAGAAGCTGCACCCGCATTTTTATCCGCAGCCGATCAAACAAACAGTGACGGCAATGCCTGGGGGCAAGAAGTCACATCACTTACAGGGTGTGCCAACCTCACTTTCAAAGGAAGAATTTCTCAAGCTCTACCATGGGTGCGGAGAGATGTTGCACCGTGGGAATATCCGGAAACTATTGAAAGGCCAATTCCCAACACAGATCCATTATCCGGAGATCACAGCCAAGGCCCAGAAACTTGTAGATCTTCTATCTAACCACATTTTGGTGATGCGAAGCGGTGAACAGGCCTTCGGCGCTATGTTGCTCAATGCAGATACAGGAAGGCCCCAGGTGGCTATTATCGAGACACCGTCCGGACAACCAATGGACTATCGAAGCCCAAACTTTTTGAAAGACCCGGCGAAAGAGTAATAGCGTCTGCTCTATTCATGCTAGATTTTGTATCTTGGTACGTCAACCGTATAGTTCCCCTTATTAAGGCCCAAAGTTATACTGATAGGCTCCCTCAGCGAGGATGCTGCAATTGGCTCGACCGGCGATCAGAGGCAAGAGGCCCAATGGCCAGGTGACGGCATGGCTGATGCACCCGCAGCCGCTCCGGCTGCTGCTGTCGCTGAGCCTGGCGGTCGGCATCGCCCATGCGCTGAGTATGTTCCCGCCGGGGGTTATCCTCGGCACCGGCGCGTTCTGGAAATTCCCGCATGGCGTCGTCCACGATTCCTTCGCCGACATGGCGAATTGCCTCGCGGGCTATCTCTATTTCATCCACGGGTCCTGGGCGCTGCCCTTGCTGAAGGCCCCGCTGCTAGGGTCGCCGGCGGGCACCAACATCGCCTTCGTCGATGCGGCGCCGCTGATCGCGCTTATCGGCAAGCTCGTCTTCACCCTCAGTGGAACCTCCGTCAATCTGCTCGGGCTGTTTGCCTTCGCTTGTTACGTTCTACCGGGTTTCGCGATGACCCTGATGCTCGCCGAGGCCGGCGAGCGGCGCCTGGTCCCGATCCTGGCCGGCAGTGTCTTTGCCGACACGGCGCCCTATCTGCTCTATCGCTGGGGCCATCTGGCGCTTTGCGCGCAATTCCTCATCATCTTCGCTCTGGCACTTTACCTGCGCAGCCTCCATCGACCCGACCGGCGCGGCAACGAAGTACTTTGGCTGGCGCTGCTGGCCGCCGCGATCCTCATTCATCCATACCTTTTCGTGATGGTGGCGCCGGCTTGGGTGGCGCAGCTCGCGCAGAACCGCCTCGACGGAAATCTCTCGATCGCGGAGACCGCCGGCCGCGCCATGGCGGTAACCGGCATCGTGATCGCGATCATGCTGCTGACGGGGCAGCTGGGTGGGCATTTGGTGGGCGCGGGCGGTCGCGGCTATGGCGCCTATACGCTCGATCTGCTGTCGCCGATCATGCCGCAATTCAGCGGCGTGATCCCGCCGCTAGTGCAAAGCAGAATCGGCGACTTCTATCAATACGAAGGCTTCGCCTATCTCGGCCTTGGCGTGCTGGTGCTGCTGCTCGCAACGCTGCCGACGCAATACGCCCTGTTGAAGCGCCGGGCGCGATCGCATGCGGTTCTGTTGGCGGTGCTCGCCGGATTCCTGCTGTTCGCGATCTCGAACGTGATCGATCTCGGCTGGTTCTCGGTCGAAATTCCGCTGCCCGATCGAATCCTCACTTACGCGAGCGTGTTCCGCGCCAGCGGCCGCTTTTTCTGGCCGATCGGCTATGCGTTGACGGCACTGGCGGTGCTCGGCACGCTGCGCCGGTTCAAGCCGATGCCGGCCATGCTGTTGCTCGCCGCCATGGCGGTGCTGCAACTCGTCGATATCGCTCCGTTGCGCGCGATGGTGGCGGGCAGCATGCAAGGCCCCGCTCCGGCCGCGCTCGATCGGGCGGTGCTGGCGCAGGAGGCGGCGCCGGCCCAAGCGATCCTGGCCTATCCCTCCTATGCCTGTGTCGACGACAACGCGCTCAAGCAGATCAGCATGGAGATCATCCTGGCCGGCGCGCGCGCCAATCTTCCGATCAACTCGGTCTACAACACGCGCCCCGATACCGATTGCGCCGCCGAAGCCGCCGCGGCACGGCTGCCGCTCGTTGCCGGGACGCTTTACGTCTATCCGGCCGGTTTTGCCCCTGCGACGACACAATTCGATGGCGTAACGCCCGCCCAAGCCTGCCGGCGGGACGGCCGCATGCTTTACTGCCGACTGCCGGATAGCGGCGGAAAAGCTGATGCCGGCACGGCAAAAACTACCGCAAGTCCTTAATAAATCTGTGCTTTACTTGATTTTGGCGGGCCGTTGGGCTTTAGTCCGTGGCGCCGCGACGGCGGCGCCGTCATCGACCTGTGGCGCTTTGGCCGGGCCGGAATTTTAACCGGTGGCGGCCGTTCTCTGTCTCGGCGGGTAGGAGTTCTTCGGTATGCGTATCGCGGTAATCGGCAGCGGCTATGTCGGGCTGGTTTCCGGCGCGTGCTTTTCCGAATTCGGCGTCGACGTGGTTTGCGTCGATAAGGACAAGGGCAAGATCGCCCGCCTGCAAAAGGGCGAGATTCCGATCTACGAGCCCGGCCTCGAAAAAATCGTCGCCTCGAACGCGGCGGCCGGACGGCTGCGCTTCACCGACGATCTCGCCGAGGCGGTGAAGGGCGCCGACGCCGTCTTCATCGCCGTCGGCACACCGTCGCGGCGCGGCGACGGTCATGCCGACCTTTCCTACGTCTTCGCCGCCGCCGAGGAGATCGCCCGCTCGCTCACCGGCTATACCGTCATCGTCACCAAATCGACCGTGCCGGTCGGCACCGGCCGCAAGGTTGCCGAGATCGTGCGCAAGACCCGGTCCGACGCGCATTTCGACGTGGCCTCCAATCCGGAATTCCTGCGCGAGGGCTCCGCCATCCAGGATTTCATGCGGCCCGACCGCGTCGTCATCGGCGCCGAGAGCGAGCGCGCGCAAGGCGTGATGCGCGAGCTTTATCGGCCGCTCTATCTGATCGAGACGCCGATCCTGTTCACGGCGCTCGAGACCGCCGAGCTCATCAAATACGCCGCCAACAGCTTTCTTGCGACCAAGATCAACTTCATCAACGAGATCGCCGATCTCTGCGAAGTGGTCGGCGCCGACGTGCAGGATGTGGCGAAGGGCATGGGCCTCGACGGCCGCATCGGCCGCAAATTCCTCCATGCCGGCCCGGGCTATGGCGGCTCGTGCTTCCCGAAGGATTGCCTGGCGCTGGCCAAGACCGCGCAAGACGCGGGCGCGCCGGTCAAGACCGTCGAGACCGTGATCGAGAGCAACGAGCGCCGCAAGCACCGCATGGCCGAGCGAATCATCCGCGCCTGTGGCGGCAGCCTTCACGGCAAGACGGTCGCCGTTCTGGGATTGACCTTCAAGCCCAATACCGACGACATGCGCGACAGCGCCAGCCTCGTCATTCTGCCGGCGCTGGTCGGCAACGGCGCCACGGTTCGCGCCTATGACCCGGAAGGCATGGACGAGGCGAAGAAGCTCCTCACCGGCATCGAATTCTGCGCCGGCGCCTACGACACGATGGAGGGCGCCCATGCGCTGGTCATCGTCACCGAATGGAACGAGTTCCGCGCCCTCGATCTCGCCCGCGTCAAATCGTTGCTGAAGACGCCGACCGTCATCGATCTGCGCAACATCTACAAGCCGGCCGACATGGCCGAATCCGGCTTCTATTATTTCAGCATCGGCCGCCGCTCGGTCGAGCCCCGCCAGGCGAGCCAGCGCCTCAAAGCCAAAAGCTAATTCAGGAACCAGGGAAGTTCGTCATGTCCTCCACCCGCAAGCGCATCATGGTCACCGGCGGCGCCGGCTTTCTGGGATCGCATCTCTGCGAGCGATTGGTGGCCGAGGGCAACGACGTGCTCTGCGTCGACAATTACTTTACCGGGCGCAAGGACAACATCGCGCATCTGCTCGGCAACACGCATTTCGAGGCGATGCGCCACGACATCTGCTTCCCGCTCTATGTCGAGGTTGACGAGATCTACAACCTCGCCTGCCCGGCCTCGCCGGTTCATTATCAATTCGACCCGGTGCAGACCACCAAGACCAGCGTCCTGGGCGCCATCAACATGCTGGGCCTGGCCAAGCGGGTGAAGGCGAAGATATTCCAGGCCTCGACCTCGGAGATCTACGGCGACCCGACCGTCCATCCGCAGACCGAGGATTACAAAGGCAACGTCAACACGCTGGGGCCGCGCGCCTGCTACGACGAGGGCAAGCGCTGCGCCGAGACGCTGTTCTTCGACTATTGGCGCCAGCACAAGCTGCGCATCAAGGTCGTGCGCATCTTCAATACCTACGGGCCCCGCATGCACCCGAATGACGGCCGCGTGGTGTCGAATTTCATCGTCCAGGCGCTGAAGAACGAGCCGATCACGCTTTACGGCAATGGCCAGCAGACCCGCGCCTTCTGCTATGTCGACGATCTGATCGAGGGCTTCGTCCGGCTGATGGCGACACCCGACACCATCACCGGGCCCATTAACATCGGCAACCCGGTCGAGACCACCGTCCGCGAGCTGGCCGAGAAGATCATCGCCATGATCGGCTCGCGCTCCACCATCGAGCGCCGGCCGCTGCCGGTCGACGATCCGACCCAGCGCTGCCCCGACATCACCCGCGCCAAGGCCGATCTCGGCTGGCAGCCACGCATACCGCTCGAGACCGGGCTGCAGCACACCATCGCTTATTTCGACCGGCTCTTGACCGAGCGCGGCGAGAAGCCGAGCCCCTCGCTGCGCGTCGTTAGCTAGACGCTCGCCTTCACGCCGGCGGCCTTCAGCGCCGCCTTCTGGCGCGTCGCCAATGTCTTCACGTCGAAATCGGCGATCAGCTCCTGAAACAGCCGGTGCCAGTTGATCTCGGCCTTGAGCCGGAGAAACACCGAGCCCAGCCCCACCGCCGCCCGGTCCATAAAGACGAATTCGCGCGGCGGCTTGACCCCGCCGAGGCGGCGGATCTCCTTATGCACGGTCTGCGCGACGTCGCGGCCATAGGCGCCCGAGCCGTGCTCCTGGATGCGGCGCTTGCGGTCGTCCATCAGCGGCGCATAGACGTAGCGCGCCCAGCGGTTCAGCACCTCGATCATCTCGCGGCTAAGATTCTTGAAGCCCCAAGTCTCGTAGGCCGAAACGGCGAGCGCATCGTCGTCGCGGTCGAGCGCCCGGTAGAGATCGATGACGCCGCCGACGAAGCGCGGCGGGAAGACGCGGATGCAACCGTAATCCAATAAATTGATCCCCTGGTCGCGCCGCACGGTGTAATTGCCGAGATGCGGGTCACCGTGGATGACGCCGTAGAAATAAAACGGCACGTACCAGGCGCGGAACATGTTGCGGGCGATGGCGTTGCGCTTGGCCGCGGTGCCGGTCACCGAATCGGCGAAGGGCGCGCCCTCGAGCCAGCTCATGGTGAGGAGGCGCTTGGTCGAGAGCGCGGGCACGAAATCCGGCACATGGATTTCCTTTTCGTCCTTCAGCATGGCGCGGAAGAGAGCCATATGCGCCGCCTCGCGCGCGTAATCCAATTCCTCGCGCAGCCGGTCGGCGATCTCCTTGTGGATGTCGTCGGTCGAGATGGCGCGGTCATAGCGCTCGTAGAGCGACATGAGGAGCCGCAGCTGCTTCAGATCCGCCTCGACCGCCGATGCCATGTCGGGATATTGCAGCTTGCAGGCAAGCGCCGCGCCTTTCGGCCCGATGGCGCGATGCACCTGGCCGAGCGAGGCGGCATGCGCCGCCTCATGAGTGAAGCTCTTGAAGCGCTTTTCCCAATCAGGACCGAGCTCGCCCGCCATGCGGCGCTTGACGAAGGGCCAGCCCATCGGCGGCGCGTTGGCCTGCAGCGTCGCCAGCTCGGCGACATATTCCTCGGGCAGCGCGTCGGGGATGGTGGCGAGGAGCTGCGCCGCCTTCATCAGCGGCCCCTTCAGATTGCCGAGCGCCGATTTGAGATCGGCGGCGTGGCGCCCGCGATCGAGCTTCAACCCGAGATAGCGCGTGCCGGCGACCCGCGCGGCGAGGCCGCCCATCGCGGTCGAGACCCGGGCATAGCGCTGGACCCGGCGCGGCAGACTGTTGCGCTCGGCCATGCTAAATCCCGCGACGGACAATGGAAGGAGACAAGATCACCGGCGCAGTGTCGGCGAGACGCCGCTGCCTGTCCACGGCCAAGAAGCTGTTATAGGGTGTCGGCATGCCTCAACCCGCCGCGATCGACCTCCACACCCATATCGTGCCGGCCGAATTCCCCGCTTATGCGGGGAAACACGATGCGACGCGCTGGCCCCAGATGGCGGCGGGCTCGGATTGCCACCACAAAAACGTGATGATCGCCGGCAAGAATTTCCGCACCGTCTCGGATGAATGCTGGGAGGTATCCCGGCGCATCGAGGCAATGGACCACATGAATATCGGCATGCAGGTACTATCGCCGATGCCGGAACTGCTCTCTTACTGGTTCCCGCCCGAGGATGGCCTCGCCATCGCGCGCCACATCAACGGCACGATATCCGGTATGGTGGCGCAGAGCCCGAAGCGCTTCTGCGGCCTCGGCATGGTGCCGCTGCAGGACCCCGAGCTGGCATCGCGCGAGCTCGAGAACCTTATGCGCGACGGCTTTCGCGGCGTCGAGATCGGCAGCAGCGTCAACGGCGTCGCCATCGGCAGCCCTCAATTCCAGCCTTTTTTCGCGACGGCGGAGAAGCTTGGCGCCGCGGTCTTCATCCACGCTCTTCACCCCGCCGGCACGGAGCGCATCGTCGGGCCGCCGCGCCTCATCCCGCTGATCGCTTTTCCGGGGGAGATCGCGACCGGTCTCGCCTCGATCATCACCGGAGGCATGTTCGAGCGCCATCCCCGCCTCAAGCTGTGCTTCTCGCATGGCGGCGGCACCTTCGGCATCATCCTGCCGCGACTGATGCAGGGCTGGCGGCTGTCGAAAATCGTCCGCGAGCATATCGCGCAATCGCCCGAGGAGCAGGCGCGCCGATTTTATTACGACACGGTGCTGTTCAGCCCGACGAGTCTGGCCTTCCTGATCGCCAGCTTCGGCGCGACACAACTCTGCATCGGCACCGATTATCCCTTCGAGCTGTCCGAGGCAGCGCCCTTGGACCTGATCGGTGCGCTCAATCTCGGCGAGGCCGAGCGCGCGGCACTCCATGCCGGCAACGCCCGGCGCTTTCTGGCGCTGCCGGCCTAATCACACGCTTAACTCACCCGGTGCCGGAACCGATGCAGCCGAGGCTCGTTGCTCCTGACGTTGGCCATGCAATGGAATGTAAGGAGCAGGTTATGGATACGGTTCAGCAGACCACCGATACGCTCGAGACCACGCGGCTCATCGCCGCCGATAAGGTCGAGGGCACGCCGGTCGAAAGCACCAACGGCGACAGCCTTGGCCACGTCCACGACATCATGATCGACAAAATCTCGGGTCAGGTCGGCTACGCCGTGCTCAAATACGGCAGCTTTTTGGGTTTGGGCGGCAAGCTCTTCGCCCTGCCCTGGGATTTGCTGAAATACGACACCAAGCGCAATGCCTATGTGATCGGCATTCCGGTCGAAAAGCTGAAGGGTGCGCCGAGCTTCGACGATAGCGACCAGAGTCGCTGGCCCGATCTGGGCACCCGCTCCCACAGCGAGGAAATCCACGAATATTACGGCTCGCATGCCGATTGGTTCCGCAACGCGCGATAGTCCTGATCGGTTGAAACGCAGCGGCCCCGGCAGCATTCGGGGCCGTTTTGCTGGAGCCTCGGCTTTGCTGAGGCTTCAGCCCAGCTTTTCCAGCTCGTCGATCAGGCCCGAAATCACTGACAGGCCCTGGTTCCAGAATTTCGGGTCCGAGGCGTCGAGGCCGAAGGGCGCCAGGAGCTCCTTGTGCCGCTTGGTGCCGCCCGCCTTGAGCATGTCGAGGTATTTCTCGGCAAATCCCGCCGCGGCGCCCTGGTAGACCGCATAGAGCGAGTTCACCAGGCAATCGCCGAAGGCATAGGCGTAGACGTAGAACGGCGTATGGATGAAATGCGGGATGTAGGTCCAGTACCAGCGGTACTCGTCCTCGAAGCGGATCGCGGGGCCGAGGCTCTCGCCCTGCACCGCCATCCAGATCTCGCCGATGCGCTCGGCGGTCAGCTCGCCCGAGCGGCGCTCGTCATGCACGCGGCGCTCGAACTCGACGAAGGCGATCTGGCGCACCACGGTGTTGAGCATGTCCTCGACCTTGCCGGCGAGCATCGCCTTGCGCCGCTTGGGATCGCGCTCGGCCTTGAGCAACGCCTGGAAGGTCAGCATCTCGCCGAAGACCGAGGCGGTCTCGGCCAGGGTGAGCGGCGTGTCGGACATCAAGGCGCCTTGCGGACCCGCCAGGACCTGATGCACGCCGTGGCCCAGCTCATGCGCCAGGGTCATGACGTCGCGGTTGCGCCCGAGGTAATTCAGCAACAGATAGGGATGCGCGCTTGGCACCGTCGGATGGGCGAAGGCGCCGGGCGATTTACCGGGTAGCGCCGGCGCGTCGATCCAGCGATTGTCGAAGAAACGTTTTCCGACATCGGCCATCGCCGGCGAGAAATCATTGTAGGCGCCGAGCACGATGCGCGTCGCTTCGGGCCAGGTCACTAGCCGGTCATCGTCATCCGGCAAGGGCGCGTTGCGATCCCAATAGGGCAGCGCCTCGGTGCCAAACCATTTCGCCTTCAGCTTGTAATAGCGATGCGAGAGCTGCGGTAAGGCGGCGTGTACGGAGGAAATCAGTGCCTCCACCACCTCGTCCTCGACGAAATTGGCGAGGTTGCGCGACGAGATCGGCGCCTTGAAATGGCGCCAGCGATCCTCGATCTCCTTGTCCTTGGCGAGGGTGTTGGTGACGAGCGAGAAAATTCGCGCATTGTCGCCGAACACTTTGCCGAGCGATTTGGCGGCGTCGCGGCGGATCTTGCCGTCAGGGTCGGAGAGCAGATGCAGCGTCTCGGCGCTGGTCAGTTCCTTGCCGTTGACGGGAAAGCGAAGATTCGCCGAATGCTCGTCGTAAAGCCGGGTCCAGGCGGCGCGGCCGGCGACGTATTTCTCGTGTAGCAGCTTCTCGATCTCGTCCGACAGCTGATGCGGCCGGAATGCGCGCAGATCGCGCAGCCAGGGCGCGTAATGCGCGAGCTCGGGCGCTCGCAGCTTCACGGCGAGCACCGCATCCTCGATCCGGTTGAGCTCGAGGGTGAAGAACAGCAGCAGGGTCGAGATCGCATTGACCCGCTCCTGCATGTTCTGGAAAAACTGGCCGATCGCCGGGTCGGTCTGGTCGGCGGCATAGGCGAGGCCGGCATAGCTCATCACCCGGCCGAGTCGATCCTGGAATGTCTCGTATTCCAGCAAAGCACGGCCCAAAGCAGCGCCCGACAGGGTCGCCAATTTGCCCTCATGGGCCACCTTGAAGCGGGTGGCGCCCTCCTCCGCCTGTTTCAGGTCGCGAGCGAGATCGGGGCTGTCCGGCCCGGCGTAGAGATCGGCCAAATCCCAGCGCGGCAGCTTGCCCAGATCGGGCGCTGCCGTGGTCGCCGCCGCCGCGCTCTTTTCCGCCATCTGCCGAAACTCCGTTGCTGTCTCTATACATAGGGAGGCACGAATTGACGCCAAGCTGCCGGTCTTGTAAATCGCGGACCGGCCCGGCACCCGCTGCGCACGAGGGACAATGGATTACCAGAACTGCCGCAACCTCGCCGCCATGTTCTACGCCGAGGCGGCGCGGCAGGGCGACAAGCCCTTCCTGTGGGCAAAGCGCGACGGCGCCTTTCGTTCGCTGAGCTGGGCGCGGGCCGCGGTGGAGACCGCCAACCTCGCAAAGGGCTTGCGGCAGCTTGGGCTGCGGCCGGGCGACCGCGTCGCGCTGGTGTCCGAGAACCGGCCGGAATGGGTAATCGCCGATCTCGCCGCCATCACCGCCGGCGGCATCACCGTGCCGGCCTATGTCACCCACACCGTCGACGATCACCGCCATCTGCTGACCGATTGCGGCGCCAGTCTTGCTATCGTCTCCAGCCTGGCGCTCGCCCGCCGCGTCGCCGAAGCCGCTTCGCAGGCGCCGAGCGTGAAGGGGCTGGTGGTGATGGAAACATTGCTCCCCGATGCAAATCTTCCGGTCGCGGCTCAATCCTGGGATGCGGTGCTGGCGCGCGGCGCATCGGCCGCGGACGATGTGGCCGACTGGGTCGCCGAGATCGCCCGCGAGGATCTCGCCTGCCTGATCTACACCTCGGGCACAGGCGGTCTGCCCAAGGGCGTCATGACCAGCCACGCCAATATTCTCGCCAATTGCGGCGCCGCTTACCAGCTACTGGAAAAGCTCGACCTCGGTGACGAGATTTTTCTCAGTTTTCTGCCGATGTCGCATTCCTACGAGCACACCGCCGGAATGATGTTTCCGATCTCGTTGGGCGCGCAAATCTATTTCGCCGAGGGGGCCGACAGCCTGGCGGCCAATCTGCTCGAGGCGCGGCCGACAGTGATGACCGCAGTGCCGCGGCTCTACGAGGCCTTTCACCAGCGCATCCTGCGCGCGATCGAGCGCGAGGGCGGCTTCAAGGCGAAGCTGTTCTTCAAGGCGCTGGCGCTGGGCCGCAAGCGCCTCGCCGATCCGGCCAGCCTGACGCTGAGCGAGCGCCTCATCGATCGCGTGCTCGACCGCTTGGTGCGCGACAAGGTGCGTGCCCGCTTCGGCGGCCGGCTGAAGGCGCTGGTCTCGGGCGGCGCCCCGCTCAATCCGGAAATCGGCCGGTTCTTTCTGGCGCTCGGCGTCAGGCTGCTGCAGGGCTATGGCCAGACCGAGGCCTCGCCGGTGATCAGCGCCAATCCGCCCGACCGCATCCGCATCGAGACCGTTGGCCCAGCGGTCGACGGGGTCGAGGTCGATTTCGCCGCCGATGGCGAGATTCTGGTGCGCGGACCCAGCGTGATGAAGGGCTATTGGAACGACGAGGCGGCCACTTCACGCGCGCTGGCAGGGGGTTGGCTCCATACCGGCGATGTCGGCGCGCGCGATCCCGACGGCTATATCCGCATCACCGACCGTAAGAAGGATTTCATCAAGACCTCGGGCGGCGACATGATCGCCCCCGCCCGTATCGAGACCCAGCTCACCCTCCAGCCTGAGATCGGTCAGGCCATAGTGCTGGGTGACCAGCGTCCCTTCCTGGTGGCGCTGCTGGTGCCGAACCAGGAATTGCAGGGCCATGCGCCGGATCGGATCGTCAAGGAGGTAGCCGCGGCGGTGACCCGGGTCAATGGGGGGCTACCGACGCTGGAGCGGATTCGGCGATATAAGATCGTCGCGGCCTTCACCACCGCGAACGGCCAGATGACGCCGACGCTCAAAATCCGCCGCCACGTCATCCGTCAGGCCTATGCGGCCGAGCTCGATTCGCTTTACGAGAAATCCGCGGGGTAGGTGCGCCGTACTACTGCTTCTTGCGATAGGCGACGAACCAATCGGCGAAACGTTGCAAGCCTTCCTCTATCGAGGTCTTGGGCGCGAAGCCGAAATCGCGTTGCGCCGACGAAATATCGGCATAGGTCGTCAGCACCTCGCCGCGCTGCATCGGCAGGTTGACCGTCTTGGCCTTCTTGCCGAGCGCCTTTTCCAGGCAGGCGACGAAGCGGCCGAGATCCTCGCTTTTATGGTTGCCGAGGTTGTAAAGCCGGTAGGGCGGCGCTTCGCCGGTGTCGGCGGGCGGCCGGTCGAGGCAGGCGATGACGCCGGCGACGATATCGTCAATATAGGTGAAGTCGCGGCTCATCTTGCCGTGGTTGAAGAGCTTGATCGGCTTGCCGGTCACGATCGCCTCGGCGAACAGCCAGGTCGCCATGTCGGGCCGGCCCCAGGGACCGTAGACGGTGAAGAAGCGCAAGCCCGTCATCGGCAGCCGATAGAGCTGCGCGTAGCAGTAGGACATCAGCTCGTCCGCCTTCTTGGTCGCGGCATAGAGCGATTGCGGCCGGTCGACCGGATCGTCCTCGGCAAAGGGCAGCTTGGTGTTGCCGCCATAGACCGAGGACGAGCTGGCGAAGACCAGATGCTTCAGTCCCTTGCAGTGCCGGCAGGCCTCGAGCAATTCAAGCTGTGCGACTAGATTGGATTCGAGATAGGCGCGCGGATTCTCGAGCGAATAGCGCACGCCCGGCTGCGCTGCGAGATGGATGACGCGGTCGATGGCGCTGCCGCGTCCCATGAGATCGGCGAGCGCCTCGCGTTTGGCAAGATCGAGGCGCACGAAGCGGAAGTTCTTGTGGCGCTTCAGCTCGGCGAGCCGCGCCCGCTTTAGGCTCGTCGCATAATAATCGCTCAGATTGTCGACACCGACGACCTGCTCGCCGCGGCGCAGCAACGCGGCGGAGACGTGAAAGCCGATGAAGCCGGCAGCGCCGGTGACAAGCACGCTCATAAGTGATGCAGCTCCCCAACAACTTTCATAGCCGGTCCACCGCCGGAAATCACCCCTTGCGGCGAAGCCGGTGCCAAGGCTTATAAGAACGCGGGAGAACGCGCATGAAAAGCTATGTCGTCACCGAATTCGGCACGCCGCTACAAGCGGTCGAGACGCCGACGCCGAAGCCGCAAGGCACCGAGGTGCTGCTGAAGACTTTAGCGGCAGGCGTCTGCCATAGCGACCTCCATATCTGGGACGGCTATTACGATCTCGGCGGCGGCAAGAAGATCGCGCTGAAGGAAAACGGCATAGCCCCGCCGATCACCCTCGGCCACGAGATCGCCGGCGAGATCGTCGCCACCGGCCCCGACGCGGTGGGCGTCAAGCTGGGGCAATCCTATGTGGCCTATCCCTGGATCGGCTGCGGCCAATGCCCGGCCTGCCGCCAGGGCCGCGAGCAGCTTTGCATCGATCCGCGCACGCTCGGCATCCGCCGGCCGGGCGGCTATGCCGACTATGTGCTGGTGCCGCATCCGAGTTACCTCTATCCGCTGGGCAAGCTCACGCCATCCCAGGCGGCGCCCTATGCCTGCTCCGGCCTCACCGCCTACGCCACCTTGAAGCGCGTCGGCGAGGCGGTCTACCGCAACCAGCCGATCCTCATCCTCGGCGCCGGCGGGCTCGGATTGATGTGCCTGCGGCTCCTCCAGGCGCTGGGCGGACACGGCGCCATCGTCGCCGAGATCGACCCGGCGAAGCGCCAGGCGGCGCTCGATGCCGGCGCGCTCGCGGCGATCGACCCCAAGGCTGAAAAGCCCAAGCGCCTCATCGCCGACGCCGCCAAGGCGCCGGTCGCGGCGGCGATCGACTTCGTCGGCTCGGCCGAGACGGCGCGGCTCGGCACCGATTCCATCGCGCGCGGCGGCCGCTACATCATCGTCGGGCTGTTCGGCGGCGAATTGACCCTGGCGCTGCCGCTGCTGCCGATCCGCGCGATATCGATCGAGGGCATGCTGGTCGGCACGCTGGCGGAATTCCGCGAGGTGATGGATCTGGTCGCGGCGGGCAAGGTGGTGGCTGTGCCGCTGCAGGAGCGCCGGCTCGACCAGGCCGATGCGGCGTTGCGGGAATTGAAAGCTGGCCACATCCTCGGCCGCGCGATCTTGCGGCCCTAAAGCCTCCGCGAGGCTAGGCCTTCCGTCGCACCGCGCTGGCGAGGCTGCCGCTGACCTGGCGCGCCAGGCAGTCATAGCTGAGATCGGTCATGTGCAGCCGGTCGAAGGCCAGCATCAGCGACAGCGGCATGCGCCCCGCTTCGGCCCATTGCCGCATCATCGCGAAGCGGTGGATCACCGGCACGTCCTCGGCGCGCGCCACCGCGGCGATGTCGCGCTCCATGTCGCGATAGCGCGGATGCTGCAGGATCGCCGGCGCGAATTGCAAATCCATCAGCACCACGTCGATGCCGGCCTGCTTCATGCGGGCGATGCCGGCGCGGATCAGCTCCTCCGCGGCGGCCGGATCGATATCGCGCAGCACGTCGTTGGTGCCGACCTGCCAGATCACCAGGTCGGGGTGATCGGCGATCGCGTCGGTATCGATGCGCTGCAAGGTGTTGGACGCGACCTCGCCGCCGACGCCGCGATTGAGGACGCGGATCGGCACGGTGGGATAGCGCTGGTTCAGGATAACCTCGAGCCGCTTCGGGTAGGTCTTGTCCGGCCCGGAAGCGCCGGTGCCGTAGGTCGAGGACGAGCCGAAGGCGATGATGGTGACGGGTCCGCCCGCCGCGAGGCGTGCCGCTAGATGCGGCAGCGGCAAATCCAGGGTGTTGGCGCTACCGGTGATGGTACAGCGGTCGATGCTGGCGATGGCGTGGCGCCCCAAGGGCGACACCAGAACCAGGATGACGGCGCAGAGACCGAGCAGCGCCATGGCCAACAGGGAATGCTCGCGCCGGATCAGCGCGCGGTCGGGCGGCTTCAGCCTCATCTCATGCTAGCGGGCGGCGTAATTGACCGCATCCGCCATCCTCTCCCCGAGACAACGATAGATTTCCCCCGCTAGCGCCACCTGCCTAGCGCGAGACCGCGCAACGAAGTCGAAGCTGCCCGCATCGCTCCAATAGCGCATCATATCATAGCGCCGAAAGACGTAAATTCCGTCGAGATCGGCCGCGCGATGCAAGGCATCGAGATAGGGGCTGAAATTGATGATCGAGCTCGTCTCCGGGTTGTATTGCGCGTCGACCAGCATGAGCTCGGCCTTGTGCTGGCGCACCGCGTCGATGCCGGCGCCGAGCGCCTCGGTGAATTCCTCGATATCGATTCCGCGCACGGCGTCGACCGTGCCGGTCTCCCAGATCACCAGATCGGGGTTGTTGGCGAAGACATCGCGCGGGAAACGCGCCACCATCTCCTCGGCGGTCTGGCGCTGGGTGCCGCCCTGGTTGATCACGGTGATGGTGGCGCCGGGGTGCCCGCGACGCAGCGCCTCTTCCAGGCGGCGTGGATAGGAATGGCCCTCGTCGCCGGCGGCGCTGCCCGCGGTCGAGGCGCCGCCGATGACGACGATGGTGACGGGCTGGTGGTCTTGGAAGCGCTTAGCCAGCAGCGGCAGGCGCGGCTCGTCCAGGACGAGCTCGCGCGGCACCGCGCATTGCCGGAGCGCCAGGTCCTGCGCCTGGGCGATTCCGGCAAGGCCTGTCACGGCCAGCAATCCACCGGACAGCGCGACGATCAGGCAACGGTAAAGACTCATAGCGATCACTCCGGTGACGCCGCTTGGACGCGGCCGATTTGCGGGCTCGGTCGCGGGCTGGGACCGGGCGGCCCGCGCTCGGCCGAGCGGTACCATTCGAGCATCAGCGCCGTGCCGATCATCAGCCCGATGCCGCCAACGGTCACGGCGGCCTGCATCGCGATGCCGTCGTTGAATTCCGCCAGCAGGAAATGGCCGAGCACCGAGAGCACGATGCCGAGACAGAAGACATAGAGCGAATGCCGCCCGCACAGAACCACCGGCCGCGCCCAGGCGGAACGCAAGAAGCGGGCGTCGCGCTTGACGAAATGAATCGTCGTCGCCGCGATCGCCAGGAAGTTGATCAGCCGCAGCGGCGCCAGATCGGTCTTGTCGATGGTGTGATAATAGACCTGCTTCGCCAGAAAGGGCGGGAACGGATCATAGAACCAGTGGATCGTCCAGGTGGCACTAGTAACGGCGCAAAGCGCGGTGATCGCCATGGCGACGTAATCGATCCACGGGCCGGAGCGGAACGGCCAGCGTCCGTTGACGCGCGAATAGCCCGCCGTTGCGCCGATGACGAAGAGAAATTGCCAGGCCAGCGGATTGAAGAACCAGATATGGCCGGCGGGAAAGGTCTTCGGGGCCCAGCCGCGGCTTAGCGTGAACATGTAAAGTAGTGCCGACAGCACCAGCGGCAGCAGGGCGTGGCGCCGTAACAGCAGCAGCACCAGCGGAAAGCCCGCCAGCAGCACGATATAGAGCGGCAGGATGTCGAGAAAGTTGGGCTGGAACAGCAGGAACAGCGTGCGGATGATGGCGAGATGCGGTGCCTCGAGGAAATCGCCGACGCCCATCTCGTCGCTGTACATCGGGTTGCGCACCACCATGATGGTGTAGGAGACCTCGGCGGTGAAGATGACGAAGAGAAAGATATGCGCGACGTAGAGCTGCCAGACGCGCCGGTAGATCTGCGCCGTGGCGAAAAGCCCGCCGTTTTGCGCGAAGCTGCGGCCATAGACCAGCGCCGCGGTAAAGCCCGAGATGAAGATGAACACCTCCGCGGCGTCCGAAAAGGCGAAGACGTGGAAGGTGAAATAGGCGAGCAGGTTCTCGGGGATATGGTCGATGAAAATGAAAAACAGCGACAGCCCGCGGAAGAAATCGAGGCGCAGATCGCGCACCACCGGCTCCCCCGCGCTCGCCGGCTTATGGGGGCTGGCTGCGCTCACGCCCCGATCATAACGGCCGGCGCCCGATAGCCCAAGGCCCAGCCTGTCGCAGAGCGCCGCTAGATGGCGTCGAGCTGCCAGGCGATATCGTTATGGATGTTCCAGAGGTAGCCGATGCTGGCCGCGCCCACGACGACGTAGAAATGACCATGATGGCGCCAATAGAGCAGATTGACGTCGTCCCGGCGGTCGAAGGTCGGCGCCAGATCGGGTTTGGGCGAATTGCCCACCACCAGCGTCACCGGCCCGAGCTTGTCGTTGTCGGTGGTGTAGAAGAGCTGCGTCGCTGGCTGGCCGTCGACCATGAGGAAGCGCGCACCCTGGAAGGCGAGGCCCCAGGGCTTCAGATCGGGCAGCCGGAAATCGGCCGGGAGCTGCGACGCCTTGCGGATGGCGTCGTCCTTGCTGTCGGCCGGCACGTCCATCAGTTGGCGGTCGTCGGGGCCGGCATTGACGAAGAGCTTGTGATATCCCGCGATGCTGTCGAGCCAATTGGCGCCCGAGGCGCTGGTGAGCGCCGCCTGCTGTGCGGCAAATGTCGCGCCCTGCTGGCTCCCGGCGAAATAGCCGAAGCCGCCGCCGACGACCAATCCCAGGAACGAGGCCGCCACCGGCACGGCGATCCACCACGGCCGCTCGCCGATCTCGGCGCGCCAGCGCTGCAGCAGCGCCATGATGCGGCGCAGCTGAGTCACGCTTTCCGGGGATCGCGCGGCGTCGATCAGCCGCTCGGGCACGGGCTCGCGCAGCACCTCGTCGAAAGCGCTGCGGATCAATCCGGCGCCCTCGGTCAGGCGCGCGGCATGATCGCGCAAGACCTCGTCCTCGGCCAGCGCCTGCGCGATACGCGTACGCTCCGACTCGGCGAGCTCGCCGTCGAGAAAAGCGATCAGAATCTCGTCACTCGGCCTTTGCATCACCCGTACTCCCCCGGAGCGCACCACCGGTTTCGAATTTCGCCTGCAGCGCGAGCCGTGCCCGCGCCAACCGGCTCATGATGGTGCCGACCGGCACCGCAGCGACCTCGGCCGCTTCCTTGTAGCTCAACCCCTCCACCGTCACGAGCAGCAAGGCCGCGCGTTGCTCGGGCGGCAGCGTCACGATCGCCGCCTGCACCTCGCGGAGCGCCATGCGGGCCTCGACTCGGCGAACCGATTCGTCCGAGCCCACCTGCCGCGCCGCGTCCTCGCTCTCCGTCCGCCGGATGTCGCGTGCGCGGATCTGGTCGATCCAGACCGTCTGCACGATGCGAAACATCCAGCTGTCGAAGCGCGTCCCCGCCTGGAACTGATGCGTACGGGCCAGGGCCCGCTCGCACGCCGCCTGAACGAGATCATCCGCCTCGACGGCGGAGCCGGTCAGACCACGGGCAAAACGCCGCAACCGGGGCAGAACGGCGACGAGCTGGTCGTTGAACGACATGCTCATCGCCCGACACCCCGGCGGAAACGGGCCGCGCGGACCGACCTGACATCATGAAAACGGCTGGAGATGGGGATTATTCCTCGGAGAAACCACGCATTTTAACCGCCAGTGGGGCCGCCGGGAAGACGATTCGCCTAGGGTTTTGGCGGGTTTGCCCGCCAATCGTCAACAAAGGTGTCTTGAGAATGCCTCACGAGCACGGCATTGTGGCGCCCGTTGCAGACAAGGGCGCGCCAAGCGCCAACTCAGGGACGGTCAGTTTTCAATGCGGATCGGCATCGCCAAGGAACGCCGGCCGGACGAGCACCGGGTTGCGGCCTCGCCCGATACGGTGAAGCGGCTGACCGGGATGGGCCATGCGTTGACCGTCGAGACCGGCGCCGGCGCGGCTGCGTCATACCCCGATGCCGCCTATACGGCGGCGGGAGCGACGATCGGCGACCAGGCCGCGGCGCTCAGTTGCGAGATCGTGCTCGCAGTGCAGCGGCCGCTGCCCGAGCAAGTGAAGCAGATGAAATCCGGCGCGGTGCTGATCGGCATGCTGCAGCCGCTGCAATTCAAGGACGAAATCGCCGCCTATGCCAAGCAAGGCATCATCGCCTTCGCGATGGAGCTGGTGCCGCGCATCACCCGCGCCCAGGCGATGGACGTGCTGTCGAGCCAGGCCAACCTCGCCGGCTACCAGGCGGTGCTCGATGCCGCCGATGTGTTCGGCCGCGCCATGCCGATGATGATGACGGCGGCGGGCACCATCCCGCCGGCGCGAGTGCTGGTGATGGGGGCCGGCGTCGCGGGATTGCAGGCCATCGCGACGGCGCGGCGTTTGGGCGCCATCGTGTCGGCCACCGACGTGCGTTTTGCCGCCAAGGAGCAGGTCGAGAGTCTCGGCGCGACATTCCTCGCCGTCGATCTCGAGGCGATGAAGGCGATGGAGACCGCCGGCGGCTATGCCAAGGAGATGGGCGAGGATTTCGCCAAGCGCCAACGCGAGCACGTCACCGAGGCGCTGAAGAAGATCGACATCGCGATCTGCACCGCGCTGATCCCCGGCCGCAAGGCGCCGGTTCTCATTACCAAGGAGATGGTCGCGGTGATGCGGCCGGGCTCGGTCATCGTCGATCTCGCGGTCGAGGCCGGCGGCAATGTCGAGGGCAGCAAGCCGGGCGAGAGCGTGACCACGGCGAACGGCGTGCGGATTGTCGGCCACGCCAACATGCCGTCGCGCATCGCGGTCGATGCCAGCGCGCTCTATGCGCGGAATCTCTTCGCCTTCCTCGGCCTCATCATCGACAAGGACAGCAAGACGCTGAAGATCGATACCGCCGACGAGATCGTCAAGGCGACGCTGCTGACCCAGGGCGGTGCCGTGGTTCATCCCCAGCTGGCCGGAGGCGCCTGATGGGCGAACATGCCGATGTTTTCGTGTTCTTCCTCACCGTCTTCGTGCTGGCGGTGTTCGTGGGCTATTACGTCGTCTGGCGGGTAACGCCAGCGCTGCATTCGCCGCTGATGAGCGTCACCAACGCGGTCTCCTCGGTCATCATCGTCGGCGCCCTGATCGCCGCCGGACCGGCCGGGGTGAGCTTCTCCAAGGCGATGGGCTTCGTCGCGGTGATGCTGGCCTCGGTCAACATCTTCGGCGGCTTCATCGTGACGCAGCGCATGCTGCAGATGTTCAAGAAGAAGGCCCCGAAAGAAGCGCCCAAGGCGCCGGCAAAACCATGAGCGCCAATCTCTCGGCCCTGCTCTACCTCGCCGCCAGCATCTGCTTCATCATGGCGCTGCGCGGCTTGAGCTCGCCGGTGACGGCGCGCGGCGGCAATCTCTATGGCGTCACCGGCATGGTGATCGCGATCGGCACCACCCTCGCCTCGCCGGGCGTGGTGAGCTATCCGGTGATCATCGCCGGCATCGCCATCGGCGGCGCCATCGGCACCTTCATCGCCCTCAAGATCCAGATGACGGCCTTGCCGCAGCTGGTCGCCGCCTTCCACAGCCTGGTCGGATTGGCCGCGGTCTGCGTCGCTTCGGCAGCGTTCTACGATCCGGCGGCCTATGGCATCGGCATGCCGGGCACCATCCATGCCGGCAGCCTCGTAGAGATGAGCCTCGGCACCGCGATCGGCGCCATCACCTTCACCGGCTCGATCATCGCCTTCGGCAAGCTGCAGGGCCTCATCACCGGCCGGCCGCTGGTCTTCCCGGGCCAGCACATTCTCAACGCGCTACTGGGCGCGGCGCTGGTGGCCTCCATCGTCTGGTTCGCGATGGATCAGGCGCCGCTGCAATTCTGGCTGATTGTCGGCTTGTCATTGCTGCTCGGTCTCTTGCTCATCCTGCCGATCGGCGGCGCCGACATGCCGGTCGTGATCTCGATGTTGAACAGCTACTCCGGCTGGGCGGCCTGCGGCATCGGTTTCACCCTGGCCAATTCGCTGCTCATCATCACCGGCGCGCTGGTCGGCTCCTCGGGCGCCATCCTCAGCTACATCATGTGCAAGGGGATGAACCGCTCGATCTTCAACGTCATCCTGGGCGGCTTCGGCACCGAGGGCGGCACCGCGGCGGTGGGCGCGGCGACCGACCGCGCGGTCAAATCGGGCAGCGCCGACGACGCCGCCTTCATCCTGAAGAATGCGAGTTCGGTCATCATCGTGCCGGGCTACGGCATGGCGGTGGCGCAGGCGCAGCACGCGTTGAAGGAGATGGCCGACATCCTAAAGAAGGACGGTGTCACGGTGCATTACGCCATCCATCCGGTGGCAGGCCGCATGCCGGGGCACATGAACGTGCTGCTGGCCGAGGCCAACGTGCCCTATGAGGACGTGAAGGAGCTCGACGAGATCAACCGCGACTTCGCCTCGACCGACGTCGCCTTCGTCATCGGCGCCAATGACGTGACCAACCCGGCGGCCAAGACCGACCCCAAATCGCCGATCTATGGCATGCCCATCCTCGACGTCGAGAAGGCCAAGACCGTGCTGTTTATCAAGCGCTCGATGGCTTCGGGTTATGCCGGCGTCGAGAACGAGCTGTTCTACCGCGACAACACCATGATGCTCTTTGGTGACGCGAAAAAGATGTGCGAGCAGATCGTCAAGGCGCTAACATAGGATTTGCTTGGCACGACGACGTCGCGCTGGATTCGCGTGCCGTCCGTGCTACGCGATGCGCCTTAAAAGCAAAAGCCGCCCGATGGGCGGCTTTTTTAGTTTGGCCGGAAGACCAGTTTAATAACCCTCGCGCTCCATGCGCTTGCGCAGCAGCTTGCGGTAGCGGCGGACCGCCTCGGCGCGTTCGCGGGCGCGGCGCTCGGACGGCTTCTCGTAATTGCGGCGCATCTTCATCTCGCGGAAAACACCCTCGCGCTGCATCCGCTTTTTCAGGACGCGGAGCGCTTGCTCGACGTTGTTGTCGCGAACGAGAACTTGCACGAGTGCGTCGCTCCTTCGGCCAGGCATGGTCGCGTGGGTGATGGACTTAATCAGCCGCGGCCCTTTTACGGCCGCGCGGGCGGCTGGATAGCACGGGTTAGGGGGTTTTGTGAAGCGTGAAGCCTAAAGCGGGTGGGCCTGGAGCCAGGTCAGGGTATCCGAGGCGCTGCGGTCGGGCGGAAACACTGGGTAAAGCGCCGCCTCGATGCGGCCCCCGCGCACGATGAGGGTCAGGCGTTTCAAAAGGCGCACCCCCTCGAAGCGGAAGGTCGGCAGGTTGAGCGCCTCAGTCAGGGCGAATTGCGCATCGCTCAGCACGGCGAAGGGCAGATGGAGCCGCGTCGCCATCTCGCGCTGGTATTCCGTGGTCTGGGTACTGAGTCCGAAAACTTCGGCGCCGAGCGCCGCCAATTCCTTATGGTGATCCCTAAAGGAGCAGGATTGCGGCGTGCAGCCGCGCGCGCCCGGGATCATGTCCCAGCTTTCCGGGATGGCCTTATCCGGCAGGCCGGTGCGCGGATAGGCATAGATCACGCTGCGCGGCGCGGTCAGCTTGGACGGGTCGATCCTGCGGCCGTCCGTCGCCATCAATCTGATCGTCGGCACGCACATGCCGGGCAAATGGCGGGCGGCGCCGTCATCAATCGGCGCCGGCAGATCGGCCGGCAGAGCGAGGCTTGGGGTCAGTTCCATTCGCCTATTCTAACAGATCGCAGCGCTTTTGACCTGCGTGCGCGGGGCGATCATATTATGCCCATGGCCATTCTCAAGATTGCCCGCATGGGACATCCAGTGCTGCGGATTCCGGCCGAGACCGTCGCCGATCCCACCTTGCCCGAAATCCGCGATCTCGTCGCCGACATGATCGAGACCATGTTCGACGCCGGCGGCACCGGGCTTGCCGCGCCCCAGGTGCACGTGCCGAAACGCGTCGTCGTCTTCCAGGTCGGCGAGAACCGCGTCACTGGCAGGCCGCTCGACCAGCCGCAGGAGCTTATGGCGATCGTCAACCCGGTGATCGAACCGCTCGGCGAGGAACAAGAGCTCGATTGGGAAGGCTGCCTCTCAGTGCCGGGCATGCGCGGCGCCGTGCCGCGCTTCAGCCGCATCCGCTATCGCGGTCGCGGCCTCGACGGAAAGACGATCGAGCGCAGCGTCGAGGGCTTCCACGCCCGCGTGCTGCAGCATGAATGCGATCATCTCGACGGTATCCTCTATCCCCAGCGTATGACCGACCTCCGGCTGCTGATGTTCAGCGAGGAGGCCGCGCGGTTTCCGATAGATATCGGCTCCAACGACAGCGGCGGCACGGTCAAGACGCGTGCGGCGGAATGAACGACGATCCTGCGCTGAAGGATGCGATCCTGCTGGCGATGCTGCCCGACGTGCCGTTCGAGGGCTGGAGCCGGCGCAGCCTGCGCCAGGCAGCGACGCGGCTGGGCCATGATGCGGCGGAGATCGAATCGCTGTTCCCCGGCGGTGCGCGAGACGCGGTCGCCTGGTTCGGCGATTGGGCCGACCGCCGCATGGTGGCGGCACTGGCCAAGAAAAAAATATCGTCGCTGAAAGTGCGCGAGCGCATCGCGCTCGGCGTGCGCACACGGCTCGAGATCCTCGATCCCTATGCCGAGGCGACGCGGCGGTCGCTCGCCTTTCTGGCACTGCCGGCCAATCTGCCCTTAGCGGCAAGGTTGCTCTATCGCACCGTCGATGCGATCTGGCACGCGGCGGGCGACCGCTCGACCGATTTCAGCTTCTACACCAAGCGCGGCTTGCTCGCCGGAGTCTATGCCTCGACCAGCCTTTATTGGCTCGAGGACCGCTCCGACGGCAAGGCGGCGAGCTGGGCGTTTCTCGACCGCCGGATATCCGAGGTACTGAAAATCCCGCAACTGCGCGCGCGGCTGACCGGCGGACTTGGCGCTTTGCCGAACCCTTTGCGGATGTTGCGGAGATTACGCAGCCGCGCGGTCTAGCTTTTCGACAGAATCCGGGTGACGTGGCCCATCTTGCGGCCCGGCACGGGTGCTCCCTTGCCATAGAGATGGAGATGCGCTGCTGGATCGGCTAGCGCCACCGGCCAAGCGTTGACCTCGTCGCCGATCAGATTCTTCATCACCGCGTCGCTATGGCGCTCGGGCGAGCCGAGCGGCAAGCCGCAGATGGCGCGCACCAGCTGCTCGAACTGGCTCGCCTCGCAGGCGTCGATGGTCCAATGGCCGGAATTATGCGGGCGCGGCGCCAGCTCATTGACCAGCACATCGCCGCTCTTGGTCACGAACATCTCGACCGCCAGCACGCCGATCAATTCGAGCTTGGCGACGATCAGCATGGCGATGTCGCGCGCCCGTGCGGCGGTCGCGGCCGGGATGCGCGCCGGCGCCACTGTGGTGTCAAGGATGTGGTTGACGTGACGGTTCTCCACCGCCGGATATGCTTCCGCGTTGCCGTCCGATCCGCGCGCCACGATCACCGAAATCTCGCAGGCGAAATCGACATGGCCTTCGAGAATGCCGGCATCGGCGCCGAAGCCGCGCCAAAGCGCTCCGAGATCGGCGCCCGGCCCGATCGCGACCTGACCCTTGCCGTCATAGCCGAGCCGCACGGTCTTGAGCACGCCGCGCGGGCCGTGATCTTTCATCGCCGCCGCGAGATCGGCAGCGCTGGTAACGCCGCGATAGGGCGCCGTCGCGATGCCGATGCCGCGCAGGAAATCTTTTTCGCGCAGCCGGTCTTGCGCGATCTCGAGCGCGCCCGGCCCCGGATGCAGCGGTTTCAATCCCGCGACGAGCCGGGCCGCATTCAGCGGCACGTTCTCGAATTCATAGGTCACCACATCGACCGCACCGGCAAAGCGCCGCAGCGCATCCTGGTCGTCGTAATCGGCGTCGGTCGCATAAGCGGTGACTTGCTTTGCCGGGCTGTCGCGCTCGGGCGCGAAGATATGGCAGCGATAGCCCAAATTGGCCGCCGCCAACGCGGTCATGCGACCGAGCTGCCCACCGCCGAGAATGCCGATGGTGGCACCCGGTGCCAGAATCATTTGCTCGGACGCTTGCGCACTGCGGCGGTCTGCTGGGCGCGGAAGCGGTCGAGCGCCGCCGCCGCCTTTTTGTCGCCTGTCGCGATGATCGCCGCCGCCAGCAGCCCGGCATTGATGGCGCCAGGCTTGCCGATGGCGAGGGTGCCGACCGGGATGCCGGCCGGCATTTGGGCGATGGAGAGAAAGCTGTCGACGCCCTTCAAGGCCCGACTTTCGACCGGCACGCCGAGCACCGGCAGCGGCGTCAGCGCCGCAGTCATACCCGGGAGATGGGCCGCTCCGCCGGCGCCGGCGATGATGACCTTGAGGCCGCGACGCTGTGCGCCGAGGGCGTATTCGTAGAGCCGCTTCGGCGTGCGGTGGGCCGAGACCACCCGGGTCTCATGCCCGATGCCAAGCCGGGCCAGCGTCAAGGCGGCGTGACGCATGGTGCGCCAATCGGATTGGCTGCCCATGATGATGCCGACCTGGATTTTCTTATCCGCCATGCGGCGTCCCTGCTCCCGGAAAGCGCGCATTATAGGAAGGTGTCGGGCAGCGGCAAGCGCGCTCTCGCGCGCCGGCTAAAACAGCAGCTTATAGCCGGCGAGGAGCAGGGTCGCGGCAAGCACCAATTGCAGCAGCCGGTCGGGCATCCGGGTTGAGGCGAGACTG